>Ga0184629_10000022_pt1 | contig 53296 bp, 43 predicted proteins | sample PLM4_32_b1_FD_133158 | JGI IMG/M metagenome (GOLD analysis project Ga0184629, IMG submission 133158) | Groundwater sediment microbial communities from an aquifer in East River, Colorado, USA - PLM4_32_b1 | ecosystem: Environmental > Terrestrial > Soil > Riparian zone | place: USA: East River...
CCATAATTTCTGACCTCAAGTTCAGGAACAAAGGGAGCACTGCATTCAGTGGCTATTGGTGAGATAATATCTTTAATACCCAGGTCATTGGCTACAACCGCAGGCTCAGCTAATCCGTGCGAGGTTGTGAGGCTTGCTCTTCTTGGACTGTTTTCAATGATAGTAGTCATTCGGCTCGCTTGACCCTGAGTAAAAAGGTTCATACAATTGTCGTACGTATAATCCAGGTAATTTTGAAACATGGATATGATGTCTGTACACGTGACTCGGGGATGCGCTGGACAAGCACTCGTACTACCTGCCTGGTTAGGGGTGTCGTCAACATAATCCGTTCCGCTACACCCTCCGTTGTCATCACCCCAGATATGACGTAATCCAAAGAAGTGCCCTATTTCATGCGTTGCCGTACGGCCCTTGTTATAATTCGCCTGAAGGTCGAATGCACCGTCTTCTATTGATCCGAAGACATTGTATGTAATGACAACGCCGTCGGTTAGACTGTTGGTAGAAGAATTTTCAAGTCCGGGTAAACCCGATACCGGAAATTGGGAATATCCTAAAAAGTCAGTCAGATTGCAGACCCAAATATTCAGATAATCTTCAGCAGGCCAATAGCTCAGCGACTTTAACGTATAGTTGTCGTTCATTGTCCACGAAGTTTTCGTTCCCTGAACACGTACGATTCCGTCTGTGGCCAGGCCCTCTGGGTTTTGTTTCGCTAAAACAAATTCAATGTCAAAAGCTCCGGCAACCGAAAGAAATTCCGATGGAGTATTGCCGATATCTGCATTTAATCGTTTATAATCCTTATTTAGAACGGAGAGTTGAGACGCGATTTGAGCATCAGAAATATTTTTGCCCTCGCCGACCGGTTCACCATTATGAATGACGTGTACAACAACCGGAACCTGGTAGGTGGAAGCCGTGCGCTGACTACCGGACTTCCCGGCCTTTTCTTGTTGTTTCAGCTGAAGCCATTGTTCGAAGTCAACATTGTTTTCGAATAGATTTTTCTGAGCCTTAAGCTTTTCAGTATACTCTACCGTTCCACACCGTACTTGTGTGTAAGCCACATAAGGTGTAATAGCGAATACGATCGAAAGAAAGGCAATTTTACAGAAGCATCTTAGCAGCCGCACAGAAATCGAGGTTGAATAACATGATTTATCAACCAAATATAAGAAGAGTAACCAATTGTGGGAAGTTTAGGCAGAAATGGATAGTCAAGTGGGTAATTTCTAATTCAATGTGGCCAGAAATCATGCAGATGCTCCAGTAGACCCTTTCAGAAGAATGCACGCGACCTGAAGCAAGACTTAAAAAGTTTTTCATGCCAAGATCCGATTTTCAGTTAAATGAATTCAGGGATGACGGCATTATTATTTATCATTTTCTATTTACAACTACACGTATATGTGGGGCATTCCCCCATCTTAATGTAGTTGTGTTCCCACCGCTGCTGATAGTACTTTGTAGTCATTCTAAAAAAAGTATTATCAATCATTTACACCAGTGAATATTTCCAGGAATCAATCAAAACCCTCATGCTTATGAAAAAAATGCACGCGTTATTCTTCTTGACAGCCGTTGGTTTATGCTCCATGGCTTTCAGACCAGTGGTAGTACCCTTTGAAGGTACCATACGGTATGAGACTTCTGTAACGGGCGAAGTTCCTAAAGCAGTTGCTGACAGGATTGCTAAATATTATGACGTGCGCTTTAAGGGAACGGATTTGAAGATTAGTGGGGAAGGTCCGTTGAAAGGTGAAATACTGATGAAAAAAAACCTGGGGAAGTTGTACATCATCCGCCCTGATCAGAAAAATGTGTATGAACTTGATCTGAAAGACAGTCGGATCTCCGAAAATACTTCAACTCCTGCGGTTACGCGTTTGAAGGAAACCAGCACAATCGCTGGCTATGTGTGCCAGAAGTATCAGATTCAGTATAACGGTGATTTAAAGCTTAATGTCTGGACAACATTCTCCCTTCAGGAAGTTGACTGGGGGACAGGCATTTTTGGAGGACAATTTAAGTTACCCAGCAAAGTGGAGGGTTTTCCGCTGAAGTTTGAGCTTGTTTCGACAAAGTTTACGTTGACAGGTACTGCTACAGTTGTAAAGTATAGTTCTATGGATGCACTGGAATTTTCAGTTCCGTCAGGAATGGCGGCAAAAAAGCTTTGACGAGTACAATTTAAATACTATTACTATGAAAAAGACCTTGATTCTTTTTATGAGTATAACTCTCGCGGTCTCATTGACCAGTTGTGATGAATGTTTTTTCTTGGCTATACTTGGCAGATTGTACGGGGTGGACATTGGTGCTGGATGGGCTTGCTTAGAGGCCCAACAGAAACAAATAGTTGATCTTGGAACGGATGTTGACAACGCGTTACATGCTAAAGATCCGGTGGCATTGCCTTCGGCGGTCGACGAAATCCCCAAACGTAATCCTCCCGGTCAGATTGTGGGTGATCCTATCTCTTCTGAGCCCGGAGGAGTCAACCAGCAGGAAGATGAAGGAGGTTCTACTTTCAGAGATATCTTTATAGCCCCATTATTTACACTCGGTCCAAGCATATCCTGGCTGGGCGGTGATAAGGGTGACTCAGAAAAATTTCCAGCCAAGCCGGGCTTTCAATTAGGCGCCAATTGGCAGGTACCGCTAACGGATCGGATGAACTTTGAACCAGGATTGTTGTATGCCAATCGTGGATTGGGATATGAAACTGAAGAGTCTGGTTATTACGAGCCTGGTGTCCCAGGAGGTTCCTATAGTTATGGGCAAAAGAAAAGGCTTCATTACCTGGAATTGCCATTATTTGCAAGCTATAGTATAATGGAAGGTTTGGATCTTTACGGAGGACCGCAAGTAGCGTTCTTGTTGGGAGCAAAAGTTGTTAATGAATCGAATGGAGAAACCACTTCTACAGAAAAAGGAACAACAGGATTCAACAAAGTTGACTTTGGGTTGTCTGCTGGGGCCCGCTACATGATACCAAATACCTTTTTCAGTGTGTCCTTAGGTTACTATCACGGTTTCTCGAATCTTGATTCAAGTTCCGATACTTATGGTGGCGGATACGATCAGCCTAAGTATTTTACAAACGCTGCCAGGGTTGGAGTGTGCTATGCTTTCCGTGGACCAGGAACCAATAAAGGATCAGGAAGTACAGGAAGAAAAGTTCAATAAATCTGCCATCCAAAATTAGTTTTTTGAAAGTCCATCATGACAGAAGACACCTATACACAGAAGGAATTAAAATTTAGAAGTAAAAATTCGCTTCTGTAACTGTGTCTTCTATTCCTGGGTTTTAACCCTCAACGAATGAAACCGCCTGCTTCACTAAATGAGGCAGGTTAGGTTTCATTCTTCATTCCAGCCTTCGGGATATATTTTTTGAATACCTTATTATTTTCATACCTTCATCACAACCCAATACGTATCATGAAAGCCTTAAAAATAATCGGTATTATCACATTGGTACTGGTGATCATAGGCATCGTTGTTATTTTAATGCAACCCTCAAAGGTTCACGTTGAAAAATCCATTGTGATCAACGGTACGCCCGCAGCTATTACGGAGGAAATTGAAAGTTTTCAAAGTTTCAATGCATGGTCGCCCTGGAGTAAAGCAAGCCCTGAAACACACTATACCATTGTTGCTTTTGAGGATTTTGCTGGCACATTCTACAGTGATATTAAACTCGAGTCCGAAGGTGAGGGCACAAAAGTGACCTGGATTTATGATGGCAACAACGATGGTTTAAAAAGTAAAGCCATGTGGATTTTAATGAAAGGTAATTTGAATGAACAGTATGATGCAGGCTTAAAAACATTGAAGAGAATCGTAGAGAAAAAGTCCTTAAGTGAAGAATCGTCGTCTGCTTCAGATTCAACAGTTGCACAATAGAGACTGGCTATTTTCAGAATGACTTATTGATTAATCGCCATAAGGTTAATCACCTCAATAGACTTGATTTCCGGAACATCACGTTTGATAGCCGCTTCAACACCGGCTTTAAATGTCATGGTCGACATGGTACAATTGCCACAAGCGCCTACGAATTCTAGTTTCACTACATGATCTTCGCTAATATGACTGACTTTCACATCACCTCCATCAGCCTTTAGATAAGGACGTATGGAATCAAGGGAAGCTTCAATTTTTTTTGCTATTTCTTCGATTGCTGTGTTCATTAGACTTTCAGTTCTACACGCTGCGTTTGCGTAAAGTTAGCATTTCTTATGGCAATTTGTCGCGCCAGTGCCTCTGCAAGCTCTTTAAAAGCATTTCCTGTAATTCCTTCTTTTAAGACAGCCGGAAGACCACTATCACCGCTTTCACGGATTCCTTGCACGAGAGGTACCTGACCCAGCAAGGGAACATTATACTTTTCTGATAAGTTCTTGCCGCCACCTTGACCAAAAATGTAATACTTATTGTTCGGAAGTTCTTCCGGTGTAAAATAGGCCATATTTTCAACGACACCTAGAATGGGTACATTGATTTGAGGCTGCCTGAACATTGCCATCGCTTTATTCGCGTCGGCGAAAGCCACTTTTTGAGGTGTAGTAACTATGACCGCTCCGGTAACCGGAACGGTTTGAACCATCGTTAGGTGTATATCACTGGTACCAGGAGGTAGATCAATTAAAAGATAATCGAGATCACCCCAATCCGCATCACTAAAAAATTGCTTCAGTGCGGCGCTAGCCATGGGTCCTCGCCATACTACCGCGCTATCCGGCGGGGTGAGGAATCCAATGGAGATCAACTTCACGCCATATTGTTCAATCGGGATAATGATGTTTTTTCCATTGATCTGTTTAACGGCCGGTTGCTCAAACTCACAGTTAAACATAGTAGGGATAGAGGGTCCATAAATGTCAGCATCAATTATTCCAACCTTGGCGCCAGCCTGAGCCAGGGCTACTGCCAGGTTTGTCGTAACGGTGGATTTACCAACACCACCTTTACCAGAAGCAATTGCAACGATGTTTTTTACACCCGGAAGGAGGGGAGCATTGTTGCGAAGTGTTGTGACTGAAGAAGTTATATTGATTTTAATGGCCACAGCAGGCCCAACCACTTTTTCTACGGCATCTTCGCAATCCTGCCTGATCTTTTCCTTTAAAGGGCAAGCAGGGGTAGTGAGCACGACTGTAAAACTCACCGTCGTTGGGTCCACCTTTACATCTTTTACCATGTTCAGGCTTACCAGGTCCCGCTTCAAGTCAGGGTCCTCAACCTTGGAAAGGGCCTTTAATATATCAGATTCGGTAAAACTCATTATTTTCCAATTATTTACGATTTGGCGCAATTTAGGCCTAAACTGTTAATCCGACTCTGTCATATTTGGCTTTTATTAAGCCTCAACCTAAATCCCTCTCCGAAGGAGAGGGACTTTCTAGCCCCTTCTCGTCCGGAGAAGGAGTTGGGGATGAGGCTTTGAACTCGAAAGAATTACTTAAGCTTGAAACTTGACAATCGTTAAAAGTTATTCGTTAATCGTTTTATTAACTGAACCAGTATCTTTGAGGCAAAGTTTTAATCTTTGAATTTCCTCCAAGACCGAACTACGAATTGATTTCCAGAGAAACGATAGATGAAGTAAAAAGTCGCATCGATATTATTGATGTCATTGGGGATTTTGTGACCCTAAAGCGCTCCGGACAGAATTATAAAGCACTGAGTCCCTTTACCAACGAAAAGACTGCTTCTTTTTATGTCGTCCCGGCCAAAGGCATTTTTAAGGATTTCAGTAGCGGAAAGGGTGGAGACGGGATCACCTTTGTGATGGAGCATGAGGGAATGAGTTATGTAGAAGCTATTCGCTACATGGCTAAAAAGTATGGTGTAGAGATCAAAGAAGAAGCGGTTTCGGCGGAACAAAATGCCCAGCAAAGTGATCGCGATAGTTTGTACATCGTGATGAATTATGCGAAGGAGCATTACAAAGATTTATTACACCATACCGAAGAAGGCAGAAGCATAGGATTAAGCTATTTCCGCGAACGTGGCTTTAATGATCGGACCATTGAAAAGTTTGAATTGGGCTATAGTATTAATGAGTGGGATAACTTTAACAAAAAAGCATTAAGCGCAGGCTTTAGCGAAGAAATGTTGGAAAAAGCCGGGCTGATCATCCGGAAAGAAGGAGGAAGATTTTACGATCGCTTTCGCGGAAGAGTGATTTTTCCGGTGCATAACCTTGCGGGGAAAGTAATTGCCTTTGGTGCGCGCATCCTGACGAAAGAAAAGGATCAGCCCAAATATATCAATTCACCTGAAACTGAAATTTATCATAAGGGTAAGGTGCTCTATGGGATGTTCCAGGCCAGAAACGCTATTCGCAGGGAAGATTTTTGTTACCTCGTAGAGGGATATACCGATGTGATCTCGATGCACCTCGCGGATGTCGATAATGTTGTGGCATCCTCAGGCACAGCGTTAACAGAAGAACAGATAAAACTCCTCCGAAGGTTTACTGAAAATGTCACGGTGCTCTTCGATGGTGATGCAGCCGGTGTTAAAGCTGCATTGCGCGGTATTGACCTGGTGCTGAGAGGGGGGTTGAATGTCCGGATAGTGTTATTGCCCGATGCCGAAGATCCGGATAGCTTCTCCAGGAAAATGGGTAGTACGGAGTTCAAGCAATACCTGAAAGCGCACACCAAAGATTTTATCTCTTTCAAAATTGATCTCTATTCGGCGGAGACCGCGCATGATCCAATAAAGAAAGCAGATGCTATTCGCGAAATTATAACTAGCATTTCCCTTATTCCAGATCCGATAAAGCGCTCTGTTTATATCCAGGAAACAAGTCAGTTACTTAAAATGCCCGAGTCGGTGCTTGTTACGGAGCTGAATAAGATTGTTATCGGTGAGCGCAAGAAAAAAGAACAGGATCGATCGCGAGAGGAAATCAAAGAACCTACAGAGACGCTGGAAGATATTAGTCCCGTGACGAAAACGGATATGGCGAGTATAGTGCAACGACAAGAAAGAGAGTCGATGAGGTTGTTGCTGAATTATGCTGAAAGTCATTATGATGATCAACGGTTAGTTGATTTTATGTTAACGGAGCTTGAAGATGTAGAGTTTACTAGTCCGGTGTATAAGGAGATCTATAACGGATTTAAAGAAGGAGCTGAGGAGGGTAAAGTGATCGATACACTTTATTTTATGGAGCATGGTTCGGAAGCTGTAAAACAGGTGGTGGCGGATTTGACAACATCGCGTTATGAGACCAGTAAATATTGGAGTGAAAAGTATCATATCCATTTTCCCCACGAGAAGGAAGTTCTTCATGATCTGGCCTATACCAATGTACTTCGGCTAAAGTTCAGGTTAATTCAGAAGCTTATGGAGGATAATCTTCTGCAAATGAAACAGGTTACAAATGAAGATGACCTTGAAAAATATTTTACGATCCATGAACAATTAAAAGGCGCTGAAAAAGACCTTGCTACCTTGCTTGGAATTGTAGTGCCGAAATAAAAATGATAGACAGCGACACATAGAACCTATACGAATACCTTCGCGTACAAACGGGCTTTATCGATCTAAATACCCGGAACATACCAAAGGTTTTATTTGTTGAAAGCAGAGCAAAGGCGAAACCCAATGAGCGCCATGAGGAACAAAATATGAGTGAGATAAAATTAAATACGATAGACGAAGCCATTGAGGATATCAAGAATGGCAAAATAATTGTTGTGGTGGACGATGAGGAACGTGAAAACGAAGGCGATTTTGTGTGTGCCGCGGAATGCATCACTCCCGCAATTGTGAACTTTATGGCTACGCACGGTCGTGGATTAATCTGTGCCCCTTTGATCGAAGACCGCTGTGAAGAACTTGGCCTTGATCTGATGGTAGGCCAGAATACTGCAGCCTTCGAAACACCTTTTACTGTTTCCGTTGATTTAATTGGCCATGGTTGTACAACAGGTATTTCAGCGCACGATCGTTTTAAAACGATCCGCGCCTTAATTGATCATGAAACAAAACCTGAGGAGCTGGGTAAACCTGGACATATTTTTCCACTCAAGGCAAAACGAGGTGGGGTGTTGCGCAGAACCGGTCATACAGAAGCTGCCATCGACTTTGCGCGGCTGGCAGGCTTTAAACCCGCGGGTGTTTTGGTTGAAATTATGAATGAAGATGGTTCGATGGCAAGGTTACCTGACCTTGTCAAGGTGGCGGAGCGCTTCAGACTAAAACTGGTTTCCATTAAGGATTTAATTGAGTATCGCATTAAGAAGGAATCGCTGATCAAACGCGAAATAGAAGTTGATATGCCTACGGATCATGGACATTTTAGACTTATCGCCTTTGACCAGACAAATACGAATGAAGTCCATTTAGCGTTAGTAAAAGGAACATGGGAGAAGGACGAACCCGTGTTGGTGCGCGTTCACTCGTCTTGTGTTACGGGAGACATTTTTGGCTCATGCCGTTGTGATTGCGGTTCCCAATTGCACAAAGCCATGGAGCTGGTTGACCGGGAGGGTAAAGGCGTAGTGCTCTACATGAAGCAGGAAGGTAGAGGTATAGGATTACTAAATAAACTCAAAGCGTATAAGTTGCAGGAGGAAGGCCTGGATACTGTAGAAGCAAACATACAACTTGGCTTTGATATGGATGAACGCGATTATGGGATCGGTGCTCAAATTATTCGTAACTTAGGTATAACCAAGATCCGGTTAATTACGAATAACCCCAAGAAGCGTGTCGGGTTAATGGGCTATGGATTGGAGATTGTTGACAATGTCCCCATTGAAATTGTACCCAACCCGCATAATGAGAAGTACCTGATGACGAAGCGCGATAAACTCGGGCATACTATATTGAAACATAAATGAGATTCATAATAATATTCTGTTTAAAGTATTTTGGCGGTGTAACCAGCTATGGCCAGTGGATAAGGTTGCCAATGTTGGTGCTACTTCTGCCGTTGATTGCCGTTCAGGCCAACGCCCAAGACTGGCCTTCTGATCTTTGGCATGAGGGCAAAATTGTTTTGATAGAAGGCGATACGTTGCGTGGACTCATCAAGTATGATCTTCAGCAAGATCTCATTCAATACAATCTATCAGATAAAAGGACAGAGGCTTTCAGTGCACGTAAAATATTGTTCTTCGAAATATTTGATACCTCTGTTCACAAATATCGCCAGTTTTTTGCGTTGCCGTACACCACAGGCACGAGTTACCGTGCGCCCGTTTTTTTTGAATTGCTGGAGGAAGGGAAGATGACACTGCTATCGCGTGAGTCGCTGGAGTACAGAACGTATAACTCACCCTATTATATGGGTGCATACTCCCGACAGGTACTGGTTAACAAATACTTTTTTCTGGATGCAGATGGTAATATCACAGAGTTTACAGGGAATAAAAGTGACCTGCTTAACCTGATGGGTAAAAAATCGAATGAAGTTGAAAAATATATCAAAGCAAACAAACTTAAGTATGATGATAAGTATGATTTCGCCAGAATTGTAGCCTATTACAATTCAATATGACCTCGAATAATTCCCGCAAGTGCACGCACATTAATCGCTCAATTTCCAGCCTGGCGCTCAACACTAAACAATGAAACCTCTTATACTTGTCTCGAACGATGATGGCATTACGTCCAAAGGGATTCTTACATTAATTAACGTTATGAAAACGATAGGAGAGGTTATTGTTGTTGCCCCTGCCGGACCACAATCAGGAATGGGACATGCCATTACCGTGGGAGAGACGTTGCGGCTGGAAGAAAATTTTATTTTTGAGGGTGTTAAAGCTTTCGAATGTTCTGGTACTCCGGCGGATTGTGTTAAGATAGCCCGGCATTTTGTATTGAAGAATGGACGGCAACCCGATGTTGTCGTAAGTGGTGTGAACCATGGAAGCAATACATCGATTAGCGTTTTGTACTCGGGCACGATGTCTGCGGCGATTGAAGGTGCTATTGAAGGTACGCCGGCCATTGGGTTTTCACTAGCTGATTTTGGGCACGACGCGGACTTTTCACACACCGAAGAGCATATCCGGAAAATCACCACTCAGGTGTTGAAAAAGGGCCTGCCGAAGGGTGTTGCCCTGAATGTAAATTTCCCTCCAAAACGAAATGAAGGTATTAAAGGAATTCGCATTTGCCGTCAGGCGAACGCAAAGTGGGTCGAGGATTTTGATCAGCGCGTCGACCCCAATGGCCGCCGCTATTTCTGGATGGTTGGCAACTTCGTAAACTTCGACAAAGGTGAAGATAACGATGAGTGGGCTATCGCTAATAATTACATTTCGGTTGTTCCCTGCCAGTTTGATCTCACAGCACATGCGGCTATCCCGGTGTTGAATGAGGATTGGGAGATATTGGAATAGTCCATTGTCGATGGTCGATAGTCCATGGCTTCAGCGCCATAACTATGGACTATCGACCATGGACTATGGACATAACTTTACCACAGGTACCTGATTAACAACCTCATACCATTCGAATAATAACTTGTAGTAATCTGGTTAAAGCGGATCTAACTCATTAAATTTTCAGATACGATTATTTCGCTATGAAAAAATTCCTAATGCTGATTGTTCTGGCCTTTTTGCTTGTTAGTGGCATAAAGGTTCCAAAGAAAATACTGATCTACACACACAATGGTAAAGGTTATGTGCATGAAAATATCCCTGCCAGTGTTGAAGCGCTAAAGAAACTTTGTGCTGAAAATGGATATGAAACAGAAGCCACGGATGACCCGGCAATTTTTTCACCTGAAAATTTAAAAAAGTTTAGTTGTATAATCTTCTCCAGTACAAACAATGAAGCATTTGATACAGAAGCTCAAAAACAGGCCTTTGTAGAGTACACGCATAATGGTGGAGGCTTCATGGGAATACATTCCGCCTCCGGATCAGAAAGGCAATGGCCCTGGTTCTGGGCAATGTTAGGAGGAAAGTTTGTTCGCCATCCTGAACTTCAAAAGTTCACCATAAAGATAATCGATAAGGCCCACCCTGCCACAAAATTTTTAGGAGACACCTGGGCTTGGGAAGATGAATGTTATTTCACCAACCAATTAAACCCCGACATTCATATACTCCTTGCTGTGGATCTCACGACCATAAAAGACGAAAAAAGAATTGAATATCCAGGATCTACATTCGGTGATTATTTTCCCTTATCATGGTGCCATGAGTTTGAAGGTGGAAGACAGTTTTACACCTCGCTTGGACATAAGGCCGAGTATTATAAAGATGAAAAGTTTTTAAAACATTTGCTCGGCGGTCTGAAGTGGACAATGAAAGAGAAGTAGCCGTCCCACCAACCCGAAAAAAATCCTCAACTTATCGAGACTACAACTTTTTCAAACAGGATCTACGTCAATAATAATCCTGGTGTTTCGGTTCTCTTTTTCTTTTGATATCTGGGAAACACATTGAACCAATTTGTTTTTCAGATTTACCAATTCACTGCTGCCACGCGGAATTTTAATGAGCAGGCTCATTAAAAATTGATTTCTTATTTTAGAAATCATCGGCTCTCCTGGCCCTAATATTCTTATTCCATGTAACGCATTTCGCAATGCTTCAAACAAAATGCTGGCCGTGGTGCGGCAGATCTTCTTATCGGTATGCTTTACCGTGATTTCGATTAATCTTGAAAACGGTGGATAATTGTGTTCCTGCCTATCGGCAAGCTGGACGTTATAAAAATCTTCAAAACTATGTTTAAGAATAGTCAGGAGCAACGGATGAACCGGATTTGAAGTTTGAATTACAACGGTTCCCGGCTTGTCCCTTCGACCTGCCCGGCCACTCACCTGAGTGATTAATTGGTAAGCTCTTTCATAAGAACGAAAATCAGGAAAGTGGATCATACGATCTGCGTTGAAGATGCCCACCAGACTTACGTGATCAAAGTCTAGACCCTTCGTTACCATTTGCGTACCGACGAGAATATTTGTCTCTCCTCGTTCAAATTGTTCAATGATTGTTTCATACCCTGTTTTGGAGCGTGTGGTATCGAGATCCATACGTTGAACGTTTGCATCCGGAAAATAAAGAGTCAATTCTTCTTCCAGTTTCTCGGTTCCATACCCAACAGTTTTTAATCGTGTGGACGAACAGGTTGGACAATGCTCCGGCAAAGACTCTTTGTATCCGCAATAGTGGCAAACCAATGCGTGACGATATTGATGATAGGTAAGACTGACCGCACAGTTGATACATTTTGGTACCCAGCCACAATCTTCACAATTCACCATGGGAGAGTAGCCTCTTCTGTTCTGGAAAATGATAACCTGCTCTTTTTTTGAAAGCGCCTCTTCAATACTTTTTAACAGGATGCCCGAAAATTCACCTTTAACCTTTTTTTCTTTGCGTTCCTGGCCCATATCAGCGAGAATCACTTTCGGTAATTGAGCTTCACCAAACCGCTTATCAAGCTTTACAAGTCCATATTTTCCACGCGCAGCCTGGTAGTAAGTTTCAACGGATGGGGTGGCAGAGCCAAGCAAGACTTTTGCATGGTGCATTTGTGACATCATTAGGGCTACGTCACGGGCATGATAGCGGGGTGCCGGCTCTTTTTGCTTATACGAGGCATCATGTTCTTCATCGACGATGATCAACCCAAGATTATCAAAGGGCAGGAAGACCGAAGAGCGGACACCCACGACAAATTTAAACCGCCCGCTGAGGATTCTATTCCAGACTTCTACCCGTTCGTTATCTGAAAACCTCGAGTGATAAACGCCCATCGTGGTGCCGAAAATCTTCTTCATACGTTGGACGATCTGCGTGGTCAATGCAATTTCGGGAAGAAGATATAGTACCTGAGATCCACCTTCGAGCGCTTGCTTAATAAGGTTAATGTAGATTTCCGTTTTTCCACTTCCGGTGATGCCATGCAAAAGTGTTATGCTATGGTCCTTGAAATTGGTTAAGATTTCATAGTGAGTTTGCTGTTGTTCAACACTGAGTTGTATAATGTGTTGGTCATTAGGTTTTTCTTCTACCTCAAATCTTGATACAAGTATTTCAAACTCTTCCAGGATACCGTTTTTTATCAGTGTATTTAAAGACGATTCGGAAAGCGCTGCATCGAGCAATTTCTTCCTGGAGATCCCTGATCTATTTTTTTCCGGATCACTTAACACCGGTACATCCTGGAGGTATTTGAGTAGAATTGCTTCTTGCTTTGGTTTTGTTGCCAGCGTTTCAAATAGTGTTTCCAACGCCTCACCCTTATTAAAATCCTCGGTAAGCCTTATTTTCTTTTCTGTCTTCGGTTTGAATTTTTCTTTAACCTCTTCATATAGAATGATCGCTTCTTTGCCGACTAAAGATTTCAAAATACTGTAAAGATGCTTTACACCCAGCAGTTTCACAATCTCAGAATATTCGAGTGATTCCTGTGATAATCGTTTAAGCAGAATCAATTCCTTCTCTGAAAAGGCTTGATCACTTTCCTCCAGGATAAATGCAGGATGAATTTGAACCATCGATTCACTGGAAAGTTTAAGGCCGCCTGGCAAGGCAGCGTTCATGACTTCACCCATGGTGCAGAGGTAGTAGTCTGCTATCCATCTAAAAAGCTTGAATTGAAGATCAGTAACCGTCGGGAAGTCGTCTAGCAATTCAAGCAGGTATTTTGCCTCATATTCCTTTGGAGGCTGATCATGAATAGCAGCAATTATTCCGGTGAGTACTTTGCGGTCACCGAATTGAACAATGGCACGCTGGCCAATTAAGACTTTTTCGTTCAGGATGTAGGGAACCCGGTAAGTAAATAGCTTTGGAATAGGCACAGGGAGAAGGAGCTCTACAAAACGAGTGCTTCTTCTGTCAGAATCGGAATTCAACGGTTCAGTAGTCATTGGCAACGTTAAACGCTTTCTTTTGCTAGCATGGTAAAACTAAACTTTTTTTATGATGCACATCGTTGGATTCGTTGGCGTTGAAGGTACCGGCATTTAAAAATATAATTCCTCCCTGACTTATGATCAAAACTTAGCCTTACTTAAGGCGTCATGAACCAATATTAGGTCTTTTAATTCCGCATCTTCACCAATTCGGATGTAACGAATTCCAATTTCCTCTTTAATACTGAAAATGCAGATTACATCATCCTGGAGGACCAATGCAAATTTTGTATCCGGTAGTGAGTTAGCCGCCTTATTCAAAATTTGTATTCCAGCAGAAGAAATCCCAATATCTACATAATTCTTTTTACTATTTGGATCGTACTGGATCTCCGTAATGTAATCAAGTTCTTCGATATTGATGATTGGTTTTTTGGAGATACAAACTTTGGCCTGTCTTACTAACATTCTTAACTCTTTTTCGCACGGTGTTTTCTTGGGAGGTTTATAAATAATATAAAAGCCAGAAGCAAGTTCCTGTGAAAAGGAGGTAATCATGAAAAAAAATAACATAAGCTGATGCAGCAAACTCATGGCGTTAATATACCTCAACGTTAGAAATCAAGGGGCAAGCCTTAGATGCCATAATGTTGATCCGGAGTTTATCCGTTTCCACCGGATCAAGTTTTAAAATTCGTTTGTAGCCAATGGTTGTCGCCTTTGCTACGGGCTTCCAGGTGTTTCCAATCCAGGCATCTACGGTAAAAGATTTTATGCGCTGGCCAAGTTTAATATATTCCTGAAGGAGCACATACCTTAAAGCATGGGATTGACCCAACTTGATTTCGATCGTGGCCGTGGTAACATTCTCATCGGTAGCCCAATAGGTTTCTTTATTTCCATCGGTTGTGTTAGAAGATGAAAAGATATCCAATTGACCGCGATGGGAGCTTGCTTCAGTTTTAGCATACAAGGCAAGATTTGTCTTAAATTCCTTGTCGATAAGTTCCTTCCAGCCTTTTAGTGCCTGAAGATCATTTTCATGAATGAGCCCACGCTTGTCAGGCGGAACATTGAGCAGAAGGGTTGAGCCTCGGCCGACAGAAGTTAAATAGATTTCAAAAAGACGCGCCGGAGTTTTAACCAACGAATCTTCTTCTGCATGATAAAACCACCCGGGCCTGATAGAAACATCTACCTCGGCAGGTATCCAGGCATTTCCATTTTCATCGCCTTCGTTTAGAAGTTTTTCAATTCCAGGTTTTCCGGCAAAGAGTGTATCCGGGCTGATGGTATTCCAGTTTGTTTCTCCTGCAATTCCTCTTTCATTACCCACCCAACGTACCCCCGGTCCCGCATCACTAAAAAAAATGATATTGGGTTCCATTTCCCGAACCAAATTTAAGGTAGCAGGCCAATCATAATATGTTTCGCCATTAATGTTTCGTTTTTTCCTGGAGCCTCCATAGAATCCATCTCCCCCGTTAGCACCGTCAAACCACATTTCAAATACTGGTCCGTAAGCTGCAAAGAGTTCTTTTAATTGGTTGCGATAGTATTCAACATAAGATGGGGAACCATAGTCAGCACGGTTTCTATCCCAGGGTGAAAGGTAAATGCCAAATTTCAGTCCTTCGCGTTTGCATGCTTCGGAAACTTCTTTAACGATATCTCCTTGCCCATTCTTAAATGGACTATTTTTTACAGAGTGATCAGTATATTGACTTGGCCATAGACAAAAACCATCGTGATGCTTACACGTTAGAATGACAGCCTTAAAGCCTGCATTTTTTAATGCCGTGATCCATTGGCCGGCATCAAAGGCCGAAGGATTAAAGATCTCACGACGTTCATCTCCGAAACCCCATTCTTTTCCCGTAAACGTATTGGTCGTGAAGTGCACAAAAGCATTCGTTTCCATTTCATGCCATGCCAGTTGACTTTCACTTGGTGTCGGGCCAACGATGGCCGGAGCAATAACAGCTGGCTTTTGTGCACAGGAGAGGACTAGAACAGGTAAAAAACAAATAACAAAATATTTCAAACGCATAAAGGAAGCTTTTCTGTGAAGATAACGAAGTATCCCTGTTGTTTCAAAGCTTTCAAATCATGCAAATCTTTCGCAATAGCATGTCCAATGCCTCGTGCAAGAATTTCTCAGGCTTCGTTAGGTCCTCCCGCACTATTTCCCAACGTTATTAAATTGCTTTTTGGCTTCTTCTAAAGTATGCACCGGTAGGCCGCATGTTTTATGATGACAAACATAAATAGTATCCTTTCCTTGAAGCGGAACTTTTCCTTCGAACAGCGGAAGTTCGCTGCTACCCGCTGTTCCCTGAATCAGTGTAAAAGGTAAAAATTCTTTTTGAAGTTCTGCTCTTAACGGTTGAATCCCGGGTCCGGTCAGGAGTACTTCTGTCATTCCCTTATTAATTTCGACATATACGATTGCCCATTGAGACATATAATTAGGCTCTGACTTAATAAGGTGTGCAAGCGATGCTGTCATAGCGGTGGCGATTTGTATCCACGCATCCTTATCCAGTAAAGTTCCTGCAAAAAAAAGATTCTGCGCCATGATAGCATTGGATGATGGAATCACATTGTCAAAAATTTCTTTTTTACGGGTGATAAGTTTTTCCGCCATCGCGGAAGTGTAGTAAAAGAAGCCGTCATTCAGATCGTAGAAGTGTTCCAGGGTATGATCAATAAACTTAGCTGCCTGGCGAATCCAATACTCATCAAATGTAACCTGATAAAGCTTTAACTGCGCTTGAATCACATAGGCATAGTCATCTAAGAAGCCCTGGGTGGTAGATCGTTTACTCTTGAAGGATCGGTATAATTGGCTACCCACTGCCAATTCCTTTTCGATGAATCGAATGTTCTTTAATGCGGCATTTAAAAATCTGATGTCCGCAAAAGTGCGGTAGGCATCGGTCAGTCCACTAACCATCATCGCATTCCAGGCCGTGATGATTTTATCGTCAAGCCCCGGCCTGGTTCGTTTTTCGCGTTGCGTTAATAGTTTGTGTTTTGCATTCTTAAGAACCAAATTCCAATGTGCCGCAGGTACAGTATGCTCTCTTAAAAAGATGTCATCGGTTTTATTTCTCTTGAGTATATTATTGCCATGTTCCCAATTTCCGCTTGCGGTAACAGCGTAATAGGATGAGATCAATTTCTCCTCCTGTCCAAGTATCTCTTCAAGCTCGGATTTTTCCCAAACATAATATTGACCTTCTTTTCCTTCACTATCGGCATCAAGTGCTGAATAGAATCCACCCTCATCTTGTGTCATGTCCCGTTGTAACCAAGCGAAGGTTTCAAATACTATAGTTTTATAGGTTTCATCGTTAGTAATCGAGTAGGCTTCTGCGTAAAGACTTAGCAGTTGTGCATTATCGTATAACATTTTTTCGAAATGAGGGGCAAACCAATGGGCATCAACGGAATAGCGTGCGAATCCACCACCAACCTGATCATAGATTCCTCCTTGTGCGATCTTGCTTAATGTGAGCTTGATCTGCTCCAGCGCAGCCAGATTGTTTGTAATGTGGTAGTACCGTTGCAAGAACAGCCAGACAGAGGGCATAATGAACTTCGGTGCTTTATCCATACCTCCCCAGGATGAATCAAAACGTGATTCAAGTTTGGTGTACATGGTTTGAAGATCTTCTATCCATGCTGCCGAATTTGTGGTTTGCTTGAATCGCTGCACATCCGAGCGAAGCAAATGTAAACGAAGTTCCTCTGCCGTATCTTCAAGTTGTTTTCGATTTTCCAGGTAAGCTTTGTGAATATTGTGCAGTATCTGTACCCATGATTGAGGGGAGAAATACGTTCCTCCAAAAAATGGTTTTTGATCTGGCGTAAGAAAAACATTAAGGGGCCATCCACCGTTTATGCCCAACATCTGAACAGCCTCCATGTAAATCTGATCTATATCCGGGCGTTCTTCGCGGTCTACTTTTATACAGACAAAAAACTCATTCATGATCCTTGCGATACTTTCAATTTCGAACGATTCGCGTTCCATGACGTGACACCAGTGACAGGAGGAATAGCCAATGCTGACCAGAAGAGGTTTATCTTCTTGTGCAGATTTTTGCAACGCTTCTGTTCCCCATTCAAACCAGTCCACGGGATTATGGGCATGCTGCAGCAGATAGGGAGAAGTTGAATGGACTAATCTGTTTTGTTTTGGGCTATTCATGCTGTTTGTAATGTTGAAATTAAAGTTTTGCCTCCAGGATCTGGGACTTTACCCTCTCTATCTCTTGATCAACATTCACAATCATCTTTAGATCTTCCAGTTTTCTTAAGGTCTCTTTTAAAAATGACTGATGTGCAGCAGTGGAGGCGTAGAAGGGCTTGTGGGCCAGTGCATTTTGAATCTCATTCCATTGCTGTTCAAAGTTTTTCAACGCTGGAGTGAAGTATCGATCACTGAATTTTTCCCAGATGTATTCTTCGGCAACCTCGGTAGGATGGATCATATCGGGTTTATAAAACCGGTAATCGCGCAGGTCATCGATCATAATTTCATAGGCCGGAAAATATTCAACACCTGCGTATTCTTCTGCGAGTGTATAACATGCCGTTCGTAAGATCGCCTTACTAACGCTGTTCAATGGGAGTGTATCCTTGACATGCCGCACCGGGCTGACCGTTAGAATGAGCTTTATGGCTGAATTAAATTCTGTTAATTCCTTATAGAACTTATCAAAAGATTCAATAATTTTTTTTTGCGTGAGCAAAGATTTAGAAAATAGATTCATGGGCTCTTTGTGACAATTAGCCACAATTTCACCAGTGTCGATACGCTCATATACCCAGGCTGTTCCAAAGGTTATGATAAGCCATTGAGCCGTGCTTAGAAAATAATGCGATGCTCCAATAATTTCTTTAAGTTGAAATTGCAGACTATCCTGATGAAGCGAGGATATTTCGGAATGAAAATCATAATTTAGGAATACATCCTGGTGCTGTAGAAAGGTGTGGACAGGGGGAGACTCGTTGAAAATGGAATATCGAATTGCTTTGTGAATGGAATGGGGATTGTATAATACGCCAAATGGATTGGATAGCACTGTCAATTTATTTGAAATGAGTCTGGTGCCGATGACATCGGCAAAACAGGACCCTATCGTTAAGATTTTGTCAGAAATGCCCATTTTATGGGGTGACGTCCCTGGACTAACGATTGTTCGAAAGTGAGTCATAAAAATAATGTTTCCGCAAACACTTGAAAATTTCGCGCTTTTTAAGATACTTTAACTTTTGATTCACTGAAGATCAAAATCAATCAAAATTATGAATAACGACCTTACCGCCTTTGAAAAGATTCCGGTAAAAATCTTTAACTCTTCTGAAGAAGGATCAATCTATGTAGCCCGGGAAATCGGTGCACTGATAAAAGCCCGGCAAAAGGAGAATAAACCTTGTGTGCTAGGCTTGGCTACCGGTTCCTCTCCAACCAGGATGTATGCTGAATTAGTAAAGATGCATCAAAAGGATGGATTGAGTTTTAAGAATGTTTACACATTCAACCTGGATGAATACTATCCGATGCAGCCGGAGGCCTTGCAAAGTTATGTACGGTTTATGTGTGAGCATTTATTTGATCACATCGACATCCCCAAGAAAAATATCCATATTCCAGACGGAACCGTAGCCAAAGAAGATGTTGCTGAGTTTTGCCGGAGTTATGAAGAGAAGATTGATAAGCTGGGAGGTCTTGACATTCAAATATTAGGTATTGGCCGCACGGGGCACATCGGCTTTAATGAGCCCGGTTCATCAGAGAAGTCCCTGACACGTCTGGTGTCACTTGATCAAGTGACAAGGATTGATGCCTCAAGCGATTTCTTTGGAGATGAAAATGTTCCGCGCAAAGCCATCACCATGGGTGTTGGTTCCATCATGAAGGCGGCTAAAGTATACATGATGGCCTGGGGTGAGGGAAAATCTTCCGTCATCTATAAAGCTGTTGAAGGTCCGGTAACGGATCAGATTCCATCCTCTTTTTTACAAAAGCATAGAGACTGTACGGTTGTCGTAGATGGTGCAGCAGCCTCTGGACTCACCCGAATTAAAACACCGTGGATACTGGATAGCGTGGAGTGGAACGACAAGCTTATCCGGAAGGCTGTGGTGTGGTTATGCCAGAAAATTAATAAGTCTGTGCTTAAACTCACGAACCATGATTATATGGAACATGGCATGGGCGATATCATTACTGAATATGGTTCTGCATACCAGGTTAATATTAAGGTATTTAATTTTCTGCAGCATACTATTACCGGTTGGCCTGGTGGAAAACCCAACGCTGACGACTCGCATAGACCAGAACGGGCAAAACCGTTTCCAAAACGCGCGATTATCTTCTCTCCACATCCCGATGATGATGTCATATCCATGGGCGGAACTTTTATTCGCCTGGTAGACCAGGGACATGAAGTGCACGTTGCCTACCAAACCTCAGGGAATATTGCTGTTTTTGATGACGATGCTGTTCGCTTCGCGGACTTTGTTCGTGATTTTAATGGCCAGTTTGGTTTGAGCAAAGCCGATGGAGCGAAATTCTACAAGAAGATGGTTCAGTCGCTGCAAAAGAAAGGTCCGGGCCAACTTGATAGCCCCGAAGTCTTGAAAATAAAGGGACTGATCCGAAGAGGAGAGGCAAAAGCAGGAGGCCGTTATGTTGGTATTCCCGATGAGCAGATGCATTTTTTGGATATGCCCTTCTATGAAACTGGCGCGGTAAAGAAGAAGCCTCTAGGCGAGGAAGACATACGGCTAACAATGGATATTCTGGATCGGGTGAAACCACACCAGGTGTATGCTGCCGGCGACTTATCCGATCCTCATGGAACGCATCGCGTTTGTCTTGCTGCCATATTCGAAGCCCTTAAACGGTTAAAGAAAAAGCCGTGGGCGAAAGATTGTTGGGTTTGGTTGTACCGTGGTGCATGGCAGGAGTGGGACATCGACCAGATTGAGATGGCTGTGCCGCTGAGCCCGGATGAACTCATGCGCAAACGAAGGGCAGTTTTCAAGCACCAATCGCAAAAAGACAGTGCGATGTTCCCCGGCAGTGACAAACGTGAATTCTGGATGCGTGCAGAAGACCGTAACCATGCTACGGCTCAAGCCTACAATGCATTGGGCCTGGCAGAATATGAGGCCATGGAAGCTTTCGTCCGCTACAAATTCTGATTGAGGAGTTGAGGAGTTAGTAGTTGAGTAGTTGAGGAGCTGAAAACTGAGTTTGCAGTTCCTCAACTTTTTATACGGAAGTCGGAATGAGCGGATGAGGAGTTGAGTTAGACTGGAATTGAAGTTCGTAATCCTGCATACTTAATCTTAAAAGTCCGGAAGTCGGGAAAACCGAAAGTTTTACGTCGGAGCTTCCGGACTTTCCGCCTTTCGGAGTTTCGGACTCTCCTCAACACCTCACAACGAATTGGCTACCCAAAATTACAAATTGATCACTAAATGACTATCAAGTTAAACAATGGCCTGACGCTAAATCTCCTCATCTCCTCATCTCCTAACTCCTCATCTCCTTACTGCTGCATTTGCATTTCCTGGTGCCTTCGGAAGGAATTTTTCGTAGCGGTCTTTACTTCGGGTTGCAAAATTTCATGCTCTCCGTCGGAGGTCAGGCCGTCTTCGTAGGCCACCGAGACGACGACATCAAGGGTATGGTTGGACGTACCTCGGTAAGTTCCTTTTACAGGAGAGCAGTCAGAGAAATCTTTTCCAACGGCAAGTCTAACATGCGCTTCATTGACGAAAGCGTTATTGGTTGGATCAAGGCCAAGCCAACCATAAAACGGGATGTAGGCTTCAACCCATGCGTGTGTAGCACTTTCTCCGCGCATGCCATTTTTCTTCGGGCATATATAGCCGCTTACATAGCGTGCAGGAATTCCCGTTAGGCGCAGCATCACCAGTAGCATGTGAGCAAAATCCTGGCATACACCTGATCGCAATTTCCAGACCTCATCAAGGGTTGATTCTACGGTCGTGATACCTTTCTTATATTCAAACTGTGTATCGATATAATCGCAAAAATGTTTGGCCGTTACAAAGGGTGTACAATTCTTACAGCGTTCAGCTTCAATAATGTTTTCTACTTCTGGCAACGCCTCAAATCTTTCTTGTCGTAGAAAATCTATGAATTCAAGTTGATGTTTCAGGGTTGACAGTTCCAGCCATTGTAATTCTTGTGGGGTGGAATCATCAGGCACGCGATGGGGAAAGGTTTCAACGAGTAACTTAGAGTCAATAACAAGTTCTTGATGTGGCCTAGGGTGTGTAAAAGTTCCTACTTGATTCCCATAAGAATCAAAACAAACATCCACCATGGGGTTGCCCGTGATTTGTATACTGTGTTGCAGAACCTCTTGATGAACGTCCTTAACAGGATAAAGCATGATCTGGTTGGCACTGTCACGGACAGTGGTTTCGTAGGTATATTTTGTAATATGCCGGATCTTAAATTTTGACATAATTTATGAACGTAAATTAACTGTATGCGAAATAGTATTGATTTAATGTGCTACCGATATCATCAATATCCGTCGTTATTTCTGTAAGGTAATCATGGAGCCCCATGTTCGAAACACTTTGCACATTTGAATATTGAACTTTACTGCGCAGTTTGCCAATACTGAAATGCACTTTCGAAAATCCTTCTGTATTTTTATCGCTGCGCAGACGTTCAAAGTATCGATGAAGTTGATTAAGCGAGTAAAGAACTGACCTTGGAAAATCAACATTGAACAACACCTGGTCAATAATATTCCGCGCTTCAAAACCGGATTGATAACGCTTCAGGTACAAGGAATATCCGGAGATGGACATCAACAGGTATTTCCAATATGCCGTATCGGTGGGTTTATCCAGATCGTACGATAAGTTGCTGAGTTTTACGTCCAGAATTTCGGCCGATTGAATGGCACGTTCCATATATTTACCCACATTCATGAAGCAAAGTCCTTCACCCCGGAACATGGTTATATCCGTTACCCCAAAATACAACATGCATTCTTTGATAAGGGTATCTAAAACAGTGATAGGATCGCCGTGTTGGAGTGCGTAGATCAAACGGTCACCCCGGACTATGTGATAAAATTCATTTAGACATTTCCATAATTCCACCGTGATATTGTCTTGTACACCTCGGGCATTCTCCCGGGCCAGCGTTACCATGTTGAATACTGAGTTTGGATTTTCCCGGTCTAGCACCATGTATTGGAGAACTTTTCTGCTGTTCTCGTCGAGCTGGGAAATATCTTCTTCTTGCAGGCTACCAAAAATTCTTAACACCGGCCGCCATGAGAATTCTTCCGGACTATCTTGCGAAGAGGCATAGTTAATTTTGAGCATCCGCAAAATGCTGTCTGTTCGCTCCATGTAACGCGACATCCAATATAATGAGTCAGCAACTCGGCTAAGCATTGGCGTGTTTCCTTAAGTTAAAAAATGATTGCATTACTGCGCCAGTACCCAGGTATCTTTGCTTCCTCCACCTTGGGAAGAATTTACAACCAGCGACCCTTCTTTCAAGGCTACCCTGGTTAATCCTCCTGGCACGATTTCAATTCCCCCAGGCCCATAGAGCGCAAAGGGGCGCAGGTCAATCCGCCGGGGTTGTGCTTTTCCATTTACATAACAGGGGGCGTTGGATAGACTAATCACCGGTTGCGCTATGAACTGACGTGGATCTTTCAGGATTTCTTTCTGATAATCATTGATTTCTTTGTCGGAAGCGGAATGCCCCATGAGCATTCCATACCCGCCGGACCCATTCGTTTTCTTAACGACCATTTTGGCTATATTCTTCAATACATGTTCGCGTTCATCTGCTTTGGCGAGTTGGTAGGTAGGCACGTTCTTAAGTATAGGTTCTTCATTCAGATAGTATCGGATCATTTCAGGGACATACACATAAATCGCTTTATCATCCGCTACACCATTTCCAATAGCATTTACGATAGCTACATTTCCTTTGCGGTAGGCTGAAAGAATTCCGGAAACACCTAAAACACTATCCGGATTAAAAACCAAAGGATCCAGGTATTCATCGTCTACTCTGCGATAAATTACATCAACTTGCTGAAGTCCCGCAGTAGTCTTCATATAGACTTTTTGATTCTCCACGACCAGGTCACGGCCTTCTACAAGTTCGATACCCATGAGCCTGGCCAGGGTGGTATGTTCAAAATAGGCCGAGTTGTATATGCCCGGAGTGAGCAGCACCACATTTGGTGCTGACACCTGTCCGGGAGAGAGGGCCACTAAATTCTTATACAGAATGTTGGGATATTGCGTAACAGGCCTGACGTGATTTTGTGGAATAAGATCCGGGAAAATCCGCTTGGTGATCTCGCGGTTTTCAATCATATAGGAAACCCCTGAGGGAGTTCTGAGATTGTCCTCCAAAACATAAAAGGTGCCATCAAAATCCCGGATTAAATCAATGCCTGCAATATGAACATAGATATCATGCGGCACGTTGACACCCTGCATTTCCCGGAGGTAGTGGGGACAGGAGTATATTAAATCAACCGGTACAATGCCATCCTTAAGAATAAATTGCTGGTGATAAACATCCTTTAGAAAAAGGTTGAGCGCAAGCAAACGTTGCTTTATACCTCGCTCAATAAAATCCCATTCACTAGCCGTAATGATCCTGGGGATTATGTCAAAAGGAAAAATCTTTTCTATTCCTTCACCACTGGAGTACACTGTAAAGGTGATGCCTTGACTCATAAACAAGCCCTTGGCTAATTCCTCTTTTTTCCCCAATTCCTCTGCGGGTATACTCGACAGCGAATTATAAACATTTCTATAATGAAGCCTGACTTGCTCTTCATCGTACATTTCATCCCATGTGTTGTCGATCAGGGGGTACTTATGAAAGAGTTCAGTCACCTTCATTGCTTCAGGTTTAGTTAGATAGAAACTAAAATACCATCTAACCTACAGATTTAATGACTAAAGATTATAAAATATTTATGCAAACGAGTGCTAAGCCCGGGATAAGTAACAAAAAAGCCGGCTCAATTGCTCGAGCCGGCTTACTTGACTTGTAAACAGAATTTACTCTGCCACTACTTTTACCTGAATTTCATGCTTCACTTCTTTATGAAGGTCCAGCGTTGCTGTATACGTACCAATTTGTTTGGGAATTTCTTTCAGGTGTACTTTCTTACGATCGATATCAAAGCCTTTTGCTTTGAGAACATCCGCGATCTGAAGTGCTGTAACAGCGCCGAAGATCTTTCCACTTTCGCCAGCCTTTGTTCCGATTTCAATGACAAGGTCACCCACTCTGGCCGCAAGGGCTTCAGCATCCTGCTTAATCTTCGCGGCTTTGTGAGAAGCTTGCCGCACGTTCTCTGCTATTAATCTTTTATTGGAATCATTGGCAATCAACGCAAAGCCATTTGGGATCAGGTAGTTGTTACCATATCCTGCCTTAACTTTTATAGTGTCGTTTTTATAGCCAAGACCAGTTACATCTTGTTTTAATATTACTTCCATGTTCGTCTGTTCTTTTAAGGTTCAACGATTACTTCAATGAATCACCTACGTACGGAAGCAGTGCCAGGTGACGCGCGCGTTTTACCGCTTGAGCCACTTTTTTCTGGAACTTCAAACTCGTACCGGTAAGTCTGCGGGGAAGGATCTTGCCTTGCTCGTTGATAAACTTCAGCAAGAAGTCAGGATCTTTGTAGTCGATGTACTTGATACCATTCTTCTTGAAACGGCAGTATTTTGGTTTTATCTCTGCACGTTTAATGGGTTCATTCATTAATGTCATCTTCCGGAGCCCTCCTCAGCTTTTTTTACAGGTTTTCTGTTCTCTTTGTTTTTGAATTCGCCTTTGCGTCTGCGTTCATTGTATACTACAGCATGCTTGTCCAGCACCGTAGTCATAAAACGCATAACCGATTCATCCCTTCTGTACTCAGTTTCGAGCGTGTCGATAACTGGTGATTCTGCCGCAAATTCAATGAGATTGTAAAAGCCGGTTGACTTCTTGTTGATAGGATAAGCCATTTTCTTTAAGCCCCATTGCTCATTATTGACAATTTCGGCATTAGCTTTCTTCAACACTTTCACGAATTTTTCGACAGTATCCTTTGCCTGATCTTCAGACAAAACGGGATTTAAAATGAATACCGTCTCGTAATTGTTCATGTTACTTTTTAGTTTTGAGCCTGCAAAAGTATAAAAATCAAGCTGATTTAAAAACATTCCTTAAAAATTTGCCTATTAGACAGACCTTCAGAACGGGGTTTTTAGGGCATTTTAGACCCCAAGTCCAGGATGGTTATTATTTCGCTTCATGTGTTTTTGGACTACCTTTATAGGAGATGGCAAACGATTGCAAAATAAGATACTTCATTCCCCTGATATTGATAGGTTTTGTTTGGTTGGGAGGCTGTAAAGAAGATAGGATCGATTTCAGCACTCAGGTCAAGCCAATCCTAAATAAACATTGCATCACCTGTCATGGCGGTGTAAGAAGGAACGCAAAATTCAGCCTGCTTTTCCGGCGAGAAGCGCTCGATACCGCTGAATCGGGCAAGTTCGTTATTATTCCGGGCGATCCTGGCCATAGTGAAATGATTCGCAGGATTACGTCGACTGATCCGGAGGTTCGAATGCCGTACAAGGAAGAACCGCTCAGTAAAGAGCAGATTAAAATCCTAACACAGTGGGTTAAAGAAGGGGCTGTTTGGGGCGACCATTGGGCATATGTATCCCCTAAGCCAGTGGAGGTCCCGAAATCAAAAACACTGCTGTCAGGTTTTTCGGTAGATTCTGAGGAATGGGCCAAGAATGATATCGATTATTTTATATTGAATAAGTTGGAACAGGAAAATCTCTCCCCGTCAGTGGAGGCGAATAAAGCTACATTAATCAGGAGGGTGTACATGGATATTATAGGGTTACCGCCAACACCCGAGCAAGCCGAAAAGTTTTTGAAAGATGAAAGTCCCGATGCGTATGAGAAGGTCGTTGATGATTTGCTGGCATCACCTCAATATGGGGAAAAATGGGCCTCGTGGTGGCTGGATATGGCGCGCTATTCCGATACAAAAGGGTATGAAAAAGATGGAGGACGAACCATTTGGCGTTACCGTGATTGGGTGATTAAAGCATTTAATAAAGACATGCCGTTTGACCAGTTCACAACGGAACAACTGGCAGGCGATTTACTTCCGAACGCTACAGACGATCAGCTTATCGCTACTGCCTTCCATCGCAATACAATGAATAACGATGAAGGAGGAACGACAGATGAAGAGTTTCGTATTGCTGCGCTTATCGACCGTGTAAGCACAACCTGGGAAGTTTGGCAAAGTACAACGATGGCTTGTGTTCAATGCCATACCCATCCCTATGATCCATTTGTGAATGAAGAGTATTATAAATCATTGGCTTTTTTCAATAACACCCGCGATGAAGATACTCCCGGCGAGTATCCCAATCTTAGAATCTTTAAGGAGGAAGATGAGAAAAAATTAGAAAAGATAAAGACATGGGTAAAGGAAAAGTCAGGGCCCGAAAAAGAGCTTGAAGTGGCCCGTTTTCTAAAAACGCTGGAACCTAAATTCCATTCCCATGATTTTGACCTATTTATTAATGGTGAATTGATTGACAATAAGGATTTGGGAATCCGTTCCGGAGGGAGTGCGCGGGTCAAGCAAATTAAACTGGATGGAAAGACAGATCTTCTTATGAACTATTGGACCGAAGATGCAGGAGGATCATTTGAGGTAAGGAAAGACAAGCTTAACGGGGAGGTGATCAGCAGCGGCAAAATGGAAAAAGGCGGAAGAGTCCTGTCCTTTCCTGTAAAACTCAACGCGGGAAGACACGATTTATATTTTATTTTTCGCAATCCTTCAATTCCTCCTGATCGGGCTGTTTGCAGAGTGGAATGGCTTGCTTTTCGTGATGATCTTCCTGGAAAGGGCGCTGCTCACTATGCAGACATCAATGGTTCATTCATGCAGTTGGTAAATGCTGAGGCGGAGAACATACCGATCATGATTGAGAACATCCAGGAGCAACATCGAACAACAAAGATTTTTGTGCGTGGTAACTGGTTAGTAAAAGGTGATTCCGTGAGTCCTGACGTTCCCAAATCATTAAATCCATTCCCTAAAGGTCAACCCTATAACCGACTTGGATTTGCCGCCTGGTTGGTGAGCAAGGATAATCCGCTTACAGCCCGTGCATTAGTCAATCGTTTTTGGGAACAGATCTTTGGTAATGGTTTAGTAGAAACATTAGAAGATTTTGGTACGCAAGGCGCTGCGCCTACGCATAAAGACCTGCTGGATTGGATGGCATTGCGCTTCATAAATGAAAATCGGTGGAGCATGAAGAAATTAATAAAAGACATGGTGATGTCAGCTACTTACCGCCAGGACTCACATATGTCGAAGGAACTTCATGAAAAAGATCCTGCTAATAGTTTCCTGGCCCGGGGTCCGCGCGTTCGGTTGACTTTTGAGCAGGTCCGTGACCAGGCGCTCGCCGTCAGTGGGCTCCTGAGCAAAAAAATGTATGGTAAAAGTGTCATGCCCTATCAGCCGGAAGGAATTTGGAATACTGTGTACAGCGATGAATATTGGAAGGAGAGTGACGGTGAAGACCGCTACCGCCGATCGGTTTACACGTACGCTAAACGAACAAGTCCATATCCATCCATGATGATGTTTGATGGATCGAGCCGCGAAGTTTGTGTGAGCCGGAGAATTCGAACCAACACGCCCCTTCAGGCGCTTGTTACGCTGAATGACTCATCTTTTATAGTTGCAGCCAGAAATTTTGCGGGGCAGATGATGAAGAAGGGCAGGAATCCAGAAGAGCAGATTAGAGCCGGATATAAAATAGTACTGGTTCGTGATATGCCGGAACAGAAACTTGTTGTGCTAAAGGGGTTATATGATGAGGCGCTGAAACGTTACAACACCGATGCGACTTCCGCTAAAAAATTGACTGCGGTTGATGAAACATCTCCTCCTCTTGCGGCTATGACCATCGTTGCAAATGCCTTATTGAATTTAGATGAAGTCGTAACCAAAGAATGATATGGAAAAAGTTTATAAAAATTGTCAATCGTGTGGTATGCCTTTAAAGCGAGATGAAAAAGGCGGAGGGACAAACGCAGACGGAAGTAAAAGTGCGATGTACTGCTCACACTGTTATGAAAATGGTAAATTCACGGTGCCGGGGATTACTATGGATGAAATGAAAGAGCGGGTGAAGGGTAAGCTCAAGGAGCTTGGCTTCCCTGGTTTTCTCGCGCCTGTTTTTACGAGAAATATTCCTAAACTCGAAAGATGGAAAAATCATGCTTGATAAATACATTGATATTGATCAGTTGAAGAATGTATCACGCCGACACTTTTTGAAAGAAAGTGCTGCGGGAATTGGGGCGGTAGCGTTGGGAACACTGCTGGGAAGCTGTGGTGCTAAAGGGCCGGAATCTATGCCCGGGTTAGCATCGGTAATGGATCCGATGATGCCCAAAGTTCCGCATTTCCCCGGGAAGGCTAAGCGCGTTATTTACTTGCACATGGCGGGCGCGCCCTCGCAATTGGAGATGTTTGATTTTAAGCCTGAACTTCAAAAGCTGCACAATCAATTGTGTCCGCCCTCTTTATTGGAAGGAAAACGTTTTGCCTTCATCCGGGGTGTACCACGAATGCTGGGACCCCAGGCGATATTCCAGCAACATGGTCAGTCCGGGGCCTATGTATCGGAGAACTTGCCCCATTTTGCAACGCTCGCGGATGAGGTTTCTTTTCTGAAAGGTGTCTATACCGATCAATTTAATCATGCACCAGCACAACTTTTTGTTCACTCAGGTTCTCCGCGACTCGGTCGCCCCAGCATTGGTTCCTGGGTTACGTATGGCCTGGGTACGGAGAATAATAACCTGCCTGGATTTGTCGTGCTTACTTCCGGAGGAAAAACACCCGATGCAGGCAAAAGTGTTTGGGGCAGCGGATTTCTTCCCTCTGTTTACCAGGGTGTTCAATGTCGATCGGAGGGTGATCCAGTTTTATTTTTAAGCGATCCGCAAGGCGTTGACCGCGCGATGAAAAAGAAAACGATCGACGCTATCAATGATGTGAACCGTCAGCATTATCAGGAGTTTAATGATCCTGAAACACTGACACGAATTGCCCAATACGAAATGGCGTTCCGCATGCAAGTTTCCGTGCCGGAGGTTATGAATATCAACAATGAGCCGGAGTATATTCATCAACTGTATGGAACAACACCCGGCAAAGCTTCTTTTGCTAACAATTGCTTGCTGGCGAGAAAATTAGTGGAGCAGGGAGTTCGTTTTGTTCAGCTTTTTGATTGGGGATGGGACTCGCATGGTACTTCAGCAAATGAGTCAGTGGATATTGGCTTAAGGAACAAATGCCGTCTCATTGATCGACCGATGACTGCATTGCTCCTGGATTTAAAACAGCGCGGATTGCTGGACGAAACATTGGTCGTTTGGGGAGGTGAATTCGGCAGAACGCCCATGCAGGAGAATCGGGAAGGAAAGACCATGGCATTTTATGGAAGAGACCATCATGTGGAGGCCTTTACCATGTGGATGGCAGGAGGCGGCATAAAGCGTGGTATGATTTGGGGAGAGACCGATGAAATTGGATATTATCCCATCAATGGCAAAGTGTCCTTGCATGATGTTCAGGCAACCATTTTAAACCAACTTGGATTTGACCATGAAAAACTTACCTATCAATTTCAGGGAAGGCCTTTCCGACTCACCGATGTTTCAGGAAAAGTGATAAATGAAATCGTAGCGTAACTTTGAAACTCGAAACTTGAAATTTGACTACTCCAATTTCAGTTTTCAAATCTTCCAATCTTCCAATCTTCCAATCTTATGCCCGTAACGCGTCGAAAATTTATAACCCTCAGTGCACTTTCAGGAACTGCCGCTATGATGGCCCATCACCTTGATGCATTTGCCAAACCATTGGAGCCAATACAAACTGAACCCGGTTTTGAAGTATTAATTCTTGCCACGAATTGGGGTTATGAAGGGAGCTGGGATGAATTCTGCACAAAGATTAAAAAACTGGGATACGATGGGGCGGAGGCCTGGTACCCGAATGATGAAACGCAACGCAAGGAATTTTTGGTTGCCTTTCAAAAGCATAATCTAAAATTTGGTTTCCTGGTCGGAGGATCGGATAAGGATTATCAGAAACACTTACAACAATTTAAAGGCTCGCTTGAAGGCGCAGCCTCCATAAAACCAGTTTACATCAATTGCCATTCCGGTCGCGATCATTTTTCATTCGATCAGAACAAAGCGTTCATCGATCTGACAACGGCGGTAAATGAGCGTACCGGCGTTCCGGTGTATCATGAAACCCATCGTTCGCGTATTCTTTATGCTGCTCCTGTGGCGCGTCAATTCATCGAGAAAATTCCGGCGCTGAGGTTAACACTGGATATTTCACATTGGTGCAACGTTCATGAATCGCTGCTGGATGATCAGACGGAAACTATTGCTTTAGCGTTGGACAGAACAGACCATATTCATGCCCGCATTGGTCACGCGGAAGGGCCGCAAGTTAATGATCCGCGTGCGCCTGAATGGAAAGATGCAGCGCAAGCCCACTTTGGGTGGTGGGATAGCGTGGTTGAAAAAAAACGAAAGGAAGGAAAGCTATTAACTATGCTCACGGAATTTGGGCCCGTAAATTATATGCCAGCCTTGCCCTATTCCCGTCAACCGGTTGCAAATCAGTGGGAGATCAATAAGCACATGTTGGATACTCTTCGTGCACGTTATGCCTGATTCAGCCCCATGCAAATAATTACTCAGTTTTTTGGAAGGTTTCATCCGTTGTTGGTACACCTGCCAATCGGGATTTTGTTACTTGCGTTTATCTTCGAGTTTTTTTCCTACTTTTCGAAGTACAAAAAACTCCGTCAAGCTGTACAGCCTGCGTTGTTTTGGGGTGCTTTGTTTGCTATTGCATCCGCGGGAAGCGGATACTTTCTTTCACAGGAAGGAGGTTATGATGACAGGCTCCTTTCGCTTCATCGTAACACGGGGATTGCGACTGCCGTTTTTGCACCAATACTTTATTTTCTTCGAAAGAGCGCTGTCACTTATTTTCAGGATAAAGGAAAAAGAAAACTTGTTAGAATATTTTTATTCATTCCGTTGATCGGTCTGCTTTCACTAACCGGACATCTGGGAGGATCGATTACACACGGCGAAGATTACCTTTTTGATTTCGCAGCGGAACAAGACGATGTTGCTATCCCGTCCATTAAAATCACCTCAATAGAAGGCGTTGATAGCGCTGTTTTGTATAAGGACATCATTGAACCTATCCTTAGCTCAAGGTGCTACGCTTGCCATAGTTCTAAAAAGCAAAAAGGACAACTGAGACTCGATCAGGTTCAATTTATTGAAAAGGGAGGAAAACATGGAGCTGTCATTGAAGGGGTCATTCCAGACTCAAGTGAACTTTATAGCCGGCTCATGTTGCCGTTGGAAGACGAACATCATATGCCCCCTCATCAAAAAACACAGCTTTCTTCTGCAGAAATAGCATTGGTAAAGGCCTGGATTGAAGAAGGTGCCAGTTTTGAAAAACAAGTAAGGGTCTTTAAACAAGTTTCTAAGATCAAGGGATATTTAACTTCGATTTTGTCTCAGTCTATGCGGGAATCGATAATTCCTGTTGAAGAAGTTTCCGCGGCTGAGGATAAAGCAATAAGTGCCTTAACATCACAAGGTGTTCTGGTTATTCCCGTTGGATCAGAAAGCAATTATCTTTCTGTAAGTTTTGTGAATGCCAGGCTTGCAACAGATAAAGAACTTGCTTTGCTTTTGCCTTTAAAGGATCAATTGCTATGGTTGAATCTTGGCCGCACACGCATAACGGATGAAGGCTTGAAAATCGTTGGGCAACTTACTAACCTTACACGACTGAGTCTGGATTATACCGGTATACAGGATAGTGGATTGGAAAAACTTGTAACCCTTGCAAAATTAAACTCCCTGAACCTGGTGGGTACAACGGTGGGCGACCAGGGAATAGCATATCTATCGCAACTAAAGAAATTAAAGAGAATTTACTTGTATCAAACTAAGGTAACCCATATCGGTATACAGAACTTATCCAGAAATTTGGCGGCTGTTGAAATAGATACCGGAAGTTATTATTTACCTAAGCTTGTTACGGATACTTTAGTTTTTAAAGGAAAGCGTTGATCGGTTGTTTATTGCGTAGATGGTTACTCATTTAAATTCCAATCATAATCTAAGTAGGATATTTTTGTGTCAGCATTGATTTTTGTTGAAGAATATTTATTAATAAAATTCCACACAGAACTGCCATTTTTATTAAAGTCCGTATTGTACCATTTGAAGATCATGCTCAACTGAGCACTATTTGCTCTTATTTTATTTCGGTAGGAGTCGGTTAGAAAAGCCTTGGTTTGTTTGGCAAATTGTTCGTCCAGGCGTTTAGGGTCATACGCCTCATTTAATAAAATGGGGCACGATTTACTGGCACACACCAGCGCCATATGAATGCGCGGGTCGTCAAATTTTTTTCTCAAGATACCGTGTTCAATGTTGTTCAGATCCATCTTCTCCTTTCCAATGGTTATAAATTTGATGTCCCAGGGCGTATTGACGAACGGTACCTGAATGCTGCTGCCGATGTCTTTTATACTTTTTATAGGATAATACTTTGTAATTAAGCGGATGGTAAAGGCATTATAGACATTAATCCAATAAGCCATCTGTTCTTCACGAGTCCAGGTTTTTTCATTTGGGGGATTTGTGCTGAGAATTTTAAGGTATTGATTGAATTCTATGGAGTCTTTAATAAATGATTTATAGTTTACTTTGCCCTCTTTGGTAACGTTTTTCTGAAGAAGTCTGTTGTAGAGGTTATGAGAAGGAGTTTTTCCCTGGCCAAGGGTATTTTGGCACAATAGTAAAAGGACAAAAAATAGAAATGATGTATTCATACCTTAGGATTTTGTAAAAATAAGCCTTCTTTACATACGCTAATTTTTGTAGGTTGGATTTTAGTCAAATAAGTTCCGATTACACCCTTCGGCTCTTAATCAACTCATGAAGAATTGTTTAGTTAAACCGCTCGGTATTACGTTATGTCTCATTCTTTTGATGAGTACAATGTATGCTTCTGTTGAAAAACGTGAGTATGATATCACGGCAGCAGGAATTAGAATTGGTGTCATGACCGCAACCCGCGAGACAAAAGATAACCTCACCTGGTATTCCTTGCACAGTAAGGTTAGTTTTTGGTTTTTTGTTCGGGTAAATGTGGAATACTCCGTGACATCGGTCTATCAAAACAAACAGTTGATTACCTCCACGGTGATCACGCAGTCCAGTAGAGGAAATTTTAAATCCACGATTCAATGGAAAGAAGATCATTACAAAGTACAAGTGGAAGGTTACAAGTATAAAAATGATGTCTCCATTAAGGATACTATCCAATATAATTCTGCCCGGCTGTACTTTGAGTATCCACCTGGGATTTCAACGATACTGGCTGACAATTATGGTATAATGGTGCCGGCAGAAAATATCCAGGAAAACGTTTACAGTGTTAATGTGCAGGGAAACAAGAATAAGTTTTTCTTTAGGAAAGGAAAAATAATCCGCGCAGTCATGCATCACCCCATTAAGAATTTTGAGGTCAAACTTAAAAGTTAATGACGACCATCAGTGTCATAATACCCACCTTTGATGAAGCTGAAAATATTACTCCACTAATTAATTTCATCCGGCAGTTAGGAAGTAAAGAGGTAGTTGAAATCCTGGTGGTGGATGGAGGCAGCACGGATACTACTTGCGAACTAGCTCAAAAATCTGGTGCGTCAGTGATCATTAGCCATCAGAGGAGCCGTTCGATTCAAATGAATTTAGGAGCGCAACACGCTCTGGGTGATATTTTATATTTTGTCCATGCCGATGTTAAGTTGGTCCCCTCATTTGTGGACGACATTAAGGAATCTTTAGCCCAGGGTTTTGAATCGGGTGTTATCGCTATATTTTTGAGTCTGATAAATTCTTGTTGAAGGTCAATGCGTATTTCACGCGTTTTGATACGATCATGTGCAGAGGTGGCGATCAGACATTGTACGTCAGAAGGTCAATTTTTGAATCGCTTGGAGGATTTGATGAATCTTACATTATTATGGAAGATTACGATTTTATAATTCGGCTGCGGAAAAGATATAGTTTTAAGATCATTCAAAAAGATATCATGGTGTCGGCCAGGAAATATGAGACCAATAGTTGGTTCAGGGTACAAATCGCCAATCTTTGCGTTTTTATTATGTTTTTTTTTCGACGATCTCCCCGCGAAATGAAACAGATTTATAAAATTTTACTTACTTACCGTTAATTATGGGGTATATAATAAGTGGAATTCAGCAAGTTGGAATAGGTGTAAGCGATGCAGAACGGGCCTGGACATGGTACAGGAGACATTTTGGTATGGATGTACCGGTTTTTAAGGACAGCGCAACTGCTACTTTAATGTCGCGGTATACCGGCGACAGGGCGGAAGACAGGTATGCAATTCTGGCCATGAACATGCAGGGTGGAGGCGGATTTGAAATCTGGCAATACACCAGCCGCTCGCCAAAAAAATCGGAAGGGGAGCATTTATTGGGTGACACCGGTGTATTTGCGGTAAAATTAAAAACGCAGGACATTGAAGCAGCTTATAATCGATTAAAATCCGATGGTGTAAATTTGGTTAATGGCGTCCAGCAGTCTCCTGATGGAAGAAAGCATTTCTATGTAAAAGATCCATTTGAGAATATTTTTGAAATCATTGAAAGCAAAAGTTGGTTTAAGAAAGATCGCGCTATAACCGGAGGAGTGGCCGGTTGTGTTATTGGGGTTTCCGACATTAATAACGCATTGAGGCTTTATCGTGATGTATTGGGGTACAGTGAAATTATTTTTGATGGCGTCAAACAGTTTGAAGATTTTGCGGGTGTACCCGGTGGGGAGAATGAATTTAGGCGGGTGATCTTGCGATCGAACAAAAACAGGACTGGTGCCTTCTGTAGATTATTAGGTGATACAGAGTTGGAACTCGTTGAGGTAAAAAACAGAGCACCTCATAAGATTTTTCGTGACCGATACTGGGGCGATTTAGGGTACATTCATATTTGTTTTGATATCAATGGTATGGCAAATTTAGCCGACCGTTGTAAGCAGGCTAACTTCAGTTTTACAGTTGACAGCCGCGACTCTTTTGATATGGGAAAGGCTGCCGGTCATTTTTCATACTGTGAAGATCCAGATGGTACACTTATTGAATTCGTTGAAACACATAAAATTCCCATTATCGAAAAGATAGGATGGTATTTAAATATACGTAACAGGAATCCCGATAAACCGCTGCCGGATTGGATGCTCGGCATGCTTGCGTTGAACCGGGTGAAGGACTAGTTCAATGCTCTAAGATTAAGCATCAAGTTTCAATTCACTGGAGTGCCTGAGGTCAAATTAAGCACTAACGCGGAAGCTGAAGCTATTTCACCACAAATTGAGCGCTTCCCATTAAATAATCGTCGGTGTAGACCTCAAGCTTATACGTCCCTTCGGGATAATCAGAACCTTTGTCGTACAGGAACGAAAGTTTTTGCTTTGTGTTGTCAAATAAAACTTCTTGCGATTCAGTATAAAACTCTTCCTTACCGTTGAGGATGAATGTTCCAGAGCCCCTGCCAACATCAAAGAGTACCTGACCATTTTCATCGACAATACGGATCATGATCTTCTTGCCTTCAACGGGAGCCACTTTATTCTCGGCAATGTTGAAATCTACTTTCAGTTTTCCGATCTGCCGGCTTTTGAAAGGTGATTCTCGTTCTTTCCCCCGGTCTGTTAGTCCAACAATTCTAACATTTTCTACCTTTAACTGCGAAGCAATAGCCACTTTCGTTGCTAATTCTTCTTTCGTTTGGCTTAATCGATTGATAGAATCGCCGAGTTGGTTCTTTTCGGTTTTTAATGATGTATTTTCAGTGAGTAACTCCTTATTTACAGACTTCAGTTTGGTTATTTCTTCATCTTTGTTCTTAAGCAGGATTTCGTAGCCTTCAACCTTATCCTTAAGGGCTTTTATTTCCTGACCTGTGGCGCGCTTGGAACGTTTCAGTTCAGCCTCCACTTCAGTTTTTGCTTTTAACATGTCGGAAACATCTCCACCAAGCTTTTGTACCTCTGCAATTTTTTGATCTAACTCAGCGCTGATTTCAGTCATACGGTGCATCGTAGTGGCTAGCTCTTGCTCTGTGGAAGTCAATTCAGTCTTTATCTCCTGCTTCTCCTGTGAGTCGAGATAAATTTTTACGCCCTGAACCACCACCACCAGCGACAGCAACGCAATGATGATGGCATTTTTATTACTCTTTTTAGGTTCTGGTAAAGGTTCAGTAGTGTTTTCGCTCATATTAATCAATAATGGGTTGGGCAAAAATAGGTTTTCTTGCGATGCAATTCAATGCCTAAAATTGCAAAACAACGTGTTGTTTGTTCAGTGAAGGGTCAAAGAAGACAATACCACAGCGATAAAGGTCAACCGTTGCATATACACACTGATGTTTTAGTATTGCTTTCCATGCCTTTTCCATTTCTGCGGAGTAATGGATATCATCCAAAACAATAACACTGTGTTCATGGGTTTTTCGGATCATAGCTTCGAAGTATTTCAGCGTAGGCTCGTAGCGATGATGGGCATCCAAAAATGCAAAATCAATCTTTTCGATTGATTGAAGATAGGATGGAAGGGCCTGATCGATATTGCCAATGATTAAAGTTATGTTGTTGGCACCGGCAACATCAAATAGAGTTTGTGCTTCCGCAGCTATGGCGGTTGATCCTTCAAATGTTGTTACGCTGGACCCCTTAGAAGAGGCTAAGTACAAGGCGTTAATACCTAATGAGGTCCCAAGTTCGAGGAGGTTTCGACAGTTATAACGTTGGATAATCTTCGCATAAAGCAAGGAATATTTCCTTGGGCTTAAACTGGTTCTTGCAAGATCACTGATCTTTCTGGTTGAACTCTTAAAATGAGCAGAGCCTGAGCCTAAATCGGTTACCATAATAGTTCGATCATCGAACAGAAGTTTCCGTCTTAATTCCTCAATGTGACTTAATTCTATATTAACGATTTTCGCTTTCAGCGTTTTAGAGTAGAAATCATAGAAGAAAGGCGAATGGAGAGAGTGCTCATCAACAGCATCAAGCCAGTACGTAGTGAAAGATTTGAGTTGAAAGAATCTGTTCTTCAATTGAGTCGAAGCGGAGCGACCATGGTGAATTCCGGAATATTAACTTGCAGGGTAACACCATCGACAACACGCTCCATCAGGTATGTTCCAAGCATTTTACCAATTCCTGACTTTAGGTTACAACCTGAAACGTATTGGTGTGCCTGCCCTGGCTCAAGAACAGGCTGCTGCCCGACTACGCCTTCTCCTTCTACTTCGCGTTGGCTAAACCCGGCGTCATAAATATGCCAGTGTCTCCGGAGTAATTGAATGGTGTGTTCACTGTGGTTTTCGATGGTTATACGATAGGTAAATACATAATGGTACTGACTCGGGCTGGAGTAGGCTGGTTGATACTCCGTTTCGACACTTACCTTAATCCCTTTCGTGATTTCTGTAACCATACAGATCAAAAATATTAATTTTTTACAATTCCTTCGGTTAACCTTTTTATTTCTCTCTAAATTACTGGAAATCAACGGATTTAAGATTTTCGACGGCATTCTTTTTTTATACCAGGCGAATATTTGCGTTTTTAACGAATGCCCGTAGTTTTGAAAGTATGGATGTTAAGATAGCACCAAGCTGGAAAAACAGGCTTTCGGATGAGTTCGGTAAACCTTATTTTACTCAACTTATCGATTTTGTTAAACGCGAATATCAAACCCAGACAGTTTTTCCACCAGGCAAAGAAATTTTTCATGCATTTGATTGCTGCGATTTCAATGATACTAAAGTTGTAATCATTGGTCAGGACCCCTATCACGGAGCAGGTCAAGCCAATGGTCTGTGTTTCTCTGTCCGGGATGGAATCAGAATGCCACCTTCATTGATAAATATTTTCAAAGAGATACAACAAGATCTCGGCAAGCCTGTACCAGCTTCTGGTGATTTGGAGCGGTGGGCAAGGCAGGGGGTTTTATTGCTCAACGCTACGCTTACAGTTCGTGCATCGTCACCCGGCTCACATCAAAATAAGGGATGGGAAAGTTTCACAGATGCTGCCATAAAAAAAATATCGGATGAGAAGGAGCACGTCGTCTATTTGCTTTGGGGCGCTTACGCTCAAAAGAAAGGAGAAATAATTGATCGCAATAAGAACCTCGTGTTAACGTCTGCTCACCCATCGCCCTTTTCCGCAGACCGCGGCTTCTTTGGCTGCAAACATTTTAGCAAAACGAATGACTATCTGAAAAGTAAAGGTCTCAAAGAAATTGATTGGTAGCTGATCCCCAATCTTCCAATCTTCCAATTTTCCAATCTTCCAATCTTCAAAATCTTCAACTACCGGATCAAATTAAAAAACCTGCTCCACCTGATTTTATGAATGAAGCTGGCATTCTTATCGATCGAGAGCCAGATGAAGAATGCTTTGCCGACGATATGATCTTCCGGAACAAAGCCCCAAAAGCGCGAGTCAAGAGAGTTATGGCGATTATCGCCCATCATGAAATAGTAATTTTGCTTGAAGGTATAGGCAGTTACCTCCTTGCCATCAATGATCAATTTATCGCCTTCGATTTTTACATCTTTATTGTGATCGTACAACTTAATGGTCGTACCATAGTATGCCAGGGTTGAATCATTGATTGAAATTGTTGCACCTTTTTTCGGGATCCATAGCGGACCAAAATTATCAGCAGACCAACTGGAATATTTCTTTCCGGTTCCTCCGGACCAATCATAATAGGATGAGTAGGGGATGAGGCCATCATCCTCATTTTTGTTTTCTTCTTCTATTGATTTAATGTAGGGAAGCTTTTTGATCTCCGCGACTTTTTCAGCGGTAAGCCACATTAAGTAGACAAACTTTCCATCTTCCTGCCTTCCATATACCGAGTAGTCTTCCGGGCCAAGTTCAAGCTTGGTTAAATTTCTTTCATTGATGGGCCCATCAGACGTGACTAAGTAGCTGTACTGCATCTGAGGATGGTTCTCCAACGCGTCACCATTGGTATAAACCTGTTTGTCTTTGATTACCAGCGTATCACCCGGTACAGCCACACATCGTTTAATGTAATTTGTTTTTAGGTCTACAGGATAATCAATGCCTTCATTTAGACCTCTCGGTGGCACATTAAATACCACAACATCATTTCGCTTAACATGGCTTATACCCGGCAATCGATATTGCGGAAGCTTGATCCATTCCAGGTAGGAAGGAATATTCGTAAACCAGATTTTTTGATGCGTCAAAGGTACCTGAAGCGGAGTGGTGGTCGTGCGGGTTCCATAATGAAACTTGCTTACAAATAGAAAATCTCCTACCAGCAGGGAGTTTTCCATGGAGGGCGTAGGGATCGTGTATGCTTCCATAATTAGCCAACGGATTAACGTGGCTGCTACAACAGCAAAGAGGATAGCATCCCACCACTCTCGAACTTTAGACTTCGGTTGATCTTCCTTTTGCTCTTCCGTTGACTCCTTTTTCCAAAACTTCCAATTCATATATCTATATTTCTAAATAAAAACGTGCAAATAAAGCCAAAATAATTGATCCGGTGATTAGTCGCGATAATGACCTCAAAATTTCAATCTTAGCTAACATCCATTTTAAAGTCCTTAGAGCCTTAGGAAATCATCCATATTGAGCGCTCCTTTTTTGTCACGGATCCACTCCGCAACCATTACAGCTCCTCGTCCAAAGCCCTCCCGGGAGTGAGCAATGTGCTTAATTTCAATGTCATCGATGGCTGATTCATACTTTATAACATGGGTTCCCGGCACTTGGTCAATCCGGAATGATTCAATGACTAAATCGTCTGCTTTGCCTGTTTTCTTATTGACCCATGCTTTCTTCCGGGTTAGGTTTTTGAGGATTCCTTCAGCCAGGGTAATGGCAGTACCACTAGGAGCATCTTTCTTTTCCGTATGATGGATTTCATCCATGCGTATATCATATTCTGGTAAATTATTCATCATTTTAGCCAGGAACTCATTCATTTTGAAGAATAGATTCACACCCAGACTGTAATTGGAAGTGTAAAAGAAAGTGCCATTCACTTCTTTGCAAAGCTTTTCAATTTCTGATTTCCTGGCCAACCATCCGGTAGTACCACACACTACAGGGAGATTACGCATCAAACATTTATTAATATTTTCATAGGCAGCATCTGGATGTGAGAATTCGATCGCCACATCACCCTGAGCAGCATCAAATTCTTGCTGGTTGTCGATGTCGATCCGTGCAGCAATCTGATGACCCCGGTTAAGGGCAACTCGCTCTATGATCTTACCCATTTTTCCGTAGCCGAGGAGGATAATTTTCATACTAGATGTGATTCGGGGCAAAAATGCATTTTTTACCCGTCAGTTTTAGCGTTTCATCCTAAACTTTAGGCAAGGAAGGGTAACCATGCTTATTTACTACCTCTTTAAAACTTTAAAATAAGTGAAACGCCGGATTGCATTCCGATAAGAGAATTTTGTTCAATAGCAGGTTGTATGGATACCTGTAGATTGGGATTAAGGTCGAATTCCTTCAAATGAGCATCAACATGAGCATCGATAACTTGAAGGAGGTACATACCGCCCATTAGAATGATCATAAAATCACGCTGGCGTTTGTATTGATCTACGATCCTTCGATAATTTGCCGTGGTGTAGTTATCGCCTGGCCTAAAATCATTGTCTTCTGTGTAACCATTTTCAAGATTGTAATACAATTCTTTCTTGTATTTATCATATCCTTCCTGATAGAAATTGATTCCGTAACCAAGGGCGATGAAACCTCCGTAAACCAAAGGCAATTTCCAATACTTCTTGTTATAGATCTGACCTAGCCCAGGTATGACTGCGGCATATAATAATGCCTTTCGTGGATCGTAGCGCGCTGCATATGTCTTTAGCAATACGGTGTCCCGGCTCTCTATGATTAAGCTATCATCCTGGGTAACGGTTAGGGAATCCTGAGCCATGATCTTCGTTATAGCTATTGATAACACAAGCAGCATGAAGATCCTCTTTTTCATTCAATTTAATGGTGCCAATTTCATTAGAAGACTATGAATGCATTTTTAAGATATCAAGAATCCGATTCAAATCTTCCACCGATAAGAACGGGATCCTAATGTCTCCTTTTTTACCATCACTTTTTACGACAACACGCGTGCCAAAGTGTGAAGAAAGTCTGGACTGAAGTTGCGCAATTTCTCTCGAAGCCGGAGCAGATGTTATTGTGCTTTCCGTTTTTGCTGAAGATTTTTGCGCAAGATCCCGCACAAGCTCTTCTACTTTTCGAACAGAAAGTTCTTCACTAAGGGCCTTTTTGAATATGTAAAGTTGCTGATCCGCATTCTCCACATTAATAATGGCACGTGCATGTCCCATAGATAACTTGTTATCGCGAACGGCAATTTGAATATCGGGAGGAAGTTTTAAAAGGCGAAGATAGTTTGTAACGGTTGTACGATTTTTTCCAACACGTTCCCCAAGTTCATCTTGTTTCAAGTTACATTCTGAAATCAAACGCTGGTAACTCAATGCAATTTCGATCGCATTGAGATTTTCACGCTGAATATTTTCTATCAATGCCATCTCCAGCATTTGCTGGTCGTTGGCGGAACGCAGATAAGCTGGAATCGTTTTTAATCCGGCCAGCTTGGATGCCTGGAAACGCCTCTCGCCCGTAATGAGTTGATATTGATGGTCTGAGAGTCTCCGAACGGTTATGGGTTGGATGATGCCGTGCACCTGGATGGATTCTGCCAGTTCCAATATCGCTTCCTGATCGAAATGCGATCGGGGCTGAAAAGGATTTACTTCAATTTCCTCCAATGGAATTTCGGTCATTCCACTGGTAGGAATCTTCCCTGGTGTTGAAGAAGCCGGTCTAAAGTTGTCAACTTCCAGTTTCTCGTCTGCTGGACTGTCGCTCAACAGAGCGCTTAATCCTCTGCCTAATACTCTCTTTTTACTCATCTCGACATTCCGTTTTTATTTAGAATTTCATGGGCCAGGTTCAGGTAGCTGATGGCGCCCTTGCTCTCAGCGTCGTGCACAATCACGGGCAAACCAAAACTAGGTGATTCACTAAGCTTAACATTTCGTGGGATAATGGTCTTGAAAGTCATTTTTGAAAAATGTGTTCGAACCTCTTCCACGACCTGATTGCCCAGACTCGTACGTGAATCATATAACGTAAGGAGGATGCCTTCTATTTCAAGTCTTGGGTTAAGTCGTGTCTGGATGATTTTAATGGTGTTCAAAAGTTTACCAAGGCCTTCTAACGCAAAATACTCACATTGCACTGGAATGATAACGGCATCCGCTGCGGTAAGCGCATTGATGGTTATCAGGCCCAGGGACGGGGAGCAGTCGATAATGATAAAGTCGTAATCATCTTTGATTTTGCCTAATGCATCGCGCATTTTTTCTTCCCGACGCTCAATGCTTACCATTTCCACTTCAGCACCAACAAGGTCAATTTGAGAGGGGAGTACATCCAAAAATTTCAAATCATTCTTAACGATAGCTTCCCTGGGATCTGCGCCATCGACCATACACTCATAAATTCCCTTATGTATATCCTTTGGATTGATACCAAGACCTGAAGTCGAATTAGCCTGCGGATCTGCATCGACTAATAATGTTTTGCATTCCAGTACAGCCAGACTTGCTGCCAGGTTAATGGCAGAAGTGGTTTTACCTACACCACCCTTTTGATTTGCTATCGCAATAATTTTTCCCATTCCTTCCCATTGATGTTAATAAAAATAAAAAGCCCCGACTCGTCGGGGCTGCAAATATAGTTTAAAACTCAGGCCTTCGTGGAACACCGTGAAACAGATTATCCACAATCGTTGCACAATTTGTTAACCGTCATCGCTGCCGGCAGGCAGGCACTAATCGTTAACCGTGTCTGTTTTTTGTATTTGTAAATTACATTCGACTATTTTCTTTTTTTCTTCCGCTCTTCTTCCGATCGCTTCCGCGCCTCCTCGCTGGCCTTCATGGCGTCTTCCAGTTTACTCATGAACTTAGACTTCTTGCCACCGCCATTGGCCGCATTCTTCTTTTTATTCTCTTCCATGATGGCCTTGATCTTACCTTCATCCACAAACCGTCTAATGATGGCCTGTTGGGCAAATGTTACCAGGTTCGATACGAAATAATAAAAAGTTAAACCTGCTGAAAACCTATTCAATACAAATAAGAAAATAACGGGCATGATATACGACATCGACTTCATCGGGCCTTGAACGGATGAGATTTGGTTGTTCTGCCAGGTATAAATAAGGGTTGAGATTGTCATCAACAACGTAAAAAGACTAATATGACTGCCCAGGAATGGTATGACAAAGGGTAAGTTAATGATTGAATCGTATGTCGAAAGATCTTCAGCCCATAGGAAAGGTTGCTGGCGGAGTTCAATACTGGCCGGAAACAAATAAAACATGGCGAAGAGGATCGGCATTTGCAGTAAAACAGGTATGCAACCGCTGATGGGGTTTACGCCAACTTGAGCGTAAAGCTTCATTTGTTCCTGTTGTACTTTAGTCATGTCTTCCCCTACGCGCGCTTTGATTTCATCAAGCTCAGGCTTGAGTACTTTCATTTTAGCCATGCTCAGGTATGACTTATACGACAATGGAAAAAGTACAAGCTTTAACAGGATTACCAGAATGATAATGATGAGGCCAAAATTTGAGATAAGCTGCGTGAGAAAATGAAATACAGGAAAGATCACAAACTTATTGATCCAATAGACCGGAGGCCAGCCCAAGTAAACATTTTTGGCAAACTGCTCTGTAACTTTTCCAATCTGCTTATAGTCATTTGGACCGAAGTAGAATTTGAAATCGGCTTTACCTTCCGCCAATAATTTTTTTGGAATAAACAACTTCACATTAGCCCGCTTTACAACGGCGCTGTCGCTCACATTGATTGAGGTTTCGACCTCTCCACCGGAGAAATTGTTTTTTGCAATAATGGATGAAAGGAAGAACTTTTCTTTAATCGTTACCCATTTCACCGGAGTCGCAAATACTTCCGTTTCCAGGTCCTTGGAACGTTGATCGAGTTCATCAAAGCCGTCGACCCCTGAATAATAAGTGATCGTTGTCTGGTCACGTGTATCTATAAGATCCTTCTCAATGGGCTTTAGGACATTCGTCCAATGAAAAGTTAGATTATCTCCTGAAAGTAAATGATCAAATCCTGAACTATTCAGTCTATATCCAATCTCATATCCCTTCGACGGGATTTTGTATAGGTGGGAAATTTTGGCACCACTGCCCAGGGTAATGGAGTACGTTACTTCTGTCGTATCCCCATTTTTGCGTTGGTCAACCTGGTAAAATAAAGTGTAAAGATCGATGTCATGACCTTTGTAGTTCGTTCGCAAATTAAACTCATTTGAAGTTGGCGTGATGAGTTTAAGTGGATGCTGGCTGTAGGTTTTATACTTTTTAAGTTCGAGCTCCTTGATAATACCACCTTTGTTGGTAAGTGTTATTTTTAAATCTTCGGTCTCGATCTGTGTAGTAGATTCGTTGCCCTTTACAGTTGAAGAAAGCTCACCATAAGTTTCGGCGAGAGCGCTGTCGCTTGGCGTAACGGTCGCCTTAATTGAATCCCGCGTAACACCTGTTGGCGATTCGATTGCGGTTGGTTTTGGTGCTACGGTCTCGGGAGTTGGTGAGAACCAATAAAAATATCCTAGTAATAATACGGCAATGAGCGTTAGGCCGATGGCTGAGTTTCTATCCATTATTTAAAACTTATACTAATTGTTTGTTCGAGATTTTTTATGTTCCAATGCTGCTTCAACAAACTTCACAAATAGGGGATGAGGATTGAGCACGGTACTCTTTAATTCCGGGTGATATTGCACCCCAACATACCAGGGATGGTCTTTCAGTTCGACGACTTCAACCAAATTTGATTCTGGATTAACGCCTACTGCTTTGAGCCCTGCATGTTCGATTTGATCCAGGTATTTATTATTAAATTCATAACGATGACGGTGACGCTCGTGTATCAGGCTCTCGCCATACGCTGCATAAGTCTTACTTCCCTTTTTCAGTTTGCAATAATAGGCGCCAAGACGCATGGTACCACCTTTGTTTGTGATCCTCTTCTGTTCTTCCATCATGTCGATCACCGGGTTCTTGGTTTTGGGATAAAGTTCCGTTGAACTTGCTTCCAGCCCCAAAACGTTACGGGCGAATTCTACTACGGCACATTGCATACCAAGGCAGATTCCGAAGAATGGAATTTTATTTTCACGCACGTAGCGTATGGTCTCAATTTTTCCTTCCAGTCCCCGCTCCCCAAACCCAGGGGCGACCAAAACGCCATCCAAGTTTGACAGGATATAGCTAACGGATTCCCTTGTAACGTCTTCTGAGGAAATCCATATGATGTTTACTCTGCAATCGTTCTCTGTCCCGGCATGCACAAATGCTTCTGCAATTGATTTATAAGCATCTGGCAGCGAGACATATTTCCCTACGAGTCCGACCGTGACTTCATTTACAGGGTTTTTCAGTTTCCCCAGGAAAGTCTTCCAATGTTCAAGGTGTGGTTCCTCCTTTGATTGAACCTTTAATTTTGCAAGCACGCGTTCATCCAATTTTTCTTTGCGCATGAGGATAGGCACGTCGTAAATCGTGTCTGCGTCTATGGCCTCAATAACAGAGTTTAGGTGTACGTTGCAAAACAAGGCGAGTTTCTTTCGGATATCCATCGGCAAGGGCATTTCAGTGCGGCAAACCAGGATGTCCGGCTGAATACCGGCTTCCAGCAATTCTTTTACAGAATGCTGAGTGGGTTTTGTTTTAAGTTCTTTTGCGACTTTAAGGTAAGGGATCAGCGTAAGGTGAATGACCATGCAACTGCTTGGAGGAAGCGACCACTTCACCTGTCGTACTGTTTCAATAAAAGGAAGTGATTCTATATCCCCCACGCATCCACCTATTTCTGTAATTATAAAATCGTACTCACCGGTTTCGCCCAGCAAGAATATGTTGCGTTTGATTTCGTCGGTAATATGGGGTATGACCTGAACTGTTTTACCAAGGTATTCACCTCTCCGTTCCTTGGTAATCACATTGTTATAGATTCTTCCGGTAGTAACATTGTTCGCTTGAGAGGTGCGCACGTTCAGGAAACGCTCGTAGTGGCCGAGGTCTAAATCCGTTTCGGCTCCGTCATCGGTTACATAACACTCACCATGCTCGTAAGGGTTAAGCGTTCCCGGGTCTATATTCAGGTATGGATCAAATTTCTGGATGGTAACTTTAAAACCCCGCGCTTGCAGCAATTGAGCCAGCGAAGCGGCAATGATCCCTTTCCCCAGCGATGAAGTAACTCCCCCGGTAACGAAAATATACTTTGTAGATGACATAAATAAAGGCAGCCTGGATAAATCGGGGGCAAAGGTAGGGTTCTGAGTTCAAAGTTCAAGGTTTGGCGTCTAAAGTTGCGGGTTTTCCGAAAGCTGGATTTGTTTAAGCTAAAAATTGCATTGAAAAGCAATATTGCAAGGAAGCTAAAATCGTAGTGTAAAGCCTCCTGGCGTACAGCGGAGATGCGACCAGAGCCTTGTTCCCCGCTAGGGCGGGGAAATCCCAGACAGCAAAGTGCATACGTATTAGTCCTTGGTATTATCCGAGTGTTGCACATTGGATTCAGGGGTTTCCCGCCGTGGCGGAGAACGCGTGCCACACCTGCATTATTCACTTCGCGAGTTAACTGCCTCCCAACAGACGGAAAGGTTCCACTTGACTCCCAAAACTTGAACTTTGTAAGTTGTTTCTAGCCATTCAACTGCTGTATTGCCAATCCAGCAAATGCATGGTAGCTTTAGCTTACTTTATCGTTTTTTGAGTCTTGCAGGAAGGTTACTTATATTTTTTACTGCGGATACAGTTATGTCTAAAGTTGGCAAAGGCTAATAGTTTTACGTAGATTTTCAAATCTGTTTTTATTCGGAATTTTTAAACGCCTGAGCGCATGCTTAAACGGTTACTCACTATATTTTTTTGGCTATCACTATTATTGTTTTTATACGCCGCTACTACAACAGTGGGTTATGCACAAGGTTGTAATGGAGCGGATGGTTCAGGGGTATTCACAGGATCAATTGCCAATCGCGACAATGGTACAATTTGTGCCAATAATCCGATCCTGCCGGCCCTTATGGAAATTGACATTAGCAATATAGATGAAACCGGAACGGTTGAATTTGACATTGACTGGGATGATGGATCAGGAGTTGAGCGGGTAAATGGAGTAAAAATCGGACCGAACAGGTATTTTGCTTCCAGATCGCACTTTTTTCCTCCGAATGGAGGGCAAGTGAAGTGCGAGTACAGGCCAATTGTTACCCTGGTTTGGAACGGCAATCCTTGTATTGCCACTTTAGGTCTACCTCCACGGTTTGTTCGCTGGAATACTGATAATGAAAATACTGGACAGTTAGATCTGGAAGAAACAATCACTGGTGCGAATGTCTATTTGGTTTGTGCCGGAGTCGAAACCAACGTCACGTTTACTGATCGTTCGACCCTTAACTGCGTTCCCCCAGATTTGTTTTTGGGAATAAATGATAAACAACGCTGGAGACAATTTGTATATGGAACAGCGAATACGATAACCGGCGCGGTGGAAATTGGAGGAGTACCGCAGACCTTTCCCTTTAATGGAACTGTTGATCCTTCCACAGAACCAACCACAACTTCTGGTTTCCCCACGGCGACGACACAGATAATAACCGTTCCGGCAACGGCTCAGGTTGGGGAGTTTTTTGAAATTAGAATGAATTATTGGAATACATGTAATCCATTTCCAGCTCGCCAGCCAGTCATTGAAACTGCAAGGATCCTGATCGTTGATCAGCCACCTCCACCAGGAGGAACAAATCAAACGGTTTGTAATGGCACAACGCCTGGCAATTTTGTAGCGACCGGAGTGCCCGGAGGAAATACCGTGAATTGGTATAGAAATGTTCCGGGAACTCCTGATGCTCCAGGTACTTTAATTACCTCCGGAGCATCTACGTCACTTCCCATTACTTCCGTTCCGGGATACACAAACAATACAACGGCTGGAGTATATAAAGTATGGGTTAGTTACACGCCTAACATTGCCAATGCGCTAAACTGCGAAAGTCCCAAGATTGCCATCTCCAGTACAATCCGGGAAGCGCTAACCGTACCCAACCCGACAACAGCACCGCCAGTCGATATCTGCAATAACAATTCCTTCCCAATCGCCCTTCCGAATCCTGCCGCCACAACGATAGGAGGTGCTACACAATATCAATTTTCGGGTTCAGCGGGTGTTACAGTTGGATCATCTACGGCAAACTCGGCGGTCTTTAATGTAAATGTGGGCTTTGCTCCGGGGGAATTATTTGTTGATCGCACCATTACCGTATCAAGACTATATACCACTAATCCTAATTGTAATGCAAATAGAAATTTTACTGTTCGTGTTTATAATGACCCCGTCGGGGGAACACCAAGTAACTTTCCAGATGTCTGCGAGGGCACTGCAATAGGACCCATAACACTATCAGGTCATCTGGGAACTCTTAAAAGTTGGCAGATAAAGGTCGATGCAGGTGCATTTACACCATATGCAGGTCCGGCTTCGGGAAATTCAATTACGCCCGGCGTTCTTCCTTCTGGCGCTGGTGGAACATTGTATACATTTCGGGCGGTTGTTGGTAATGGAACTTGCCCTGATGTTTTTAGCACCCAGGAAACAGTTTTTGTATCCCCCAATCCGGGTATTGTCGTTAGCGCTGGCCCTGATCAGCTCATGTGTAACGTTCTTACCACAAACCTTGCAGGAAGTGATCCTTTACCGGGGACTGGCACATGGTCATATTTAAGTAGTGTTCCCGTAGGTAAGCCCGCCCCTGCCTTTGCTCCCGGAAATCGATTATCTGCCATCACTATTGCCGCCGGAAATCAGGGCGCTTATACAATGCGTTGGACCGTAGTGAGTGGAGCCTGTACTTTTATAGATGATGTTGTTATTGATTTTGGGTTATCTCCTAATCTTGCGGCAATGCCCGACATTCCTGTTTGCGGAGAGTCTGCTACCCTTGCAGCCGTACCTTTAATAGCAGGCACAGGGTTGTGGACTTGTGTAGCTGGAAATTGTGCACAACTAACCATCGTGGATCCAACTTTAGCGACATCTGATGTAACCCTTAATGGGCCTGGCTTTTCCTACGGAACCTATACGTTAAGATGGACTGCTACAAGTGGTAACTGTCCCGTAGATACGGAAGATGTTAATGTTATTTTTAATCAGGCCGCTACGGCAACAGCTGTAGATATCAACAATATATGCCTGGCATCCGGTGGAACACCAATACCCTTGAGTGGAACATTTGGTGGTGGAGCGACTACTGGTTCATGGGCTCCTGTGGTTGGAAATGGCACCATTGGATCAATCGTCTCCGGTGCTGGTACCGTTACCGCGATCTATACATCAGACCTTGTTGACTATATGACCGGCACACCTTTAAAGGTTAAACTTCAGGCAATCCCTCCAGTGACAAGCTCATGCCCCGTTGTAGAACAAGAGATTACGATTACGGTAGACCGTACACCGGTCGTAAATGCTGGCACCAGTCCAGTGGATGTGTGTGAAAACTTTTATCAACTGAATGCTGAGGATCCCATACCCTTTGGGGCAACAGGCATATGGACAGGAACTGCAGGGTTGACTTTTGATGATAACACTGACCCGCACACCACCGTCCGCAATTTGCCCGCACCAGGTAACTCAGTGGTGGTACGGTGGACGCTAACCAGTGCAGGTGGAAGCGCTTGTACAGCCTTTGCTGAAGTTACTATCAACCGCATCGTTGCTCCCAATGCCAGTAACATTAACCCAATACTTTGTGAGGTTGCCCCGGCCGGCGGTGCGTTAACTACCGATGTGCTTTTAACCGATTATGAAGGTTTAGTAACATCAATTCCAGCAGCGCAACGTACCATTCAATGGTATCAGGATGGACCACCACCTCTTGGAATGCCAATCGCTGATCCTACCATTGTGTTGACTGGCGTACCCGATGGCAAAGTATATGTAGCCCGAATTCGGGAAACAGCCACAGGTTGTACCAGTGACGCCGTTGTCTCAATTAATATACGTTCATTACCAGCTGCGAATAATGCAACGGTGGCATTGTGCGAAGATACTCCAGGTTCAAATACTGCTTCAAACATTGATCTCATTAATGATGTTACGTATAAAGATGCTGTTACGAATGGCAGTAATCTGGTAACTTGGTTTAATACCCTCCCGGAAGCTTTAGCGAATGTTCCGGGCACAGAGATCACGGGTACCTTTAATGTAACCGGAGGTCAATTTGTATATGCAAGAGTCACCTATAGCACTGTACCTTCATGTGTGAATATTGCTGAACTTAACCTCTCCGTAAAACCGCTACCAACGAACACGGCAATCCTCGGGCGAAGTCAGGTTTGTCTTGGCGACCCTTCAACACCACCGGATGAACTCCCAGTCGAGACATATCAGGTTACTGCAATTACCGGTGCGAAGTATTACTGGACTGTTCCAACAGGTCCGGGTAAGTTCAAACTGTTTGGAGGGGGCACAGAGGATGACTTCTTTTTGTTGCTTCAATTTCCAAACATGCCGGTCCCTAATCCTGAAACAATAAGCGTCCGGGTTGAACTTAATGGATGTTCCACCCCCATAATACAAATGCCCATATCAGTAAGCCCTCAGCCTGTTGACCCGATTATTGATGGGATACAGGTTGTCTGCGAAAATGATGATGGTATTCTATATGAAGTTAATCCTTCGAACTTCCCAACATCAAACTACAGTTGGGAGATAAGAAAACAATCCGATGACTTAGAAGGGGGGGCATTTATTACGGTAGGGCAAGGTACTAATCAAGTCTTTGTTAGATTCACCAATGAGCCTATCTACATTTCTGTTCGCGAAGTCAATAGTATTTGCGTGAGTGATACAACGCAGCATTGGGTTAATGTTAATCCGCGTCCAATAATGTTTGACGGTGATGTTAGTGTTTGCAGTGATTCCCCTACGAATGTTATTTTTCAACCGGATGGGGCAAGCCCTGTTCCGATCGATAAATATGATATCAACACGGTAATAACTACAGCAGGTATCAACTATGTCTTTCCCGTTTCAGGTCCGGTCTTTCCTGATATTAATGTTGCGGCTGATGCGATTCAAGGTCATATCTTTGAGAACCTCACGGCAGTGCCGCTATCCGTTAATTATACGGTAACGCCAATTAGTGTCGGAGCAACATTGAAAGAGTGCCCGGGAACTCCTCAGGTTATTTCCGTAACCATCGACCCTGAACCCCAACTAAGTCCCGGGTTGAGCAGAAGTATTTGTAGCGGAGAAGAGACCGGGATCACTCTAATATCGGCAGCAAACACCTTTCCGGCGGATAGATTTATCATTAGTAGCATCACTGTTCCACCAGGAGTAACCGCATTGGTACCTGGAAATATTCCTAATCCGGATGGAGTAACCTTATACCTGGACAATGTTTTGTTTAATAACAGTTGGGTGAATACTACGGGTGTAAATCAGGTGGTCATGTATGATATATTACCGTACAGCACCCTCCTGGGATGTACGGGTAATCCACCAACAACCGTAAATGTTACGGTGTATCCGCGTACCGATGTAAATCCTGTTGTTGTTGCTCCCATCTGTAATGGTGACTTACTGAATGTTTCGTTCAGTTCCCCAAATAATGCCGATGCTGATTTTCTATGGCTTGTAAAATCCTATGATCCATTTGTTACTATTAGTAGTCCCGCTGCGGGTCTTGGGAACATAACGGATATGATTTTAACTAATACCTCTTTAACACAAGATGGTACCGTTACCTTTGAGGTAAGTGGCAAAAATCCACCGACCGAAGAGGGGCCTGGCGGTTGCGTTAATCCTGTTCAAACTTTCGTCGTTACAATTCTGAAATCGCCCGTTGCAAATGGGCAGAATTTAACTGCCTGTTCTGATAGCCCCGGGGGAAATACATACACTGCAGATTTAAAAGTACTGGAGCCAATCATTACACCAGATGCAGGG
>Ga0184629_10000023_pt1 | contig 53245 bp, 50 predicted proteins | sample PLM4_32_b1_FD_133158 | JGI IMG/M metagenome (GOLD analysis project Ga0184629, IMG submission 133158) | Groundwater sediment microbial communities from an aquifer in East River, Colorado, USA - PLM4_32_b1 | ecosystem: Environmental > Terrestrial > Soil > Riparian zone | place: USA: East River...
CTTCGCGAGCATCCGCATCACGGCGTCGGCGAGCGACGGTGGGCAGTCGGCGCGCGCCAACGCGACGAGCGGCGGTGGCTCGTTGAAGTGGGCGTACATCACCGCCATCACCGATTCGGCCACGAACGGGAGCTTCCCCGACAACATTTCGTAGGCGACAACGCCGAGGGAGTACTGGTCGGAGGCGCCGGTGAGCTCCTTCGCCGCGCATTGCTCAGGGCTCATGTACGACGGTGTGCCTACCGTGGCCCCGGTGACCGTCAGCCCCTGGGTCTCGGAGACCTTCGCGATCCCGAAGTCGGTGACGACGGCCCAGCCGTCGGCGTCGATCATCACGTTCGCCGGCTTGACGTCGCGGTGAATCACGCCGCGACGATGGGCGTAGCCCAACGCCGAGCCGACCTGCTGGAGGATCGTCTGGACCATGGGGATCGGCAGCGGTCCCACTTCGCGGATGATCGAGTCGAGCGAGCGGCCGCCGATGAACTTCATCACGAAGTACAACAGGTCTCCGTGCTCCCGGACCGCGTAGATCGGAATGATGTGCGGGTGGCTGAGCTGCCCCGCGGTGCGCGCCTCCCGCTTGAACCGCTCGGCCGTGCCTTCCCCCGCCATCAGGGTCGGCGACATCACCTTGATCGCCACCTTTCGGTCGAGCGCGATGTCGTGGGCGAGGTACACCGTGGCCATACCCCCGCGGCCCAACTCCCCCAGCACCTCGTATTCCCCGAGCGTCGCCTCGCGCAGCAACTCCAACAGGACGTCCGCACGCATCGCGGCTACAGGGGAATGCACATTCAGCGTCGTGACGTTCCCCTGCGGCGAAGAGATGTCCAGCCCGCAGCTGGCGCAGAAATGCGCTCCAGGTGCGATGACCGCGCCGCAGCGGGTGCAGGTGACGGGAGGATTCGTGGACACAGTGGTAATGATCGAGAACAACAATATATCCCCGCTGGCGGATCCCTATGCCGGTTCGTAGCTTCGCTGCAACACTCCCGGAGCGCGTACCCGGATGGGGACATGGCTGCAGCAAGAAGCCGGCCTGAGTCCGGTATGGCAGGACCGTCTGTTCGCCACCCTGCTCATCGTCGGCGGGCTCTGGCTGGCCCAGCGGGTCGTCCTGGCCCTGGCCTACCGACGCGCCCACGATCCCTGGGTTCGCTACCGCTGGCGCAAGACGATCTCCTACCTCGCGCTGTTGGTCGGCCTGGTGCTGATCGGTCGCATCTGGGTCGAGCGCGTCGGTTCGATGGCCACCTTTCTCGGCCTCTTCTCGGCGGGCCTGGCCATCGCGCTCAAGGACATCGTGGCGAACCTGGCAGGGTGGGGGTTCATTGTCTGGAGCCGGCCGTTCGACATCGGCGACCGCGTGCAGATCGGCCCGCACGCGGGCGACGTCATCGACCTCCACCTGTTTCAGTTCACCATCAACGAGATCGGCAACTGGGTGGACGCCGATCAGAGCACGGGCCGGATCATCCACGTGCCCAACGGGCGCGTGCTGTCGGACCCGGTCGCCAACTACGACAAGGGCTTCCGCTACATCTGGAGCGAAATCCCCGTCACCGTCACCTTCGAAAGTAATTGGAAGAAAGCCAAGGAGATCCTGGAAGCGATTGCGGTGCGGCACGCCGAACAGCTGACCGAGCAGATCGAGAAAGAGCTGTTGGAGGCCTCACGCCGCTACCTGATCGCCTATACCAAGCTCACTCCGATCGTCTATGTCCGCGTCGCCGATCACGGCATCCGCCTCACCGTGCGCTACCTCATCCGGTCGCGTTTCCGCCGCGGCAGCGAGAACGCCATCTGGCAGGACGTGCTCGACGCGTTCGACGCCGTGCCCGATATCGAGTTCGCATACCCCACGACGCGCCAGGTGGTTCGGGACAGATCCTGAGCTGTCATTTCCTGACATCGGCAGGCAGGGTCGTCGACACGTCGTAGTGCTGGACCGTGGGCTCGAGCGCCAGGAGGAAGTCCCGGTCCTCCGGGTAGTAATGAGCGCGCTCCACGTCGTCCCCCGCGAATCCGCGAATTGCGTCCATCGACTCCCACAGCGAGATGAAGACGAACTCGGCCCGGTCGGCGGCGTCGTGCCGGAGCACGAGCACGCCCCGGTTGCCCGGAGTCGCCCGGCAGTCCCGGGTGCCGGTCCGATCGAGATACGCAGCGTAGGCATCACCCTGGCCAGCTCGGACGGCGCCGCGCCACATCCGGGCGATCACGCGTCCTCCAGCCGGCTCAACACGCCCGCGGTGTCGAGCACCGTGGCGAATTCGCCGTGCAGGTCCGCGAGGGCCACGTCGTGCAACAACTGCGCATCCCATACTCGGCCGTCGGGACCGGTGTTGTCGAAGGTCGCGGTGGCGTCGGAGACGACGTAGGTCTCGAAACCGAGATTCCCCGCCATCCGGGCCGTCGTGGACACACAGAAGTTGGTTTGCAGGCCCGTCAGGATCAGGACCTGGCGTCCTGCCGCCCGGAGGTCCGCTTCCAGCGTCGTGCCGATAAAGGCGCTGTTGACCGATTTCTGCACGACTGGCTCGCCAGGGTTGGGTCGCACCTCGGGCTTGATCTCGACGCCTTCCTGCCCGGGCGCGAGCGGCGAGTCCTTGAGTCGGGACAGGTGCTGGATGTACACCACGGGGCGCCCGGTACGGCGCCAAGCCTCCAGCAGCCGCGCGATGTTCGTCTCCAGGTCGCGGTTATTGCGGTGCAGGCTCTCGTTGTACCGGTCGAAGCCACGTTGCACATCCACGACCAGCAGCACGGCGTTCTGGGCGAGCGTGCTCATGCCGGCTCCAGCGTGACGGCTCGCGCGGGACGGCCCGCGTGCACGGCGGCGCCGATCTCCGCGACGGTCCGGACCAGGAGGTCGAAGTCCTCTCGCCGGCTGCGTTGATTGGTGTTGGCGACGCGGATCGCGAACCGGCCATCGAGCACCGTGTGGGAGGGAAGGGCGACGCCGCTTTCCTGCAGCCGCCAGAGGATTTCCTGGTTCAGCGCATTGAGAGCGACGGTGTCGAGACCCGGCGCCACGTAGCGGAAACAGCAGATGTTGAGCGGGACCGGGGCGAGGAGCTCGAGCTGTGGATGCGCTTCGATCAGGGCTGCGAGGTAGCGCACGTGTTCGACGTTCTGCTGGATCAGCCGGCCGATGAGGTCGACCCCATGAGTCTGGAACGCCATCCACACCTTGAGGGCGCGGAAGCCGCGCGACAACTGGATACCGAGGTCGGCGAACAGGACGCCCCCGGCCGCCGGCCCGCGCGGAGTAGCCCCGAGATAGCTCGGCGCAACGGCGAACGTGTCGCGATGCGCCTCCGGATGACGCACCAGCGTGCACCCGACCTCGAACGGGAGGTATCCCCACTTGTGGAGATCGAAGGAGACGGAATCGGCCGACTCGAGGCCCGCGACGATCCCGCTCAGGTCGGGAGCGAGTCGGACCAGCGCGCCGAACGCGCCGTCCACGTGGAGCCACAGATCTTGCTCGCGGCACAACGCGGACAAGGCAGGCAGATCGTCCGTAGCGCCGGTGTTCACGGTGCCGGCGTTGGCGACGACGCAGATCGGCCGGAGCCCCGCCGCCCGGTCCTTGGCGATGGCGGTGCGCAGTGCGTCCACGTCGATACGGTATTCCGAATCCACCGGGACGAGCCGCAGCTGCCGGGTCCCCATCCCCATCAGCTCGATCGCCTTGCGTACCGAGGTGTGGACTTCTGTCGAGGCGTACACCACCAGCGCGGGAGCCCCGCCTCCGAGGCCATTCTCGCGGACGTCGAATCCCGCTTTGGCGTGTCGGGCGACCGCCAGCGCGACGAGATTCGCCATCGACCCCCCGGACACGAGCAGGCCGCTCGATCCCCGCGGAAAGCCCATCACCTCCGCGAGCCAGGCGATCACGCGCTCTTCTACGTAACGGGCCGCCTCCTGGATGCCGGCGGATTGCGGATTCATCCCGGACGCGAGCATGTCCGCGAGCATGGCGAGCGGCGTCCCCGTGCCGATCACCCACCCCCAGAAGCGGGGGTGCGTATTGCCGGGCGGGTAGGGGAGGATGTCGCGCAGGAACTGGTCGTACACGGCCTCCGCCGGCCGCCCGGAACGTGGCAGCGGTTCGGCCAACCTGGTCTTCACCGCCTCGGGGAACGGCTGCCACACGGGCCGGTCGCGCACCTGCGCCAGGTGGTCGAACATGTCGTCCAGCATGCGGTGGCCGAGGGTGCGCAGCTCGTCCCAGTTCTCCGGGTCGAGCGTGAGGTCGGTCGTCTCAGGTGGTCTCACGCGGCCTCCGGGTGGTGAACGGAGTTCGATGGTCGTCGGTCATCGGTAGATGGAGCATCTGCCGACGACCGTCTAGCGGCGACTCCTGACGCCTTGTGGGAGAATTGGATCCAAACCACGGCCGCCAGGATCAGGCCGATCGCGACGACCATGCGGCCAGTGATCGGCTCGCGCAGGATCAGCCAACCGAGCAGGACCGCGATCACCGGGTTCACGTAGGCGTAGGTCCCGACGATCGTGGCCGAAGCGTACCGCAGGGCGTAGCCGTAGGCGCTGTAGCCCACGATCGAGCCGAACACCACGAGGTACCCCATGGCGAATGCGCCGCGTCCGGCGAGATGCCACCGCCCCCATTCGCCGAGCGCGGTCCCCACCAGGGCCACCAGGGTTCCGCCGGCGAGCATTTGGATCGCGGCGGTCATGTACGGGCTCGACTCAGTGGGATGCCGTTTGGCGTAGATCGACCCCAGCGACCACGAGGCGCTGGCGCAGGTGAGCGCGATCGGCCCACGCAGGTCCGCCGCGAGGATCTCACGCGGGCTCGCCCCGACCAGCAGGGCCGTGCCAAGGAATCCCGCGAGCAATCCAGTCACGACCCGCCATCCGATGGCACCCGAGCCGCCGGGAATGATCGAATCGAAAAACGCCATCCACAGCGCGACCGTGACTACGAACACGCTCGCCACGCCCGAGGGCGTGTATTGCTCGGCCCACACGACGAAGGCGTTGCCGCCGGCGAGCAGCATCACGCCTGCGATGCCCGCCCGACGCCAGTCCTCCGCACGTCTTGGTACCCGGTCGCCGAAGGCCAGGGCGCCGGCAAAGAGCAGTGCCCCGGCGGCCACGAACCGGAGCCCGGCGAAGAGGAATGGGGGCAGCACCCCCACGCCGATCTTGATGGCGAGGTAGGTCGAACCCCAAAAGACACACACCAGGAGCCACGCAAACAGGGCCTTACCGCGCAAACCGGGCATCAGTCGAGATCCTCCGCCAGGAGTCCCGGCTTTTCGAACACGGTGGACAGCACGATGGTGGTGCGGGTGTTGAAGGTCCGCTGTCCCGTCGACATGGTGCGCAGGATCTCCTGCACGCCCTCGAGGTCGGGTGCAACGACCTTCAGGATATAGCAGTCCTCCCCAGCGACGTGATGGCATTCGATCACGCCGGGATGCTTCGCCATCTCGCGCATACGCGGCTCGTCGCCCACGTACGTTGAGTTGCCGTAGCGCACCGCGACGAACGCGGTCACAGGGTAGCCCAGCTTGACGCGATTCAGGTGGGCGCTGTACCCCGTGATATAGCCACTTTCTTCGAGTCGCTTCACCCGCTCCATCACGGCGGGCCGCGACAGCCCTACCACGTCGGCGACGCCCTGGTAACTCGAGCGGCCGTCGGCGGAGAGGAGACGGAGGATCCTGCGGTCGGTGGCGTCGAGGTTCGGTTTGGCGGCCATTTGGTAACCTCGCGGGCCAATATGCCGGACGTTTCGTAGAGGACACGCGCCTCTGCCCTAACGCTCGTGCAAGTTAGTCGGTTCCTGCCGACGAACTATCCGGTTTCTGTCGGCAAACGCTGGCGCAGCCCTGGTGTCCTTGAGATAGGACAGCACCCCACGCTACGTTTGCCCCATGAGCGATCGCCTGGACACCCTGCGCGTGGCCGTGCGCGAGTTCCCCTCCGCCCTGCTCGGGTTCTCCGGGGGCGTGGACTCCTCCCTGCTCGCCGTCGTCTTGCGCCAGGAGCTGGGACCGCGCCGCATGCTCGCGGCACTCGGCGGAAGCACATCCCTGGCCGCCGAGCAGCGGTACGTCGCGTGCGCGCTCGCCGTGCGCTTCGATATCCCCCTGGTCGAAGTGGCGACCCATGAGGTGGAGGATCCCCGCTACTCCGCCAATCCGACCAACCGGTGCTTCTTCTGCAAGGGCGAGCTCTGGAGCCGGCTCGGAGCCCTGGCGGTCGAGCGGGGCTTGGCCCTCGTGTGTGACGGTACGAACGTCGATGACCTGAGCGAGCATCGGCCCGGTGCGGCGGCGGGCCTGCGTGCGGGAATCCGCTCGCCGCTCGCGGAAGCGGGTTACACCAAGGCCGAGGTTCGGGCAGCCGCCCGCGAGCTCGGTCTACCCAATTGGAACGCGCCCGCCGCGCCCTGCCTCGCGAGCCGGGTGCAGTATGGGCTTCAGATCACGCCTCAGCGGCTCAGGCAGGTCGAAGCGGGAGAAGTCGTGTTGCGGCGTCTGGGTGTGACCGGGGATCTACGCGTGCGGCACCAGGGAGCGGTAGCGCGGATCGAGGTCGAGCCCGAGTGGATCTCCTGGGTCGAGGCGCACCAGAAAGAGATCACCACGTTGCTCCGTGACGTCGGGTTCGGAGCGGCAGAGGTCGATCCGCGCGGCTACCGGCGCGGCAGCCTGCTCCTCGACGCCCGAGGCCAGTGAGGCTGTTCGTCGCCCTCACGCCGCCGCCGGACGTGCAGCGCGCCGTGTGGGAAGCGTTCGCTCCGTTGCGCAACCGCGAGCTCCCGGTGAAGTGGGTGCCGCCTGAGGGGGTCCATCTCACGCTCAAATTCCTGGGAGAGGTGGCCGAGGAGCGCCGGGAGGAGCTGATGGGGGCGCTGGGGTCCGCCGCGGCCGGCACGCGCCCCATCGCTCTTGCGGTGCGGGGTGCGGGGGCATTCCCCGATCTCGATCGGCCGCGCGTGTTTTGGGCCGGCGTGGAGTCGGATGCGGCGCTGGAGCTGCTCGCCGACGGCGTGGAACGGAGTTTCGCGCCGCTCGGCTTTCCGACAGAGGCGCGCGCGTTCCGGCCCCACCTGACGGTCGGCCGGGCCTCCCGGAACGCCCGACCCCGCGACTTCGCCGGGGTGAGTGACTGCGTCGTCGCTCTCGCCGTCGAGTCCGCTGCCGTCGTCGATGGGGTCGACCTGGTGCAGAGCCTGCTCCGTCCGGTCGGGGCGGTGTATCAGAGGGTACATCGTGAACGGCTGTCTTAAGGGCGTTTTCCGACTCCTCGTATTCGCCCTCCTGCTCGCTGGGGTAGCGGCGGCGTGGTGGTATCGCGCGCCGCTCGCGCGCGCCGTGGAGCGGCTGGTGGGTCGACGCGGCACCGCGCTGCCGCCGGTCTCCGCGGACTCAGGGATCGGCGCGCCAACGCCCAGCGCGCTCGCGTCGGCCGAAGGCAAGCTGGCGGCGCTGAGACGGAGTCGCGGGCCGGATTCGGTGACGCTGTCGCCCAATGAGATGGCCTCGCTCGTGGGGAGCGGGATCGACTGGACCGTGCGGCGCACGTTCGATTCCTTGCGAGTGGAGCTCGGTGAGGGGGTCCTGGCGGTGCATGCGCGGCTCGATACCAAGCTGATCCCCCGCGAGGCGCTGGGGCCGCTGCGGGGTCTGCTCGCCGAGCGCGAGCCCCTGCGGATCGCCGGCCCCATTGCGATCGTGCGTCCCGGCATTGCTCGCTGGACCGTCCGCGCGTTGAGTCTGCGCGGGTTCCCCTTCCCCCCGCCCGCCGTACGCTCGCTCGCGCGCCAGGCGGCTGGCGCGGATTCGAGCGGCGCGGTCGCGCTCCGGGTGGACTCGGCTATCGCCGACGTGGCGGTCCATCCCGCGGGCGTGGTGCTGTACCGGAGGCGGCGCGCGTGAGCCGCCGGGTGCTGGTGGTGGACGACGAAAAGGGCGTGCGCGAGGCCCTGAAGCAGGTGCTCGAGTTCGAGGAGATCGAGGTGCAGACCTGCGCCTCCGGTTTCGATGCGCTCCAGGCGTATACGGAGTTCCGCCCGCATCTGGTGTTCCTCGACGTGAAAATGCAGGGGATGGACGGGCTCGAGGTCCTGAAACGGCTGCGGGAGCAGGACGCCCACGCGCAGGTGGTCATGATCTCCGGCCACGGCACCATCCAGACCGCCGTGGAGGCGACCCAGCTCGGCGCCTACGATTTCCTTGAGAAGCCGCTCGACACCGATCGCATCCTGCTCACGCTCCGCAACGCACTGCAGCATGTCGAGCTTGCGGTGGAGAACGTCCGCCTCCGCGCCGAAGTGGAAGCGCGGTACGAGATCGTCGGATCGAGCAAGGCGATCAAGGGGGTGATCGAGCGCATCGAGAAGGTTGCCCCGACGCCCGCCCGCGTGCTGATCACCGGGGAGAATGGAACCGGGAAGGAGCTGGTCGCCCGTGCGATCCACGATCTCAGTCTTCGTTCCCGCGGCCCCTTCGTGGAGGTGAACTGCGCGGCGATTCCCACCGAGCTGATCGAGAGCGAGCTGTTTGGCCACATCAAAGGGAGCTTCACCGGCGCCGTGGCGGATCGGCCGGGCAAGTTCGAGCTGGCCGATGGGGGGACGCTGTTTCTGGATGAAATCGGCGACATGAGCCTCTCGGCACAGGCCAAGGTGCTGCGGGCCCTGCAGGAGGGTGTGATTGCGCGCGTCGGCTCCGGGAAATCGTTGCCGGTGGACGTGCGGGTCATCGCGGCCACCAACAAGACCCTCGAGCAGGAGATTGCCGCCGGACGGTTCCGCGAGGACCTCTTGTACCGGCTCAATGTGGTGCCGATCGAGGTGCCGCCTTTACGCACGCGCCGCAACGACATTCCCCAGCTCGTCCAGCACTTCACCGAGCAGCTCTGCGCCACGGGCCGGACGGGGCTCAAACCCAAGGAGTTCGAGCCTGCAGCGCTGAAACACCTGGCGGCCCATGACTGGCCGGGGAATATCCGGGAGCTGCGGAACGCGGTCGAGCGCCTCCTGATCCTCACGCTCGGCGATGTCGTGACCGACGCGGACGTGGATCGCATGGTGGGAGACGGCGGGCGGACGGTGGCAGCGGGCGAGGCGGTCGCCGGGGGTGCGTTGCTGCGGGCGGGCACGTTCGAGGAGTTCAAGCAGGCCGCGGAGCGGGCCTACCTCCTGGCCAAGCTGAAGGAGCACGACTGGAACGTTTCGGAAACCGCACGTACGTTGGCGATGCCCCGGAGCAACCTGTACAAGAAAATCGAGCGTTATCGCCTCGCGCGGGAGACCTAGTGGCCAAGAAGGAGCAGGAGCGGGACTGGGACAAGGAGCTCCGGGAAGTCGATCGGCTGTTGAATCAGCTCCCGTCCCATCGCGAAGAACAGCTGGCCGCCTCGGCCGCCAAACGGACGCAGATCGCGCCCTCCCCGGGCGCGACGGTCCAGGACCAGGGATCCGGTCGCCTGGGAACCTGGGCGCGCGTCGCCCTGGGATTGCTGGTCGGCATCGGCATGCCGTTGTGGCCCTACGCGCACGCGTGCGGCTTCAGTCTGTTCTTCTACCTGGGGGGTGTGCTCACCGTCGTGATCGCCGGCGTGTGGAGCGGCCTGTCATCGTGGAAACGGCGCATGGGCGCTGCCCACGTACTCTCCCAGCTGCTCGTGATCTGGGGGCTCGTCCTGGCGGCGCGGGTAGTGCTGCCTCGCGTCGGCTATGCGAAGGCACCCGCCGCGTGGTTCTGTCCCTGAATAAGGCCATCGGCTATGCTATCGGCCCAGCCGATGACCGCTAGCGATAGTCGATAGCTGACAGCGCTTTCTGACCTGACACTTCAGTCGAGACACGATGCCAGAGAACTTCCAGAACTTCATTGCCGGCGAATGGGTGGCCCCGTCCACCGGCGCCTACTTCGAGAACCGGAACCCGGCCGACCGCACCGACCTGATCGGCTGCTTCCCGCGGTCAGGGCTCGACGATGCGCAACGTGCGGTAGCATCGGCCCGCCGCGGCTTCGCGCAGTGGTCAAAAATGCCCGCACCACTGCGGGGTCAGGTGTTGCAGCGCGTCGGTGATGTGCTGGTCCGCCGGAAGGACGAGATCGCGCGCGCGATGACGCGGGAAATGGGCAAGGTGCTCGCGGAAACGCGCGGCGACGTCCAGGAGGGGATCGACACCGCCTACTACGCGGCGAGCGAGGGCCGGCGGCTGTTCGGCCGGGTGGTCCCCTCCGAGTTGCGCAACAAGTGGGCGATGAGCTACCGGCGCCCGATCGGCGTCGCCGGGATCATCACCCCATTCAACTTCCCGCTCGCGATCCCGACCTGGAAAACGTTCCCCGCGCTGCTGTGCGGGAACGCGGTGATCTTCAAACCGGCGGAAGACGTGCCGCACACCGGGCACCTGCTGGTGGAAGTGTTGCTCGAAGCCGGGCTGCCTCCCGAAGCGGTGCAGCTCCTCCACGGGCAGGGCTCGGTCGTGGGGAAGGCGATCATCGAGCACCCCGACGTGCCGGTGATCTCCTTCACCGGGTCCACCGAGACGGGATCACTCATCGGCGCGACCTGCGGCCGCATGCACAAGCGGTTGTCGCTCGAGATGGGCGGCAAGAACGCGATGATCGTGATGGACGACGCCGATCTCGATCTGGCGCTGGACGGCGTGCTGTGGGGCGCGTTCGGCACGACGGGACAGCGTTGCACGGCCACGAGCCGCCTGATCCTCCACGACAAGATCCACGACCGTTTTCTCAAAATGGTGGCGGAGCGTGCCGGGAAGCTCAGGTTGGGCCCCGGCCTGAACGACCGCACAGAGGTAGGTCCCCTGATCCACGAGGAAGCGCTCCAAAAGGTCGACGAGTACGTCGGAATCGGGAAGGCGGAGGGCGCATCGGTCGCGGTCGGCGGCGCGCGGGCCAGCGGGGCGGGGCTCGATCCGGGCTGGTTCTACCAGCCCACGGTGTTGGCGGGTGTCCAGCCGGGCATGCGCGTGGAGCAGGAGGAGATCTTCGGTCCCGTGCTCTCGGTGATCAAGGCCGCCTCGCTCGACGACGCGATCCGCGTCAACAACGACGTGAAATACGGCCTGTCCAGCTCGCTCTATACCCAGGACGTGAACGCCGCCTTTCGGGCGATGCAGGACCTGGACAACGGGATTACGTACGTGAACGCCCCCACCATCGGTGCCGAAGCCCATCTGCCCTTCGGCGGAGTGAAGCAGACCGGCAACGGCCACCGCGAGGGCGGGTGGGAGGTCTACGAGTTCTACTCGGAGACGAAAGTCTGTTATGTCGACTACTCCGGTCACCTGCAACGGGCGCAGATCGACACGTACGAATGAATGCAGAGTGCAGAATGCAGAATGCTCGCACGACCGCCGTGACGCAGGGAGGCGTGGTGCGAATTCTGCATTTCTCATTCTGCATTCAGCATGCGTTCTTGGGGTGTAGCTCAACTGGCGGAGCGCCCGGCTGTTAACCGGGAGGTTGGAGGTTCGAATCCTCCCGCCCCAGTGATCCCCTGATCTCATTCGGAGACTGAGACGTGCGCGAGCGACTCCGTGGTCTGTTGCACAGCGCCGGGGCACCCGCCCGGTGGGCGCTCCGGGCGTATTGGGGGACCGCGCTGCTGCTCGTCGCGGCCGGCGGCGCGGGTCTCGCCGCCCTGCTGCCGGTGGCCTCGCTCACCGATGGCGACCGTCCGGGAGTCATGACCCGGCTTGGTGCGCCGCTGCTCCGGGTCGCGGACCTGGGGTTGGGACGCAGTAGCATGGCCGCCGGACCGAACGAGCTGCGCGGCGCGGCCGTGGCTGCACTGTTCCGCCTGCTGATCATGGTGGCCGCCGGCGTGTTGTGCGTGGCGGCCCTGTCGCTCTTCGCTGTGGCGTTCGCGCGAGGGCGCTCCCGTGTGACGGAGTTGGCGGTGCGTCGCGCCGTCGGCGCATCACGACGGCTGATACTCGCTGCGGCGTTGATCGAGGGTGGCGTGATCGCCGTCGCCGCGCTGGCCTGGGGTGGTACCGCCGGCGCCGTGGGAGCAGACGCCGCGGTCCACGCCTGGCCCGGGCCCCTCGGCCGGGGGACCGCGACGCCGGGGCTGCTCGCGCTGGGGGCCATCGCCGGCCTGGTGCTGCTCGGCGTGCTGTTGCCGCTCGTATCCATGCGGGGCCGGGCGCCCCTCGCCACTCGCAGTGGGCGGGCGCTCGAGCTCGTCGTTCCCACCCTCCAGCTCGGTCTCTCGCTCACCGTCCTCGCGGCGGCTGCCCTCCTCGCCGATCACGCGAGCCGGCTGCGGGGGCGCGTGCCGCTCGGAGCCAAGCGTGGTCGAGTGTTCGACGTCACCCTGTCCGATCCGGACTCCGCGCACCGGGCCGGTCGGTACGCAGCGCTGCTGCGGCTCATCTCCGCCCAGCCGGGGGTGACCGGCGCGAGTCTCACGAGTCCCGGGGCCCCCCTGGGGCTCGGACAGACTGACGGCGTCATCACCGACTGTGGGCAGTGCGGTTGGGGGGGCATTTACGTCCCCTATCACACCGTCTATGCGACACACTACCTCGTCAGCACCGACACCTTCCGGATGATGGGACTTCCGGTGATGGCGGGGCGGAGCTTCAAGGACGGGGATGACGAGTCGGCGCCGCCGGTCGCGGTGGTGAGCCAATCGCTCGCCGCCGAGCATTTCCAGGATCAACGGGCGGTCGGCCGGCGGATTCAGGTTGGGCATGCGTCGGCGCGCTGGTACACTGTGGTGGGTGTTGTGGCCGACCAGGTGCCGGCGGGGTTCGGCGGCGGATTCCAGCCGTCCGACGCCGTGTACCTGAGCGTGCTGCAGCACCCGATCGCGGCCGCGGATCTCCTGGTGCGCGGAGATTCCGGAGCGGTCGCCGCGGTCGACCGGCAGCTCCAGAGCGCGCTGGGCCGGGACTACCCCCGGACCCCCAGTACCAGTGAAGCGCGCTTGCTCAGCGCCGAGGCCGCGCCGATCCGGTGGTTCGCGCGAGTGTTCGGACTGGAAGGATGGATCATGCTCGCTGTGGCGACGATCGGCACGTTCGTAGTCCTGCGGTTGTGGGTGACATCGTTGCTTCACGAGCTCGGGGTCCGGCGGGCGGTCGGAGCCAGGCGGCGCCATCTGTTCGGGTTCGTGTTCTCGCGGGCGCTCGGGATCGCGGTAGGGGGCGTGGTGGTCGGGTGCTGGTGCGGCGGGCTCGTGTGGGGGACGCTGACCTCGGTCGTCGCCGGCTTGCCCCCCTGGGATACGGGCATCGCGGAGCGCTTCGGTTTGCTGCTCACCCTCGCGGCGCTGGCGGGCGCCTTCTTCCCGGCGTGGCAGGCGAGTCGGGCGGTGCCCGCGTTGCTCGTTGGACGTGAAGGCCTGTAAGCAGAAAAAGGTGCCTCGCTGCGATCATCGGATGACGGCCCTAGGCGCACGGGTGGTAGCGTGCCGCCGTGGAATTCGAAAGTCTCCTCGTGCTGCTGGCGGTGCGCGGCGTTCCGCTCGACGGCCGAGCGCTCGACACATTGGTCGACGCTCAGCCGCGCTGGGTCCGGCTCGAGCGCGAAGGCGAGTCGGTCTGCCTCGCGGCCCGGGTCGCTCACCGTGACCGCCCGGAGGAGTTTCGGACCCGGATTCGGGGGTGGGCCGGGGCACGCGGGTGGGCGGTGACCGTTGCGCCTTGCGCCCCATCTTTGTAAAGTGAATTGCATGCATGACTTGGGGGCCCCGGTGGTAGGGCCGGGCTCGAATCCAGCGCCCGGGGGGCCTGCCGCCCCGGAACGGCGCCGCTCCCGCCTCGCGCGCTGGTTCGACAGCTGGATGCGGTCCCTCGGCATGGCGCTCGTGCTGTTCCTCGTCATCAAGACCTTTTTCTTCGAAGCATTCCAGATCGCCAGTGGCAGTATGACTCGCACGCTGCTCACCGGCGATTTTCTGTTCGTGAACAAGGCGCTCTACGGCGCGCAGATCCCGGGCACCAAAACCCGGCTGCCGGGGTTCCGCAACCCGCGCCGCAGCGACGTGATCGTCTTCGCGTACCCGCTCGATCCGACACAGGACTACGTGAAACGTGTGATCGGCACGCCCGGGGATACGGTCCAGATGCGCTCCGGCAAAGTATGGGTCAACGGCCGGGCCCTGGTGGAGCCGTACGTGCTCCGCACCAGGCCGTACGACGACGACATCCGTCCCGAGTTCGACTGGCAGCGACCGTTCTATCTCGCGGAGTCGGACGCAGCGCGCTTCCGCTATCATCCGAGTCGGGATACCTGGGGGCCGTTGGTCGTGCCGTTGGGGAAGTATTTCGTGCTGGGCGATAACCGCGACGATTCGTCGGACTCGCGCTATTGGGGGTTCGTGGCCGCCTCGGCGGTAAAGGGTCGAACCCTGCTGGTGTATTTCAGCTACGATCGGGAGAAGCACGATGCGCTGCCGTGGTTGACCGATATTCGGTGGCGCCGGCTCGGGTCTTTGATTCACTGAAGCGGAGAGAACCGTACCCTCCCCGCCGTCCCCCGCTCCGGACCGGAGCGGGGACAGGGGTGAGGCTTTCCGGAGGGATGGCCATTTCATGCGCTTGAACACGGCAAAGCGGGTCTCGTTCGACGAGGGATCGCTCGATCAGTACCTGCGGGAAATCAGCCAGTACCCCCTGATCACCCGGGAGGATGAAGTCGAGCTGGCGCAGCGTATCCGGCGCGGCGACCCGGAGGCGCTCGACAAGCTGGTCCGGTCCAATCTTCGGTTCGTGGTGAGTGTGGCCAAGAAGTACCAGAATCAGGGGGTCTCGCTCTCGGATCTGATCAACGAAGGCAACCTTGGCCTGATCCGGGCCGCCCACAAGTTCGACGAAACCAAGGGCATCAAATTCATCAGCTACGCAGTCTGGTGGATCCGGCAGGCGATCCTCCAGGCCCTGGCCGAGCAGTCGCGCATCGTGCGGGTGCCGCTGAACCGCGCCGGCACGTTGCACCGCATCGGGAAACGCTCCTCGGCGCTGCTCCAGGAGCTGGGCCGTGAGCCCACGGTCGAGGAAATTGCCGAAGGGATGGACATCTCGGAGGAAGAAGTCGCCAAGACCCTGTCCATCTCCCAGGCGCACCTCTCGCTCGACGCTCCCCTGACGCCCGGCGAAGACAACAAGCTGCTCGACTACCTGCCCGACACCCAGAACCCCGGGCCCGACGACGAGATCTTCGAGCACGCGCTCACCGAATCGATCGAGGGCGTCCTCTCGACCCTGAAGGAGCGCGAGGCCAAGATCCTGCGGCTCTATTTCGGCCTCGAGGGGCAGGAGCCGATGACGCTGGAGGAGATCGGCTCGCTGCTCGGCATCACTCGCGAGCGGGTCCGTCAGATCAAGGAGAAGGCGTTGGCGCGGCTGCGTCACGTGAGCCGGGCCCGCGCCCTGGAGAGCTTCCTCTCCTAAACCCGCGCGGTCTCGTGACCAAGGCGGAGCTGTTTCGTCGGCTGCTGCAACGCACCAGCGAAAACGCCGCCGCCGTCGACCGTGAGATCACCGCGGGGCTCGAGGTCACCGGTGCCGTGCTGGTCTGCGACTCCGCCGGGTTCACGGCAACGACCCGCCGGCACGGGATCCTGCATTTTCTCAGTCTCCTCATGGAGAGCTACGCGCTCAGCATCCCGCTCGTGGCCACCCACCACGGCACCCTGATCAAGAACGACGCCGACAACCTGATCGCCGTGTTCGACCGACCCGAGGACGCGGTGCGCTGTGCCACGGCCATGCAGGATGCCCACCAGCGCCGCAACGCGGCTGCGAACCATGCGGACGAGCACTTTCACGTGTGCATGGGGATCGATTACGGCCGATTCCTGCGCCTCACGGACGACGTCTTCGGCGACGCGGTGAACCTCGCATACAAGCTGGGGGAGGACCTGGCGGAGCGGGGCGAGATCCTCGTCACGGAGGGTGTGGTGCGGACCGCGGGCGGCGCGTTCCACTTCGCCCCTCTCGGGTCCCGGGACGTGGGGCACGTCGCACTCCCCGTGTATCGCGTCGAATGGTGACGGCTCCGCCGGGCGCCGGGCCCCTGGTATATTCGGGCCATGGCGAATCTCGCATCGTTTGACGTCTCGACCGGCGCCGACCTGCAGGAGGTCGACAACGCCGTGAACCAGGCGACCAAGGAAGTCATTCAGCGATACGACTTCAAGGGATCGAAGTGCTCGATCGCCTTCGACCGCGCCACCGCGACTCTGACGCTGGTGGCCGACGACGACTTCAAAATGAAAGCCCTGTTCGATGTCCTGCAGGGCAAGCTCATCAAGCGCGGCGTGCCGGTGAAGAACCTGGAGCTGGGCGACGTCACCCCGGCAGCGGGCGACACCGTGCGGCGGGAGATCAAACTCACCCAGGGAATCCCGCAAGAGAAGTCGAAGGCGATCGTGAAGGCGATCAAGGACAAGAAGTTCAAGAAAGCGCAGGCGTCCATTCAGGGCGAAGAGGTCCGGGTGCAGTCGCCCTCCAAGGACGAGCTGCAGGAGGTGATGACGTTCCTGCGCACCCAGGACTTCGGTATCGAGCTCCGGTTCGGGAACTACCGCGGATGAAGCTGGGCGTCATCTCCCTCGGTTGCGACAAGGCGACTGTGGACTCCGAGCGGCTCGTGGGGGAGCTGGTGGGGCACGGGGCGGTCATGACCGCCGATCTTCCCCACGCCGATGTGGTGCTGGTCAACACGTGCGGCTTCATCGACGCGGCGAAACAGGAGTCGATCAACACCATCCTCGAGGCGGCCCAGCTCAAGCAGACCGGTGACGTCAAGGCGGTGGTCGCTGTCGGCTGCCTGGTGCAACGCTATCGCGCCGAGCTCGCCCAAGAGATGCCGGAAGTGGACCTGTTTCTCGGCTTCTCCGACCTCCATCTGCTCGTCCCCGAGCTCGCGCGGCGCGGTCTGCTGGCCGATCCGGTCGCGCGGCACCCCGGGGTGCGCCAATTCCTGGGCGAGCAGCCCCACGTGCGCTACTTGAAGATCTCAGAAGGGTGCGATCATAGCTGCGCGTTCTGTGCCATCCCGCTGATGCGGGGCAAGCACCGTTCAGAGCCGCTCGAGCGCCTGGTGCGCGAAGCGCAGGCGCTCGAGTCACAGGGAGCCAAGGAGATCAACCTCGTGGCTCAGGACCTCGGCCACTGGGGCCGGGACTTGGGCGGCGGGGGACCGAAACTGCCCGACCTGCTGGAAGCGTTGCTCGCCGAGACGTCGGTGCCGTGGTATCGGCTGCTGTATGTGTATTCGGCGGGTATCACCGGGCGGCTGGTGGACCTCATGGCCCGGGAGTCTCGCATCGTGCCCTACCTTGATATGCCGATTCAGCACGCCAACGACCGGATGCTCGAGCGGATGCGTCGTCCCGAGCGGCAGGCCTCGCTGCGGGAAAAGCTGGGTTGGCTGCGCGACACTGTTCCCGACCTCGCGATCCGTACCACCTGTCTCGTGGGCTTCCCGGGCGAGACCGACGCCGAATTCCGCGAGCTCCTGGCCTTCCTCGAAGCGGCGCAATTCGACCGATTGGGGGCGTTCGCGTATTCGCCGCAGGAGGGCACGCGTGCGATGCAATTCCCCGACGACGTGCCCGACGAGCAGAAGCGGGACCGGTTGGAGGAGCTGCTCGAAGTGCAGCGGGCCATCTCCGCCGAGCGGCTCGGCCGCTTTGTGGGCCGTGAGGCGACGGTCCTGGTCGACCGCGTGGCCGATCCACTCGACGGCGGCGCGACCCACGTAGGACGGGTCGCGTGGCAGGCGGATGATGTGGACGGGGTCACCTACCTGGGTGGCGGCGGCTGGGCGGACAGCGGGACCTTCGTGCGTGCCCGGTTGACCGGCAGCTTGGACTACGATTTCCAGGCGGTGGCGATCCCATGAGGGGGGTGGCTGCTGAGACCGCTCGGCCGGGGGCGTTCCGCGGATGGCGCGGGACGCCTTTTTCGTGGCTGGCGCCGATCGTTCTGGGGGCGCTCCTTGCGTGTCCTCAGCCACACCCTCAGGCGCTGGGCCCGGAGCCGGAGTTGCGCGTCGGACTCGCCACCGGTGCGCGCGAAGTGCATCTCGGCGGGGACGGCGAGCTGTTCGTGGCGGACGACGGCAACGGAGCGCCCGTGGGCGCGATCCCGGCCGGCAGGACCTGGACGGTCGTGCCGGATTCGGGCGGCGGGCTCGTCCTGGTGCGGCCGGACGGCTCGCGCACCGAGCGCCACGGCGGGGTTTCGGCAGTCAACGTCACGGAAGGCCGGTTCGCGATGGTCAACGGCCGCCGCTACCGCGGGCGGGTAAACGTCATCCGGGGCCGCGCCGGGCTTACCCTCATCAGCAGGCTTCCCGTGGAGAGTTATCTGGCGGGCGTGTTGAGCCAGGAGCTGGGCGCGCGCGCGCCGGAGGAGCGGGAAGCACTGCTCGCGCAGGCGGTGGTGGCGCGCACCTTCGCGCTACGGAACCGGGGACGGTGGGAGGCGGACGGGTTCGACGCGACCGCCGACACCCGCGATCAAGTGTACCTGGGGGTGGATGCCGAGACGGCGCAGTCGTGGGACGCGGTACGGGCCACGGCCGGTCTGGTGGTGCGGTACGAAGGCCGGTTGATCGACGCGTACTACCACTCGACCTGCGGCGGTCGCACCGCGGCGGTAGAGGAAGTGTTTCGCTCGGCCCAGCGACAGCCCTACCTGCGGTCGGTGTCCGACGCGAGCGGCGGTGGTCACTTCTACTGCGAGCGCTCGCCCCGATTCCGGTGGCGCGCGCAGTGGGACGCTGCCACCCTGCGCACTATATTGACGCGGACGCTCGCGACGGTGATGCAGGTCGGCGGCGACGGCCTGCAACGCATCACCGACGTGCAGGTGACGCGGACCAGCTCGTCGGGGCGCGTCGCCGAGCTCCGGATCGTTTTTGCCCACGGGGATGTGCGCATCGCGGGTCCCGACGTGCGGACCGTGTTGCGACCTACCTCCGATCAACTGCTCCAGAGCACCGCCTTCCGGGTGTTCGTCACTCGCTCGGACTCGGAGGCCGGCCGGCTCACCCTCGAGGGCACCGGCTCGGGTCATGGGGTGGGGTTGTGCCAGTGGGGAGCCATCGGACGGGCCCGGGCGGGGCAGCCGTATCGGCGGATTCTCGCCACCTATTTTCCGGGGACGACGGTTGAAAAACTCTACTAAGGCACTCATCCGGCGTGCCGCATTCGTCGGCGCGCTGCAGCTTGGGAGCGCCCGGGGCCTCGCGTCCCAGGGCGTCCTCTCGCAATTCACGTATGACGATCTTCGCCTGTCGGGCGTGCAGCTCGATTTCGGCTCGGTTTCCACCAAGGACCTGCGGGGCGCACTGATCGGAGGCCTCCGCCTCGACGCGGGCCATCTGGCCCCGCACGTTCGCGTGTTGCTCGGGGTTTCCTACACCCGATCCCGATTCACCGGGCGGGCGGTGGCCCGGTTCAACCGCACGCTGCTCAAGCTGGTCAACGATCCCGATTCGAACGCCACCATCGACGTGGGGCGGGTCAACCTCTCCGATGTGATCGCGGACCTCGACCTGCAGTACGTCTTCAATGAACGCGGGCCCGTCCTGGTCGCCCTCGGCCTCGGGGCGGGTGCGCACTTCCGCAACGGCAGCGGGCAGGCGATCAACGGAACGTTCATCGAAGATGCACTGGACGGGGTGGCGCCAGCCCTGAACGGCAGCGCCGATGTTGCGGTCGCCATCGCCCCCGCGTGGCAGCTGACGGCCGAGCTGCGCGCCACGCTGCTCAGCGACTTTTCCACCGCATCGGCACGGGTCGGATTCATGTATCGATTCCCCGGAGCGCGGGAGGGCCGGTGAACGACCCCGTCCGGGTAGCCGTGATCGGTGCCGGTGGGGTGGCGCAGGTGGCCCACCTCCCGGTGTTACGCAAGATCCCCGGCGTGGAAATCGCCGCGATCTGCGACAACGATCTCTCCAAGGCCCAGGCGCTGGCCGGGCGCTTCGACGTTCGGGATACGTACGACGACATCGAGGAAGTGCTGCGGTACGCCAAGCCCGACGCCATTGTGATCTGCACGCCCAACCACCTGCATGAAATCCACGTCGTAGCGGCGCTCTCGGCTGGGGTCCACGTGTTGTGCGAGCGCCCGCTGGCGCTGAGCATCGCGGGCATCGAGCGCACGCTCCAGGCGGCCGAACGCTATGGGAAGCGTGTCATGGTGGCGATGAACCACCGGTTCCGCTCCGACGTGCAGGCCGTGCGGGGATTCCTGGCCGGCGGGGAGCTCGGGATCGTCGACATGATCCGGGGCGGATGGTTCACGTTCCAGCCGACCGCCGCCCGCTCCCAGCTGGGGTGGCGCCTGCGCCGCGCCGAAGCCGGCGGCGGCGTAATGCTCGACCTCGGGCTGCCGCTCATCGATCTCGGGCTCTGGCTCGCCGGCTGGCCGATCCCCAAGCGGGTCTCGGCGCACGTCGTGGGCGGCGGGCGAGAGACGGTCGAAGAGATGGGGATGGCGCTCATCGCGTGCGAGAACGGGTTGGCGATCGGGGTGGCGGTGAGTTGGCGCCATCTGGGGAGCGGGGAGCGCTTCTGGTTCGAGATGGTGGGGAAGAAGGGCACGGCCGACATCGCTCCGCTGCGGGTCTATAAGGAAGTCCACGGTGTGCCCACGGACGTGACGCCGACGGGGGCGACCGGCCGGGAGCCGCCGTTCATCCAGTCCTACCGCGCCGAATGGACGTACTTTCTCGCCGTGATCCGGGGGGACGTCAACGCGCCCCCGCCCAAGGACCAGCTGTTGCTGCAGCGGGTGCTCGACGCGGTGTACCGTTCCGCCGACGAAGGGCGCGACGTCCAGCTGTGAGCGATCGACGCCGCTGGCTGCTGGTGGTGCTTGGTGCGCTCGGACTCATGGGCAGCTATCCCCCGTTTCCCTTTCCATTCCTCAGCTTCGTCGCCCTCATTCCGGCCGTGCTGCTCCTCGAAGCAGCCGGCGGCGACCCGCGACAGGCGTACACCTGGGGGTTCCGCTATGGTGTTGCCGCGAACGGTCTGGTGCTGTACTGGATCGTGGTCGCGCTGTGGCACTTCACGCCGATGGCCGCGCTGGGCTACGGCATCACCGTCTTCATGCTGGGGGTGTTCACCGGGGGACTGTTCTGGCTGGTGACGCGGATGCGCGGGGCGTATCCGGTGCTTCCCCTCGCGATCGTGTTCGCGGTCTCCTGGACTGCGCTGGAATGGGGCGTGGGGCACCTGGGGGATGTCGCGTTCCCCTGGCTCGGTCTCGGAACCTCGCTCGCCGACGCCCGGGTGCTGGTGCAGTGGGCGGACCTCGCCGGTGCGCGCGGCGTCACGTGGTGGCTTGTCTGGTGCAACGTGCTGCTCGCCGGCGCCGTGGGGCGGTGGGGCCAGTGGCGGCTGCTCACGCGGCAGGTGATACCGGTAGCCGCGACCATCGTTCTTGCCGCCGCGTACGGCGTCTGGCGCGAGCGAACCTTGCCGCTCCGGCCTGTCGGCACCATCACGCTCATCCAGCCCAACATCGGATTCCACGAGAAGTGGGACCCGGCCCGTGCGGACAGCGAGGTCGCCACGCTGCTCCAGCTGTCACGGGATGCCCGCAGCGCCGGCCGCGCCGATCTCGTGATTTGGCCCGAGGCGGCGCTGCCCGATTATCTCACCCAGCGCCCCGACTGGCAGTCGGCGATCGGCCGGTTTGCCGCGGAGACCCGCACGCCGATCCTCACCGGGGGTCTCCACGTCGAGTTTTCCGGCGCGGGTGCCCCGGAGACCTATAACGCCGCGTTTCTGTTCGATTCGCTGGGGTTGTGGCGGTCGTATCCGGTATACGAAAAGCACTATCTGGTCCCGGTCGTGGAGCGCGTGCCGTTCGTTCCGGTTCGTTGGTTCCGGGCCCTCCCGGGATTGGGGCGATGGTCGGGTGGATTCGGGCGCGGCCGCGACCTGCCGCTCTTTGATGTCCCCGAGGGTCGCTTCGGCGTCATGGTGTGCTACGAATCCGTCTTCGAAGCGCTGGCGCGCCGGTACCGCCATGCCGGGGCCGATTTTCTCGTGAACGTCACCAACGATGCCTGGTATGGCCGCACGGCGGCGCCGTATCAGCACGCCTCTCACCTCGTGCTGCGGGCGATCGAAACCCGGATGGGCATCGCCCGGTCCGCCAATGACGGCATCTCGGAATTCGTGGATCCGCTGGGACGCAGCTCCCACGAGAGCGAGCTCGAAATTCGCACGACCGTCACCGGCACGTTGTTCACGAGCGACCTCCGACCGCTCTACGTCCGGCTCGGCGACTGGGTCGGCACGATTTCGGTGATCGGCACAATCGGGTTCGCCGGGGCATTGACGATGCACAGGCGGAAACGGAGCGCCTCCGCATTTCCATGAGAGTCGGGATCGACGTCGGGGGCACGTTCACCGATCTCGTCGCCGTGGCCCCGGACGGGAGCGTCGACATTCGCAAAGTCCTCAGCACTGATGATCCCTCCGAGGGGCTGTTTCGTGCACTGGACATTCTGGCCCCCGGCGGCGCGCCGATCGACGTGCTGGTCCATGGAACGACGATCGCGACCAACGCCCTGCTCGAGCGTCGCGGCGCGCGAACAGTCCTCGTCACGACGGCCGGGTTCGAAGACCTCCTCTGGCTGCGGCGGCAGGACCGGGCCTCCCTCTACGACTTGAGCCGCCATCATCCCCCGCCGCTCGTGCGCCGCGAGGATGTGGTGGGCGTGGTCGAGCGGATGGGGCCCGACGGCGCGGTGATCGCGCTCGCGGAGGCCGAAATCGATCGAGTGACTACCGCGGTCCTGGATCGGCGCCCCGAGGCCGTGGCCGTCGCGTTCCTATTCGCCTTCCGTCACCCCGAGCACGAGCGCCGGCTCGCGGCGGCGCTGCGCGCGAAGTTGCCGGGTGTAGCGGTGGCCGCCAGCCACGACGTGCTGCCGCTGTTTCGCGAGTATGAGCGGTGCGCGACCACGACGGCGGAGGCCTACCTGCGCCCGCTGGTGGCCAAGGCGGTGGCGGGGGCATCGACCGGCGCGGCACGGCGCGGGATCGGCACCTTCCGGCTCATGGCGTCCGGTGGCGGCACCATTTCGGCCGAGACGGCAGCCGAAGCAGCGGCCTCGCTCGCCCTGTCCGGCCCCGTGGGAGGGGTGATCGGGGCGCAGCTCCTCGGCCAAGCACTGGACTGCGGCGACCTCCTGACACTCGACATGGGTGGAACGAGTGCGGACGCCAGTGTGATCCAGGGAGGCGCAGCGAGTCGGGAAGGAACGACGGTAGTGGGCGGGATTCCGCTAGCGTTGCCGTCGGTGTTGATCGAAACCGTGAGCGCCGGCGGTGGCAGCATCGCCTGGGTGGACGACGCGGGGGCGCTGAAGGTGGGCCCGCGGAGCGCGGGTGCGGTGCCTGGTCCGGCGTGTTTCGGCCGCGGCGGCCTCGAGCCGACGGTCACGGACGCGTGCCTGGCGCTCGGGTGGCTCGATCCGGAGTGGGCGCTGGCCGACGCGCTGCGGCTGGACGCCGTGGCGGCAGGGCGGGCGCTGGCACGGCTGTCGACGCCGCTCGGCCGGGATGCGATCGGCGTGGCAGCGGGCGTGGTCGCGGTGGCGACGGCCGTCATGGCCCGGGCGCTGAAACGCGTGAGCGTGGCGCGGGGTGTGGATCCCCGGCGGCTGGCGCTGGTTCCGTTCGGCGGCGCGGGACCGCTGTTCGGGTGTGCCCTCGCCGACGTGCTCGGGATGCGCACCGTGATCGTGCCGGCGCACCCCGGTGTGTTGTCCGCGCTGGGGCTCGCCGCGGCGTCGGAGCGCGTGGATCTGTCGACCTCGATGCACGAGCGCGTCGGCACCCTGGAACGCGACCGCGTGCTGGCCGCTTACACCGATCTGGAACGGCGGGCCGGTTTGGCACTCCCGGGTGCGCTGCTGCGACGATTGGCGGACTGCCGTTTCGCGGGGCAGGGTTATGAAATCACCGTGTCGCTCACCAACGGCGAACCCGAGAGCATTGCGGCGGCGTTCCATGCCGCGCATCGGACGCGCTACGGGCATGCCGGAGCCGGGGGCCAGGTGGAGATCGTGAACGTGCGCGTCGTGGCGGAACGGGGCGGCGTGCGGCCCGCGTGGGGGCGCCGTCTGGGAATCGGGCGGCCGACGCCCGGGTCGCGGCGCGTGGTGATGCGTGGCGAGCCGGTCCGGGCCCAGATCTGGCCGCTAGGCGAGCTGCCGCCCCGTCTGCGCATCCCGGGGCCTGCGGTGCTCGCCGGACCGGACGCCACGGCCCTGGTCGAGCCGGGGTGGCGGGGGACGGTGCACGCCTCCGGCGCCGTCGTCTTGGAGCGCGAATGACACTCGACCCGATTGCGCGAGAGGTGATGGCCCATACGTTCGCCGGCGTCGCCGAGGAAATGGGGCTCGTACTGATTCACTCGGCCGTCTCGCCCAACATTCGGGAGCGGCGCGACGCGTCCGCGGCGCTGTTCGATGCCGGCGGCGAGATGATTGCGCAGGCGGCGCACATCCCAGTCCATCTGGGCGCCCTGGCGGACGCGGTGGCGGCCGTGCGCGCCGAGCGGCCCCAACCGGGGGACCTGTTCATCCTCAACGACCCCTACGCGGGTGGCTCGCACCTTCCTGATCTCACCCTCGTCGGAGTGATCCGGACGGCTGAGGGTATCGGCGGCTTCAGCGTGGTGCGCGCGCACCACTCCGACGTGGGAGGCGCAACGCCGGGGAGCATGCCGGCCGGCGCACGCGAGCTGCTCGCCGAAGGACTCGTTTTGCCTCCCGTGCTTTATACGCCGGAGGTTGAGCGTCTGCTGCTGGCCAACGTGCGGACGCCGGAGGTGCGTCGCGCCGATCTGGCCGCACAGCGCGCCGCCGTGGAGCGGGGCGCCGAAGGCCTCTGGGCCCTCGCCGCGCGCCACGGTTGGGCGTTCGTGCAGGAGGCCGCCCGAGCGCTGCAGCACGACGGGGAAATGCGGACGCGCGCAATGCTCGGCCGCCTCCCCAGGATTGTCGGTACGGCGACCGATTGGCTCGAAGGGGACGGGCTCACCGAGACCGACATCCCGATCTGCGTCACGGTCACGATTGAGGAACGCACCTTCCACGCGGATTTCACCGGGTCGGCCCCCGCCGTACCCGGCAACGTCAACTGCCCGCTGGCCGTCACACGGGCTGCGGTGTTGTTCGTCGTGCAGACCCTCTTGGGGGAAGAAACGCCCGTGAACGCCGGCGTCGCGCGGGCGGTGCGGGTCACCGCTCCGGAAGGATGTGTCGTGCATGCGCGGTGGCCGAGCGCCGTGGCGGCGGGAAATGTCGAGACGTCGCAGCGCATCGCCGACGTGGTCTTCCGGGTGCTCGCAGAGGCGGGACTGCCGGTACCGGCGCAGGGGCAGGGAACGATGAACAACATCACGCTGGGTGGCGCCGGATGGACTTATTACGAAACGCTCGGTGGCGGTCAGGGGGCGAGCCCAACCGGTCCCGGTCCAGCGGGCATCCACGTCGGGATGTCGAACACGCGAAATACTCCCATCGAGGTGCTCGAGCTGGAATGCCCCGTGCGGGTCCGGCGTTACGCGCTGCGCCAGGGCAGCGGCGGCACCGGCCAGTGGCGTGGTGGGGAGGGGGTCGTACGGGAGCTCGAGGTGCTGCAGCCGACCGAGGCGAGCATCCTGAGCGAGCGGCGCCGGCATGGCCCCGCGGGCGCGGCCGGTGGCGGCGCGGGTGCCTGCGGGCGAAACCAGGTGAACGGTGCCGTGCTTCCGGCGAAGACGAACGTGCGCCTCGAGCGTGGAGACGTCCTCGTGATCGAAACGCCCGGTGGCGGTGGATGGGGAGTGTCTTCGAACCCAAGGAGCGGGGAATGACCTACACACTGGTGGCGGTACTCGGGCTCGCGGCAGGGGTCGTGTCCGGACTGTTCGGGGTCGGAGGGGCGATCGTCATCGTGCCCGGCCTCGTGCTGCTCGGCAAGCTCCCTCAGCACACCGCGAATGGGACGTCCCTCGGCGCACTGCTGCTCCCCGTCGGGCTGCTCGGGTTCCTGCAATACTACAAACGGGGACAGGTGAACCTCCCCTACGCCGCGATTATCGCCGTCGGTTTGTTCGTCGGGGTCCTGGTCGGGGCGCAGCTCGCCGGGTCCCTGTCGGATGTGTGGCTCAGGCGGGCGTTTGGAATACTTCTGCTCTTCGTGGCGGGCAAGCTGCTGCTCAGCTGAGTGAGCGATGCCGACCGGAGTCACGTCCGCGGCGACGCCTCCCCGCCCGACGCCGTGGTGGGGGGCGGTCTGCCCGTTGCCCCCACTCGCCCGCCGACGCAGCTTTCAGCATCATCGGTGGCCAACCGTCCTTCGAATTCGAAGCCGCTCACGACGATCGATTCGCACTCTCACCTCGCTGGTGTGATCTCGTGACGGAGGCATCCTCAGGGTCCGGAGGAGTGATGCTCAACGCCCAGCGGAGTCTTCTTACACCGTCGACCAGCATGCCGGATTCCTCCGAGTTCTTCTCCGCCGTTCAGTCGCGGTCTACCGAGCGGGTCAAGGCCCTCGTCGCGCAGACCCCGGCGCTGGCCCAGGCCCGCAGCGAGGGCGCAACCGCACTGCATTTCGCGGCGATCGCCAACGACCGTCCCATGGTGGACGTCCTGCTTGCCGCGCGGGCGGACGTGAACGCGCGCGACGACACGTATCAGATGACGCCGATCGGCTGGGCCAACGAGGAAGGGCACCGGGACATGGTGCGCCACCTGTATGACTGCGGTGCCGAGGTGGACCTTCACCAGGCGGCGTCGTACGGGCTCGCCGACCACGTCAAGGACCTGGTCCGGGGCTCACGCCGCCAGTTGAACGCCGTTGTGGGGGGCTGGACCCCCTTGCAGCTCGCCACCCTCTGGGGTCACCAGGACGTGGTTGCGTTGCTCCTCGCCCGGGGCGCCGATCCGCTGGTGCGTGACCCGTTCGGTCGCACGACTCTGGAGATCGCGCGCGCTCAGGTGGAGAGCAACGCCAAAGGCACATCGCTCGTGCGCGAAGAGCGTCGCCGGGAGATCGTCCTGGCGTGCGCCGGCATCGCGGCGCTGCTCGAGCAGCGCGCCCCGCGCTGACCGGCCCACCGAGTCCGGAGGGCTCGCGTGACGACGATCCTGGCACCTGCGGACCCGGCGCTCGATCGACTCTTGGCCCTCGCGGGCACCCTCGAGCCTCCGTTCATCCTGCTCGAGGACGGTCGCGGGGCGGGGCTTACCCACCTCGTGTGGGGCGCCGCGCGCCGCGTGCGGCGCGGTTTCGGTGAACCGGGGGAGATTATCCCCGCCTCCGCGGGGGGCATGCCCTGGTACGGTGTTCTCGGCTACGAGGCGGGATTACCGGATTGGGTGACTCCCGCACCGCCCGCGCTCGCGCAGCCGCTCACCGATTGGTTCATACCTGAGAACCGGATCCTGCTGGGGAGCGACGGCCGGGCGTTGCGACTGGAAGGTCCGGAGGCTCGGGACCGGTGGGCCGATGCCGACGGCCTGGCCTCCCCGCTTCTTCGAGCAGCGCCGGACGGTGCTCCCGAACCATGGCGCTCGTTCGACGCGCCGGGGTTCGAGGCGGCGGTATGCCGGGCGCGCGAGTATATCGCCGCGGGCGACGTGTATCAGGTCAATCTCGCGCAAGCAGAGCGGTGGGCGTTTCCCGGGTGCGCCTGGGATGCCTATCGCCGGCTGCGCGCGGTCAACCCGTCGCCGTGGATGGGATTCGCGGATTTCGGCGATTGGCAGGTCGTGTGCGGCTCCCCCGAACTGCTGATCGAGGTGACCCCTCCGCCTGAGGGGGGGACCGGGGGACTGGTGCGCACCCGTCCCATTGCGGGTACGCGCAAGAAGACGGGGGACGCGGCCCGCGACGCGCGGATGCGCGCCGAGCTCCGGTTGGACGAAAAGGAGCGCGCCGAGCATCTGATGCTCGTGGACCTCGCGCGCAACGACCTCGGCCGCGTGTCGGAGTACGGCTCGGTACACGTCGCCGAGCGAGAGGTCGTGGAGGAATACTCACACGTCTTTCACCTCGTATCCGAGGTCCGGGGGCGGTTGCGCCCCGACGTGAGCGCCCCCACGGTCGTGGAAGCCGTGTTCCCCGGAGGGACGATCACCGGATGCCCCAAGCTGCGGGCCATGGAGATCATCCGGGAGCTGGAGCCGGTGGGGCGGGGCGCGTACACCGGGGGCCTCGGCTGGATTGGGTCCGACGGTCTCCAGCTGAACATCGTGATCCGGAGCGCGGTCGTGTCGGAGGGCCGCGTGCTCGTCCAAGCCGGGGCCGGTATCGTGGCCGACTCGGTTCCCGAGCGTGAGTGGCGGGAGTCACTGCGCAAAGCGGAGGCCGTGCGGCTCGCGTTCGGTCTTTCCACCATCGGACTGGAGTGACCGCGGGAGTCTTCGAAACCATTCGCGTCCGGGCGGGGCGAGCACCCTTGCTCCACCGTCATGTCCTCCGCCTCGAGGCGTCCTGCCATGCGCTCGGCCTGCCGGTACCAGGTCGTCCGTTGACGGACCTTGTGGCGCACCGGATCGGCCCGGAGGACGCGGTGGTCCGGGTGGTGGTGGACGGGCCGGACACGATGGTCACGAGCCGGTCCGTGCCACCCGCGGCGTCGCTCACTGTCGTCATCGCCGCAACGCCGCATTCGCCGTATCCGCATAAGGCGACCGCGCGCGATGCATTCGAGGCGGCACAGGCGGAAGCGCAAGCCGCGGGAGCCGATGACGCCCTGCTGCTCACCGGGCGCGGCCTGGTCGCCGAAGGCACCGTGTGGAGCGTGTTCTGGTGGGAGGCCGATCGCTTGGCGACGCCGTCGCTGGCGCTCGGCGTGTTGCCGGGGATCGCTCGGGCGCGCATCATGGAGTCGACGCCCACGATCGAATGCGAGCGTCGGCCGGCGGATATCGCGGGCCAGAGTCTGTTCGCGGCGAACGCGGTGCGAGGGATCATTCCGATCCAGTCGCTGGCCGGCGTGCCGGTGCCGCTGGATCCGCGCACGAACGACCTCGCCAGCCGGTTCTGGCCGGCCTGAACGACCGCTGATCGCGAAGGAGGGACGCATGAAGTGGACGCCGGGAGGAATGAGCAAGGACGTCGAGGATCGCCGGGGAGAGACTGGCGGAGGGAGCGGGTTCGGTGGCGGCCGGCTGCGCCTTGGCCTGGGCGGTGTCCTGGTGGTGCTCGTCCTGAGCCTGATTTTCCGTCAGAATCTCTTCCAGTTCCTCGAGACCGGCGGGGCGCCCGGCATCGCTCCATCCGGCGCGCCGGCCGCTGCGACCCCGCAAGAGGACACGCTCTCGCAGTTTGTTTCGTTCGTACTCGACACTGCCCAGGCGACGTGGGCGCGGACGTTGTCGGCGCGGGGCGTCGCGTACCAGGAGGCGCATCTCGTGCTGTTTCGCGACGGCATCGAGTCGGCCTGCGGGTTCGCTGAGACCGCGACCGGTCCGTTCTATTGTCCGGCCGACCACAAGGTCTACATCGACCTGGGGTTCTATCAGGAGCTGCGGGACCGCTTCGGGGCTTCCGGCGATTTCGCCCAGGCGTATGTCCTGGCCCACGAGATCGGGCACCACATCCAGACATTGCTGGGAACCGAGGGGATGCGCGGGGGTCGCGACAACGAGACCTCGGTTCGGGTGGAGCTGCAGGCCGACTGCTACGCGGGCGTGTGGGGGTACGCGGCCAACCGGGCGCGCATGCTCGATGCGGGCGACCTGGAAGAGGGGATCACGGCGGCCGCCGCGGTGGGCGACGACCGGTTACAACGCATGGCGACGGGGCAGGTCAATCCGGAGAGCTTCACCCACGGTACGTCCGCGGAGCGGACGGCCTGGTTCCAGCGTGGGTTCGACAGCGGACGCATCGATTCCTGCGATACGTTCAGCGGTTCGGTGGACATCGGCCGGTAGCTACGTCGGGGTCTCGAACACCTTGCCGTCGATGAAGAGCCGGAACAGCTCACCATCGAGCTGTCCCGTTTTCACGAGTTCCTTGCTCATGATGTCCAGGGCGTTCTGCGGCGCCACGCTCCGTTTGTAAGGTCGGTCTGGCGCCGTCAGCGCATCGTAGATATCGCTGATCGTCATCATCCGGGTTTGCACCGGGATGTCCGTGCCCGCGATGCGCCGCGGATATCCCGTCCCGTCCAGCTTCTCGTGATGGCCGTACGCGATCGTCGGGATCTTCTTGAGCTCCGGGGTCCAATCGATTTCCTGCAGGAATTCCCAGGTATGGGTCACGTGGCTCTCGATTTCGAGGCGCTCTTCGTCGTCGAGGCTGCCCTTGGGGATGGTGAGGAAGTTCAGCTCAACGTGTGTGAGCAGCGGCTGCTGTTGCCCGTCCAGATCGAGGTAGGTGCGCTGCCCGAATTCGGTCAGGTCGGCCGCGCTCTCCGACTTCAACAGGTTCGGCTCGTTGGTCTGGAACACCACGGCGAGGAAGCGGTCGAGCTGTTCGAGCTCGCGGCGTTGCTCGTCGTCGAGCTTCGCGACGAAGTCGTCGTAACCCTGCTTGCCGTGCTGCTCGAGAAAATCGGCGCGTTGCTTCCAGAAATCCCGTTCCAGGGTACGCCGCACGAACGCATGGCGCTGTTTGATGATCTCGAGTTTGTCGGGATAGAGCTTCTTTGCCTTTTGCAGGACGTTCTCCCGAACCCCGACCTTCCCGAAATCATGCAGCAACCCCGCGTACTTGATCTCGCGGACCTGCTCACGGTTGAACCGCGTGTCCCGATACAGCCCGTCCTCGGTGCGGTCCACCACCTGCGCGAGGGCGACCGTCCGGCTGGCCACGCGCCGGCTGTGCCCCTGGGTGACCGGGTCCCGTTGCTCGATCGCCTGCACGGCCGCGTTGACGAACCCTTCGAACATCCTCTCGATCTGTGCGTAGAGTCGGCTGTTCTCGATCGACACCGCCGCCTGGCCCGCCAACGCGGTCACCAGCTCGACAGTGCGTTTGGAGTAGGTGATGACTTGCCGCTCGACGTCCGCGGCCGTGGAAAGCAGGGCGTTGGGGTCGCGTTTGCGATTGATGAGCTGCAACACCCCGATGATCTCGCCCTTATGATCTTTCATGGGGATGACGAGCATCGATCGCGAGTGGTAGCCGTGCCGCTCATCGAACGAGCGGTTGATCGTGTATTCGACATCGGGCTGCAGCGCATAAGCGTCGTCGATGACGAGCGGCGAGCCGGTCACCGCCGTGTAGCCCGCCAGGCTGGTGCGGTCCATCGCCATCGTGAACTGAACGAGCGGGACGTTCGGCAGGGTGAGGTTTTGCGCCAGACGGAAGCGCAATTGCTGCTGGCCGTCGTCGTCGATCTTCTCGATCAGGTACAGACTGGCCGCGTCCGACTGGGTGAGGCGCCGCGCCTGGGTGAGAATGTCGTCGAGCAACTTGTCCGGGTCGCGCTCGGTCATCAGCTTGGCGCCGATTCCGGTCAATTCGGTGACCTCCTGGCCGCGGATGGATGCCTCACGACGAGCCCGGGCGGTTTCGGCTCGGGCTGCGGCCTCCCGGTACGCGGAGCGGATTGCCACCAGCAGCTGGCGCGTCCCGGCGGGTTGTGGCACGAATCCGGTAACCAGTTCGCGCATCGTCTCCAGTGAACGGCGGAACCCACTCGCCTGCGGCACGAACCCGCTCAGCAGCTCGGTCGGCAGCTGCTCGGGAACGTCGGCCTCCCCTTTACTTCCCAGCGCCACGATTGCCCCCCCGGCGTCCACGAAGCCCCGCAGGGCGTCGAGGGGGAAGGCGCCCCGGCTGTCGCCATCCAGCAGGAACACGGTGGGCTGCTTGTTGGGAACGAGATCGCGGGCCGCATGAATGCCGCGGGTCTCGACGCCGGCAGCCTCGAAGACCGGAGCAAGTCCCGCCGGCGACCACGCGTCGGCATGCAGCAACAGGTAGTTCACGGCCGGACGCTGTCTTTGGGATCGCTGGAGTGGGTCGAATCCGGCCCCAAAGGCTTCACGCCGGTTACCAGGCGGTAGGGCCGCCGCGATACCTCTTCGGCAAGATGATTGAGCTGCCGGGTCAGCTGGGTGAGGTTCGCCACCGCGGTGCGCACGTCGGCGCGATTCTCGGTCGTCATCTGGCTCGCCTGAGCGGCGAGCGAATCGACCCGCAACAGGACGCGGTTCGACAGGGCGAGCGCCCCCGATACCGAGTCGGCCAGCCCGGGATCGAGCCGCTGCGCCAGCTTGTTCACGCGACCCATCGTCGCCGACACGTCGGCCAGGGTCGCTTCCACGCTCGGCCGGACGTCCTTCAGGACGCCGTTCGCCTGCGCGAGAATCGCATCCACGTGCTCCAGCGACTGATTCGTGCGGTGCAGTACCTCCTCGACTTCCTTGGAGAGGTTCTGCGCGACTTCGGCGACTTGATCGAGGACCGGCACTTTCCGGTCGGAATCGATCGTGTCGCCTTCGGCGAGCAGCCGGGCGGCGCGGCCGCCTGAGTCCGGAAGGACGAGGCGGATCAGCACCGCCGACGATATTTGGCTGGCCGGCTCGAGTTGCCCACGGGTCCCGGCGGGGAGCCGCAAATCGACGCCGCCCGAGAATCGCTCGATCATCGACAGCTTGGCCACGAACGACACGGTCCGGGTAGTGGAGTCCACCCGTGGCGAGACGCGGGCCACCCGGCCGACTTCGAGCCCCCGCAACAACACCTTGCTGTCGGCGGTCAGCCCGTCGGCGTTCGCGGCCCGGAGATAGAGGTCGTAGCGCCGCTCTCCCCACCCGCTCGTCGCCAGCAGGGCGCCCACCACGACGGCGACCGCGCCGACGAGCACGAGTCCTACGATGAAGTCCTGCCGGGTGGTGTCCACGAACCCTCGTGTCAGACGGTCTCCAACTCCAGCGTGCCGGCGCGCGTCAGCCGGTAAACGCGATCACAACGGCGTTGCACTACCGTCGGCAGCTCCTGGCCGGTGATGAGAATGGTGCGGCGGGCGCCGTCCGCCGTTTCCCCACCGCGCGCGACCTCGAGCAGTTCCGCCGAGGCGCGCGCCGTAAGGCCGTCGAACGGCTGCTCGAGCACGAGAAGCATCGGGTCGAAGGCCACAGCCCGCGCCAGCGCCGCGCGGCGGCATTCCTCTTCGTTCGCCTGCGCTGGGCGACGGTCGGCGGCACTCTCGAGCCGCACCGCCACCACCATGACGGCGACCCGGCCGTCGATCTCGCGCGTGCTGGCGTCGCTGCCGAAGCGCAGGGGCAGCGCGATGTTGTCGCGCAGGGAGAGATTCTGCAGCAGACCGTCGCCCGCTGGAAGGTACCCGACACGGCGGCGGAAGGCCAAACGCTCCGGCAGCGGCAAGTCGGCGATCGATGTCTCGAACACCCGCACCCGCCCGCCCGGTGGGGATTCCAGCCCCAGTGCGTAACCGCCGAGGCGGTCGACGCCGCTTTCTTCATCTCCGAGCACGGCGACGGTCTGGTGGTCGGCGAGGGCGAGCGAGAAGGGGGCCCGGCTACGGCCCGCCAGCGGCAGATCCTCGAAGGCGAGCGGGGCCGTCATCGGATCAGCCAAGGAGGACGAACAGGGCGGAGCACAAGAACACGCCGACGATCGACGAGACGGTGGCGCGGCTCACGGCGATCGGAACTTCGGTGGCCGCTCGTCGCACCGACAGGCCAAAATAACTCGGCACGATGCCCAGGATGAGTCCAAAGGCGAGCGCTTTGCCCACGGTGAGCCAGACGTCGTGGGCGGAGAGCGATTGTAGCACGATCTCGGCGTATCGCGTACCGGTCATCCCGTTGAGCCGGGCGGCGGCAAACCCGGCCGTGATCGCCACGACATCGAACAGCACCAGGAGCGAGAACACGCTGGCCACGGCCCCGATGAACCGGGGCAGCACGAGATACTGCCGCGGGTCGATCCCCATCCCCTCCAGCGCCCGCGCTTCGCCCATCACGGCGTTGGTCGCGAGCTCGGCGGCGATCGCCGTGCCGGAGCGGCCGACGATCGCGAGCGCGGTGATGAGCGGGCCAAGCTCGCGCACGATGGCGATGACCATCAGGGTCCCAATGAGTCCGGTCGCGCCGATTTGCCCGAGCTCGCGCACCGCCTGGGAGATGACGAGGAACGACAAGATCCCCGACAGCAGTACGACGAGCCCCATGGCGTGAACGGCGGTGAACCGGATCTGATTGAGCGTGACGCGGAATACCACGGCGCGCCCCGCGCGCGGGAGGAGCGCCGCGGCTCGGGCCCCGCCAAAGCTGAAGCGCGCCAGCGCCCCCAATTGGGAGAGCCAGCGCGCCGCCCAGCTGCCGATCCGGGTGAGCGGACCGCTGCTCACCGGGAGGTCAGGAGTTCTGCTCCCGGCGCAGTCCGTCCTGCGCTTCCGTGTACTGCGGGAAAACGCTGATGGCCCGATTGTACATCTCGATCGCCTTGTCCTTCTGCCCGCGGTCGTGATAGAGCAGCGCGCGGCTGTAGAACGTCAACGCCTCGGTCGGCACCTGGCGACTCATGCGCTGGTCCGACACCTGGCGGGACAGCGGCGGCAGATTCAAGTCCTTGTTCAGCGCGCCGGCCAGACCGCGCACGAGATCGAACAGGTGCTCTCGCTGCATCGAGAGCTTCTCGGTCTTGATGATCTCCGAGGTCTCGACGTTGACGACGCGCACGTCCACGCGGAAGTCGCCGTACAGGTCGATGAAGCTTCCCATGACAGCGTACCGTGCTCCGACGAGTTTCCCGATCCGGGCGGCGGTCTGATCGTCCACCCGACCGGTCGCACCCAGGTTCTGCTCGTCCACCAGCCGCTGGATATTCTCGCGCTCGACCACCCGCAGCGCGGGATTCGCGCCGAGCTCGGAGATCAGCATGCCGGCCATGCCGCGCTCCAGCGCGTCGTAGTCTTCCTTCTGCGCGCCGTACGACCCACCGTTCGTGAACGCGAACACCGCGAGTCCTGGCCGCGTGTCCTGGCCGCCGCCCTGCGCCGCCAGCGCCGGTGTACCGGCTGAAATGACCAGCCCCATCAGGGCGACGACTGAACGAATCCGCATACGTCTTACACCTCGATCTAGAGAGACAGTTGCATGCCTTCTTGCGCTGCAATCACCTCGACGGATGCCCCACGACGCTCCGCCGTCCGTTTCGCTGCTCCAACGAGTGCGTCCAGAGCGCCATCGTCGTGCTCCGGTTCGTGGTGGAACAGCACGAGGCGCTTCGCGCTTGCATCGGCCGCCAGCTCCACTGCTTCCTCGTACGAGGAGTGCCCCCACCCGCGATGCGAATCCAGCTCCGTCGGCGTGTACATCGCATCGTGGATCAGGAGATCCACCCCGCCAAGAAACCGCACCAGCTCGCGCCGCCAATTCGGCGGCATGTCATAGGTTCCGCCCGGACCGAGCTCGTTGTCCGTCACATACGCCATGCTTCGGCCGCCGGCCACCGGTACCAGGCGATACGCCAGGGTCGTGCCGGGATGACGGAGCTGCATCGCCTGCGCCCGGAACGCACCGACTGTAAAATCGACGCCTGCCCGCACCTCCTGGACCGTCAATGCCGCCGACACCGCCGTGAGCGGGATCGGAAACACGGCCGGGTCCATTTGCAGGTGCAAAATCTCGTCCAGCGACTTCGCCCCCTGTTTCGACCCCCAGATCCGCACCGCATTCCCTGGTGCGAAGAACGGCTTGAAGTACGGCAGACCCTGGATGTGGTCCCAGTGCGTGTGCGACAGCAGTATCTCCGCTTGCACGGACCCGTTCTGGCGCTCCACCAGGGTCATCCCCAGCCCGCGAATTCCGGTGCCGGCATCGAGGATCACCAGCTGTCCGCCGGAACCCTCCACGGCGACGCAAGCCGTATTCCCACCGTAGCGCGCGGTGTGTGCCCCGGGAGTCGGGATCGAGCCCCTCGCCCCCCAGAACGTCACCGTGTAGGCCTTACGATCGGGCTCGCCCAAAGCGTTCTAAGTTACGGTAAATCGGGAAGGTAGAACAAGTCGGCCCCTCACCGGTGGGCGGTGACCAGGCTCACCCGGCCTACGACCGGCCGGCCGCAGATTCCAGCGCCGAGCGGTCACGGATTACAATATCCCGCCGGGACACCTCGATGAAGCCTTTGTCCACGAGTTCTCGCATGGTGCGGCTCACGGTCTCGCGCGATGAGCCGATCATCTGGGCAATCGTGTGGTGGGTGAGACGACGTGTAATGCGTTCACCCCCGGCTTCTTCGGATAGATCCAGCAGGAGCCGGGACACTCGCCCGTTCACGTCCAGCAATACCAAGCTGCCGACCTTCTCGTCCACGCGACGCAGGCGGCGCGTCAACTCGCGCAGCATGGCGAGCGCGATTCCCGGCGTCTGCATCAACAAGCCCTGGAAGTCCTCACGCCGCAATACCAGCAAGGTCGAGTCACCCATCGCGATGACATGGGCCGAGCGTGGCTCGTCGTCGATCAACGCCATCTCACCGAAGAAATCCCCCTCGCCCAGAACGGAGAGGATCACCTCGCGTCCGTCCTCGCCGATCAAGACCACTTTCACCTGCCCCTGCCTCACCACGTACAGTGCGTCACCCGGATCGTCCTCGAAGAGAATCACCGAGTTCTTGGGGTATGCGCGCTCCCGCGCCACCTCGAGCACCCGCTGCAAATCGACGGGGCCGAGCTGGCTGAAGAGCGGGACTTTTTGCAGGGTTGCTTCAACCGACACGCGCGGAATCTCCTTGAGGGGAGGTCGTGGGATGGGGCAAGCTTATGGCCCGGGGCCTTCGGTGTCAATTCGCCCCTTCACTCGCGGCCAGCACTCAACTCGCTGAGCGCGTTGCAGTTCCGTCCCGGCGGCAGTCCTCGACCTCCTCGGGGCTCACCCCGCGCGTCGGTGTGACCAGAGCAGCGCTGCGAATACGAGGAACAGACCGAAGAACCAGCCAGCCGGGATGGGGCGGGAGACCTGTCCTTCCGGCCTGCCGGGCTCATTCTCCAGTGCACCGGACCCGACCAGGTAGCGGGCGCTGGCATCGAGCAGTTCTGCGCTTCGGTGGCTGCGCCAGGCGCCCGCACCCTGTACGTAGAAACTCGGTCCGTTTGCCGACTCCACGTGATACCATCCCGGCTCTCGCGGCCAGAACTGCCCGCGCCAGCGGGTGGAGACGAGCGGATCGCGCGCCAGGAAGACCGAGTCGCGCGCTCCGGACGGCGCGGCAAGGACTACCACCGGATGCCCGCCGGCCGCGTCGACGGATAGGTCGACCGGCTGGTTCACGCGCCACGGCCCCGGCGATTGGATGTCCCACTCCTCGGAGCGGTGCCCGGCCGCGACCGCCGTGAGGATTCGAGACCAGAGCGCCCCAAATGCGGCACGCTCCCCCGAGCGGATCCACCGGGCGGACTCGCGGACCAGGCTGACACCGACGCGGCCCGCCCCTCGCGGCGTCACCTGCGCCACGGCGCCGCCCAGGCCGTCATCGACGAGGGACTCAGTGCCGAAACGGTCAGCGAGGGTAAAGGGGGCGGCGACGAGCGCGGTGGTCGCATGCTGTCGCGCCCCCGGCCACATCGGCCGGACCAAGCGCTCGTCCAGGTCGCCGGCGGCTCTGAGCGTGAACCCGAGAAAAAACTCACGGTCGCTGAACCGGATGGAAGAATCGGAGGCCACCGTGTCCGCCTCGACCAACACGCCGAGACCGGACTCCGTGACGGCGTGCCGGAGCGTGGCGCGCTCGCCCGCGGTCATGCCGACTAGCGTACGGCCATCGAGCGCGACCACATCGAACTGCGCCATCAGGCGTGGGGTCAGCACGCCCAGTCCGACGCGATCCCGGTTGACGAATTCGGTGTGATAACGATCGCGGCTGATGGTGGACCGAATCGCCACCGTGCCATGATGACTGGCCAGCCAATCGCGCAGCGCGCGAGTTTCAAACCGCGGTGAGGCTTCGAGGATCAGAAGCCGGAGCGCCGCTGGCGCCACGACCGTCACGCCGATCGTTTCCTGGGCGATCGGACGGTCGCGGATCGATACTCGCAGGATGCCAAGCATGGGGCCGAGCGCACGCGGATGCGCCACGAGCTGGAACACTCCGGCGTCGCTCAATGGAGCCGAGTCGGACGCGCCGCCCGGATCGGTGAGCGCGACGGTGGCACCCGTCGGGAGGGCAGTTACCTGACCCTCGACGACGAGGTCGGCGCCCAGCGGAATCGTCGCCGGCCAGGAGATGCGATGGATGCCGGGCGGCGCCGCAGCGGGGTGCAACGTCACCCGGATCGAATCGAGCTCGTGCCACGTCTCCGGATCGAGCCCCCATCCCACCACCTGCAGGCGACGCAGCGATGCCAGGCGGTGCACCGCCGCGGCATCCCGGACGACCGGCACTCCGCCGAGCGAATCCGCGAGGCGCCGCGTCGCGGCCGCGTCGGCTCCGGGCGTCACGAGGACCGCGGTGCCGGCGGAGCCGACGACGGTCCAGTGCGGCCGCACGCCGATGGCGAGGAGCGCCAGGAGGGCCCCGACCAGTGCCGCGCGTCGCAGCGATCGCATCTCAGGGATTCCCGGCAGGCCGCAACAAGTCGAAATACGTTTGCGCGACACTTCCTGTCCCCCGCGGGGCGGCCGTCGCGGGATCGGCCGCGGGCAGTGCCTGCCAGAAACCTCTCGCTGCCCGCAGGGCGCAATCGCGGCAGATGCCATCGCGACCGCCGTCGAGCGAAGCGATTAGGGCTCGTAGGGCTCGGAGCGTGCCCAGTTGCGTTCCGGATCGGTCGATGGCCATGCGGGCGATCTCGCGACCCGCCTGCTCCAGTGTCTGGACGTCTTCGACGCGGTGCCGTCCGCCGTCGGCTAACCGCTGCACGATTGCCAGCGATCGCCGGACCGCGGGCAGCGTGGGCACGGCACTGTCGGTGGCCTGCCGCGTGGTGTTCTCGATGGCCGACAGGGTGCCGGTCAGCCGCGTGCGATCGGGCTCCAGGGGGGGCGGCTCGAAGCCGGTGCGTTGCACGTACACGCGCGTTGCCTCCTGGGCCTGCTTCAGCAGAGCGAGCGCCCGGTACTCGAACGGCAGCGCGGCGCGGGGGTCGTAGGTCCGAAGCCGAAGCTCCGCCTCCCACATCTGCGCCAGCGCCGCTTGCAGCTTGTCCTTGACCGACTGCGCGAGCAGCGTCGTGTTCTCCGCCACGTCGTGCTCGTGCTCGATCGTCGGCTCGGTGCCCGCCGTCACCGTCTCATCCCCGGCCAGTTCGCCATAGCGCTGGCGGAGCGCGTCTTGATCGAACCCGATCGCGTTGGAGCGATCGCGGAACACCGGTGCGCTGATTCGGATCGCATCGGCGATCAGCCGCTCGGTGTCGATGATGATCTGGCGCTGACTGCGCAGGTATTCGGGCAGGCCGTTGGCAGCGAGCCCGTTCAGGTCGGCGACGACGACGTGCGCCGTGTCGGGGAGTGTGATGAAGTAGGTATCCGAGCGCCCGATGTTGGGGCGCGGTGCGCGGCGATCGCGCGCGATCACATAGAAGTAGAGCTCGTCGCCGAGTCTCATCCCGAGCGCGGCGAGGTCCAGCGTCCGCCGGAAGACGATCGTCCGGTCGTTAGGCTGGTGGGCACGGCCATCGAAGTCGAGCGTGATCTCGCGGAACTTGACCGCTTCACCGGACCCCGCGGTGACAGTAGCGACGATGCTCGCGTCAGCCACACCGTAGTCGTCTCCGGCCACCACTTCGAGCGGTACCCGCAACGGCGCTCCCGGTGCGATTGTGGTGCGCGGATCGGGGTGGACGATCGTGAGCGTCGGCGGCTCATCCGGGATTACCCCCAATCGGTGGTAGTCCGAGGCGACGTCGATACCGCCGTCCCGGACGACGACCTGATACAGCGTGGAATGGTCCGCCACGACGCTGACCTCGTACTCCGACTCGCCGGAGCCGCCCGCGCGGCCGCGCAGCGTATCCCCATCGCTCGTCACGAGCGAGACGCCGTCCGCCGGACGATCGGTGCGCACATGCCAGGTGACGTCGGCTCCCTGTTCGACGTCGAGATCCCAACTGCCCGTTGAACGCGCCGCGTGAGCGGTGTAGCGCGGGGGACGCAGCCGAATCTCGACACCCAGCACTCGTGGTGGGGCCGAGGGGTGGATCGGTCGGCTGCCTGGAGTCGCGCCCGAACGCGCCGCCCGTTTGGGTTGAATGCCCGCCTGGAGCAGCCCGCCCGTGAGGAGCAGTACGGCCACGGCGTACGCACAACCGAGATACAACCCGCGCGTGGGCAGCCGGGGCGGGGTTGCGAGCGCGCCCAGCTTGCGCTCGATGCGCTCTCGTTGCAGCCGCTCCAGGGAGCTGAGCGCTTCGGCCGGCACGAGCAGGAGATCGACGCTTTCTTCCAGCGCCGGCACTGTCCGGTTCAGATGCCGCGCGACCGCGGACGCGTCGACGCGACCCCAGCGCCGGACGAGGGCGTAACCCACTCCCAGCGCGACGAGGACTCCGGGGACTGCCCCCATCCCGTGCAGTACGGGCCGCGTCGCGACGCCGACGAACACCCCGCTCGCTCCCCCCACGAACAGCGCGACCGCCGCCCATCGTTGCCGCGTGCGGCGCGCCATTCGCTCGAGCGGTCTCATGCGGGCCGCCGGCGAGGCTGCGCGGCGAACCAGCGCTCGAAGGCGAAGAGGGCGAGCGCGAGCAGCCAGACCGGAACGAAAAGCGACCGGCCGTTGGTCGGTGGCGGGTGGGGCGGCGACGCCGTCGAATCGCGGGCCGGGAGCAGCTGCCTCAACGCGATGGGGCGATCGTCGTGGCGGGAGGCGGCGGAGTCCGGTCCGATCCACAGGCGGGCGAGCGCTTCCGGGAATGCCGCGCGCAGCACCAGCTCGCTCCACGCCGGGTTGAACCGCCCATGAAACCGGTAGTGCGACCCACGGCCGTCGCGGGCCACCGTGAGCACCGGCCCCCCGGAGCCGTCCGTCCAAAGCGGCGCGGCGGAGTCGGTGACGGCACTGCCGCGCGTCAGCCAGGCGTCGGACAGCCGGTCCACAAAGAGGATCCGACTGCGCCGGTCGCGCGGTGGTTGGCTCCCCGCATCCGTCAGCAGCGTCGCGCCGTGGCGGACGCGATCCAGCACCGCTCCCGGTACCGGACGAGCGGATAGCCAGACGATCCAATCCGCCGGTCCACTCGCGACCCCGGGGCCGGCGGCGCGTAGCGTCACAACCGCCGCAATGCCCGTCGCCTGCCCGGCAGCCTCGATCGCCGCCCGGACATAACGGGCGTCTTCCGCCCGCGATCCGTCGGCGAAGATTGCGACGAGTCGAGCCGCGTGGCGCATGGCCGGGCCGGTGCCGGCAAGCGTGGCGGGCTCGCGAGCATGCCATTCGACTGGCGCGCCGATCGTGGGGCGCTCTCCTCGGAAATAGCGCAATTGCTGGGGCCCGAACACCTCGAACCGCGTTCCGGGCGGGGCCGCGCGGTCGGCTTCACCCAGGGCGGTCCAGAGGTTTTGGGGACGGTCGGGCACGGTGCTCGTGCCCCCCAGCGGGTACACGACCAGGCCCGCCCGCGTGAGCGAGTCCACGAGGACGTTGCGCGCAGCGACGTCATCGGCAATCAGCGCCCAACGCACTCCGGAGGCGGCTCGGGGCGACCAATAGATCCCGGTGAGGGCGAGCACCAGGGCGGCGAGCACGGAGCAGCGCAGCAACAGCAGGGCGGGATCTCGAATAGACCAGCTGCGCCGCGTCGCCGCCGGCGCGCCGAGGAGCAGCCGGATGCTGCCGACGCGGATCGGACGGCCCCGGCGCCGGCTCCAGAGGTGCAGGGCGAGCGGCAGCGTCAGGGTCGCAAGACCGAGCAGCCAGCCGGGGGACAGGAAGCCGAGCATCGTCAGCGCCGCCGGGTCCTGGTGGTGAGGTATTGCCGCAGGGCGGCGTCCAACGGCTGATCGAGCCGGAACCGTGCGTAGTCGATCCGCTGGTCCTCGAGCGTTCGGCGCAGCATCGTGAGCTCCTGCTCCATTGCGGCGAGGTAGGGGGTCCGCACCGCGTCCGCGTCCACCTCGATCCGTCGCCCCGTTTCCAGCTCCTCGAGCGTCACGACGCCATGGTAGGGCCACTCCAGCTCCGCACGGCTCGCGACGTGGATCAGGAGTACGTCGTGGCGCAGGGCCGCGAGTTTCGTCGCGACGGTGCGGATCTCGGCGTGGCGCTCGTGCAGGTCGGTCACGATGACGACGATGCCCCGCTGGCCGCCGGCCGTGAAGACGCCCTCCAGCGCTTCCCAGGCTGGCCAGGCACCTGCCGGAGCAATCCGCGCCAGCGCGTGCAGCAGGCGATCCAGATGCTGGTGCTGACGTCGGGGCGGTTCGACCGGGCCGGGCGGGCCCGCCACCGGGTACAACCCAACCGCGTCACCCTGGCGGTGGGCGAGGAGCGCGAGGGCGGCGACGACCAGGCGCGCGTAATCGAGCTTGGAGAGGCCGTCCTCCTCCTGCGCCATCGACTCGCTGGCGTCGAGCACGAGGCGGACGGCGACGCTGGTGTCCGTTTCGGCGTCGCGCAGGAAGTATCGATCGGAGCGCGCGAACAGTTTCCAGTCGACGCGCCGCAGATCGTCGCCCGGCTGGTAGCTGCGGTATTGACTGAATTCGAGTCCGGCTCCGGGCATCCGGCTCTGATGCACTCCGTACATGAACCCATCCACGACGGTCCGGGCCGCAAGCGTCAGGTCACCGAGCGCGGCCAGGGTCTTCGGATCGATGAAACGTGGAGGAGCGGAGGTCCCGGGCACCGGACGCTTATCGCATGGGGCTCCGCGGCTCGGGCACCTCGTCCAGCAGCCGCTGGGTCACGTCATCCGCGTGGACCCCTTCCGCTTCGGCGCGGAAGTTGACGAGGATGCGGTGGCGCAGGACCGGAGCGGCGACGGCCCGCAGGTCCTCGATCGTGACTGCGAACCGGTTGCGCAGCAGGGCACGCGCCTTGGCGGTCAGGACCAGCGCCTGGCCGGCGCGGGGGCCCGCGCCCCACCGGGTCCATTCCCGCACGAAGGCGCTTGCCGAGTCGTCGGGACGGGTCGCCCGCACGAGTCGCGTCACGTAGTCGAGCAGGTCGTCCGAGACGTGGACTTCGCGGGTGAGCCCCTGCGCCTGCAGCACGTCGCCGCCGCTGAGCACCGCGGTGACTTCCGGAGACTCTCGGCCCGTGGTGCGGCGGAGAATCTCCCGCTCCTCGTCGTTTTCGGGATACCCGACGCGGATGTAGAGCAGGAACCGGTCGAGCTGGGCTTCCGGGAGGGGATACGTGCCGGTTTGCTCGATCGGGTTCTGGGTCGCGAGGACGAAGAATGGCCGTTCCAGCGGGTACGTCGTCCCGGCGTAGGTGACTTCGTGCTCCTGCATCGCCTCGAGGAGCGCAGCCTGGGTTTTTGGCGGCGTGCGGTTGATCTCGTCGGCCAGCACGATGTGGGCGAAGACCGGGCCGCGGACGAACTTGAAGAAGCGGCGGCCGGTGGCGTGATCTTCCTCCAGGATCTCGGTGCCGACGATGTCGGTCGGCATCAGATCGGGGGTGAACTGGATGCGGTGGAACGTCAGGTCCATCGCGTCGGCCAGCGTGCGGATCATCAGCGTCTTGGCGAGACCCGGCACGCCTTCGAGCAGGCTGTGACCGCCCGCCAGTAACGACAGCAGCAGCTCTTCGATCGCCCGCTCCTGCCCGACGATGACGCGAGCGACCTCCCGCCGCAGAGCGTCCAGACGGCCGAGCAGCTTCGCGACGTCGGCTTCGCTGATGGTGGCGGCGGTCACGACCGGCTCACGCGGTCATCGCATAGAGGACGATGTTCACGCCGAACTTCGTATTGTCCTCGGCGAGGAACCGCTTGTTGCGGAAATCGTAATCCCACTCGCATCCGTAGTCCTTGTTGCTGTACAGCACCCCGATGCGCTCATCCACGATGATCGCTTTGAGATAGTCGTGCACCAGGTCGTCGCCCCAGCCGTTCAGCTCGAGCCCGGTCGTCGGCGGGCCGTTCGGAAACGTGAAGAAGGCGCGGTACAGCTCGTGGTGTTGGGGGAGCTTCTGCAGCGCCGTGGGCCCGAACAGCGTGCCCATCTCGGTTTCGAATGACTTTGCGAACAGCCCGTCGACGTCGTGGTTGCAGTCGTCGGCGAACAGGAACCCGCCGTTGTGGATGTAGCGCTCGAGGACCGCCCGCTCACGCGCGGTGAGCTCCACCAGCCGGTGTCCGGCGAGATAGCAGAACGGTGCGTCGAACACCGCCTCACTGCCCAGCGGGACAACCCGTTCTTTCGGGTCCACGTCCACCGTCGTGTACTCGATCAGGGAGTTGAGGAGATTTGCCGGCATGCGTTGATCGACGTCCCAGTCGCCCGACGCATACTGCAGGCGGGTGAACGCGAAATCGGCTCGCCGGCGGTGCAGGGCGAGGGTGCGGGCCTGCGCCCAGGGGGCGAAGGCGACCGCGCTGAGCGTGCGGAGAAAGTCGGCTCGGTCCATAATGGGTGTCGGGTGTCAGGGGCCGGGTGTCAGGGAATCTAGGGGCACGCCCCTACACCTGACACCTGACCCCTGACACCCGACACCTGCTTACACGGCGTCCGAAAGGCTGCTGAAGGTGAAGTCCCGGATCCGCATCACCGGCATGAGGCTCGTGATCCCCGCGTCCGAACCCGACACGCGCTGCTGCTTGCCGAGCGCGTCCAGGTTGTTGAGCATGATGATCGGGCTTTCGTTGAAGCGGAAGTTCTTCACCGCGTACTTGATCTGACCGTTCTCGATGTAAAACGTCCCATCGCGCGTCAAACCGGTGACGAGCACCGTCTGCGGGTCCACGGACCGGATGTACCAGGTCCTGGTGACGAGGACTCCGCGCGTCGTGTCGCGAATCAGGTCTTCGGTGGTGGCGGTGCCGCCGTCCATGATCAGGTTCGGGGGGAACGGCAGCGCCTTCACGCCCTTTTTCTGTGCCCAGTAGCGGGAGTAGAACATGTTCTTCACGACCCCTCCGGTCACCCAGTCGGTGCGCTCGTAGGGGCGCCCGTCGCCCTGCCACGGCGAGGTAGGCACATCCGGCTGCGCCGGGTCGGACCAGATGTGGACGCGCTCATCCACCATCTTCTCCCCGACCTTGTTCCCGCCGCCGGGCTTGGCCAGGAAGCTCCGGCCTTCGTCAGCGCTCCGGGCCGCCATGTTGAAGAGCAGGTTGCCGATGAGGTTGATCCCCGCCTCCGGCTCGAGAATAACGGTGTACTTCCCGGGCTCGATCGCTCGGGGGGTCCGGCTGGCGGCGGCTTTCTCGATGGCGATTCGCGAGGCAGCGGCGACGTCGAACTTGCCGAGATCGTTGGCCTCGCACGATCCGTAGCCGGAGCCGGTGCCGTCGTTGGACCGAACCGTCACGGAAAAGTTGGCGCCGGTCTGCCGGTGGTAGGCGAACAGGCCTGCGGTATTCTTCATGGCCTGCCACTGCGCGCCGTCCTGCAGGAACCCCGCGGCGGTGCAATCCTTCGCCTTGGCCGGCGTGATGCTGTCGGCCGCCACCTGGGTGCGATAAGCCGGGGCGATGTTCGCGATGTTGTCGAAGAACGCCTGCGTGGGTACGTAGGACTGCTGGCCCATCGGCGGAGTGAACTCTTCGTCCTCCGGGGCGAGGTGCGCCAGCTCCTCGGAGCGCCGCACCGCGCGCTCGATGGTGGCGTCGTCGAATTCGTTGATAGTGACCGTGCCGGAACGCGTCCCGAAGTTCGATTGGACCACCATCTGGAGGTCTTCATTGGCGCCGGCGGTGCTCACGGTGTTGCGGGCGAAGCGGATGTTGCCGCCGCTATTGGCGTTCAGGTTCACCTCGCAGGCGTCCGCCTTGGAGAGATGCAGCGCTTTATCCATCAGCGCGCGAGCTTGATCGGATGTGAGGGGCGGCATCTAGAGTTTCCTCGCGGTGTTGATCACGTTCACGCCGGTAAACCGGGCCGTCGCCGTCCCGTGTGACACGGCGCTGATCTGTCCCGGTTGGCCTTTGCCGTCGAAGAACGACCCACCCATCCGGTAATCCCGCTGGTCGCAGATCTGCGCGCAGGAGTTCCAGAATTCCTGGGTATTCGACTGGTAGGCGACGTCGCGCAGGGGGCCGACGATCTTCCCGCCCTGGATCTCGTAGAACAGCTGACCCGAGAACTGGAAGTTGTAGCGCTGCTGATCGATCGAATACGAGCCGTCACCCACGATGTAGACGCCCTTGTCCACGCCGGCGATCATCTGCTCGGGGGAGATCTGCGCCGTCCCAGGCTCGAGCGACACATTGGGCATGCGCTGGAACTGGACGTCGCTCCAGTTGTCGGAGTAGCAGCAGCCGTCCGAGGCGGTCTGCCCGAGGACGTGGGCCTGATCGCGGATCACCTGGTAGTTGACGAGGATGCCGTTCTTCACCAGGTCCCAGCGTGTGGCCTTGACCCCCTCGTCATCGTAACCCACGGCGCCGAGCGAGCCAGGTTGAACCTTGTCGGCGAACAGCGTGACGATGGGGCTGCCATAGTTGAAGGTCTTGCTGCGCCATTTGTCGAGTGTGGCGAAGCTCGTGCCGGCGTAGTTGGCTTCGTAGCCCAGCACCCGGTCGAGCTCCAGCGGATGCCCCACCGATTCGTGGATCGTGAGCCAGAGGTTCGTCGGATCGAGCACGAGGTCGTATTTCCCGGCTTCGACCGTCTTCGCCGTGTGCTTCGCCTTCGCCTGCTGCGCCGCGAACTTCGCGTCCTCGACCATGTCGTAAGAGTCGCGATAGGTGACGGTCTCCACGCCGGCCGGGCCGGCCACCTTGTCGGCCGCCAGGGCGTCGAGGTACTCGTAACCGAGGCCGCGCGGCGCGCTGAGGGCGTTGCGAGTCTCGAACTTGCCTGTTTGCGTGTTGACCGATGTGACGACGAACGTCGGCCAGATGCGATGGATATCCTGGTCGATATAGCTGCCGTCGGTGGACGCGAAGTATTTCTGCTCGTTCACGAGGAAGAGCAGGGAGTTGACGAAATTCGCCCCGTTCTGCAGGGCGGCGTTGCTGGCGGCCAGCAGCAGGTCCGCCTTCTCCGAGATCGGCACGTCGAACGCATTCTTCTTGATCGGTGTCCGCCACGCGACTTCCCCGTGCGACGGTTCCGGCGCCAGCCGCACCGGGTCGCTCTGCAGCCGGCTGTTGGCGCGCGCGATCGCGACCGCTTGGGTCGCGGCCCGGGCAAGGCCGTCCGGTGTCACGTCGTTGGTGGCCGCAAAGCCCCAAGTCCCGTTGGCGATTACCCGGATCCCGCAGCCGTAGGATTCGGTGTTCGTGATGTTCTGGACCTTGGTGTCGCGGGCGGTGATGAACTGGTTGAGGTAGCGGGCGATGCGGACGTCGACGTAGGTCGCCCCGCGCGCGCGGCCCGTGTTGAGGGCCACGTCGGCGAGCGCCTTCTTGTCGGCCGTGGGGATCGGCGTCAGCGCACCGAGGACACCCCCTCCCCGCCATCCGGGGAGCGGCACCGCGAGGGCGCCGACGGCGGTGCCGGTGAGTCGGACAAAGTCACGACGTTCCACGATTCACTCCCTGGTATTGGGTGTGCCCTGCTGGGATCGGCTCTCGACGATATTGCCTGTATGCTCCGCAGATGCAAGAATGCGGAGAATGGTTGCGTTCCGCTCCGCGACCCACTCGGGGACATCTAAGTGTGTCGCGGCGAGCGAGTTCGCGTCAGCGGGCTGAGCCGAGCGGAGCCGGTTCCTGACGGGATCCGAACCTGTCGGAGCCCGGGAGTTGTGCGGCGATCGCGGGTGAAACGGGGCCCACGCTTGCCGTCAAATCGCTGTGGCGATTATATTTCCGCGCTTCGCGCCGCTCCGGCGCATTCATTAAGCGTTGACGCTGTGAAACGAGGAACCACGTCGTGAAACCCGGAATCCATCCCCTGTACCGCCGCGCCTCCGTGCAATGCGCGTGCGGCAATGCGTTCGAGACGCGGTCGACCAACCCGGCCATTCACGTGGAAATCTGCGCCAAGTGCCACCCGTACTACACGGGCAAACAGAAGCTCGTGGACACCGCCGGTCGGGTCGAGCGCTTCCGCCAGAAGTACCGCACGGAGAAGGCCGCGAGCTGACGCGATGGAGGCCCGACTCCGCCAGGCGCTCGCGCGGGCGGAGGAGGTCGCCCATCAGCTGGCCGACCCCGAAACCGCGCGGAACCCGGCCAAGCTGAAGCAGCTCGGTCGTGAGCACGCCCGCCTCCAGGCCATTCGCCAGACCCACGACCGCCTGACTCGCCTCGGTACCGAGCTGACGCAGGCCCGCGAGCTCCTCGCAGATGAGGACCCGGAGCTGTCGCAGCTGGCGCGGCACGACGTGGAGCGGATCAACCCGGAGATCGACCGACTGGAAGTCCAGCTCGGCGACCTGCTGGTGCCGCCCGATCCCCTGAACGACCGCGATGCCATCGTCGAGGTCCGCGCCGGCACGGGCGGCGATGAGGCCGCGCTGTTCGCCGCCGACCTGTTCCGCATGTACACACGGTTTTGCGAGCGCCGCGGCTGGAACGTCGAGATCCTGGACCTGAGCGAGGGCGTGCTGGGCGGCATTAAAGAAGCTGTGTTCGCAGCGCGTGGCCCGCGCGTCTACGGCACGTTGCGCTACGAGTCGGGCGTCCACCGCGTGCAGCGGGTCCCCGCCACGGAGGCGCAAGGTCGGATTCATACCTCCGCAGCCACGGTGGCCGTGCTACCGGAAGCCGAAGAGGTGGACGTCAAGATCGAGGACAAGGACCTTCGGGTCGACGTCTTCCGCTCGTCCGGACCGGGCGGGCAGAGCGTCAACACGACCGACAGCGCCGTCCGCGTGACGCACCTGCCGAGCGGGCTCGTCGTTCAGTGTCAGGACCAGAAATCGCAGCTGCAAAACAAGATCAAGGCGCTGGAAATCCTGCGCTCCAGGCTCCTGGACCGGATGATCGCCGAGCAGGAAGCGGAGCGCGCGCGGGCCCGGCGCGCCCAGGTGGGGACCGGCGACCGCTCGGCGAAGATCCGCACGTACAATTTTCCTCAGAACCGGGTGACCGATCACCGTATCGGATACACCGCCCACAATCTCTCCGATGTGCTGGAGGGCCGGCTGGACGACCTGATCGACGCCCTGCGCGTCGCCGGTGAACGCGAGCGCCTCAGTGCTTGAGCAGCTGGCCGCGGCGCCCGCGTCGCTCGGCGTCGAGCTGGACGCCGCCGCGGCGGTTCTGGCGCGTGCGGGCGTACCGGAGCCGAAGCGCGAAGCCGAGCGCCTATGGGCGGCGCTCAGTGGCATCGGTACGGGGGAGGTGTGGCTGCAGCGTGAGTCCACGGCCGCCGCGGAGACGACCGCACGCTTCCGCGGTGCCGTTCGGCGTCGCGCGGCCGGCGTCCCGTTCGCCTACGCCGCGGGGACCGCCGCATTCCGCACCCTCGAACTGGCCATCGACCATCGCGCGCTCATTCCGCGGCCCGAAACGGAAGGATTGGTCGAGCTGGTGTTGACGTGGTGTCGCACGCGCCAGGAGCCTCCTGACGACACCGGCGGCATCGCCGCAGACATCGGCACGGGGAGCGGCTGTATCGCGCTGGCGCTCGCCGTCGAAGGGTCGTTCCAGCGGGTGATCGCCACGGACGTGTCGGCGACGGCAGCCGGGCTGGCCCGGGAAAACGTGGCGCGGGTGTCACCACCCGTAGCGGTGGAGGTCCGCGTCGGCGATCTGTTGGCGCCGATCGGCGATCTGCGATGTCGCGTGATCGTCGCCAATCCGCCGTACCTGACACACGATGAGTGGACGGCGCTCGACCCCGCCGTGCGGCACTTCGAGCCGGCGCTCGCGCTGGCCTCCGGCGCCGACGGCTTGTCTGCGACGCGCCGCTTGCTGAACGGCGCGCGTGGGGTGCTCGAGCCGGGCGGGCTGTTGGCGTTGGAGATCGACGAGCGACGGGCCCCAGTGGTTCGGAAGATCGCTCTGGCCGCGGGCTGGGGCGTGAGCGTTCACCAAGATCTGTTCGGCCGGCCGCGCTACATTCTGGCGGTCTAACGGCGGAGGACGAGTGATCGACGAGAAGGCGCAGGACCTGGGACGGCTGATCGGGCAGACCGAGGAATACAAAACTCTGAAACGGGCGAGCGAGCGGCTGCGTGAGGACGCGGAATGCCAGCGGCTGCTCACGGACATGGAAAAGCTCGCCGGCGACATCGAAGCAGCGGCGCGGACCGGCAAGGAGCCCACGCCCGCGCAGACCGAGCAGTATGACAAGGCGGTACAAAGCATTCAGGTGAACCCGGTGTATCAGCAGATGGCCGTCGCGCAGGCGAATTTCGAAAAGGTGATGGCCAAGGTCAACGCCCGCATCTACGAAGGCATCCAGAAGGGCGCGGCCAGCCCGATCATTTCCCTCGGTTGAACACCTTCGTGGGGACGTTCGTGGTGGTGGAAGGGCCTGAGGGGGCGGGGAAGTCTACGCTGGTGCGCGCGGTGGGTGCCCGTCTGCTGGCCGAAGGGGTCCAGGTGCTCCCCGTCCGGGAGCCCGGCGGGACGCCGGTCGCGGAGGCGGCACGCAAACTCGCGCTGCGCTCGCGACACGAATTGTCGGCCGCCGCGGAGCTGTTTCTGATTCTCGCCGCACGCGCTGATCTCGTGGCCCGGGTCATCCGGCCGGCGCTCGAGGCGGGACAGGTGGTGCTGGCGGACCGCTTCGATCTGTCGACCCGCGCCTACCAGGTGGCGGGGCGCGGGCTGCCGGCGGACGAAGTGGACGCCGCGTTGCGGTTGGCGACGGGTGGCCTCGTGCCGGACCTGACCCTGGTGCTCGACGTGCCGGTGGACATCGGCCGGGAACGACAGCGCAAGGCACGGAAGGTGCAGGATCGTTTCGAGCGGGAAGATGATCCGTTTCACCAGCGGGTGCGGACGGCCTACCGTGACGCCACCGGCCCTGGCGTAGTGCATCTCGACGCCACGCTGTCCAAGAAGACTGTGCTGGACTCGGCCTGGCGGGCGCTGCAGGCGGTGACGGTACTTACGACGCGAGGGATCTAATGAATCGCAAATGGCTGCTCGTTTCCGTCATGTCGGGAGTCGCCCTGGTGACCGGGGGTTGGCTGCTACAGCGCGACGCGGGCCCGCAAGGGACGGTGTACCAGCAGGCCCGGTTGTTCGACGACGTTCTCTCACGGGTCGCCGACTTCTATGTCGACTCGATCGACGAGCGCAAGCTCTATCAGATGGCGATCGACGGGATGCTGGACCAGCTGCACGATCCCTACTCGACCTTCCTGAAGCCCGACGATTTCCACGCCCTGAACGAGCAGACCACCGGCGATTACGGCGGTCTCGGGTTGCAGATCGACGTGCGCAACGGCTGGATCACCGTGATCGCCCCGCTGCCCGACACCCCGGCGGAGCGGGCCGGCGTCCAGACCGGCGATGAAATCGTCATGCTGGACGGCCGCTCCACAGAGGGGTGGAAGCAGGACGAAGCCGTGAAGCAGTTGCGCGGCACGCCGGGCTCCGCCGTCGAGCTCAAGATCCGACGCATCGGCGTCGACCAGCCGATCACCTACAAGCTGACCCGAGCCAAGATCCACATCCGCTCGGTCCAGATCGCCATGATGCTGGACGATCGCGTGGGCTACATCTCGCTCAGTCCCGTGAGCCAGACGTCGGCCGAAGAGGTCGCCCAGGCGGTGGACAGCCTGACCGCGAAAGGCATGAAGTCCCTGTTGTTCGACCTGCGCAACAACCCGGGTGGGCTGCTGACGCAGGGGATCGCCGTGAGCGACCTGTTCCTCGATCCGGGGCAGGATGTCGTCGCGACGCGTGGCCGAGCCCCGGATGCGACCCACACGTACCACGATACCCACCCGCAACGCTGGCCGAAGCTGCCCATCGTGACGCTCGTGAACGGCGGAACGGCGAGTGCGGCGGAGATCATCGCAGGTGCGCTGCAGGACCACGACCGCGCGCTGGTCGTCGGCACGCCGACCTTCGGGAAGGGCCTGGTGCAATCGCTCTACGTGCTGTCACCCGAAACAGCCTTGAAATTGACGACCGCCCGCTGGTACACGCCGAGCGGCCGTACCATTCAGCGGAGGAGCAAGAACGAGGAGGATCAGATCGCCGCGGTGGATGCTGCTGCGCTGGGGAAGGACAGCCTGTCCGACAGCGCGCCGGTGTTCCACACCGATGCAGGCCGCATCGTCCGCGGGGGAGGCGGGATCAGGCCCGACATGTTCGAGCCTCCCGACACGTTTACCACGGCGGAGCGCGGGTTCGTGCGTTCGCTGGGCAGCAACGTGGCGTCCTTCCGCGACGTCCTCACCGGCTACGCACTGGAGCTGAAGTCGGGGCACGGCCTGACGACGCAGCAATTCACCGTGAGCCAGGCGATGGTGGACGAGGTGTTCCGGCGGCTGCGGCAGCGCGGCGCCGCGGTGCCCGACAGTCTCGCTACCGGTGCCCGCTCCTTGATCCAGTCCGAACTCGGCTACGAAACGGCGCGTTACGTCTTCGGGCGGCCGGCGGAGGTGCTGCGCCGGATGCGTGACGATCATCAGGTACAGCAGGCGCTCGACCTCGCCCGGCGCGCACGGGCGCCGCAGGATCTCTTCGCGCTGCTTGGGCCGGGCGCCCCGCAAACCCGCAGCCCGTGACAGCGGCGCCGGGGCCGACCCCCCTCGTCGTGGGGGTGGTCGGTCCCGGACGAGCCGGCACCGGCCTGGCGCTCGCCTGGGCGCGGGCCGGACATGATGTTCGGCTCCACGGCCGGCACGCCAAGCCGGTGCCGGAGCCGCTCTCCCTCACCGTGGGCGCAGCTGACGCCCCGCCGCCATGGCTCGACGCGGCGAGCGTCGTCGTCCTCGCCGTCCCCGACGACGCCATTGCCCCCCTTGCCCGCGCGCTCGCCCGGACGCCCGCGATCGGCGCTGGCCAGGTCGTCCTGCACCTCTCCGGCCTGCTGGGCTCTGCCGCACTCGAAGCGCTGTCGGTGAGCGGTGCCGCCCTCGGCTCGCTCCATCCCCTGCAGACGTTGGTCGAGCCCGCGCTCGCCCCCGAGCATCTGCGCGGGGCGTGGGCGGCTGTGGAAGGGATGCCGCGAGCGGTGGCGGTCGCCGAGCGACTCGCGCGCGATGTCGGCCTCCACCCGTTCCGGGTGCGGGCCGAGGATAAGCCCCGCTACCACGCCGGCGCCGTATTCGC
>Ga0184629_10000024_pt1 | contig 52957 bp, 43 predicted proteins | sample PLM4_32_b1_FD_133158 | JGI IMG/M metagenome (GOLD analysis project Ga0184629, IMG submission 133158) | Groundwater sediment microbial communities from an aquifer in East River, Colorado, USA - PLM4_32_b1 | ecosystem: Environmental > Terrestrial > Soil > Riparian zone | place: USA: East River...
AGAAGTCGCGACAGGTGCATGTTTCGGATCATGTGGGTGGCTCCTTGGTCCGGGGGCCCGCCGGAGCGGGGCCCCCTGGTGGCTCGCGGGGGCGCCAGGACTGGCGTCACCGGCGAGGTGTCAATGGGGATCGCGAGGTCGAAACCTGCACCTGTTGGAGGGGCGGTCCGCAGCCGTTCCTTCGCCCCGGACCGGGTCGGAAATGGACGTCGGGCAGGTCGAAGGAAATAGCGTGCCAAGGCCCTCCAACGTCCGGCGGGCGCCCCGCTGGAGGGGGCTCGAAACGCGGGGGCAGCGGCGATATAGATAGAGGATGAACCGTCCGTACCGCCGCGCCTGACCGGGTTCGGGCAGCCCGGTGCGGTCTCGAGGCGTCGCGGCCGGCACCGCCGCGACGGGGGCCACACGCGTGAACCCTGACGATCGAGCCCTCGCGCGCCGGATGCTCGGCGGCGACGAGCGCGCATTCGACGAGTTCTTCGCCGGGCACTTTCCTCCCCTCTATCGGTTCGCGATGTCGCGGCTCGACCAGGACGCCGACGCCGCCGAGGACGTGGTGCAGAAGACGCTCTGCCTGGCAATCCGCAAGCTCGACACGTACCGGGGGGAGGCCTCGCTCCTCACCTGGCTGTGCACCTTCTGCCGACACGAGATCCACGCGTTCTTCGCGCGCGCAAACCGTCAGCCGAGGGCGCTCGACCTCGCCGGCGAGAGCCCCGAGGTGCTGGCCGCTCTCGAGTCGCTGTGGGCGGACGGTGGCGAGGATCCGGAGGCGGAGCTGAGGCGCAAGGAGATCGCCGGGCTGGTGCACCTCGTGCTCGACCGCCTGCCGGCACGCTACGCCGACGCGCTCGAGTGGAAGTACATCGATGGCCTGCCGGTGCAGGAGATCGCGGATCGGCTCGGGCTCGGGCTCAAGGCCGCGGAGTCGGTGTTGACGCGGGCACGACACGCATTCCGCGACGGCTTTGCGGCCGTCGGCGGAGCCCCCGCGGCGCGGCGCACCCGGGTCCCTGAGACCCCGTGAGGAGAGACTGATGAGCGATCACGAGGGGCGGACGGGCGACGCGGCGCGGGCTGCCGACAGGATTGGGGCGCTGCTGCGCGCCAGCGGCAGGCGGCCGGCGATCCCACCGGTCCGTGCTGTGCGGATCGAGCAGACGGCGCGCGCCGCCTGGCAGGAGACGCTGGTCGCGCGCGCGCGCGGGCGACGCCTCGTGGCGTGGACGGCACTCGCCGCCGCCGCGGTGGTCGTCCTGGGAGCCGGCCTGATCCTGCGCCCCCGGTCGATCCCCGCCGTTCTCCCCGAGGCGATCGGGCGGGTGGAGCTGGCGATGGGAGAGGTCTGGACGAGTCCGGCGGGGGAGGGCGCGGCGGCCGCCCCGCGGGCCTTGCGCGCCGGCGACGAGATCGCCGCGGGATCGGAGCTGACCACAGCGGGGGATGGGCGCGCGGCGCTGCGCCTGGCGTCGGGGCGATCGCTGCGCCTCGACGCCGGGACGCGGCTGCGCGCGATCTCCGAGCGGACGCTCATCCTCGAGCAGGGCGCCGTCTACCTCGACTCCGGAGGCGCGGCGCGCGCGGCGGCGTGGCCGGTCGAGATCCGCACCCCCCTGGGGGAAGTCCGCGACCTGGGGACGCAGTTCGAGGTGCGAATGCTCGAGGCGTCGCTGCGCGTCCGGGTTCGGGAGGGGAGCGTGTCGGTCGCGGGGCGCGGCGGGACGGAGGCGATCGGGGCAGGGGAGGAGCTGACAGTCGACCCCGACGGCCGCGCCGCACGCGGGCGCGTGGATCCCTTCGGCACGGAATGGGCCTGGCCGGAATCGGTTGCCCGGTTCGGGGACCTCCGGGGACGCTCGCTCAAGGAGTTCCTCGACTGGTACGCGCGGGAGCGGGGCGTCCGCCTCGAGCTCGCGGGGGAGGATCTCCCCTCCGCCGCCGGCACGATCATCCTCGCGGGTTCGATCGAGGGAATGACACTCGAGCAGGCGATCGACTCGGTCCTGGCGACCACCGCCATGCGCCGCGAGGAGCGGGAGGGAAGCCTGACAGTGGCCAGGAGCGGCGCTGCCGCGCGGCCTTGACGCCCCTCGCGTCCGCCCGGATGATGGCGCCACCATGTCGCCGATCGATGCCCCTTGCCGTCTCTCGCGGGGTACCCGCCCGCGACGACCCCGCATCTCCCACCTGGCGCCTGCCCTGCTTCTCGTCGTCTGCCTCGGCTCTGCGATGGCGGCGGCACCACGGCCCGCGGCGCTCAAGGGGCGGCCGCTCGCGGCGGTGCTGGCGGAGCTCCAGCAGCAGGGACTGAAGCTCGTCTACAGCAGCGAGGTCGTCGGGGAGGAGCTCGTGGTGACGCTCGAGCCCGAGTCGACGGATCCTCGCGCCGTCCTCGACGAGATCCTGCCGCCGCTTGGCCTGGAGGCGCGCCGCGGCCCGCAGCGCTCGATCCTGATCGTCCGCCGCTCGACACCACCGGTGGGGATCCTGCGCGGCCGGGTGGTCACCGCGGGACGCGGCGCCGCGCTCGCCGGCGCGGAGGTCGCGGTGCGCGGAACCCCCGCGCGGACCGCCACGCGCCCCGACGGCACTTTCGACCTGATCGACGTCCCGGTCGGCTCCCAGGAGGTGAGCGTCGTCGCGCTGTCGTTCGTCGAGGCGACAGTCGAGGGGGTGCGAGTCGTCGAGGGGCGCGTGCGCCGGATCGAGATCGCGCTGCAGCCCCAGCCGGGGCTCGTCGAGGAGCTGCTGGTGACGCCGGGGCGCTACTCGCTGGTCGAGCAGGATCAGGCCGCCGTCGTCGCCCTCGACAGGAACGACGCGGTCCTCGTCCCGACGATCGGCGGGGACGTCACGCGTGTCCTCGAGACGCTGCCGGGCGTGACAGGGGCGGACAACTCGGCCGCCTTCAACGTGCGCGGGAGCGAGACGGGGGACGTCTCGCTGGTGCTCGACGGCCTGGAGCTGTACGAGCCGTTCCACCTCCAGGCTTTCCAGAGCCCGTTCAGCTTCATCGACAGCGAGGTCGTGGACACGATCGACTTCCTCCGCGGCGGCTTCACCGCGGAGGCGGGAGATCGCCACGGCGGGTTCGTGCACCTGAGCACCCGGACGCCCGACGACCCGTATCACGCGCGGCTCGAGGCCGGCACGCTCAAGAGTGGCGTCACCTTCGCGTCCCCGACAGAGAGGGGCTCGCTGCTCGTCTCGGCGCGGGCCTGGTACCCGGACACGCTCGCCGCGATCCACCTGGGGGAGGATCAGATCAGCCCCCGGTTCCAGGACCTCTATGTCAAGTACGCGAACTACGTCTCGCCGCGGACGGTGCTGTCGGCCCACCTCCTGCTCGCCCACGATGAGCTCGACTTCGTCGAGTCGGACGGGGCGGAGCAGGTCGAGGCACGGAACGGGAGCGGCTACCTGTGGCTGCGCGCCCTGCAATCGTGGTCCGACTCGGTGCTCACCGAGACGGTCCTCTCGGGCGGCAGGCTGGAGCGGTCGCGCGAGGGGATCTCGGAGCCGGAGGACGAGGCCGTCGCGGTGGACGATCAGAGGACCGTCGGGTTCCTCGGCCTCCGTCACGACCTGAGCTGGAAGATCTCGGGCGCACACCTGGTCAAGGCGGGGATCGAGATCCGGCCGCTTGACGCGAGCTACCGGTACGGCGTCGGCGATCCCGGCGCCCTGGTCGAGACCCAGCTCGACCCCTCGGGGACGTCGTACGCGCTGCACGCGGCGTATCGCGTCGCGCCGACCGCCCGCTTCGCGGCCGAGCTTGGGGTGCGCTGGGACGCACAGACGTACGCCGACGACAGCCAGCTCAGCCCGCGGCTCAACGCGCTCTGGAGCCCGGGGGAGCGGACCGAGGTGCGTCTGGGACTGGGGGACTTCTATCAGTCGCAGCGCATCTACGAGCTCGACATCGAGGACGGGGAGACCGCCTTCCCGACGGCGGAGCGCTCGCGCCAGGCGGAGCTGACCGTCCAGCACCGGCTCCGCGGCGGCGTCGGCCTGCGCTTCGACCTCTACGCTCGCACCCTCTCCCACGTCCACGCGCGATCCGAGAACGCGTTCAGCCCGCTCGATCTCTTCCCGGAGACGGAGCCCGACCGCGTGCTCCTGGAGCCCGAGCGCGCCCACTTCCGGGGCGCGGAGGCGATGGTGCAGGGGGCGCCGGGGCGTCCACTCTCGTGGTGGGTGAGCTACGCCTGGTCGTCCGCCGTCGACGTGATCGACGGCGAGGATGTGCCGCGGAGCTGGGACCAGACGCACGCCGGGAGCTTCCTGGTTGCCTACGAGTGGGGGGGGCGGTGGTCGCTCTCGCTGAGCGGCACGGCCCACACCGGCTGGCCGACCACCCCGGTCTCGGCGCAGGTGACGACGCTTCCCGACGGGTCGACAGAGATCGAGCCGGTCCCGGGGGAGCGCAACTCGTCCCGCTTCGGCCCCTACGCCCGGCTCGACCTCAAGGCGGGGCGCACATTCTCGCTGCCGGACAGCCGCTTGCAGCTCTTTCTCGAGGTCACGAACCTCACGGATCGGGACAACGAGTGCTGCGTCGACGAGTTCCTCTTCACGCCGCAACCCGACGGCTCGGTCGACGTCGACCCGCAGCTCACCTTCTGGAACGACTTTGCCGCAGCGTTCCGGGCCGTCTGGAGCTTCTAACAGTACTTGGTCAGATTCTCCCGAGTTTTCATTCGCGCTGGCGCACCGGGATGGATGAAACACGGTGTGGACAACCACTGCGGGGACGAGCCGGGCGACGGCCTGGTGGACGAGATGTCGGGGGCGGGGGGCTTTAGCGATCCCGCCAACCCGAACAACTTCTGCTGGACCTCCCAGTCCGGGGCGACGCTCTACCAGGTGGTGCGATCCGACCAGGCAAGCTTCCCCGCGTGGTGCGCCGTCGTCACCACCTTCGCCACCTGCATGGTGCATCCAGGTGTTCCCCCGAGCGGCGCCAGCTTCTACTACCTGGCCCGGCCACTGCAACCGAACCCCGGCAGCTGGGGAGCCGATGCGGCGGGGAACGAGCGAATCGGGTCTGTGGTCTGTGAGGAAAAACGAAGGCGCCGGAAATCGGGAGGGGCAGGGAGGCTCCCTCAGACGACCCCGACCTTCACGCAGTGAATCGGTGGCAGCGAGGCGAAGAGCTGCTCCCATCTCTCTCCGTCGTCGCGACCGATCCAGAGCTGCCCCGTCGTCGTGCCGAGGTAGAGCGCCGGCGACCGGAGCTGGTCGATGTCCATCGCGTCGCGCAGGATGGTGAAGTAGGAGTCCTTCTTCGGGAACCCCTTCGCGAGTCGCTTCCACGAGGCGCCGCCGTCGGCGGTGCGCCAGACCGCGGGCGCGCCGTCCGGGCAGGTGCGCGTCTGCGGCACGAGCGGCGCGACGTACGCGGTCTCGGGATCGTGCGGGTGCACGACGATCGGGAAACCGAAGTCCGAGGGCAGTCCCCTGGCGATCGAGCGCCAGGTGTGGCCGTGGTCGTCGCTGCGCAGCACGCCGATGTCCGGGCGCGCGCCGCCGGGGCCGTCCCAGTTGGCCCAGCCGCCGTGATTCTGCATGTACAGCCTGCCAGGTGCCTTCGGGTGGCCGGCGATCTTGTGCACACACTGGCCGAACTCGGGGTAGGGGTCGGGGTTGGCCCCCGTGCCGACTCCGTTGTTGGCCGCCCCGAAGGTCGCGCCGCCGTCCTCGCTCAGGTAGTGGCCGCCGGTCGAAATGCCCACGTGCATCCGGTTCCCGTCGCGCAGCACCCTGTGCAGGCACATCCCACCGGCGCCCGGCTGCCACTTGCGGGAGTGTTCGTGGTTGCTGATGCCTGGCACCATCTCCCACGAGTCGCCGCCATCGGGGCTGGTGAACAGCGCCGCCGGCTCGACCCCCGCCAGCAGGTCTTTCTTGCCAGCGCCCAGCTCGAGCGACCAGATGTTGGCCAGTGCCCGGCCGTCGTCCTTGGGGAAGGCGGGGGCCGACTTGGTCTCCTTGAACGTCTTCCCGAGGTCCGCCGAGCGCATCACCTTCATGCCGAAGAATGGATTGCAGGACGATGCGTACAGCCGCGGCGTTCGGCGGGTGTCGATGAGCGCCGCGTAAACCCCGACGCCCGGGCCGAACGGCCCGCGCAGCGCGAAACGCCCACGGGCCTTCGACGCCTCGGCGACGAAAAGTCCCTTCTTGGTCCCGATGCAGAGAATGATGCGCTCAGGCATCGCTCAGCCTCCTGAGACAGCGGGTAGGATCCAGATGACGTCTCCCGGCCGGAGCGGGGTGTCGAGCCCCTCCCGGTCACGCACGTGGATCTTGTTGACGAAGACGTTGACGTGCTTCCGCACCGTGCCGGTTTCGTCGCAGATCCCCTGGTAGAGGTCTGGGTACAGTCCCTCGATCTGGCCGAGGGCGGCCCGCACGGTCGGGGCCGACAGGGGGATCTCCTCGACCCCTCCGCATCTGTCACGCAAGGGAGAGGGAACGAGGAGCTTGACACTCATCTGCGGGTCCTCGGGAAGGTCGCTCGTACGAGCTGCATTGGAGCGTATTCTGCACCCAAGACGCTCCGATCTGTCAACAGCTGTCACGAATCGTCCCCGCCGGCATCACAAGGGACATGACACCCACCAGCGGGACGTATCACCCCGGCGAGATCGAGGTCCAGCAGCGCGCCGGCGTCCGCGAGGAAGCCGAGCAAGTCGGACGCATCATCAGCGGACGCATCCCTCCCCCGCTCGCTCCCCTGCTGGCGGACTTCCGCCTCGCGGTGGCGGCGTCGATCGATGCGCGCGGGCGGGTCTGGGCATCCCTTCTTACCGGTCCTCCTGGCTTCCTGAAGGTCTTCGACGAGACGCGGCTCCACGTCGACGCGCATCCCGCGCCCGGGGATCCCCTGTGGTCGAACCTGGAGGCGCGGAGCGAGCTGGGCCTCATGATCTTCGATCCGGCCACGCGACGGCGCGCGCGCTTCAACGGTAGGGGCGTCCGCCGAGGCGGCGGACTCTCCCTCGACGTCGACCAGGTGTACGGCAACTGCCGGAAGTACATCCAACTGCGGCGCCTGGTGGACGAGGCGCGGCAGCCGGCTGCGTCATCCGAGCGCGGGGCGCCGGTGGGTTCCTCCCGGCTCAGCGCGTCGCAGCAGGCGCGGATCGCCGCCGCCGACACGTTCTTCATCGCGAGCGCCCATCCGCAGGGGGGAGCGGATGCCTCGCACCGCGGTGGCCTGCCCGGGTTCGTGCGCGTCACCGGCGACCGGACGCTGTCGTTCCCCGACTACCCGGGGAACAACATGTTCAACACCCTCGGCAATCTGGCGGGCAACCCCCAAGCCGGGCTGCTGTTCCCGGACTTCGAGAGCGGCGACCTCATCCAACTCACGGGGCGCGCGAGGCTGGTGTGGGATCGCGAGGCGGTCGCCGCGCACGGCGGCGCGCGGCACGTCGTCGTGGAGTTCGAGGTCGACGAGGTGCTCGAGACGCGCGCCGGCGGCGAAGCGCCGCGGTGGGTGCTGGTGGAGGCCTTGCCGTTCAATCCCTGTCACGATCCGGCCCGGTGTGCATCTCAAGGATCGTCGGCGGCCGATCAAGACCCCGCCGCAAGGAGGAGAGCGTGAGCAAGCAGATCGCCTGCAACGACGTCGTCGCCGGATGCGCCTTCACCGCCACGGCCACGAGCGAGGACGAGCTGATCCGGAAGGTCGCTCAGCACGCCGAGAACGACCATGGTGTGAAAGAGGTCACGCCGGAGCTGGCCGCGAAGGTGAAGGCGGCAATCACGGACCGTTGACCGCTCGCCGGGCTCCGCCTGCGTCGCGATGCGCTCCCGACGCGGACGGAGCCCGGCCTGTTACACTCCGACTTCAGGGAAAGGGCACACTGCACCGTCGGTGGAGAGACCTCTCTTGGAGCAGGACGGCGAAGCGCAGGGCGACGAGGCGTTGGCGCGGCGTGCCGGGGAGGGGGACGAGTCCGCCTTCGAGACGCTCGTGGCGCGCTTCCACGGCCGCGTCTACCGCCTGGCGCGCCGGCTCACCGGGAGCGACGGCGACGCGCAGGATGTGATGCAAGACACGTTCCTTCAGGTGTATCGCGGCCTGGGGTCGTTCCGGGGCGAGTCGAAGCTCTCGACCTGGCTCTTCCGCATCGCGACGAACGCCGCGCTGATGCACCGACGCAGACGCGAGCGCCGGCCGGCGGAGTCGCTCGAGGAGTACGCACCGCGCTTCGACGACGAGGGCCGGCACCAGCTTGGGGAGGCGGAGCTGTCGCTCCCCGCCCGGGCCGACGAGCTGCTCGACCGACGGCGGCTGGTCGAGCACGCCCTCGAGGGAATCGATCGCCTGCCCGACCTCTATCGGACCGCCTTCGTCCTGCGCGACCTCGAGGAGATGCCCACCGCTGAGGTGGCCGCGGTGCTGGGCTGCGAGCCTGCCGCCGTCCGCCAGCGCGTGCATCGCGCGCGGCTCCTGCTGCGCGGCTACCTGAGCCACCTTGTCGGAGTCGAGCCATGACCACGATGACCTGCCGCGACGGCGCCGAGTTCCTCATGGACTACCTCGACGGCGTGCTGCCGGCGGATGTCCGCGCGGATGTGGATGCCCACCTCGTGGGCTGCCCGAAGTGCGTCGCGTTCGTCCGCTCCTACCGCGAGACCCCGCGCATCCTGCGCGAATCGACGGCGTTCGAGATCCCGGACGGACTCGTCACGTCGCTGCAGAGGTTCCTGGCGGAGCGCCGGGGGAAGTAAGGCCGCCATCCGTGGCGGCGGGGGTAGGTACTCCAACGTGCGTCGTCAGGTAGTCGACGGCCGGTAAGGGCCGATCTGTCAACCTCGCCCGGGGTGTCCGGACCGGTGAGGACCGGAGTCGAGCCGGGCCGATGCTAGCACGCTTCCCGGCCGCCGGAGGCCACCCTCCCCGGGAATGGACGGCACTGGCAGGGCTTGCGGGCTCGCCTCATACGACGCCGATCGAAACGGCTGCCACCGCCCCGGACGAGCGTGAAGCCGGCGACGAAACCTGGCGGAAAGGCGCCCGTATCATCGTCCGTTGAACGAGCGGTCCACCCACCTCCGGAGAGCCACCATGCCGCGACGAAGCCCCCTTCCCCTCGCCGTCTTCGCCCTGACAGTCCTCCTGACCACTCCCATCCGTGCCGCCGAGACCGACCCGTTCCTCTGGCTCGAGGACGTGACGGGGGACAAGGCCCTCACCTGGGTCAAGGAGAAGAACGCCATCAGCACCGGGGAGCTGACCGGTTCCGACGCGTTCCGCGCCACGGACAAGCGGCTGCTCGACATCCTGGACTCGAAGGAGAGGATTCCGAACGCCGACAAGATGGGCCCCTACTACTACAACTTCTGGCGCGATGCGAAGAACACGCGGGGCCTCTGGCGGCGCACCACCCTGGACGAGTACCGGAAGGCCGAGCCGGCGTGGGAGGTGATCATCGATCTCGACGCCCTCTCCACGGCAGAGAACGAGAACTGGGTGTGGCACGGGTCGAACTGCCTGGAGCCGGAGTACAAGCGCTGCCTCATCTCACTGTCGCGCGGCGGGGCGGATGCGGACGTCGTCCGGGAGTACGACCTGCCGGGCCGAACCTTCGTCAAGGACGGGTTCGCGCTCCCCGAGGCGAAGAGCTCCACGAGCTGGCGCAACATCGACTCGGTTTTCGTCGGCACGGACTTCGGTCCGGACTCGCTGACGACCTCGGGGTACCCGCGCATCGTCAAGGAATGGCGCCGCGGCACGCCGCTCAGCGCGGCCGTGACCGTCTTCGAGGGGAAGGCCGAGGATGTCAGCACGAACGGCTACAGCGACACGACGCCGGGGTTCGAACGAGATTTCGTATCGCGCGGGCCGACCTTCTTCACGAACGAGACCTTCGTGCGCCGTGACGGCAAGTGGCTGAAGATCGACAAGCCGGATGACGCCAACCTCGGGGTCCACCGGGACCTCGTCCTCATTGAGCTGCGGACCGACTGGACGACCGGAGGAACCACCTACCCGGCGGGCGCGCTGCTGGCCGCGGACTTCGAGGCTTTCCTGAAGGGGGAGCGCAAGCTCGACATCCTCTTCAAGCCCACGGAGCGGACCTCCCTTGCCGGGTACAGCTTCACGCGGAACCATCTCCTGCTGACCGAGCTCGACAACGTACGCAACCGGGTCTACGTCCTGACCCACGAGAAGGGGGCGTGGCGACGCCGGCCACTGGGCGAAAACCAGGGGTTTGCGACGGTGAACGCCTCAGGCGTGGACGATCGCGAGTCGGACGACTACTGGATGACGATCAACGACTACCTCGCTCCGACGACCCTCTACCTGGGATCGGTGGACAAGGGGGCTCCGGAGAAGCTCAAGAGCCTGCCGGCGTTCTTCGACGCGAAGGGACTGGAGGTCACGCAGCACGACGCGACCTCCAAGGACGGCACTCGCATCCCGTACTTCCAGATTGCCCGCAAGGGGCTGGCGCTCAACGGCAAGAACCCCACGCTGCTGTACGGCTACGGCGGGTTCGAGGTCTCGATGGTGCCCGGCTATTCGGGGGGCGTCGGCGCCGCGTGGCTCGAACCTGGCGGGGTGTACGTCGTGGCGAACATCCGGGGAGGAGGGGAGTTCGGCCCGCGCTGGCATCAGGCCGCGCTGAAGGAGAATCGCCCGCGCGCCTACGAGGACTTCATCGCCGTCGCCGAGGATCTGATCAAGCGGAAAGTGACCTCCACGAAGCACCTCGGCATCCAGGGGGGGAGCAACGGCGGTCTGCTGATGGGGAACATGCTCACCATGAGGCCCGACCTCTTCGGCGCGATCGTCTGCCAGGTGCCGCTCCTCGACATGAAGCGCTACAACACGCTCCTCGCCGGCGCCTCGTGGATGGGGGAGTACGGCAACCCGGACCTACCCGAGGAGTGGGCCTTCATCCAGGCGTTCTCGCCGTACCACAACGTCAAGAAGGACGTGACCTACCCGCGGACGCTCTTCACGACGTCCACGCGCGACGATCGGGTGCATCCGGGGCACGCGCGCAAGATGGCGGCCCTGATGGAGTCGATGGGGAAGGACTTCCTCTACTACGAGAACATCGAGGGAGGGCACGGCGGCGCGGCGAACAACCAGCAGCGGGCCTTCATGTCGGCGCTGGCCTACACGTTCCTCTGGAACCAGATTCGCTGATTCCGGCGTGAAAGGCAGCGTGGGCGAATCGGATCACGGCGCTACCGGTGGACCCCGGCTTTCGCCGGGGTGACGGAAGTAGGGGGGGCGCTCGCAGGGGTCTCCTTCTGAGTTTCCGCCCCGGAAGGCGGCATCGCAGGCAGCGGAGCGCGCGGTTGCTCCCCCGCGAGGAGGACCACGCCCGCGAGGATCATCACGAGGGCGATCCCCTTGCGCAGGGAGATCGGCTCACCGAGGATCGCCCACCCGAGGAGCACGGCGACCGCGGGTGCGACGGTGAAGGCGATCGGCTTGACCCGGGAGATCTCACCCAGGTGGAGCGCGGTGTAGAAGCAGATCATCCCCGCCGCCCCCGCGACCACGCCGGAACCGAGCAGTAGCCGAGCCCAGTCGCCCGCTGCGAGCGAGCGCCACCAGCCGCGCGGCTCCAGGCCGAGCCCCTGCGAGGCGGCGGCGTAGGCGATCCACAGCAGCGGCAGGGCGACGGCGGAGCGCACCGCGATAGCGGTGAGCGGGCCTATGCGGCCGGTGTGCAGTACCATCTTGGTGCACAGCTCGCCGGTGCCCCAGCAGACTCCGGCGAGCACGGCCAGTAGCAGGGCTTTCATGATGGCGGTTCTCCTGAGGGCGGCCTTGTAGATCGTGCCGCCGACCGCGTTGACCGGCCGGCCGGAGGCGGGTTCTGCCGAGCTCCTTCTCGACTCCGGTGTCCAACCACGGGGTGGATTCTACATGCCGGTCAAGCGTTCGGGGAGAGATGCCGATGTCCAGTCGTAGCCTGATGCGAGCCTCCATCGGCGGCCTGTTGCTGGCGGTCGGGTTCGCGGCCGCGTCGCACGCCGCGCCTCCCGCGCCCAGCGCGCCGGCGGCGGACGCCCTGTTCCAGTCCGGGAAGTGGGCCGAGGCAGCCGAGGCGTATCGCTCCCTCACCGAGGCCGAGCCCGGGTCGGGGCGATACTGGAACCGCCTGGGCGCCTGTCGCCACCAGCTCGCCGACTACCAGGGCGCGGTGGCGGCCTACCGGAAGGCGGTGGAGATCGGGGGGAATCCGCAGGTCATGTACAACCTGGGATGCTCCTACGCGCGGCTCGGCGACCGCGATCGTGCTCTCGAGTGGCTCAACAAGGCGCTCGACGGCGGCTTCGGATCTCCCGAACAGCTCGGCGGCGATGCGGACCTCGCGTCCCTGGCGGGGGACGCGAGTTTCAAGACGCTGCTCCGGCGCGCGGAGAAAGTGGCGCGTCCTTGCGTCGGGACCCCCGAGCATCGCCAGTTCGATTTCTGGATCGGCGAATGGGATGTGAGGACATCGCAGGGCCAGCCCGCGGGGGATAGCACCATCCAGCTCATCCTGGGAGATTGCATCCTGCTCGAGAACTGGACCGGCAGAGTCGGTGGGAGCGGCAAGAGCTTCAACTTCTACAACTCGGGCACCGGGAAATGGCAGCAGACCTGGGTCGATGACCGGGCCGGGGTGACCGAGTACGTGGGGGGTCTCGTCGAACGGGAGATGCGCTTCACGGCGACCGCGATCGGCGCGGACGGCGCCGCCAGCCTGAAGAAGCTCACGTTCTTCAACCAGGGCCCCGATCAGGTGCGTCAGCTCGGCGAGAACTCCGCCGATCAGGGGAAGACCTGGACCGTGGATTACGACCTGACCTACCTCCGGAAGAAATAGCTCGCTACCCTGCGCCCCCGTTGGGCCCCGACACCCCACCGGCCGGTTTGCGGTTCCCCCCCCGACAGCCATATCCTCGCGCCCAGCGGCGCAGCACCGGGAGCGCGACACGCAGCGATGACCGAACCCGTATCCACAGCGAATCCGAGGAGTCGAGCCGTCCTCCTCGGCGTGCATCTCCCGGCGGTCACGGAGGAGGAGTTTGCCTCCTCGCTCGCGGAGCTCGGGCGCCTCGGGAAGACACTGGGGCTCGAGGTCATCGGCCGGGTGACGCAGCGGCGCCCGCGGCTCGCGCCAGGGGTCGTGGTCGGCGAGGGGAAGCTGGTCGAACTTGCAGGCTGGACGGGCGGCAGCGGCAAGGTGCACGTCGGCCCGCCGCGGAAACGCCGAGCGGACGAGGCTGCCGATCTGGAGGCCGCGGAGCGCGAGCTCGCCGCGGCCGAGGAGGCTGGGGACGGAGAGCCGCCGCCCGCCGGGGCCCCCGCCCAGCAGGCTGCCGTCGTGCTCGTCGATCACGAACTCACTCCGTCCCAGGCGCGCAACCTGGAGCGGGCGACCGGCGTCGAGGTGATCGATCGCAGCGGCCTGATCCTCGCCATCTTCCAGCGCCACGCCCGCAGCCGCGCCGCGCGCCTGCAGGTCGAGATCGCCCGCCTGCGCTACCTGGCGCCGCGCCTGCGCGAGACGGGGATCGGCAAGGACCGCGAGGGGGGCGGCATCGGCGGCCGCGGCGCCGGGGAGAGCGCCGCTCAGCTCGACCGCCGCAAGGTCCGCGACCGAATCTCGGAGCTGCGTCACGAGCTGGTGGCGATCGAGCACGAGTCGGGCACCCGGCGCCGGCGCCGCGCTGGGGTGAGCAAGGTCGCGCTCGTGGGATACACGAACGCCGGCAAGTCGTCGTGGATGAAGGCGCTCACCGGCAGCGATGTGCTGGTGCAGGACAAGCTCTTTGCGACGCTCGACACGACGGTGCGCGCGCTCGACCCCGCATCGACGCCACGGATCCTGGTCTCCGACACCGTTGGCTTCATCAAGAAACTGCCGCACGATCTGGTGGCGAGCTTTCGCTCGACGCTGGACGAGGCGCGCGAGTGCGACCTGCTCGTGCAGGTCGTCGATGCCTCGGATCCCGCCTTCCCGGCCCAGATCGAGGTCACCCGCGAGGTGCTCGATTCGATCGGCGCCAACGAGAGCCCGCGGCTGCTCGTCCTCAACAAGGCTGACCGCCTGGATGCCGAAGCGCGCGAGCGGCTGGGACGCGAGTGGCCCGAGGCGCTCCTGATGTCGGTGCGGGATCCCGCCGACGTCGCGCGTCTCCGCACCGCACTCGTCGCGCATTTCGAGCACGGGTTCGAGGAGGCCGAGATGCTCGTGCCGTACGCGCTCGCGCGGGTGGTCGCGGAGGCTCACGCCTCGGTGAAGGTGCTCGAGGAATCGCACGGCCCCGAGGGGACGCTGCTGCGCGTGCGCGCGGCTCCGGCCGCCATTGCAGCGCTGCGTGCCTCGCTGGCTCGAACCCCCGCCGGAGACTCCCGATGACGCGTTCCCCCCTGCGGCGCATGACCCTGACCCTCCTCCTGGTGTCGGCGTTCGGCGCCCACGCTCAGGGTCCGGCGCCTCCGTACACCGACTCCCCCACCCTGCCGGACTCGCCCGCCTACAAGCGGGCTCTCGAGGTGCTGGAGGTGGTCAACTCCGGTGATCCGGCGAGGGTGCGAGCGCTGGTCGAAAACGCGCTGGCGCCGGGTCCGTTCCGGGACCGTCCCCTGGAGGCACACCTCGGTTTCTTTGCCGAGGCCCACGCCGACCACGGGCGGCTGGAGGTCCACGGCGCCCGCAGCTACGACCCGCCTCGACCGCGGTACAACGCCGTGCTGATCGTGCGCAGCACGCTGCTGGAGGTCTGGCGGGCGATCGTCGTGGACGTGGAGGACGCCGAACCGTATCGCATCATGGGCATCGAGCTGGCGCCCGCCCGTCCGCCGCGCGACCTGCCGCCGGCGGAGCGCCTGAGCGACGAGCAGGTGGTGTCGAGGTTCGGCGCGTACGTGGACGGGTTGGCGGCGCAGGATGCCTTCAGCGGCACGGTCCTCCTTGCCAAGGACGGCAAGATCCGCCTCACGCGCGCGGCCGGCATCGCAAATCGTGACTTCGACGTGCCGGTGAACCTCCAGACCCGGTTCAACCTGGGTTCCATGAACAAGATGTTCACCGCCGTGGCCGCCATGCAGCTCGTCGAACGCGGCAAGCTCTCCCTCGACGATCCGATCGGCAAGTACCTCGGCACCGACTGGTTGAGCCAGGTGATCCTCGACCGCGTGCAGGTGAAGCACCTGCTGACCCACACGTCGGGGCTCGGCAGCTATTTCAACGAGGGGTTCGTGCGGGCCTCCCGCGCCTTGTTCCGCCAGGTGGACGACTACAAGCCGCTGGTGCAGGGTGAGATGCTGGCCTTCGCGCCCGGCACGCAGTGGAGCTACAGCAACACCGGGATGCTCATCGCCGGCGCCGTGATCGAGAAGGCCGGCGGCCGGGATTACTTCGATCTCATCCGGGAGAACGTGACGGGACCCGCGGGCATGCGGAGCACCGACTCCTACGAGCTGGACCGGGTCAACAAGAATCTCGCGGTCGGCTATTCCCGGGAGCAGACCCCCGCCGGTCCCGAGTGGCGCAACAACCTCTTCGAGCACGTGATCCGCGGTGGCCCCGCGGGGGGCGGCTACTCCACCGTCGAGGATCTCCTCCGCTTCGATCAGGCGCTCCGCGCCGGCAAGCTCCTCAAGAAGGAGACGCTCGCCGTGCTCTGGCGAGCCTATCCGGAGCTCTCGTCGCCCGACTACGGCCTGGGGTTCGGTATCGAGTCGAGCCCCGCGGGCCGCATCGTCGGCCACTCCGGAGGGTTCGTCGGGATCAGCGCCCACCTGAGCATGTATCTCGACGACGGCTGGACCGTCGCGGTCCTGTCGAACCACGGCGGTTCGGCTTCGATCGTCGAGGCCAAGGCCAGAGAGCTGATCACCCAGGGACGATGAGCGATCACGGCGGCGGGTCCCAGGATGATGGCGGCGCGACCGGCGGGAAGGGCGCGGCCGAGAGCCCGGCCCCAGTCAGCAAATCGCAGCGCAAGCGCGAGATGCTAGCGCTCCAGGATATCGGGCAGCAGCTCGTGGAGCTGGGAGCGCAGCAGCTCGCCAGGCTCAACCTCCCCACGCCGCTGCTGGAGGCGGTGCTCGCCGCGAAGCGCATCTCGAAGTTCGGGGGGCTCCGCCGTCAGATGCAGTACATCGGCCGCCTGATGCGGGAGGTCGATGCCGAGCCTATCCGCGCCCAGCTCGACGCCTGGAATGGCGCCTCGGCCGGCGAGACCGCGCGGCTGTATGTAATCGAGCGGTGGCGCACCCGCCTGGTCGAGGATGCGAGAGCGCTGCAGGAGTTCCTGGCCGAGTGCCCGCACGCCGACTCGCGGCGTCTGCGGTCACTCCTTCGCAACGTCAAGCGCGAAGCCGAGGCCGGCAAGCCGCCCCGCAGCTTCCGCGAGCTGTTCCGGGAGCTGCGCGAGATCCTCGCGCACCGGGGGCCGCCCGTAACGGAGCAGGGCGGCGAGGGGCCCTCCTCCGCGGCCACGGCGGAACCGGACAATGAACCGCGCTGAGCCCCGTCGTTGACCCCCTGGCGAATCCTCGGCAGCGGGCGGGCTCCCCGCGGCGGCGAGCTGACGCTCTATCAGCGCGGGAACGAGTTCTCGATCCGGATCGACGGGAACGAGCTGATGACGAGCCGCGCCTGCCACTCGGAGCAGGAGATGGCCCGGCTCGCGGTGGAGCGGCTCGATCGGCAGGCCGGAACCCCGCGGCTGCTGATCGGCGGTCTGGGGATGGGGTTCACCGTGCGGGCCGCGCTCGATGCGCTGCCGCCAGCGGCCGAGATCACCGTGGCGGAGATCGTTCCGGCGGTCATCGCCTGGAACCACGGGGCCTTGGGCCACCTGGCCCGGTGTCCCCTCGAGGATCCTCGGGTGAAGGTCGATCTCGGCGACGTGGCGCGCCTGATAGCCCATGCCAGGACCCCGTTCGACGCGATCCTGCTCGATGTCGACAACGGTCCGAGGGGTCTTACGCGGGATGCCAACGAGACTCTCTACTGGGAGGCGGGGCTGGCCTCGGCGCGGCGCGCGCTGCGTTCCGGCGGGCTGCTGGTGGTCTGGTCTGCTGCTCCCGACGCGCGGTTCGAGAAGCGCTTGCGTCAGACGGGGTACACGGTCGAGACTATGGAGGTTCCCAGGCGTGGCCCCAGCGCCGCCGGCACCCGGCACACCCTCTTCTTCGGCCGCACGCCGCGATCCGGGTAGCGCGTGGCGGACGGGACTAGCTCTCGTCCACCAGCGGCGCGTCGAGCGGCTCGATCCCTACCATGTCTGGATCCACCCCGGGCTCGCCGGCCGGTCGGTTCGCCCGTTCCCCTTTGCGCTGCGCTCGACGTTCGGCCTTCTTCTGCCGTCGCTCCTCGCGGGTGCGCTCCTTCTGCCGCTTGGTGACGGTTGAACCCCGAGATGTGGTCATCGCTTCTCCTCAGGAATACAGCACGGCCCCAAGAACGATGGGTTCCCGGGGCCGTTGCCGCCGCGCCAGGCTCTAGATAGCCCGGACTCTCTCGGCCGCGGGCCCCTTCGGACCCTGCACCACCTCGAACTCGACGCGCTGGCCCTCTGCCAGGGTCTTGAACCCCTGCATCTCGACCGCGGTGTGGTGGACGAACACGTCCTTCTCGCCGCCGTCAACCGTGATGAAGCCAAACCCCTTCGCGTCGTTGAACCACTTCACTGAGCCCTGTGCCATGTTCGGATCTTCCCCTTGTGGAACGCTTGGGCTGGATTGCCCGGCGCCTCCGCAGCCCACCGTGGGCGCGTGGACACGCTGCGCATCGACCTGCCCAACTGATTGCCAACGTTGGGGATACCAACTGAGGGCGAACATGGAGTGCACAGGTGGATGGTCCGGCCATTCAGACCCCCGTCGCGACCGACGGTTGCCGGGACTGTCTGGCAGGAACCCCCATCCTACCTCTAATGGCCGCCCGGCGTCCTCCCACCGGATGCGAGGGTGGTTCCCGGGTTTGTCGGCGGGTGGTTCGCGTCGTATACTTGCCTCGTTCAGCGCGCAAACTCTCTCGCCTCAAACATGGTCCGCTCTCGCTGAGCCGGACCCCACTCGGCTGCGGCCGGACCTGGAACACCCCCGCCCTGTACGGTTTTTGGCGGGGGAGCGCGCGGGGTCCCGGCTCAGATCCGCAAGGATGATCATGTCCGTGAAGCGTGCCCGCCGTATCGCACTTGCCCTCGCCGTCCTTCTCCTGCCGGTCACCGCCGCGCTGTCGGCTCCGCCGCGCCCCGTTTTCGTGCCTGGCGAACTGCTCGTCCAGTTCCACCCAGAGGTTTCCGCGGCGACGCGGGAGCGAGTCCTCGCCACCCACGGCCTTGCGGTCCTCAGGGCGCTGCGCGCCGACGGGGTCGTGAAGGCCAGCATCCCGGCGGGGAGCGATCCCCGAGCGCTGGCGGCACGCCTGCGGGCGCTCGGCGAGGTCGCTGCCGCCGAGCCGAACTACTATCGCTACCTCGACGCGGCGCCGAACGACCCGCGCTTCGGAGAGATGTACGGGCTCGACAACTCCGGCCAGACCGGTGGGGTCGCGGACGCCGACATCGACGCCCCGGAGGGATGGGATCTCGCGGTGGGCAGCCCGGACGTCGTGGTGGGGATTCTCGACTCCGGCATGGACATGGATCACGAGGACCTGGCGGCAAACCTGTACACGAACCCCGGTGAGGTCCTGAACGGGTTGGACGATGACGGGAACGGGTTCATCGACGACCTCCACGGGTGGGACTTCCGCGACAACGACAACGACCCGTCGGATCCGAGCGCGCTCTGCGCGAGCCACGGAACTCATACGTCGGGGACGGTGGGCGCGGTCGGGAACAACGGCATCGGGGTCACCGGCGTTGCCCAGAACGTGAAGCTGATGCCGTTGCGGGCGTTCTACGTCTCGCTCATCTTCTGCACCGCCCAGGATTCGGATCTGCTCGAGGCGATCGCCTACATGCGGGTGATGCAGGTTCCGATCTCCAACAACTCCTGGGGCGGCGGGCCTTCCAGCACGGTGATGAAGAACGCGATTGCCGCGACCCGTCAGCTGTTCGTCACCTCGGCCGGGAACGACGGTACCAACAACGACGCGGCCCCCTCGTACCCGGCGTCGTACGACCTGGACAACATCGTCGCCGTGGCGGCGACCAACTCGAGCGACGCGCTGGCGGGGTTCTCCAACTTTGGCGTCAAGTCGGTGGACCTGGCAGCGCCGGGCGTGGGGATCCTGAGCACGACGCGTGGTGATACGTACGGAGTGCTGGACGGCACGTCCATGTCCTCGCCGCACGTGGCAGGCGCGGCGGCGGTCCTTCTCGGCGACGATCCGACCCTCACTCCGCAGGAGATTCGGGCGCGCCTGCTGCGCGGGACGGATCCGAAGGGACTTCCGGTCGCGACCGGCGGCCGCCTGAGCCTGTTCGGCTCCCTGACGCTGCCCCCCTCGACGGTCGTCATCGACGTGATTCCCCAGGGTTCCACGGCGATCTCTCCGGGGGACACCGTCACGTACATCAGGCGTGTGGAGAACACCAGCGCCTCGGCACACCTCGTCACGGTCTCGGTGCGGGCCTGGACACCCAGTGGCGCGGTGGTGACGCTTCAGGCTCCGACAACCCTCAACCTGGCGGCTGGCGAGACGCGATCCAGAACGTTGCGCGTGGTCGTTCCCATCTCAGCCCCCGCCGGGAGCTATCGCCTGATCGGGCGGGTCGAGAATCCCACCGATGCGTTCGACGAGGATCAGGTCGTGTACGACGTGAACTGATCCACGCGGGTTCGGCATCCGAGGCTGCTTCGCCGTCTGCGGCGAAGCAGCCTTTTTTTTCGAGCGGGTAATCTCCGACCCTTCCAGCGGAGGCGGACGGTGAATCACCGACGCGCCTCCTGCCGATCCTCGCTTGACAAACGCCCTGGTCGGGCGTAATCAGAGGCCACCATTCGTGCTCTCGAGAGCAGGATCTTCAGGGGAGGGGACTCATCATGAGACTGACCGCCGCGCTGCGGGTTGGGGTATTGCTCTGTCTCGGCGTCGTGGGGATCTCACCCGCGCTCGCCACCTTCCACCTGATGCAGATCGAGCAGGTGATCGGCGGGGTCAGCGGGGATTCCTCGATCCAGGCGATTCAGCTCCGCATGCGTGCCGCCGGCCAGAATCTCGTCTCCCAGTCGCGGCTCGTGGTCCGTGACGCCAACGGGCTGAACCCGGTCCTGCTGATCAACATCACGACCGATCTCCCCGGTCCGAGCGCCGGCGGTGACCGGATCCTGGTTGCCACCTCCGCCTTCGCGAGCTTCACCTCCCCCGCGGTCACGCCGGACTTCATCATGTCGCCGATCCCCGCCGCCTATCTCGCCGCGGGGAGCCTCACGTTCGAGGACGACTTCGGCACGATTCTCTGGCGCCTGAGCTGGGGGGGGGCCGCCTATCTGGGCCCCAACACCGGCGATCTCACCAACGACGCCAACGGCAACTTCGGCCCGCCGTGGCCCGGGGCGCTCCCGTCCTCGGGGCAGCAGGCGCTGCAGTTCCTCGGGACGGCGGCCGCGCTGAGTACCCAGAACGTCACCGACTACGCCCTCACGTCGGGGCCCGCCACGTTCTGCGAGTACCACGGCCCCTGCGGCGTGGTGACCTCGCTGCCGATCGCGCCAGGCGTCGATCTGTTCACGACGCCCGATGGCGGCACCACCGACCAGGACTTCAGCGGGATGCCGATACCGGCGGGCTTCTTCGGCCCGGGATCGGATCCGTTCGTCGGCACGGTCGTGTACGGCGGCGCGCCGCTCGCCACCACCCCCGGCGGCGCAATCTTCCCCGCGGACACCATCGTCCGGCGCCTCGATGCCGCGCTTCTGGGAGGGCCGGGGACGCAGGACGTCGTCCCGATCGAGATCGTCGCGCTGCATCTGCAGAGCGTGCAGCCGATCACGGTGACCTTCAACGGCGGGATGAACCCGCGGCTCTGGGACGTGCAGTCGTGCCTGTCGTCGGCGGCGCCCCAGCAGGCTGGATCGATGGCAATCCGCCTGGGGTCGTGCGACCCGCGCGAGGGCGGGACGTTCCAGGCGACTCTGCCGGTCCTCCCACGGCTGGTGTTCACCGAGGTGGGCAACCCGCTGAACCAGCGCATCCTCGACATGGGGGCCCTGCTGATCCCGCCGATCCAGTTCCAGACCCTGAACGGCCACTGGCTCCCGCAGGACCCGTCGAACCAGTTCCAGATCATCCCGTCGCCGGCGGGGCTGACGGTAGACCATGACTGCAATCCCGGCACCCTCAACGTGGGGCCGCTCCCGTCCTCGAGCAACTTCGTTCCCGGGTTGCGGGCGGAGCGGTGCGATCCCGCGAACTGCAGCGGCGCCCCGACGTTCGCCAAGCGCCTCACGAACGAGCAGGCCGCGTTCGCGGCGCACGGGGTACTGCCGGCCCAGCCGCTGAAACCGGACGGGGACGGTGACGGCTTCGCAGACGACGCCGACAACTGCGTCAGTGTCCCGAACCCGCTGCAGGACGACGCCGACGACGATTCGCGCGGCGACCCCTGCGACAACTGTCCCGCCGTGGCCAACGTCTGCCAGCTCGATGGCGACGGCGACCTGGTTGGCGACGCCTGCGACAACTGCCCGGCCACTCCGAATCCGAGCCAGGACGACGTGGACGGCGACCTTCATGGGATGGTCTGTGACTGCGACGACGCGAACGGCGCGGTCTGGGCGACACCGCTCGAGTCGCTCGCGCTCAACGTCACGCATGCGGGCGTGATCAGCACGCTGACCTGGACGGCGCCGGTCGATCTCGGCGGAGCCTCCGTCGTCTACGACACGATCGCGTCCGGCAACCCTGCCGATTTCGTCACGCTGGCGACCTGCGTCGAGTCGGACGGCGTGGACATGACCTCCAGCGACGCGACCAGCCCGGCCTCGCGGCGGGTATTCGACTACCTGATCCGCGCGGAGAACGCCTGCCCCGGCGCGCTCGGCCAGGGGTCGCTTGGCACGACCTCGGCGGGGGTGCCGCGCACCGCGAAGCCGTGCCCGTGAGGGGTGGGCAGGCAGTCCGAAGCCGCACCCTCCGGTGGGTCGGGGTGTGTCTACTCGCCTCGGTCGCCACGCTCCCGGCGTTCGCGCGCTCGGACGGGCCGCCGGGGGACAAGGTGAATCGCCCGGGTGGGCAGGGAACGTGCCGGTCGAGCCTCTGCCACGGGACCGTGGCGCTCTCTCCCGACAACAACAACCTCTCTCTGGGCGGGCTGGCGCGGCGGTTCGCCAATCCCTCCTTCAAGGTGATGTACGTCAAGGGGGCGCTCTACGACTTGACGTTCACCCACCAGGAGGTCGGTCGCAAGCGCTGGGGGTTCGAGCTGGCGGTGCTGGACCGCGCGACCAGCACCACGAACGCCGGGCAGCTCGCGGTCACCGACGCCGTGAACACCAAGTTGATCGCGTTGACGGGGCGCACCTACATCGAGCACACGCGCGCCGGCACCTGCCACGCCAGCCTGGCTTGCCCGGTCGGGACCGGTTGCCCCGACAGCCGCACCTGGCAGTTCGCCTGGCAGGCCCCCGCCACGGACCTGAAGGCGACCATCTACACCTGCAGCAACGCGGCGAACTCGGACTGCAACAACTCGGGCGCCGACAACATCCGCTGCACCAAGATCGACATCGACCCGGAACCGGCGCTGACCGTGACGTACCTCGGGATCGACACGGCGGACGACGTGCAGCTCGACTGGACGGGAGGCGTCGGCCCGTTCAACGTCTGGATGCACGTGGCGGCGGACTTCGATGACCTGTCGGCCGGCAACCCGCTCGAGCTCACCGCCGAGCCCTCCAGCCCCGTCGTGCTCCCCGACTGCGGCGGGAAGGTTTGCTACTACCTGGTGGAGTGAGCGGGGGGGCCGCCCGGCGGTCGCGGCAACCCGCCGACGGAGCAGCGCCCCGTGGGCCGCGCGCCCGCGGGGATCGCAGGCAGGCAGACGTCAGATCGTCTCGTGCCTCGGATCCGGCCGCTTCCCGAAGAGGGCCGCTCGCAGGCCCAGGTGCACACGCAGCAACGGCGCATACAGCCCCCAGACGCAGGCCTCGAACTTCGCAGGTGAGGAAAAGTGCGCGCTCCCTAGGCGTCGCAGGCGGAATGGATCGCCGCCTGGCGAGTTGAGCCCGAACTCGAGGCTGACCGCGCCGCGATACCCCGAGCTCCTGAGAATCCCCGCCACGGCCGCGTCGCGGTCCCCGTATGGGAAGCAGAACAGGTCCGTCGTATTGCCGAGCGTCCGCTCGATGGTCCGCTTGCTCTCGACGATCTCGCGGGTCGCCTCCGCCGTCGTCAGCGAGGTCAGGAACGGATGGCTGCACGCGTGGCTCTGGATGTCGAACCCAGCCGCCTGCAGCTCGGCGAGCTCCTCCCAGGTCATCAGGGGAAGCTGGGGCAGGCCCGGCCGCATGGCCCAGGAGGCCGATCCTCCGACATGATCGGTAGGCGCAAAGACCGTGGCGGTAAACCCGAGCCGGCGCAGGATCGGCAACGCAACCGCATGGACGTTTTTGAACGCGTCGTCGAAGGTCAGGACGAATGCCTGCCGAGGGGGCAGGCTGCCGAGAGGCAATTGCGTCACGTAGTCGCGCAGCGTCAGGGCTCGGAATCCGTGCCGGTGCAGGTACTCCATCTGTGCGGCGAAGGCGGCGGGCGGGACAGAGATGAGCGAGCCGCTGTCGTCGATGGAATGGTAGGTGAGGATCGGGACCCCCCCAAGGCGCAGCGCCTTTCCGAGCCTGCCGAGCACGAGCCAGAGGGCGCGCTTTGCCCGTTTCATGGTGGCCGCCTCCTGTATGGCGCCTGGCGTGATCCAAGCGGGGACGAGGCGGGAAGCGTACCGCAGCGTGAACTCCCGGGGAAGCACCCGGGGGCCGAACCCCACGCTCTGGAACGGATGGGGACCCATCGTCCGTGCCTGTCAGCTCGCGTTTCCGACAAACCGCCCAGGCTGCTCCTTCGAAACAGCTGGCGACGAGGGCCCTGGCTTGACAGGGTCACACCGGTGGAGCATCCTCAAACTCTCCGCCGCTGGCTTCGGGGGCAGCCCCTCAGACGGGGGGTGAGGTGCGCCCGTGCCTCGATTCTGACGTTCGGCGGCCGGCGCGACCCGCGGGTCGCGCTAGGCGCCGGCGGCCCTCAACGCTCCCGGCCGCCCCGTGGCCGTGAAGCCCACAGGAGCGTCTCCATAATGCGTGAAGCCGCACTTGCCGGTGGACGTGCGCCCCGGTCGGGGATGCGGTCGGGATGAGCGACCTGGAGATGATATCCAGCGGTTCCGACCACGGCCGCGCCACCTCTGACGGGAAGGACGCCAAGACCTTCTTGGGCTTCACCGCGGCCGCGGTCCTCCTCTGGGGAGTTTTCTACGCGGGCGTTTCCCCCCGACTCCATCTCGAGATTGCGGCCGCCAGTGTCGTGGGCGGCATCGGCGGTTACCTGCTTCTCGCGCTGCTCCGCCGACTCCTCGGCAGGATCCGTGGGATGAGGCTCAGGGCATCCTATCTCGCGTTCAGCATCCTGTTCGCCGCTCCCGTTCTCCTTTCCGCCCTGGATGGGTTCAGTAATCGAAGAAACCTGGACCTCATCACAGCGAGGGACATCCGGGGTATCCTCATCGTTCCGCTGCTTTCGCTGCTCGTTGTTTTCGTCTATCAACTAATCCCCCGGCTGATCGAATCCCGATTCAGGCGAGCCGAGTTGCCTTTGTTCATCCTCGTTGCCTGCATCTCCCTCTTCGCACCCGGGTTTCTTGAGCCATCCGCGGCGAAGGGTAAGCGTGTGGATCGGGTCGAGCGGTACGAGGTCCTGAACCGCGTCAACGCCGATCGAACCGGCGAGCGGGGCGGGCGGGTGGCGGTACTCGGGATCGATGGCGCCACTTGGAACGTGATCATCCCGCTCATGAAACGGGGCAAGCTGCCGAATCTGCAGCGCCTCATGGAGGGGGGAAGCTCCGGCGAGCTCCTCTCGGACGAATTCGCTCGATCTCCGGTCGTCTGGACGACGATATTCAGCGGCTTTCCACCGGAAGTCCACGGTGTGGACCAGTGGGAGACGGCGCTTTCGACGAATCGTCGCGTCAAGGCCCTGTGGAACGTCTTCAACGAGTACGGGAGAACGTCGATCGTCATGAACGTACCCGGGTCCTTTCCCCCGGAACAGGTGCAGGGTTCGATGATCTCCGGCTTCCCCATCCCCATGGTGACCCTGAACAACGTCGGCTGGGTCTTCTCCACCGACACCCCCGGCGACGTCGATGTCCCAAGGGGAACGCTGTCGTTCGAACCGGCCTCGGTCGGCGGATTCGCCCAGCGCGCCGAAATGCGCATTCCGATCACCCTGCCTGCGGAGGCCGGCAGCGTCGTCGAGAGGCCGGCGATGATGTACGGCGATCGTCTCTCGGTGCATCAGTTCCTCGCAGAGTTCCTGATCACAAGGAAGTTGCGGAAGAGCGGGGGGGCGCACGAATTGCGCCTCTACCTTTTCAAGGGGGAGAACGGAGACGCCGTCCACCTCAGCCTTTCCGCGAACGGTGCTCCGAACGCGGCATCGCTCGAACCCGGGCGGTGGTCCCCTGCTATCGACTATCGGCTCGGCCAGCACCAATTCTTCTTCAAGGTCAAGCAGATGGAGTCGACGGCGGGCAACGTGCGGATCTACGTTTCGCCGCTGTACCGGCCGGTGTTTGGATCGGAGATCCCGTTTACCTTCCCACTGACACCCGAGCAGTTCCCGGCGGCGTTCCCGGGGCACTACGTCATCGAGGGGCCCGGCTGGGGCGAACTCGAGAATGAGCAGCTGACGCAGGCATTCTGGGAGTTGCAGCGGGACATCGCAGCGACGCAATCCGACTACCTCGATGCCCTCTTTCGCCACGGCACCTGGGACCTATTCGCGGCCGTCTACACCCTTACGGACCGCATCCAACACAGCCTATGGAAGTTCCGCGAGCCCGAATTGTTCGGGTCGGTCCCTGGGGGATTGGTCGATCGCTTCGGCCCGATCATCGACCAGGTCTACGAGGAGGTCGATCGCAGAATCGGCGCGCTGCTCGACGCTCTCAGAGAAGACGATCTCGTGGTGGTCCTCTCCGACCACGGATTCCAAGCGAAACTTCCCTCCCTCGCCCAGAAGAGCAATCAGAGCGGCACTCACAAGAAGGAGGGGATCTTCATTTTCTACGGGCACAACGTTAAGAAGAGCGACGAGCCAGCGCAGGAGATCCGGTTGCAAGCGGGCCTCCTCCAGGTGGTGCCGACGATTCTGTACCTCTCTGGTCTTCCGGTCGGAGAAGACATGAAAGGGAAGATCCTGACCGCGATCATCGACGATGACTACCTGCGGGACGAGCCCGTACGGACGATTGTGACCTACAACGTTGCCATGGACGAGGCCAAGGCCGCGGGCGAGATCGATGAAAGCACGAAGGAGCAGCTCAAGAGTCTCGGCTATGTCCAATGAGCGATACAGCCGCAACACCATCACGATCGCAAACTGCACGGACGCCGTCCAAGCGAACGGCCAGGATTCCTGGGGGTCTCATGAAAAGCGACATGTTGGGGAGGTCGGTAACGCTCGCAGTGCTCGGAGCCGCCTGCCTGGCGGCCGCGTCGTTTTGCTGGAGCCAGGCGACGCGAGCCACTGCGTCGCCGCGTTCGTCCAAGAGCGAGATTCAGAGATTCGGGGTCGATGGCGCAAACGTGAAGGCCGCGCCGCTGATCGCCGAGCTAGGGGACGGCTGGTCGGGATTGAACGGGCTTGGTTGGGATCAGATTGAGCCTCGTCTGAGCCGGGGTGGCGCTCCCTCCTACAACTGGCAGCGACTCGACGAGATCGCGCGGGCGTTCCAGCCCACGGGCCGCAGAGTACAGGTCAACCTGAGGGTCTTCCACGAGACAGCTCTGGAGTACAACCAAACGACGAGACGGAAGCATGCAGGGACGGGCAAGCGCGTGGGGGCGATCGTGCGCATCAAACCCGACTACCTCGATGCCTGGCGCGCGCTCGTAGGGGCCGTCGCGGAGCGATACGACGCCGACGGTAACGCCGATTTCCCAGGGTTGAAGTACCCGATCGTCACCCACCTCCAGATCGAAAGCGAGCCCGAGAACGCGTGGGCGGATGCCAAGGGGTACGTCCAGGCGCTGTGTGCCGCCTCGGACGCTGCCAAGAAGGCGAATCCGGAGGCCAAGATCCTGGCCGCCGGGTTCAACGTCGGGGATTTCTTCGCACTCAGCCCCGAGGAACGCAAACGAATGGCCGGCACGGGGTCCGAGAAGCTTCGACGCAAGGAGGCCTTCATCGACGAGTTCTTTGCAACGGCGTCCGGCTGCTTCGACATCCTCACCATGCATCTCTCGGGCGGTGTCGAGGGCATCCAAGGAACGGTCGACTGGTTCGAGAAGAAGATGGAAGCTCATAACTATCGCAAGCCGATCTGGAGCGACGACACCATGAGTGGCCCAAACCTCAGCTCCGCGGTCACGTCGCAAGACGAACGCAGCAAGCTGAAGCAACTGGAGCGAGGCGATCGTAGTGCCGTCAAATGGTTCGAGGACGAGCAAGCTGGGCTGCTGGTGAGGAAGTCGGTGGTCGCGTTCGCTGCGGGCGTGGAGAAGGTGTTCGTTTCCAGCGATGTCGATTGGCCGACTTATCACATGCCGATCTGGAGGCACATGGGATTGCTCGACGCTAGCGGGAACCGCAAGCCCGCCTTCGCGGCTTTCAAGACGATGACCGCACAGCTCGAAGGCTTCGTGACGGCGGAGCGCGTCGACTGGGGAGCCCAGCTCCACGCTTATCAGTTCACCAAGGCCGACCGGAGGGTCGCCGTCCTGTGGCTAGACAAGGAGGGGAACGTCGATCTGTCGAAGCCCCTGCATTCGGAGAACGTGGAGATTGTCGGCCTCGACGGCAAACGCACCACCGCCCAGAGCGGTCACGTGATGCTAGGTAGAAACCCCGTTTTCGTTGAAGTCAAATAGCGGTCAAGGTACGGAAGGTGCCATCCCCTCCGCCACCCCCAGCCCTGGGACGGGGATCACGGAACGCTGACGCCTGTCCGTCATGACTCCGAACTCTTCTGCATCGTGGACGGTCGCGATTCGGGTGCACGACCCTCTTCCCGGATCTCGCTCCAGTGGGAAAGATCTCGATCCATGAGTTTTTCCAGAGTCTCGTTTTCCTTGCGGTAGTACTCCACGAGTCGGCGTCGGGTCTCCGGAGCCATCGGCGGCACAGTCCCACGCATCTCGTTCCATTCGAAAACCTGCTCCGTCACGCGGTGGGCGCCCATGCGCACCAGAGCGGACCAGATTCTCCGCGTGGGCGCGGTGCTGGCGACGATGTCCCGGACGGCACACCGCAGGTTGCGGAGGGCTCGGCTGCGAAGAACCCTGCGGGGATTGACCTTCTGGTGCAGGCTCTGCGGAACAAAGTCGGTCTTGATCTTCAGGAACTCACAGATCCGACGATAGCAGGCCGCCGGATCCGCCCGAATGTCTTCGAAGAGCATCAAGTGAACCTGCTCGTGGGGGAACAGCTTCAAGAACGGACGGAGCTTGTGATCGTAGCGGCCGTATTCGAGGAGCTCGGGGTAGTTGGCCATGAACTCCTCAAAGGTGTCCGGCAGCGGCCGAACGCGGGCCAGTTGGAAGTAGGCGGCGTACGCGGTATCCACGGGATTCCGAAAGGAGCACAGGAGCTTCATTCGCGGGTTGTGGGCATGAAGCAGGCTGGCGCAATCCGGATCGCCCAAGTAGGCAGGGCTGAACTCGCCGCAGAGCTGCCCGGGCTTGCGGAGCGCGAATCTCTCTTCGTACCACTGCATTCCTTCGTCGTAGCGCGACGCGTCCTTGGCACGGGGGCCCGGCAGGCCTGAGGACATGTGGCTCCGAAGGAAGAAGTTTGTTTCCTTGAAGCGCGCCATACACACCTGGGGGTGCTCCCCGAGGCACTTGGCGATCCACGTCGTCCCCGCCTTGGCCACCCCGATCCCGGCGAAGTCAAGCTTGAACTCGTCCATGCTGGTCCTCAATCCCATGCTCGTACGCACATCCGTGGGTTCGAAGCGGGGGGTGGGGAGAGCCCGCGGCCAGTCTCCCGGCGTCGAGAGCGACAACTAGGCGCGCACCGGGCCTTCGCCTCCCCTTGAGGGGGGCGATTGCAGCAAGCGATTCTAGCACATGCGCCTAGCAGACGGCCGAGCGCGCCCCTGATCCAGCATTCCTCCTCGACCGGCCTTGCCTGGTCGCACTGAACTGCTTATGCTTCGTGTAATTCGGTCTTGGAGAGCCGGGGCTGAACCGGATCCGCGAGGCGTACGAACGGATGGGAGGAACCCGATGACCGAGGCGCCCGAATGCTGACTGTCCGGCAGCGCCGTCTACTGCGGCGGACCGTCAAGTTTCCGCTGATCTGGGCGACGTCCGCGATGGGGGGGTATCGCGACCGTGGGCTGTTCGAAGCGGCAAGCGCGTACTGTCAGTTCGTCGGCTACCCACGCAGCGGCCACACGCTCGTGGCTGCGCTTCTCAATGCACACCCGGAGATCGTCATCGCCAACGAGATCGGCGCTCTCGACTGGGTTCGACGCGGGTTCACCCGGAACCAGGTGCTCTCGCTGATCCTGAAGAGCGACCGTCATTTCTCCCGCCGGTCGTACCAGTTCCTGAACTACAGCTACCGCGTTCCGAATCAATGGCAGGGCCGTTTCGAGCGGATCCGGGTGTTTGGGGACAAGGATGGAGGGAGGGACACCCGGCTCCTGCGGCAGCAGCCCGAGCTGCTGGCGCGGTTGGGCGACCGGTTGGGCCTTCGGCTCCGCGTCCTGCACGTTCTGCGAAACCCATTCGACATCATGGCGACCGTGATCAACCGGCAGGCGCAGAACGGCGAGCCGATGACGACTGACGAAGCGATCCGCATGGGGGCCGAGCACGTGGAGGCCGTCGCGAGCATACTGGAACGCTGTCCCCCCGACAGCGTGCTGTTGGTGCGCCATGAGGAGTTGGTTGCCGCGCCGCAGCAGACCCTTGCAAGGATCTGCGCCTTTGTGGGTGTCGAGACCAACGATCCCTACCTGAACGACTGCGCATCAATCGTTTTTGACGCACCGCGGAAAACGCGAGAGTCCGTCCCCTGGTCGGGGGCGCAGGTCGACTGGGTGTCCCGGAACGTCATCGCGCGGTTCGAGTTCCTGGCCGGCTATACGTATGCATCCTGAGGCGCACGTACGCATCACGCCTCCCTTCATCGCCGGCGAGCCACCGGAGTCCCACGATTGGTCACGCGCATTCGCCAGAACGGCTACTCGCATTACGACACAGCTTCTCCCATAGCTCCACCGCGAGGGGCGTGCGCCGATGAGGGAGTTTGCCGACAAGATCGCCATCGTCACGGGGGGTGCCTCGGGCATCGGGCGTGCCCTGTGCGAAGAGCTGGCGCGCCGCAGGGCGGTCGTCATCGTTGCCGACCTCAACGGCGCGGAGGCGAGTCGGGTCGCACAGGCGCTGACCGACGCGGGTGGATCCGCCTCCGCGGTGGCGGTCGATGTCGCGAGAGCGGATAACCTCCAGGAGCTGGTTCGCGGCGTGCTGACGAAACATGGAAGAATCGACCTCATGTTCAACAACGCCGGGATCGGATGGTCCGGTGATTTCCGGGAGATGGCGCTTGCGCACGCGGATCGCGTCGTCGGCATCAACCTGCACGGGGTCCTGCATGGAGTTTTCGCAGTCTACCCCCACATGGTGAAACAGGGTTCCGGGCATATCATCAACACGTCGTCCTTCTTTTCGGGATTGATTCCAGTGCCGGGCATGTCGGTGTACTCCGCGACGAAGCATGCCATCGTCGGGTTCTCGCTTGCGCTGCGGGAGGAGGCCCGAATGTTGGGAGTAGACGTGAGCGTTGTGTGCCCTAGCTTCATCAGTTCGAACATCGACCAGAACTCCGCCATGATTCTGCGGGGCGGGGCGGAATCTGCCGCCGCTGCCACGCAGCGCCACACGCTCGATGCTACGACGCTGGCGAGGGCCATTCTCAAGGGCGTATCCCGAAACCGGGCGGTCATCCTCATGCCGCCCTTCGTTAGGCTGTTCTGGTGGCTCTACCGGGCATCTCCGTGGCTGTTCTCGGTCTTGCAGTACTCCGTCATCATGCGCAGGATGCACCGCAAGCAGAGATCCCGTCTCGGTTCGATGCTGCTCTCGCCGGCGCGCTGGCTGTTCAGGCTCCTTCTGCGTGTCCGTGGAAAGCGATGAGCTCAACGGATGAGGTGAACATCGTGGGACGACGACCAGTACAGATGACCCCGCCGGGGAGTGGCGTCCTGGTGACCGGTGCGTCCTCGGGAATCGGCCTCGACGCCTGTCGGGAGCTAGCCGCGCACGGGTTGCGCGTCTTTGGCTCCGTCCGCCGCGCCGAGGACGGAGCGGTGGTTCTCGCGAGCGGTGCGACTCCGGTGCTGCTCGAGGTGACGGACCGAGCCAGCATCCGGGCCGCGCGGGATCAGATCTCCATGCTTCTCGGGGCTACCCCGCTTGCAGGGCTCGTGAACAACGCCGGCATCTCGGGCGCCGGCCCGGTCGAGTTGCTGGATCTCGATGAGTTCCGAAGGATGTTCGAGGTGAACACCCTCGGGGCCGTGGGAGTGACGCAGGAGTTCCTCCCGATGCTGAAGGAGGCGCGAGGGCGAATCGTCAACATCAGTTCGGTCTCGGGACGGTTCGCCTCGCCCTTCATGGCGCCATACTCAGCGTCGAAGTTCGCGCTGGAGGCCATCTCGGATTGCATGCGCCATGAGTTCCACCCCTTCGGAATCGACGTCATCCTGATCGAGCCGGGCATGACCCGCACGCCGATCTGGGGGAAGAGTGCCAGGCGCGAACTGACCTCTGTCCAGAATACGCCGTACGAGCAGGTGCTGACGAGGATGCGCGACCATGCCGCGTCCGTGGGTGATGGAGCACTGCCTCCGTCTCGCGTGGCAGCGGCGATTCTCCATGCCCTCACGGCGCGGCGGCCGAGCACGCGCATCCTGGTGGTGGGCAACAGGTTGTTGTACACGCTCCGCACCTGGATTCCCGATCGCCTGATGGATCGGCGGGTTGCGCGGCGCCTCTGGGGCCCGGCCTGATTCCACGGGAGAGGCCGCGATCGATCAATAGCGGGACCAACGACACCTAAGCCAGCACTTGCCTAGCCTGAACAAGAAGGCGGGCACAGACGATTTGGTCACCCCCGATTGCTTCTTGCGCACTTCCATCAATTGAAACGCCTCACCGACAGTCATCTGACTCTTACCTGCATCGATGAAACAACGCAGTATATTATCGAAGAGGCCCCGCCTACGCGCCATCATGTAGACTTTGACAAAAGAGAAATGAGTGAACTTCTTGAGCGATAGAATCGATTGCGTATTCAACATCCTGATGGATAAGGAGACTCGGTGCGTCTCTGTATCCTGAGTACAATGAAACATGTCACCTCGTAGGAGCAGGAGATCACCCTCGGCAAGCAATGGAGTCTCCACCATCTTCTCCACATCAAATGACAATACCCTGATGCCATTTGACCAATCGTCGATCAAGAACCACTTATTGAAATACTTCCTTAGCCGAGCAGCACCCAACCCCCTTCTGCTGACGAGGAACTCAGGGGAATACTGGCGCATGCGGTCAAAAGGAAGGAGTGATACGTTTGTGCTTTCACGCGCTGGCTTGATAATCGGTATATAAAAATTGAGATAGTTCAGGTGGTCTTGCGTGTAGTAATAGCTTTCATGGTCCTGGTGCCAACCGAAGTTTGCACCCGACTTTGCAGAGAAGTAGGCCCCCCCCATGACAAAATCGACCTGCGTGCTCGTCTCCTTGGTCACCGCAGCAACAATCGCTGAACACTTCTCCTTGATTGTCTCCCTCCCCATCCAATCGTTCTTGTTCGAGGATTCATAGATCCTCTGCAGAGACGTCACCTCGTCTTCGGACAGGAAGCGTGGGATATGGATAAAGCCTCTTGTCTCAAGATCCGTCCAATTTGTTTCAGTCATTGCGTTCCACTCCACTTTCTTGTCTGTCCTTCGCCCGCTTGCAAGACGCGAACACGTCGCGACAGCTACCCTGGCACTCCGGGCAGCAGCTCGGCGACGCTCTCACGGGTGGCTCGTTCAAGATGGCCCCAGCTGAACTCGCGATCGGCCGTCGCGAGGGCGTTTTCCGACATGGTGCGCAGCAGATTCCGGTCGGAGGCGAGACGATCCATCGCGACGCGGATCCCCTCCACGTCGTTCGGGTCGACGACGAAGCCGCACTCGTGCTTCCGGATCACTTCCCCGAGTCCTCCGATGTCACTCATGATCACCGGAACGCCGTTGGAGATTGAGTCGTAGAACTTCAACGGAGTGATGTGGCGGTAGAAGCGGCTCAGCGGATAGGTCAGGACCGACACGTGAACGCGAGCGTAGAGATCCGGGGTTCTGGCCGAGTCGTACGTGCCCAGGACCTGGACGCTCGGCGCGAGTCCTCCGACCGCGTCGTCGAACGCCCGCTGATACGCTTCGAGGACCCGACCACCCAGGAGGAGCGCGATGTCGTCACGGCCCGCTCGCAGCTGGCGAAAGGCCTCGACTGTTGGTTCGAGGCCGACGCCGCGAAAGAAAGTGCCGAATCGACCAAAGCGCGTTTCGGCCTCCTCGAACTTGCTCGGATCGACCCGCCCAACGCGGCAAGCCGGGGGCGTGAAGTTCCCGACGATACGGACGCGCCGCACTCCGGACTGCGTGTACTTGCGCACCTGGTAGGAGTTGGTGACGGTGACGGCATCGGCCGCGCGGGCCATGGCGACGTCAAGCCGCTCTACCAGGGGAAGGAGCAGGCGCAGTCCTCCCTCCCACATGGCGTAGTGATGCGGCTCGTGCGAATCGAAGATCACCCGGCATCCCGTGCGCTTGCGGATACGAAGGCCCAGGGGCATGACGTCCAGATTGTGGCAAACCAGGACGTCCATCCGGTGCGCGCCCGCCCACTCCGTCGCCAGACGATAGAATCGAAGCAGGGGCCCGAACTGGCGGAGCGGCCCTCCCATCTCCTCACTTCGGACCCGTATCCGCTCGACCGGGACGCCGTCGACGACCTCACGGCTCGGATGGCGGCCGTCCCGGTCGCAGGCAAGCACCGTCACGTCGTGGCCGGCCCGTTGCAGCGCCTTCGCCTGCGCCGACAGACGGGCGTATCTCCCTTGCCATGGGAGATAACTCTGAGAAATGAGCTCGACGATTCGTGCGCCCAACCGTAATGTCTCCGCCCTGCCGGGAGAGGAAGCATCTCCGAAGCGAGGTCGCTCACTCGAGATAACCCAGGCTCTGCAATCTCCGTCGCAGTTCCTCCTCTGCCTGCGGGTCCACGGTGTCGGAGCCTTCGGACGAGGCGCCCGACCCCGCAGCGTGATGGTATCTCGGCTCATTCCCGCGCACGAAGGCGTCCGCGAAGAGATCGGTCCGGACGCGACCGTCCATGTCGTCCGGGACAGACTCGCCGAACAGGTAGAGGAGGCTCGGCGCAACGTCCACGATTCGGAGGTCGGGCAGTCGGCTTGCTTCCCGGACGCGCGGGCCCGCCGCGAGGAAGATCCCGTCCAGACGGTGCGTACCGCTGTGGGGATAGCTCGAGGCATCGACCGTCAGATCGCGGCTGAAGATCATCCCTTTCCTGTCGAGGCCCTTCTTGGTGTAGTAGGCGTAGTCCTTCCAGTGGATCAACAGATCCGGCGCGTCGGCGAGCCAGGGCCCCTGATAGATCTCGTCTCGCTGGTAAACCGCCTCGACGACCTTCTCGCCGGTCTCGGGGTCCTTGAGGTCTATCAGCCGCGATCGAATCTCCACGCAAAGGTCGTGATACTGGGACTCCTCCACGATCCCCTGCGACTCGCGTCCCCTGAGATTGAGAAAGATGTTCCCGTACATGCCCCCGGAGTAGGCCCGCGTGCGCGCCCAGTCCACTGGGCTGGCGGCGTTGTAGGAGACCACGACGTTCCGCAACGCCGGCATGCGACCGCGAAGGTACCCTCTCGTCCGGACGGGCAAGAGCCGTTTTGCGAGCCTCTCTCCTTTCCGTCCGATTTGGTGACCGAGCTTCTCCAGCCAGGCTCCACGCTTGGGGACGAGGTACTTCTCCTGCTCCAGCCATTGATCGAGGAAGAACACCTTGCGGATTTCGCCCGCGCCGTGGTCCGACACGACGAACAAAGTCGTGTCGCTGTCCAGGGCCGCCTGGATCCGCCCGAGCGCGACGTCGATCTCCTCATAAGCCCCCCGGATGAACTCCAGGCCCCACTCGCCCAGGCCGAAGAAGACGTGCTGGATGTGGTCGATCGACTGGAATACCGTCATGAACACTTCCCAGGGGTAGCGCTGCATCAGATAGAGCGTCGCGTCGGCGCGGCGCCGAATCACCGCGGCGACCTCCTCGCGGTACTTCTCGGGCTCGTATTTCTTGCCGACCGGGAACGACCAGTCGGGAGTGTACGTCCCGAAGTGCGAGACCAGGTCGTCATACGCCTCCGGAGGGTTCGCCATCGACCGATCGGCGCCCGGCGCGTCGAAACCGGAGATCAGGATTCCATTCACTCGTTCAGGGGGATAGGTGAAAGGGACGTTTGAGATGATGATGCGCTTGCCGGCGCTCCCGAGCTGTCCCCACACGCTCTCGCAGCGTCGGTCCCGAGACGTATTGAGCTTGAATCCGTAGGTCTGGCGATTTGGGGCGGTGAAATCGTAGACTCCGTGCTTACCCGGGTTCCTGCCGGTGGCGAAACTCGACCAAGCCGCGGGTGTGATGGGGTGAATCGTGGAGCGCATGGGGCCCCAGGCCGCTTGCCGAATCAGTCCGCCGAGATTCGGGAGCTTGCCGCGCTCGACGAGGGGGAGGATCACGTCGAAGGTCGCCCCGTCGATTCCGAAGATAAAGGCCTTAGCATCCATGAAAACCCTCTAGACAGCCGACAGGGTTGTCGCCTGCCGCTTTTCAGAGGCAATATGTGCCGGAAGGGATTGGAGCCAGTCCAGACATCCCGCGCTTCGCCCCGACGTCCGGCCGACGGTGACGGCAATCGCCTCATCGGCGTTTGTCTTGTCCATCAAGATAGCGCAGCGATGACATTGAAGCACCCCCCGCTGTGTCGCGGATCGACCGTCACGACCCGGACTCGCAACCGCAGCGCCGTCGCGGGAGCGGCGCCTCCCGCCAGCCCTGCCGGAGTGGAACGCGTGCGAGGTCACCGACCCGCCGCCTGCGGGACCTCCCCGTGGGTGCCGCCATCGAGCAGGGAGCGGTACACGTCGCCCAGCTTGCGGACCATGGCGTCGTGCGAGAACTCCTTCTCGACGATCTCCCTGCCGGCCAATCCGAAGGCCATCCGCCGTCGACTGTCCGCAAGCATCCGGGCGAGTGCCGCGGCGAGCACCTCGGGATTGCCAGGTTCGACGAGATCGCCCGAGACTCCGTCCCGAATCACCTCCGACACTCCCCCCACCCGGGTGGCGACGACCGGTTTCCTGAGCGCCATCGCCTCCAAGACCGCGATCGGAAGCCCCTCAGACTTCGAAGTCAGAACGAGGAGATCCGCCGCGGAAAGCAGTGGATAGGGGTTCTCCAACCAACCCACGAACATCACGTGTTCCGCCACTCCGGCTTCCCGTGCCAGTCGCTCGAGGCTCGCTCTCTCCGGGCCATCACCCACGACGACGAACATGACCCGTTCATGTTGCAGCACGATGCGTGCGGCTTCGAGCAGCAGCCGGTGGTTCTTGACCGGCGAGAGGCGGCCGATCGAGGCGATGACCGGCAACCGATCGCGGCCGCCGTCGCGCGAGCTGGCCGCGGGCCGGGTCCGGTTCAACAGATCCGCCGTCACCGGGCAGACCTCCCGGGCGGCCGCTTCGATCCGCGCCAGATCGACAGCGTTGTGGATCACGTCGATCTTCCGGGGATCGAGATCGCGCCAGACCAGGTACTCGCGGACGGAATCCGCTACCGCGATCACCCGGTCGCATTTCTTCAAGGCCCGCATGTTGCCGCGCAGCAGCAGGGCACGTTTCAGCCACGACTTCTGGCTTTCTGCCAGGACGTGACTCAGATGTGAGTGAACGTGGACGACATGGGCGACGCCGCGAACGCGGGAACGAATCGCCCATCCATACAGATTCGAGATGACGTTGTGCGTGTGTACGACGTCAAAACCACCTTGGCGGGCGAACTCCACTGTCTTCGTCAGCTTCCGCCAGTCCCAATTCCTGGCGCCGCGGAAGCGGATGACACGGACGCCAGGCGGCAAGCTAAGGGGAGACTCGTCGAGAACCAGCACCGAGACCTCTCCCAGTTCCGGAGCGAGTCCTTCACAGGCGCCGTTCACCACGCGCAGAATCCCGCCCCTCTCCTGTCCACATAGGAGGTGGAGGATTTGGGCCGCCGGCCTGCCTCTCCTCACCGAGGGCGACCCTGGATCCGTGACCATTCCGTCAGGCTGTTTTGTCTCGGGCATCTTCTGCTCGCGTGTCGTCCAACTCCGGCTCCACGGTCATCTGCCGGCCGCGCTCTCGGGCTCCGGCGGTCAGGCCGTCCGCAACGGCGTCCGCAGGGATTCAGGCACCTCCGCCGTCGAGAAGGACAACCGGTAGACCACCGACGCGAGCGCGAAGAGGATCCAGTAGTTCTCATTCTCCAGAATGTTCGACGTGCCGGCGAAACAGAAGTACGCAGCCAGCGCCGCCAGGATCACGACCGCGAGCCGACGAATGGTTCCGTCGCGCGTACGGCGAAGCACGGAGAGCATCATGCCGGCCAGGGTCGCGTAGATGCTCACGTAGACGATGACTGCCAGCAAGCCGTTCTCCGCCCAGGTTTGCAGCACGCTGTTGTGGGTCCAATAGGGGCTTCGCGGAACCTCTGGTATTCGAGCCGAATACCGGTTGTAGGCCTTGGGGAAGTTGCCAGTGCCGACGCCGACGAACGGATGGTCCTCTATCATCATGGCGGCCATTTGCCACCATCCAAGACGGTACTTCACCGAGGTGCCGCCGGTCTCACCGGTGTAGCGACCCGCGTTCCCGCTCGAACTCACCAACGAGAGCACAAGCACGATGGCAGCGAGCGTGACACCGGTCACGGCCATGATCGTGAACTTCCAGCGCATCTCCGTCAGGAGCCAGAACAACCCCGCGCCGACGGTCCAGGCAAGCAGTCCGCCCCGCGAGCCAGTAGCGAGCAGCGCGATTATCAGAAGCAGGAGGACGAGCCCGACCCCGATCTTGAGCAGCTTGGAGCCCGGATCGAACAGGAGCCGGAGCGCCACGAAACTCGGGAAGATGATCGAGATCGCCAGGAAATCCGGATCGCCCCCGGGCCCGCCGACTCGGAAGGACTCACTCGTCAGCGTGTAGTCCAGCGCGGTGTCCTTCTCGCCCCAGACCGTCTCCAGAATGGACTTTTCGGTTGCGATCTCATACATGCACACCAAGCCGACAAAAAAGTACGCGACCATCGCTACGAGGAAGATCCACCGTATGACCTTCGTGCTGTCGATCACGGTGATAAGTACCACGAACAGCACGAAGTTGTTGACTCGACGGAGCGTCTGGCCGAAGAACATGGTCAGGTCCTCGGCGTTGACGATCGAGACCAACGACAGGGACAGGAGCAGGGCGGCCAGGTAGAACACGGGGTTCTGGAGAATCGCGCTCAGCGGTTCAGGATTTCGCTCGAGTAGAAACCGCGTGGCCCAGGCGATGAGGTAGATCGCGATCAGGACCTTGCTCACGCTGAATTGTGTCTCACCGATCCTGCCGAGCCGATCCATGGCGATGGCGAAAAAGACAGGCAGAATGCCGACCTGGAGGCTCCACAGATCGATAACCAAGTTGACGACGAAAACGACCAGCACGGCGCCCAGCAGCCACTTGACCGAGTAGATCATCCCGAACACGGCGCAGGCCGCAATCAACATGCCGATCAGAACGATCTTCTCACCCGACGGCGACAGCTTCACCGGCGCGCCTCATCTTGCAGGGGGGCGGCGGCGACACCCGTGGCGCGCGAGCCAACGAGACGCCTGGACGCTTCACCCACGGTCACGTGGTCCTCGTGCGCAAGCCGAATCTCCGCGCGATCAGGCCGGAAGCCCACAACCACTCGTCGCGGGCGATCGCCCCCGAGGCATAGAGCAGCAGGGCGTACATCGTGGCGACGAGGGCCGCGAGCAACGCCCAATGCAGATAGGCGCGGACCAGGTAAGCTGCACCCAGGGTGACGCCCAGAACGGCGAACAGCCTGAGGTATGGCCAGGTCGCCGACCACTTGGTGTCGAGGATCTTGCCCAGGAAGTAGAAGCGTGCAAAGAACCCGGCCCCAACGACGATCACAGAACCGAGTGCGGCGCCGACAAAACTGAAGTGCGGGATCAATAGAACGTCGAGGAGTATGTTCAAGATGAACGACGCGATCAGGATCGGGAGGTAGTGCCTCAGTTCCTTGACCGACCCGAGTACCGAGTACGAGGGTAGGTTGAGCGCCTGGAACGCGTACGCCCAGCCAAGAACGGCCAACGCCGTTGCCGTCGGCAGGAACTGGTCGCCGAAGATGAGGCGCACTATTGGCTCCGAGAACAGGCTCGTGAACAGAATCAGGGGAAAGCTGATGGCGATCATCACGAACTTCGTGGCCTTCTCGACGAGGTCACGCACCACGTCCTGCTCGATGTAGATCTTCTTGGAGATGACCGGCACCAACGCCCAATTGAGGCTCCGCGGAAGCAGGATGATGGTCATCAGAATACTGTGCGCCGGCCCGTAGTAGCCGATCGCCACCTGGCGATCGATGGGTCCCGGGACGATCGACAGCAGGAGGATGTCGACCCGCGTATCCATGAAGCCGAAGATGAAAACGAGGAAGAAAGGCCAGCAGCCGACGAGCACTTCCCTTACCACGGCCAGATCGACGGCCAGCCGAAACTTGACGAGACGTAACCAAATGAAGGCGCCGGAGAGGAAGAAAACCAGCGCATCCACGAGGATGTTCACGGTGAACAGCCACCTCAAGCCGAGGCCGAGCCGCAGGACGGCGACGCCGGAGGAGGTGAACAGCAGCGCCGTCAGTACCACGAACAGGCCGAGGACCTTCATACGCTCGAAGGCCACGAGAATGGCGTCCAGCGCGTCTTGCATGCAGTTCATGAGAATCGCGATGCCGCCGATGCAGGTAAGGGTCTGAGTCTCGGGTGGGTAGCCCGCCAGACGAACGAACAAGAGCAGGACCAGGTAGGCGGCGAAGGCGGAGACGAAACGGAGCGCCAGGACATTGCTGAGGAGTTCTTTGGCCCGCTCCCGGTCCCTGCTGACCAGCCGGATGATCATCGGCCGGATCCCAAAGTTCGCGATGGCGGTGGCCGTAAACACCATGGTGCTGACCAACACGTACTGGCCGTAGTGGCTTGTGCCGAGCACGCGGGCGGCAATCGCAATGAAGCAGACGTTGACCAGCTTCTGGACGACTTGGGAGGAGAAGACGTAGAAGGTGTTTCGCGTTATCCCTGCACCGGTTCCCATGGCCGTTCTCAACGCCCTTCGTTGCAGGGTGCCGGCGCCCGAGGAATCCGCAAGCGTCCCGAGGGTGACGCGACCGGGCTCCTCCTCATGCCACAGGTTTGTCCAGGTCCGCGATCCGGCCGAGCAGGGGAACCCCGATATCCTCTTCGACGTCCCTGGCAGTGAGGACGGGCTCGTTCCAGTACTCCAGGACAAAGGCCGCCCCGAAGGAGAACACGGTGCCGAGGAAGGCCCCCACGAGAAGGTTCAGCCACCAGATCGGCCAGTCCTGATCGCGGCTCGGCGGGACGAAGGCCGCATCGAGCACCCGGAGGTTGTATTCGTTGCTATCGGTCTTCTGCTCGACCTGCAGGCGCTCAAATCGGCTCTTGAGCGTCTCGTAGATGGACCGATCGATCTCCACGAGCTGGCCGAGCCGGCGGAGCTCAATCTCGTTCTCCGGGAGGCTCTCGAGGTTCTTCTCCAGATCGGAGACAATCTTGCGGAAGGCGGAGGTCCTGGCGGCCAGCACGTCGCGTTGGACGTTGAGATCGACCTGGCGGGATAGCAGATCCTGGTAGTTCGGGTTGACCGCTTGGGTCTGGGCCTGTACGACGTCCCTGACGGCCGCCTGGATGTCCCTTCGCCCGGAGTCAATCTGGGCCTGGAGGCCCTTGACCTCCGGATGTCCCTCCTCCTTCTCCACCAGCAGGAGGGCTTTCCGGAGTTCGAGATCGACAACCCGCTGCTCGAGATCCGCGACGACGGGGTTCGTCGCGATGGTAGCCGAGAGAATCTTCTTCTCGGGCTGACTGGCCAGCTCCCTCGACACCGCGTTGAGGCTCGCCTCGGCCTCCCGGCGCTCTTTGTCCGTGCTGAGCAGTGCGGTCTGGAACTGATCGATTTTCTCGACCTTCAACCTGCGGTCATCCTCGATCGAGAACAGGCGGTTCTCGGTCTTGTATCGCGCCAGAGCTTCCTCGGACTTGCGCAGGTTCTCGGCCGACACCTCGACCTGATTCGAGACGGAAGCGATGGTGTTCTCGGCCCCCTCATGGGTGAATTGCTTGGTCTTCTCCCGCAGCATCTCGATCATGTCGTTGGCGATTTCCGTCGCGAGCTCCTGCGTCTCCCCATCGACCGTGATGTTGATCACACCGGTGCCTTCCTCCTCCTCTTCGACATCCAGCCAGTCGTCGAGAAAGTCGTCCGCCGCGTCGTCGAGCCAGTCCTTCTCACCGCCTTCTGGCATCAAGCCGACCCATTGCGCCATGGTCAGCGGGCTGTACACAACTTCGGCCATTCCCTTCTTGATCCAGTCCCGTATCGTCGGTGGATTCTGGCGGCGATCCCTCATGCGCTCGTCGAGGTGATACTTCTGCACAACCTCGTACGCCATGTTCCAGCCCGTGAGCGTGGAGATCAGATCGAGGGCGGCGGTCCCCCCGCTGTCGCTCCCGGCGACCGGCATGTTCACGTCCTTGAAGAGACCCAACGTCTGCTTCGACGCCCGCTCGACCAGGACGAGCGTGGTCCCCTCCCACACGGGCGTGACGAGGTACCCGAAGAACTGAATCGAAAGAAACGTGGCGATCCCTACCAGCAGAATCAGGTTGCGTCGCTTCCGGATCACCAAGCGGAAGTAGTGAACGTATTCGATCTTCGCATTCGGCGGCTGCATGCTTCCCGTCCATCACGGCTGGCCTGGTCAGGCCGGCCGGCCATCTAGGGAGTCGTGAAATAGGCTGGGAGGTACGCCGGAACCTTGTTGAGGATCGCCCCGACGATCCGTCCCCCGTTCCGCTGGATCAGGTTCCGGGCGGCCAGCAGCTCGGAACGCTGAGTCTGGTCCGCCGCGACCACGAGGAGGATCCCGTCCGCCATCTGCCCGAGTGTCAGGGGCTCAACGCCCGAGGCGACCGACGGACCATCGATCAGGATGAAGTCGAAGCGTGTGCGCGCCCGGCGCAGGAACGCGGCGAATCTCTCCCACGAGGCGGCGTTGAGGAGCTTTTCCTGTCCCTCTCCCCGGGGCAGTGCGCGGAGTCCGGGGAGGTCAGGGTCGGGTATCACGCCATCCCCCGCGAATCCGTCGGCGGCGAGCAGGTCCATCAGGCCCGGGTTTCCCTCGAGGCCGAGGTGCCGCCCGAGGCGAGGACTCCGCAGGTGAGCATCGACGACCAGCACCTTCTTGTCTCGGATGGTGAGCGCGACCGCGAGGTTCAGCGTGGTGATTGTCTTTCCTTCCTGGGCCACCGCGCTGCTCACGAGGAGGGTCTTCCGTTCCGCGTTCTCGGGGTCCAGCAAGAACTTCCGCAAAACGGTCGCGTACGCGTGCGCGGCCGGCGCATCCTGCGCGTGGGAGGCGCGGATCGATTGCCAGCTCAGTTCCATTCGCTTCTTGCGCAGGCGCATCGAGATTCCAGGGAAACGGTTCAGTTGCTGTTGATGAGCACGCTGCCGCCGTGACCACCTTCGCCATGGAGTGCCTCGTCGACGAAAGGCCCGAGGACGATCGCCCGCTCCATCCAGACAATCGGCTCCATGATGTTCCGAAGATGCTTGAAGAAGCGGTCGACATTCGCGATGGTCGTCGGCGGGACGTAGATGACATCGCCGTTCGCAAGGCGGGGGTTCTGTGTCAGGTCCCCCTTCTTGAAGAGCTTGTCGATGTCGAACACCTCGACGGTGCCGGTGGTGCGCGCTTCCACGGGAATGCGGAGGATCTGCTTCCCCCTGCCGTCGAGCGTCAGCCCGCCGGCGAGCGCAACGGCATCCACCAGCGAGAGGCTCTGGTTCCCGAGGCTGAAGATCCCCGGCCTCTGGACTTCGCCAAGGACGAAGATCTTCCGGCTGCGATAGTTGCTGACGGTGAGCGTCACCTGCGGGTCCTTGAGGTAGGCCCGCAGGCTCTCAACGATCTTGTCGCGGATCACCGTGACGCCCACCCCGTCGGTCTGGACCGCCCCGACGAGGGGGATGAAGAACTCTCCGTTCGCATCGACGACGTATTTCCCCCCGAGATCCGGGTTCCGCCAAACGGCGATCTCGAGCTCATCGCCGGGGCCGAGGGTGGCGTCGCTGATCTTCGGCACCGCCAGCTCGGTCTCGTCCGGCGCCGCCGGCTCGGGGACCGGCGGAGCTTGCTGCGTCGAGGCGCAGGCGACGAGTGCAGCCGCCAGCAGGCTGGGGCCGAGCCGGCCCAGTCTCCGGAAGAACGGTGTCATCATTTCACCTTCCGCGCCTGGCGCGGTCCGCAGGACCGGTTGGCCGCGCGGACCCGCCCGTGCGGCCCCCGGGGATCGTCCCGCCTGGCCCCGACTCGGCTTCCCTGAGATAGTGTCACGCTCATCCCCACTCGCTACCGTCCGGGTTGCAGATGGTAGTCGCTGTCGCCGAGCATGTAATACCAGCTACGCTCGTCCTGCAAATGCTCCAGATCGAGGCCTGCCTCCGCCCGAGGGATCACGATCAGGGAGGTGCGCGCCTCGCGCCTCCTGAAGCCGCACGCCTTGAGCCGCTCGGCGAGCGGATGGCAAGCTGGCAACCAGCAGGTTACATTCACCGCGCCTTCCGCCGCCAGCATTGCGATCGCGGTCGACAGCAGGCGCTCCGCGCTGTTCAGGTCGCCTGGGGCGCAGACCAACTCGTCCAGGATCCCCCGGCTTGTCCCTTCCGACTGGGAACGGTGAAAGACCACGAAGCCGCGCAGAACCCCATCCAACTCGACGGCGAATCGCCGGTAAGCGACGATCGGGCAGTCGGCATACCTCCAGTTGAGATAGGCCGAGTCTCGCACCGTCAGGATCGGCGCCAGGGTCAGCGCTTCCGCCAGCCGGTCGAAGCGCTCGTCAAATCGGTCGATCGACGTCACTCCCTGCCCGAGGGGAGGACTCTCGCGGGAGGTGCTGCTGCGTGAGCGGCTGCGCAGCCAGCCGAGGGCCCCGGAGGCCGAACCCCCCAGCATCTGGTTCAGGTAGTGGCTGTAGTCGAGGACGCGGACAAATCGGCCGACCGGCGCGACCAGGCTGAAGCCGAGGAACTCAACGGAGAGCTGCTTGGTCTCCTCGGTCGCGAACCCAAGCCCGAACGCGAGCTTCCGCGCGGACGCCTCCTCGCCGATCCCCTCGGCCATCTGGAAGTAAAGGCCCCCCCCGCGGTGGTCCGGGAGGATCTCCGCATCCACCTGCTGGCCCGCGACCACCGTGCGGTCTCCGACGCGCATGCGGGTTGGCAGGAACCCGAGCTTGCCGACGATCCGCCCCTCGTACTCAGCCACGATGACGCACGCCGACCCGGCGGGGTTCGCGAAGTACTTCCACCGCCAGAAGTCGGCGTCAAGCGCCTGACGGCCCAGGGCTTGGTCGAAAGCCACCAGGGCGTCCACGTCTCCCGGAGCGCAGGCGCGAACACGGGGCGAAGAGGCAACCGCCATCACGTTCTGATCCGCCGCAATCTGTGCAAGTTCTGATGCCTCCGTCCGCAGCGATCGACACAGGTCGGCCACCCCCTTCGCCTGGGGTGCCGCGTGGCAATCGGAACGGAAGGGGGCAGCGGCGGGTGCCTGACAGATCCCCCCTTCACGCGCGCCAACGCTACAAACTCATTCCAACCACGCGAGTTGTCAAGTCTTGAGGGGGTAAGTGGGCCGCGCATTCACCCATCTGAACATCGCAAGGGCACCGTGGGCTTTCACGCGGATGCTGTCTGCCACCGGGATCACCAGGTTTCCAGATCCCGACAGGCCTGCCCGGCGCACGACCGCAGCTGGTTGATGCGAGTGTTCGCCCACCCTCTTTGCCCCGGCGTTAGCACGGCGGCGTTGCTGGCCAACTCGAACGGATCCAGGTTCAGATCGTAGTACTCCGCCGACCCGTCCTGCCAACTGGTCAGCACGCGACTCGGCACAAGCGCGAATGGGCCGGAGCGGAGAGTCCAGAAGGTTGGTACCGTCAGGCCGTCCTGACTCAGCCTCAACCCCTCGATCAGGAACAAGTCTCTCCAGGCCGTCGGGGGAGTTCCTTCGAGCAGCGGTACCAGCGAGCGACCATCGACGTCGATCCCCGGCGTCACCCCCGCCAGCTCCGCGATGGTCGGCGCGAGATCGGTGTTGAGCGCCACCTGCGCCGTGGTGCTTTCCGACGTCATCGCAGGATGCCGGATGTAGAGAGGGACGCGCGAGGATTCCTCGTACGGAACAACCTTGCCGGTGGCTCGATGCTCCCCGAACAAAAACCCGTTGTCCGACGTGAAGATCAGCACGGTGCGATCCATGGCGCCGCGAGTCCGGAGGACTTCGGTCACCGAGCCGATCAGGTCGTCGACCGCAAGCATCGACGCCAGCCGCGATCGATAGCTCTGCTCGAGGCAATCGATGTCCGCCTGGCTGTAGGGCGTAGGTAACGCTTGTCGGAACCAGGCAGGTTTATCGCTGAGGTCCGCCTCGTTGAACGAAGGAGAACGCGGCAGCGAGATCGAGTTGGCGAGCCCCTCGTGCCGGGGGGCCGGCCGGATCAGCCCCAGCGCCTGATCCGGAAGGGAACAGGGCGCCGGCATCGTCTCCGAATGGGGTGCTAGTGGCGCAATCCAGAGGAAGAACGGAGCATCGATGTGCGTGGCAGTCCCCGGCAGTTCGGTCAGGAAGGCGACGGCTCGTTGCGCGAGGACGTCTGTCTGGTAGTCCGCCGGCGCCGAACCGTAGTTGATCAGCGCCCCGTTGTCGTTTATCTGGTAGTTGTAAACGCGGTTAAGCGTCGGCTCGGTCAATGCCTGCCAGTCCGTCCAGCCCGGAGGGATGTAGGTCGGATCGTCCGAAGGGTCGGAGCCCGACGAATTCCTTCCGTAACCGTTGAGGTACTTCCCCACGAAGCCCGTGGCGTACCCGGCGTCGGCGAGCCAGGTTGCGACGGTTGAGGAGTCATCGAGGACCGTAACCCCGCCATTTGGGCGGAGGTTGGCCCGAACGTGGTGGTTGTGTGCGTACTGACCGGTCAGGAGTGTCGCTCGTGATGGACAGCAGAGCGGGGTTGTCGTGAATGAATTGGTGAACCGCATCCCGGTGTTGATGAACTCCGACTGGAGGTGCGGGAGGAGGTTTGCGACGGTCAGGTCGCCGATCATCTGCTCCGACAGGTCGTCAGCCGTGATGACGACAACGTTGTAGGTCGGCGCCGCTACCAAAGGAAGCGCGGTGCTCACCGCCAGGGCCAGCCACTGGCCTGCGACGAAGGCCACATGCCACCTACTCCTGCGGGCAATACCATTCATTCGGTGAACCCCCTAATAAGTGTCCCGCCCGCCGTGGCCGACGCCTTATCACGTGTGGCGGGAGGCGGGTGGGGCCGCCGCTTCAGGCCCACCACACCGCGATTCAACGGGGGAGAGACAACCGAAATGTACCGAGTGCCGGGCGCTTTGTCAATCGAATCGGCGGCGGGCCAGCCATTCCGCCTCTTGCTGCCTCAAGTGGAGCGGAGCGACGCGACGATGTCCATGCCCCGAACCCCGTGGTCGGAAATCGTCCGCCCCACAAGTAATTTCACGAGGGTGTGGCCGTTCACGCACGTTGTTTGGTGGTATGTTCCTCGCATCAGGTCGCCGCGGCCGGGATGACGGTGGAGTCGATTTCGGCCGTTCGGGCCCTGGCTTCTCGGGGCGCCAAGGAGGGCTGACGCCGACATGCAACGAAACCTGCCGCGAGGGAGCAACTTGGCTGCGACGACCCCGATGACTCCGCCCTCACCTCCAGGGAAGCAGCCCGCTCCTGGGATCGGCGACGATCGCGCGGTGCGCACTTCCGAACCACTGGGCGTCATCCTGCTGACCACCGCGGGTCATTTCTCTGGCGTCACAGGTGGACAGGGGGTGATCTCGCACCCGCGGGTACCGGCGCGTAATCCGGACAGGACGGGCCTTTTCCGCACGCGGGCACCCCTGCACCGTCGCACCGCGGTGCTGTTCGCGGTCGGCATGCTGTTGGTCTCGACGCCGCTCTCGGCACGCTCGTGGGAGTCCCTGGGACCTGAGGGGGGAGATCGGTTCCTGGTCAGAATCTCCCCAGAGGACCCGCGATCCCTCTTCGTGGTCGGCCACCACGGCGTGCATCGCAGCCGGGATGCCGGAGAGAACTGGGAGCTGGTGAGCAACCCCGCGATGGGGCGCGACTCCTTCCTCGACGTCGCCTTCGCTGCGACGAACCCCAGTGCGCTGCTGGTTGCCGGAGCCGAGACCGGCGTCTGGTACAGCCCGGACGAAGGGATGACCTGGCAGACGCGCAGCGCGGGACTGCCCGAGGACGGTGCTGACGAGAGGTATTTCCCGGTAACCTCGCTAGTGACGACATCAGGCGGAACGGTATTCGCAGCGATGGCCGGAAGCCGATCCGGGAGCGCCCCGCCAGGGACCGTATACCGGTCGGACAATCTAGGGGTGAGTTGGATCAAGCACGACGCGGGGATCGGGCTCGCCACGGCCGCCGCGGTGTCGCTGCTGAGCGTTGACTCGGCTGGCCGGGTGTGGGGAACGGTGTCCGGCCGCGGCGTCTACCTCTACAAGCCGGGGGCCTGGCAGGCCCGCAACGGCAACCTGCCCCAAGCCGCGCTCGGCGCCACCTTCCTCGCACACGATCCCGTGGATCAGAATCGCCTGTTGCTGGGGACCGAGTCGTCGTGGGTCTGGGAAACAGCGGATGGAGGCGCGAGCTGGTCGCAGCGGCCGCTGCCAGCGGAACTGTCCGGGTTGCCCCTGCCGCCTCTCGTCTACACCGTGGTGATCGACCCCAGTAACCCCGCGGTAGTTCTGGTACGCGCGAACGATAGCGACGGTTCGACCGAGCACCCCCTGTTCCGGCCGACGGCGGAGCAGACGAGTGGTGGAGGACTCTATCTCTCCTCCGATGGCGGCGCGACGTGGGCAAGGCGTTCGGTATTCGCCTTCCGCCTCACCCCGGACCCTACCGAGGTGATCGAGGAAGCGTTCCCGGGTGGGGGAGTGGTCCGCCGGTCGAGAACCTGGTTCAGCACCGCGGGCGGCAGGCAGTCGCTGTTTCGGAGTTCCGACGGATTCGGGACCCTCGACGTGAAGACCAAGGGGATCCAGACAATCTGGATGAACGACGTCTGGGTTCACCCGGCGCCGTCGGTGGGCCAGGAGCCGACCATCATCGGCGCCTCCGAGTCCGGGCTGTTCCGCCTTACTGGGGGTCCCACAGGCGGCTGGGGGTTCACCCCATCGGCCGGGAGTGCCGTCTACACCTGGGGGATGGCAGCGGATCCCGGGGACTCCGAGGCGTTGTTCTACGCCACCGGCCACCCGTCATGGACGACCCCGGAGCTCATGGGGGTGTATCGGCTACCGCTCTCCTGCTTCGAGCAGGAATGTTCGCCGGCTGACCATCAGATCCTTTCCGCGACAGGGCTCTGGCGGGTCGTCACGACGCCGGCCTGGCCGCGTCGTCTGTACGTGGCCGGACAGGAGCGGGGAGTGCTGGTGAGCGGTGATGGTGGGCAGACCTGGATCGACGGGAACCGTGGCATCACGCTCCCAGCCAGCATTACGGACCTGGTTCTCGACGCCGAGGGGGACCCGCGTCTGGCGTCGTTCCGGACCTCTAGCGGCAGGCCGGGCCTCGACCCGCCGCACCCCTGGCAGCCGCAGTACGGAGAGCCCGGGGGGGTCTACGCCTTCAACCGGCCTCTGCAGCAGTGGGTGCGAATGAGCGGGATCCGGCAGGCGGTGTTCAATCTCGAGGTGGTCCACGGTGACCCACTCGCTGTCTACGCCGCCAGTTCCGCAGGGGTCTACCGCCTGAATCCACCCGGGCCTTGGACCCTCATCTCCCTCCCCGTCCTGATCCATGACGTGGCGGTGGATCCCCACCATCCAACGCACCTCTATGCCGCGACTCCGTCCGGAGTCATGCGAACCACCGACGGTGGCGCGCACTGGCAGGACGTATCCGAAGGGCTGCCCGTGCGTGTCGTGTATGCGCTCGAATTCGACCCGAGCGATGGGTCGCTCTACGCGGCCACCGAGGGGGCCGGACTCCAGCGGCTCGCACCCGATCCGAACCCGGTGCCGCTCGTCGTGTCGGAACCGGTGAGCCTCGACTTCGGATCGGTACCGCTCGGGATCAGGAAGGATCTCGACCTGACCTTCACGAACAGCGGGGAGGCGGACCTGGTGATCACTTCCATCGTCTCGACTCATCCCGGTTTCTCGGTTCCAGGGGTGCCGTTCCCGGTGACCATCACGCCGGGAAGCTGGCTGAGGGTCAAGGTGCGCTTCGCCCCCTCTGCCGCCGCCACGGACAGCGGCACGCTGATCGTGGCGGGCAACGCCGCGAATGCGCCGCTCTCGGTCCCCGTGCAGGGGGTGGCGTACTCCGGCAGCGGCTCGATCTCGGTGACGGTCGATCCGCCACGGGCCGCCTGGATTGTCACCACCCCATGGGGGGCGACGCTGCCGTTGGTCGGGAGCGTGAACCCCTGGTGGGTTCCGACGGGTACGTATCAGGTGGTTTGGCAGCCGATGGAGGGGTACGCGGTGCCGGTGAACCAGCCGGCCCTCGCGACCGTCGTCGATGGGCAGGCCGTCAATATCACCGGGGTGTACCGGCGGCTGTCTCCCTGAGGGGGAGCAACGGCGCGCGCGAGCCGAGAGTCTTACCAGCCCCTCCAGTCGCCAAGGGTCTGGAGCTCCCGTGCGAGGAACTGACGGCGCACCTCCCGCCGCCGGACCTTGCCGCTCGCGGTCCTCTCGAGCGTCCCCGGGCGGATCAGCACGATCGCATCGGCCAGCGTGTTGTGGGCTCGCGCGATTCCCTTCTGGATGCTCCCGATGACCAGTGGCAGGTCGGGCCGCTGGCCGTAGTTCAGCTCGTAGACAATCACCAGGCGCTCCTGCCCGGCGGCATCGACTCCGAAGGCCGCCCCGCAGCCGCTGCGCAGCGCCGGATGACTCCCCTCGATCGACAGCTCGATATCCTCGGCGAAGTGGTTATTCCCCCCCTTGATGATCATGTCCTTCAGCCGGCCGCAGAGGAACAGCTCGTCGTGCCACAGAAAGCCGAGGTCCCCGGTCCTGAGGTGGGGGCGATCCCCGCCGTCCTTCCACGCCGCCTGGAACGTCTCGCGGGTCGCGGCCTCATCTTGCCAGTAGCCGCCGGCGACGCTCGGCCCGGAGATCCAGACCTCGCCCACCTCCCCCTCAATGCACGCGGTCCGCGTTTCCGGGTCCACGATCCACAGGTCGTCCGGGGTGACCGGGAGCCCGCACCCGACGAGAACCCTTGCTTCGGCAAGCTCGGTAGATTCGGCCCTTTCGCGAGCCACAGGGCGCGGGGCCCACGCCTCGAACACCCCTTTCTCGAGCGCCCCGCGCTGGGCGTTCAGGTGGGTGGGTCGCGGCTGCCGCTTGAGTCCCGAGACGATCAGCGTGTGCTCGGCCAGGCCATACGTTGGGTGGAACGCCTCGGCCTGGAACCCGAACGGAGCGAACCGCTCCGTGAACCGATCCATGGTGCGCTTCTGGATCGGCTCGGCGCCGATCTGCGCGACGCTCCAGGCGCTGAGATCCAGCCCCGCGCAGTCGCGCTCGAGCACCCGCTCGACGCACGCTTCGTAGCCGAAGTTGGGCGCGCAGCTCATCGTTCCCCGGAAGGTCGAGATCGCCTGCAGCCACCACGCTGGTTTGTAGAGGAACGCCGCCGGATCGAGGAAGGCGCAGGGGATCCCGACGTAGAGGGGAAAGACGATGCCGCCAATCAGACCCCAGTCGTGCGAGAAGGGGAGCCAGCTCACCAGGCGCGTGCTCGAGGTGGCCGCGAAGGCTCGTTCGAGCAGGCCGCCGTTGTGCAGCAGGTTGGCATGGCTCACCACCACCCCCTTGGGATGTCCCGTTGACCCGGAGGTGAACTGGCAGAAAGCAGTGGTGCTGCCGCTCAGCTTGGGTGTCGTCCACTCCGTCCCGCCGCCTGCCACGACGTCGTCGAACTCGGGGACTACCGGTCGGGGTGCCGCTGCGCTCGCTGCGTGCTCTGCGACGACCGCCAGCGCGCGGGCGCGGATCTCGGGGGGTGCGAGGATGATCGCCGGCTCCGCCGTCTGCACCAGCCGCAGGAAGCGGGTGGCGAGTCGGGTGCTCGCGGGGGGTGCCACCGGCACCGCGATCCTCCCAGTGAGCAGGCAGGCGGCGAAGCTGACGACGAACTCGAGCTGGTTGCGGAACACCAGCAGGACGCGGTCGCCGGGGATGGTGTGCCCCACAAGGTACCCGCCCACCTGTCGGGCCTGCCGATCGAGCGCGCCGTAGGTGAGACTCGTGCCGGTCAGGTCGCTGCCTGCCAACGCGACGAACGCGACCTCGTCCGGGCGGGTCTCGGCCCGGTAGGTCAGCAGGCTGGCGAGGTCGAGGATTGGTCGCGCAGGCGGCACGCGCCGAGCTCAACCGCGGACGAGGTCCGCGAGCTGCGCCGAGAGCGACGCGAGCGTGGCGTCCCGATCGATCAGATTCGTATCCAGGTCTTTGCCCAGCCAGACGCCCAGATCGCTCAGCAGCGCCACCGCGGCGATCGAGTCGAGCCCGTACTGCTCGAAGGTGCGCGACACGTCGATCTGCGCCTCGGGGACATCCAGCAGCGCAGCCATGTGCAAGACGATCCAGGACTGAATCTGCTGCTGCGATCTGCGATCGACAAGGGTGTCCTGCGGCGGACGAGCGGAGGGTGCCGGGGGATTGTCGTTCATCGTTCCTTCGATCCGAGAGGAGGAGTGGGACAGACGATCACGTGGCGCGGACCTGCTTGTCGCGGATCTCCGTGGCCGTCGGCCGGTTCACGTCCCAGACCCAGCCGAGCGACTCCAGCAGTCGAATCAGCATCCCGCCGGGGTCGATCTGCCACCAGCGGAACCCGAACAGCGCGGAGGTCGGCAGCGCGTGATGATTGTTGTGCCACCCCTCGCCGAGCGTGGGGAGTACGATCCAGACATTGTTACGCGCCTCGTCCCCCGTGTGGTGCGGCTTCCGTCCGAAGATGTGGTTGACCGAATCGATCGCGTTCGTGCTGTGGTAGGTCAGCAGCAACCGGACCGGCCCACCCCAGAGGAACCCGGTCAGCGCGCCCATCCAGCTCGCGCTCAGGATGCCGCCGAGTGCCGCGGGGATGGCGACGCCGAGGAAGACCCAGAGCAGGTAGAGCTGGTTCACCCGCGCCAGCGCCGGGTCGCGGTACAGGTCGCGCGCGAAGCGAAGTGGGTTCGAGAACTGATGGTCGAACGTCCACCCCATGTGCGCATGCCAGAACCCCTCCACCTTCCCCAGGCGGCGATCGTTGTCGACGTAGGGGGAG
>Ga0184629_10000025_pt1 | contig 52384 bp, 43 predicted proteins | sample PLM4_32_b1_FD_133158 | JGI IMG/M metagenome (GOLD analysis project Ga0184629, IMG submission 133158) | Groundwater sediment microbial communities from an aquifer in East River, Colorado, USA - PLM4_32_b1 | ecosystem: Environmental > Terrestrial > Soil > Riparian zone | place: USA: East River...
CCGCGGCGAGGTCGCGGCGCTGCGCGAGGCGGAGGACGCCTATTCCGTATCGGTCCTGCTGGAGACGGGGGACGACCGCCTTGCGTGGGCGGACTTCTCCGTCCCGAGGGTGTCGTGGCGCGAGTGGTGGGCCGGAGTGGAATCGACGCTCGACGGCGCGGCGATCCACGCGGTCGCGCGGGCGGACGCGGCGCTGCCCCTCCCGGCCCGCCCCGGTACCGGGGAGGGGCTCGCGCTCGACGGCGGCGCCATCGAGGACGCCGTCGCGGCTTCCGGCGCGACGGCCATCCCCGCGAACATGTGGGCCAACAGCACCCTCGACGATCCGCCGGCGCCACGTGCGGAGCACTCCGCGGTGTGGACGGGCACCGAGTTCTTGGTCTGGGGCGGTTACGCCAGCCGCCTGCCGACCAACACCGGCGCCCGCTACGAGCCGCTGACAGACACCTGGCGGTCGACGTCCACCCTGGGCGCGCCGGTCGCCCGGGCGCGGCACACGGCGGTCTGGACCGGCTCCGTGATGCTGGTTTGGGGTGGCGTCGGGCTCAACGGCGTGTTCCGCCTGCAGAGCGGCGGGCGCTACGACCCGTCGCTCGACCGCTGGCTTCCGACCTCCGAGACGGGCGCGCCGTCGGCGCGCGATTCCCACGCCGCCGCCTGGACCGGTTCGCGGATGCTCGTATGGGGTGGCTGGACGGGGGCATTCCCGGATTCGATGCGGTCCGACACCGGGGCGCAGTACGACCCGTTGGCCGACGCCTGGTTCCCGATGGCGACCGCCGGCGCGCCGGCGGCGCGGTCCGGATTCAGCGCGCTGTGGACCGGCGCCAGGCTTCTCGTGTGGGGCGGAGAGGACGGAGCCGCGCTGCTCGACGACGGGGGGAGCTACGACCCGGCAGCCGACGCCTGGGCGCGCATCGCCCGGATCGGCGCACCGGCGCCACGCTATGGTCACACGGCGACGGGGGACGCTACGACCCCGGCGCCAACCGGTGGCGCCCGCTGTCCGGCGCGAACTCCCCGAGCGGTCGCGGGTCGCATTCGGCCGTCTGGACCGGGACGTGCATGGTCCTCTGGGGGGGCCGTGGCGCGGATGGGGCGCTGCTCGCCTCCGGGGGGCGGTACGACCCTGCCGCGGACGGGTGGACACCGACGCGCGGATCCTCCGGTCCGGACCCCCGCGAGGGGCACGCTGCGGTCTGGACCGGGACTTCGATGATCGTCTGGGGCGGTGAGAGCGGCTTGCAGCAGACGCTCGCCTCGGGAGCGCGCTACGACCCGCTCACAGACGCCTGGTCCGCGACCTCCACCGTGAACGGCCCCGAAAGACGCACGGGACACACGGCAGTGTGGACGGGGGACGAGATGGTGGTCTGGGGGGGCCTCGGCTATTCGACCACCGCCCTCGGGACGGGCGGCCGCTACGATCCGCTGTTCGATACCTGGGCCCCGACCTCCCTCGCGGGCGCGCCGTCGCCCCGCGGCTGGCATTCGGCCGTCTGGACGGGAAGTCGGATGATCGTCTGGGGTGGGACGCAGAACCTCGGGGACGGGGCGAGCTATGACCCGGCCGCGGACGCCTGGACCGCCGTCTCGACGGCGTCGTCCCCGACGGCGAGGACGTCCACAGCGCGGTCTGGACCGGCGATCGGATGATCATCTGGGGCGGCGACCTCGGCCAGAATGGCGGCGTCTCTGGCGGGCGCTACGACCCCGCGAGCGACACCTGGTCGCCGACATCGACGGTGAACGCCCCCTGGCCACGCAGGAGCCACGTCGTGGCGTGGACCGGCAGCGAGATGATCGTCTGGGGCGGATGGGACACTGTGGACTACGGCGTCCACGACGACGGCGCGCGCTATGACCCGGTGGCGGATACCTGGACGCCGATCTCGGTGACCGGCGCACCGTCTCGCCGCATCGCCGCCAGCGGCGTCTGGACCGGCAGCCGTCTCATCGTGTGGGGAGGTACCGTCTCCTACGGCGACGACCTGCGGACCGGGGGTCGCTACGATCCCGCCACGGACACCTGGACCCCGACGACCCTCGCCGGCGCCCCCGAAGGGCGATCGCGCCTTACCGCGGTCTGGACCGGCGATCGGATGATCGTCTGGGGAGGCGCCGCGGCCACGCTCCTGAGCTCCGGGGGCGAGTATTTCCCCTGAGCCGGGCCCGTCGAAGGGGTGGGGGCCGGTCGAACCGCACGCCCACCGAGTTTGACGGATCCTCATAGGAGCCGTGATCGAGCGAAGCGCTGCTTGAACGGCCTATCGTGCAGCCTCACTAGCTGCCCTTGAATCCACCGCCACCCGGTACTAAAACCAGCCGAAATCGAGGCGCAGGTTGACCGGATGATGCTTATCGGACGCGGATTTCCACGTTGAAACCCCTCACTCCCGTCAAGCGCGAGGATACGACGCGCCAGATCCGGACGTATCCGCGGCCGCTCCACCAGGCATGTTCGGAACTCCCCATTCTTCGAGAGAGCCTCGAGCACGCGCGCGCGTGCTGGGTCTAAACCCGGAAGGCCAAGCTGAAAGACGACGTGTTCAAGATCTCAGAGCGTGCGGCCAAGAAGACCGGCATCAAGGAGGAAGAACCGACAGCGTTGTGTCCACGCATGGGCGGCGTTCTATCGCGGGACTCCGGGGAGAATCGACGCCACGCGTGGTCGGCGCGTCACGGTTCGTGCTGCAGGACCATCTCGAAGTAGTGCGCTAGTTCCGGACGCAGCCGTTGCGCGGTGCGCAGGTGGGTCGCGGACTCGACGTCCAGCTTCTGGCGTTTGTAGAGTATCGCGAGACCCACGTGCGGACCGGCCCCGTCGGGGTCGGCCTCCACCGCGAGCAGGTAGCTGCGTTCAGCGGAGGGAAGGTCGCCCAGCTCGACTTGTAGGGACCCTCGCAATTCGAGGAGCCACGCGTCCTGCTCACCGTAGGTGACCGCGATCTTGTCGGTCGTCTCCAGCGCCTCGCGGAAGCGACGCGCATCCTGCTGCGCGTTGGCTAGGTTTCGCAGGACGCGGTAGTCCGGCGCCGAGAGCGCCGCGGCTCGGGCGAGCGCGTCAATCGCCTCCGCTAGATCCCCTCGCTGCTCGTGGAGGAGCGTGCCGAGGTTGTACCAGTACTCCGCGTTGCCGGGTTCGATCCGGACGGCTTCCCGGTAGGCGGCGAGGGCGTGCGCACGGTAATCGAACTCCCGGAGCTTATCGTTGAGCTCACGCTGGCGGCGCAGTTGAGGGTCGTCCGCGGGGACCTGGCCGGCGGGGGGCGGCCTCAGCTCCTTGAGCTCCTTCCTCACCGCCTCGTCGACATTCGCGTAGGCAGTGCCGAGATTGAGCCAGGCCTTCGAGTCTGCCGGGTCGAGGCGGATCGCCTCCTCCAGCGCGACCGTCGCTTCCTCGGATCGGTCCACTTGGAGCAGGACGTAGCCGATGTTGCGATGCGCGTTTCCGTCCTCGGGCTTGAGGGCGACCGCCCGTCTGAAGTCCACCAGCGCGCCCGCATAATCGCCGAGCCCTTCTTTGGCGAGGCCGCGGTGGTAGAAGAGGTCGCTGTCAGCGCCGCCGCGGAAGATCGCCGCGTCGAACGCCTTGAGCGCGCGGGCATCTTCCCCCAGGATCAGGGCGGGTGGCGGACGGGCTCCAAGGGCGTGACTCCCTCGAGGACCGACTGTCTCTGCTGGCGCGCGAGCGTGGCGTCGATGATCACCCGGCGGAGGGAGGTATCCGTCGCGGAGGGGTGCGAAGGGTGGAAGCAAACCGGAGGGGGCACCGTGGCTGCCAGGAGTGGGCTTGAGCGGCAAGCCGTCATGGGGAATAACCACCGGACGAGATTCTCAGGGGGGGTGATGGAGAGGTCGGCTTCATCCGAAGCCCGGTCCGCGCCATCGCCCTACCCAACCCCTCGGCGCATACGCCCCGGCGAAGTCGTGGTTCGATCGGCCGCGAAGGCGAGCAGCCATGCCATCGTCACCCCTCCAATGACTGGGAAACCGCGATCAGGGCGGGGTCGGACACGGCAGTATATTGGGCCTCGGCACCGCCGCGGAGTCGCTTCCGAGCGAACCCTCGCTGCAACCGTCCTCTCCCGCCACGATGAAGTAGAACGCCGTTCCCGAGGGGGGCATGTCGGCATCGTGCGAGAGGGCCGCGCCATCGCCTGCGCCATCGGCGCTCTCCAGGCAGGTGTGATCGTAGGGACCCGAAGGAGCGCTTCCCATGCCGCCGGCGGAAATGGACCCACGGTAGGTGTTGTAGTGGTCGGCGCCCGCGATGGCCGACCAGGCGACGGCAGTGATTCCTGTCGTCTCGTCCTGAGTGACCTGCAGCGCGCCGGGCACGGTTCCGGGAGGCGGGACCGGGGCATTGAGGCACGCATCGCCTGCTTCGTTGCAGCTGTCGGCGGTGCAGGGATCGGCGTCGTTGCACGGGGGGCCCGCCGGAGCCTGGCAGCGGGAGGTCGCCAGGTTGCAGGTCTCGGCACCGTCGCAGAACAGCCCGTCGCTGCATGGGGCATCGGTGCTGCAAACGGAGCACGCGGGTGCGACCTCCTCACACTCGTCGGGAACGAGGTTCGCATTGCAATCCAGACTGGTGTGGAGCGCGATGTCGGTCGCGTCGTGCACTCCGCTCGCGTTGCAGTCCCCGACCCTCAGGAAGTAGATGTCCTGCTCGCCGTTGAAGGTGGCGGCGTAGGCGATGCTCGCCCCCAGCGCGTCGGAGACCATGTGGTAGTAGTCCCCGATCTTGTCCTGGTCGGGGAAGCCCACGGTGGAGTTCCAGGCGGGGGAGACGGGCAGCGACGCCGACCAGGTGGCGCCCGCGTCGATCGAATAGGCGTAGAACAGCTCCGAGGTCGAATCCGTCGGGTCGTTGCGCGTGTCGTTCCAGACCGCGTCGATCCGTCCCGTGAGCGCCACGGACATCGTCCCGAACCACTGATACGCCTTGTTATGGGTCGAATCGTCGTTGACCCTCACGGGCGCGCTCCAGGTGCTGCCTCCATCGGTGCTCCGCGCGAACATGACGTCGAGCGGATCCGGGCCCTGGGGATTCACCGAGGCGAGTGCGTATACGTTTCCGTGTGTAGGCCCGGAGGAGCGATCCACCGCCACCCAGACCTGCCCCATGATTCCATCCGGATTCGGTGCCTTCCCGTAGGCGGTCTCCCCACCCAATCCGATGCCGACGGCGGCGCCGAAGGCGGGGACCTGGGCCTCCCTCTTGGCATTGGTCGATTTCATGATCAGATGAGGAACGGGGAAGGCCTCTTCCTCGATGCGCGCTCCGATGGAGTACAGCTCACCATACGACCCAACCGCAAGCGTGCCCCACTTCGCCTTCGAGGGGAGAGATTGCGGATCCCCGAACATCGTGCCGTCGGGGGAGCGGGTGAAATCGGTGTCGGCGGTGCAGCAGGTGAACTGGGAGTTCCAGGTCACGTAGACGTTGCCGGCCCCGACCCCGCCGGTGTCATCCGCGATCATCCATTCCTTGTCCCCGCCGGCTGCCGGATACGGACCGCTCCAGCTCACCCCCTTGTCGGTCGAGACCCACAGATCCCCCGAGGTGATCGAGTTGAGGCTGTAGTAGAGGAAGGTCCCGAAGGAGTCGGCGCTCAGCACCGGGTCGGTGCGGAACGCACCGGGCTGCACGACTCCGGGAACGGACCAGGTCGCCCCGCCATCATGGCTGTAGGCGACCCCGGCCTGCCGAAAGTTGGAGGCGACGTTGTCGAACTGCCGCCAGCCGACGACCAGGTTGTTCGGGTCCGTGGGATCGACGGCAAGCGATGGCTCGTTCGCCGCGTCGCCCAGAATGTTGGCGCCGGACCCGTCGACGTTGATCTGCACGCTCTGGTACGGACCCTGGACGACCAGAGCGGCGGGAGCCGTGAGTCGCTTCTCGCGCGCCGGCATGTAGGGATCGTCCGGGCGCTCGTAGTGCTCCTCGCGCTCCGCAGGCTTTCCGGAGGCGGACTTCTCTCCCGCGGCCGCGGGTGTCCCAGTGGTCGCCATCAGCGCCAGGACGGCCAAGCCGAGGACCAGATGTTGCGGTTCTCTCATTGCGAACACCATCCCCCGCGGAGGGGGTGGGGCGAAGCACAGGTCCGGTCGATGCGGTCGTGGGAGCGTGCCGCCCGCGAGCCGCCCAGGCCGGACCGCGGGCAAGTGACCGCAAATATACGGCGAACCCCGGGGGGATGCACCCCGATCCGGAGATACACGGGGGAGTGGGGCGAGCGCGGGGGGATTCCCCCGGCCGCGCTCATCCCTCGAGATCCGATCAGCGAGGCGGTGGGAAGCAGGTGAAACAGCCGCCGCACTGAGCGAACTTCGTCTTGATGCCCCCTCGCCGGGTCCAGGCACCCTCGGCCCTGAGCCATCCCCAGTTTCACACCTGCACCGTGAGCCCTTGAAGGGACCGCACGCACTGGGCCAAGTGGTCCGCATGGCCCCGGAAGCGGGCCCTACCCACGGTCAACCAGCTCAAGGTGCGTTTGCGAACCGTGTTCGCTTGCAGCCGGCGGTGCTCTCGCCGCGCCTCCGCCTCCGCCCCCACCGCCAGCAGGAACAGATAAGCGACCCCCAGCACCATCAACAGCCGCTCCCAGCGACCACAGTCTCCCAAGTGCAGGTGCCGCAGGCGGAACCCCCAGCGCAGGGATTTGACGTCGCGAAACGACTCTTCGATCTGCATGCGATAGCCGTACAGCGCGCTCACGTCGCGGGGCGGCGCGCTCAGGTCGGTCGCCAGAAACCACTTTACCTCCCGCTCGGTCCAGCCTAGAATCGCTCCTAGCATCGCGTGGCCTCCTTCTGGAGTGACCGGCTAGGGTCATTCACGACTCCAGGAGGAGGCCATTTCCTTTTCCGCGAAAGACCCCTTCAACTCCCTCTACCGTACGAACTTGCAGAAACTGGGGATCACTCAGGCCCGTTCCGGGTTGACAGCCTCCGGCCCGCTGGATATCGTGCCGTGGCTTCACGCACGTCCGTGCCCGATCGCAGGCCGGGCCATTTCAATCCGCAGGAACGAATCGCGCATGACCGACGGACCATCTAGACGCGGGAGTCCGGCTGGTCCAGGCGCCGCCGCGCGCTAAGCGCGCCGCGCCCCGGGTCGCCCGCCTCCCACTGCAACCCCAGGGGCGGCCCATGAAGGACATCACCACTCTCCTGCTACCCGACATCCACGAGATCCTCGCCGAGGGGAAGGGGGAAGACCTGCGCGAGGCGCTCGCCGACCTACACCCGGCCGACCTCGCGGACCTCGTCGCCTCGCTCGAGGATCCCGAGAAAGTGCAGGTGTTCGACGCGCTCAGCGACCCGCAGCGCGTGGCCACCTTCGAGCACCTAGAGGAGGATGACCAGGAGCAGCTGATGGGGCTGCTCGGGCGCGGCAAGGTCGTCGCCATCCTCGACGCCATGTCTCCGGACGACCGGGCCGACTTCGTGAAGTCGATGCCGGAGCGGACCGCGGAGGCGCTGCTGCCGCTCCTCGCCCAGGCGGAGCGTAACGACGTGCGGCGGCTGGTGTCGTACCCGGAGGGGACCGCCGGCTCGATCATGACGACCGAGTACGCCGCGCTGCCGGGGGAGGTGACAGTCGCCGAGGCGCTGGAGCGTCTGCGCCAGGTCGCCCCCGAGCGTGAGACGATCTACTACGTCTACGTCGTGCGCGCCGCCGACCGGCAGCTCCAGGGGGTCGTGACCCTCACCGAGCTGGTGCGTGCGAAAGCCGGCCTCCGCCTGGAGGAGGCGATGCATTCCAACCCGATCACCGTGGCGGTCGACGCGGACCAGGAGGTGGTGGCGCGCACTTTCGAGCGCTACGACTTCCTGGCGATGCCGGTCGTCGATGGCGAGGGGCGGCTGCTCGGAATCATCACGCACGACGACGTCCTCGACGTCGTCGAGGAGGAGTCGACCGAGGACGCGCACCGCATGGGCGCCGTCGAGCCGCTCGATGTTCCGTACCTGCGCGCCGGGTTCTGGTCGGTCGCCTACAAGCGCGGCCTGTGGCTGTCGGTGCTGTTCCTGGGCGAGATGTTCACCGGCACGGCGATGCGGCACTACGAGTCGACCGTGGGGCAGCTCATCGGGCTGGTGCTGTTCATCCCGCTCATCATCTCGTCCGGCGGGAACTCCGGCTCGCAGTCGGCGACGCTCATCACGCGCTCGCTGGCGCTCGGTGAGGTCGGGTTCCGCGACTGGGCACGCGTGTTCCGCCGCGAGGCCGCGATGGGGGTGGTGCTCGGCGGGTTCCTGGGGATGATCGGCTACTGCCGCGCGCTGCTGTGGAACACGGGGTTCGCGATGGCGGCGGTCGTGGCGATCGCGCTGGTCGGCGTGGTGCTGTGGGGCGGCCTGGTCGGGTCCCTGCTGCCGCTCTTCTTCAAGCGGATCGGGCTCGATCCGGCGGTCACTTCGACGCCGTTCGTCGCCTCGCTCGTCGACGTGTTCGGCATTGTCATCTACTTTAGAATCGCCCAGCTGCTCCTCCTCTGAGGGTCCGATGCCGAACCTGCCGCCCGACCTCCTCGACGCCCGCCGGGTCCGGCGCCTCCAGAACTTCCACGACCTGATGCCGTTCCGCGTCCACGACATCCTGCTCGTGTCGAGCCTGTACGATTCGTTCATCCTCGCGGAGGACGGCCAGCTCAGCGAGCTGATTCTGAACGAGTTCCTGGGGATGAACCTGCATCACACGCCGGGGCTGATCCGGGTCTCCACCGGCGCCGAGGCGCTCGAGCGGCTGGGATCGGAGCGCCGCTTCAGCCTGGTGCTCACGGCGCCCCACGTCGGCGACATGGACGCGCGGACGCTCGCCCGCCGCATCCGGGCGGCCGGCTCCGACGCGCCGGTCGTGATGCTGGCGTTCAACCCGGGCGATCTGGGGACGCTTGCCGGCGCCCGCGATCTGGGGGAGATCGACCGGGCGTTTCTGTGGCAGGGAGATGTGCGGATCCTGGTTGCGATCGTGAAGTACGTCGAGGACAAGCGCAACGTCGAACATGACACCGCGATGATCGGCGTGCAGTCGATCCTGCTGGTCGAGGACAATATCCGCTTCTACTCGTCATTCCTCCCGGCGATCTACACGCAGCTGCTCAGCCAGACCCAGAGTGTCCTCGCGGAGGGGATGAACCTGTCCCAGAAGCTCCTGCGGATGCGGGCGCGCCCGAAGATCCTCCTGTGCGACACCTACGAGGAGGCCTGGGCGTACTTCGACGCCTACGGCGATCACCTGCTGGGAATCATCTCCGACATCGAGTTCCCGCGCGGGGGGGAGCTGGCGCCCCGGGCAGGGGTCGAGCTGGCGCGCCGGGTACGGGAGGTGCGGCCCGACCTGCCGCTGATGCTGCAGTCGAGCCATCCGGAGAACCGCGCGCTCGCGCGGCAGGTGCACGCCGACTTCCTGCTCAAGGGTTCGCCGCGTCTCCTGAAGGGACTGCAGCGCTTCATGGCCCGGAACTTCTCCTTCGGCGAGTTCGTGTTCCGCCTGCCGGACAATCGAGAGGTCGGGCGGGCCGCGGATCTCCGCGCGCTCGAACGGAAGTTGCAGAAGGTCCCGGCAGCCAGCCTTGCGTACCACGGCGAGCGCAACGACTTCTCGAACTGGCTCAAGGCGCGCACCGAATTCGCGCTCGCGGCGAAGCTGCGGCCGCGCAAGGTCGAGGACTTCGGCTCGCTCGAGAACCTGCGCCGCGACGTCATCGCCGCGATCCGGGACTATCGCGCCGAACGTGACCGCGTGGTGGTCGCCGACTTCGACCACCAGCGCTTCGACGGGTCCCTGGACCTCTATCGCCTCGGCAGCGGGTCGCTCGGCGGGAAGGGGCGTGGGCTCGCCTTCGCGAATTTCCTCCTCAGCAGCATGCCGCTGGCCGAGCGGATCCCGGGGGTGCGAGTGGGGGTGCCGCAGTCGGTCGTGCTGGGGAGCGACGTCTTCGACCGCTTCCTCGAGACCAACCGACTGCGCGATTTCGCGCTCGAATGCCGTGACGATGCGGCACTGCGGCGACGGTTCCTGGAGGCGCGGATGCCGGCGGACATCGCCAACGACCTGCGCGCCTACCTGGGGCAGGTCCGCTACCCCCTGGCGGTCCGCTCCTCGAGCCTGCTCGAGGATTCGGCCCACCAGCCCCTGGCGGGGGTCTATGAGACCTACATGCTGGCCAATCGGGAGGCGGACCCGCGGGTTCGCCTCGAACGCCTCCTCCGGACGATCCAGCTCGTCTACGCCTCCACCTTCTCCCAGCGCGCAAAATCGCACCTGACCGGGTCGGCGTTCCGGCTCGAGGAGGAGAAGATGGCCGTGGTCTTGCAAAGGATCGTGGGGGCAGACCACGGCGGCCGCTTCTACCCGGACTTTTCCGGGGTGGCGCGGTCGCATGACTTCTACCCCACCGGGCCCGTCGCCCCGGAGGACGGGGTGTCGATCGTGGCGCTGGGGCTCGGCAAGACGGTGGTGGAGGGGGAGACCGCGCTGCGCTTCTGTCCGCGGTACCCGCGCCACCTGACGCAGTTCGCCTCGGTCGACGATGTGCTGCGCTACTCGCAGCGGACCTTCTGGGCGCTCGACCTGGCCGACGAGCCCGGGGACGATCCCGAGCGCAGCGTGCGACGGCATTCGCTGGAGGTGGCCGAGGCGGACGGCGTGCTGCAGGCGCTCGGGTCGACCTACTCGCCCGAGAACGATGCGATTTACGACGGACTCTCGCGAGCCGGCACCCGGCTCGTGAGCTTTGCGCCGATCCTGAAGCAACGGCTGTTTCCGCTTGCCGAGGTGCTCACGATGCTGCTGGACGTCGGGAGATGGGGGACGGCATCGCACGTGGAGATCGAGTTCGCGGTCAGGCTCGGAGGGGCTGCCGGCGCCCCGCGCGAGTTCGGGTTCCTGCAGATGCGTCCGCTGCTCCCCTCCGAGGGCGGGGACGAGGTGCGCGTCGAGGTGGCTGACCCGGAGAGCGTGCTCTGCCGGAGCGCCAGCGTCCTCGGGAACGGCCACGCGCGGATGTTCGATGCCGTCGTCGTCGACTACCGCGGCTTCGACCGGGCGCGCAGCCGCGAGGCGGCGGCCGAGGTCGCGCGCTTCAATGCGCGCCTGGTGCAGGAGGGGAGGCCGTACCTGCTGGTCGGCGTCGGGCGTTGGGGATCCGCGGACCCGTGGCTCGGCATCCCGGTTGCCTGGGAGCAGATCGCAGGGGCGCGCGTCATCGTGGAGTCGGGGTTCAGCGACCTGCGGGTGACACCGTCTCAAGGGTCGCACTTCTTCCACAACCTGGCCAGCACCAACGTCGGCTATTTCACGGTGAACCCGGACGATGCCCGCGCGCGCCTCGACTGGGATTGGCTGGCGCGTCAGGCCGCGTTCGAGTCCGGCGCCTTCTTCCGCTGGCTGCGGTTCAAGACCCCGCTCGAGGCACGGATGAACGGGCGGCGGCAGGAAGGGGTGATCGTTAAGCCCATGGGGGAAGCGTAGTCGCCGCTGGCGGATGACCGCCTCGGCGTGGCATCATCATTGTACTTACCCGAGTCAGAACAGGCCCCGCCAGGGGTGTCTCGCGACAGAGTCGGCCGGCGCGTTTCGGCGCCGAGCCTCCTGACGGAGCGCCGCGGGGTCGGAGGATGAACCGATGACGGCGTATACCGATTCCCTGGTGGCCGGGGTGAAGGCCAAGAATCCGAACGAGCCGGAGTTCCTGCAGGCGGTGCAGGAGGTGACCGATTCTCTTCAGGTCGTGCTCGACAAGCATCCCGAGTACCGGACCGCCAAGATCGTCGAACGGGTGATCGAGCCCGAGCGGCTCCTGATGTTCCGCGTGCCGTGGGTCGATGACCAGGGGGAGGTGCAGGTCAACCGCGGCTTCCGGATCGAGATGAACAGCGCCATCGGCCCGTACAAGGGCGGCCTGCGGTTCCATCCTTCGGTGAACGTGAGCATCCTCAAGTTCCTCGCCTTCGAGCAGGTGTTCAAGAACTCCCTGACGACGCTGCCGATGGGTGGTGGCAAGGGGGGCTCGGACTTCGACCCGAAGGGGAAGAGCGACAACGAGGTGATGCGCTTCTGCCAGAGCTTCATGACGGAGCTGTACCGGCACATCGGCCCGAACACCGACGTCCCGGCCGGCGACATCGGGGTGGGCGGGCGGGAGATCGGCTACCTCTACGGGCAGTACAAGCGGCTCGCGAACGAGTTCACCGGTGTCCTCACCGGCAAGGGGTTGAACTGGGGCGGTTCGCTGATCCGGCCCGAGGCGACCGGCTACGGTTCGGTCTATTTCGCAGCCGAGATGCTCAAGACGCGCGGCGAGACGCTGGAGGGGAAGACCTGCCTGGTGTCCGGCAGCGGCAATGTGGCGCAGTACACGGTCGAGAAGCTGATCGAGATGAAGGCGAAGGTGGTCACCCTCTCCGATTCGAGCGGCAGCATCTACGACGAGGAGGGATTCAACGCCGAGAAGCTGAAGTTCGTGATGGACCTCAAGAACGTCCGCCGCGGCCGGATCAAGGAGTACACCGATAAGTACAAGAAGGCGGTGTTCACGGCAGCGAGCGCGACGGCCGACTCGAGCCCGCTGTGGGATCACAAGGCGCAGTGCGCCTTCCCCAGCGCCACCCAGAACGAGATCGGCGGCAAGGATGCCAAGAACCTGATGAAGAACGGCGTCTACCTGGTCGCCGAGGGGGCGAACATGCCGACCACCCCCGAAGGGGTGCACCTGTTCCTGGAGGAGAAGATCCTCTACGGGCCGGGGAAGGCGGCGAACGCCGGCGGGGTGGCGGTGTCGGGGCTCGAGATGGCCCAGAACAGCATGCGCTACTCCTGGACGCGCGAGGAGGTGGACAACCGGCTGCGGCTCATCATGAAGAGCATCCACGCGGCCTGCCTCGGCGCCGCGGAGCGCTTCGGCACGCCAGGCAACTACGTCAACGGCGCCAACATCGCCGGGTTCCTGAAGGTGGCCGACGCCATGATGGACCAGGGCGTCGTCTAGCCGGCCCGGCAGTACCAATACGACAACCCGCCCCTCGGGGAGACCCGGAGGGCGGGTTGTCTTTTTTCAAACGCGGGTTGTGCGCGTGGTCAGGGTGTGGTCGTCTCCTGCTTGCGGAAGATCGGCGAGCCCCCGCCGCCGGGGGGATCGATGCCGCAGACGTCACCGAGCGGCTCACCCATGATTGCCCCGTTCGCGCACTGGTTGAAGCAGTAGACGTTGTTGAAGTGGCAGGTCTGGTAGAACGTGGTGCAGCCGCCGTACGGCGCGCAGAGTTCCGCACAACGCGTCGCGTTGCACGGGACCGGCGGCCTGGCGAGCGGCGCCGAGAGCGCGAGCAAGCCGGCCAGCAGCACGAACGCGAGCGCCGCGGCCGGTACTATCCATCGGGTCGGTCTCATCTAACGTCCCTCCTTTCGAGAGTGGTGCGAGAGCGATTGCCCGGGCTCCCCGGGCTTCTCCGTTCGCTGCGTCGTGCCGGCCGCCGCGTCCCGTGGCGGAAGCAGCCGGAACCGGACGAGTCGCCACCCGTCGGCGTCGAGGCCCAGGATCTCGTCCCTGGAGAGGAAGGCGATGTCCAGGCATCCGTCGATCCCGTGAATCACATCCACGGGGTGCCCGTCGGCGGTGAACCGGTACAGCGCAGTCCGGGTCGCCGCCGGAGGGGCGGCCGCCTGCGGCGCACCGCCCGGCTCCTCCTCGAACAGGTAGAGCGCGGCGAGGTTCCCGTCGCGGTCATGAAGCAGGTCCAGGAACGGGTTGATCGACGCCTGCATGCCCAGATCGCGCGCTCGTTCCTCCAGGCGGGCGAGTCGCGCGGCGAGGTTCGCCACGAGGTCAGGCGGATCGAGCGTGAAGCGCGCCACGATCTCGCCCTGTGCGTCGAGCCTAAGGACGGTCCGCGTCGGGTTCCAGAGCGCGACCACGCCGGAGTCGCGGTCGGGGAGGAGGTGGCAGGTGGACGGGCCGATCCCGCCTCCTCCCTCGGGGAGCGGCGCGACCGAGCGCAGGTAATGGAAGCCGGCGTCGAACAGGTCCAGGAGGCGCCCGGTGGAGCCGGGGTAGACGGCGATCCCTCCGCCGCGGACGGGCGACACGTCGAACACCCTGGGGACGTCTGCGCCGGCGAGAGCGGTCCCCTTGTCGCTAACGTGGCGCACCCGCCCGCGACCGCCGTCCGCGAGGACGACCCCCTCCCGGGTCGGCGCCAGGCTGAGCCACGGCCCCTCGCACGCGTCGTCCGCGGCGGCAGGCAACTCCAGGATCGCCCCCTTTACGGCGTCGAAGCGCAGAAGCTGACACGGATCGGCGGTCGCCAGGTAGATCCGGCCGCGACGGTCGGCGACGATCTGCTGGAGACGCCCCCCGCGATAGGCGCTGCCCCATTCGATCGGATCGATGACGGAGACCGGTTCGACGATGAGCCGCTCAGGGAACGACTGCAGGCTCGGCACCGCCGTGGCAAGCGCCAGCGCCGGCACAGCGTTCCCCGCAGCGGATGCGGGGAGCACGCGCGAGGCGCCGCCGAGTCCCAGGGCTGCGGCGAGAGCCGCGAGACCGGCTGCCCGGACACGTAGTTGGTGGGCGCTCTGTGGCAGGAGATTCTCCTTCCCGCTCGTGGCTGGGTGCGGATGGCGGCAGGCGGCGCTCTCCGATCCTCCACCACCGCGCCTTCCCTCGTGAGCCGCCGGAGGGAGTACGCCATCGGAATATGCAACCATCGACAGGCCGACTACAGAAGGGAAACGGACAGGAATCGCGGGCGCCGCATAGGCTAGGGGGTATTTCGTGACGGACCAAGACCGTCACCCCGCCCACAGTCGTCACCCCGGCGGAAGCCGGGGGGTCCAGTGCGGCGGTCGGTGCCACTGTGACGACTGGATTCCGGCTTGCCACTACCTTGTCAGATTCTCCGTAGGTGAACTCAGCGAAATCGGCTGCGCGATGGGTCCCCGGCGTGCAGGTCCTCGATCCGCGCGCGTCTCCCCGCCCACCGCCGTCACCCCGGCGAGCCGGGGTCCACCGATTACCTCGACGTTGACTTGGCCTCTGGCGCCAAGCTTTCCGGCCGAGGACCTCAGAGGCCGTCCATGCAGCCGGGGGCGCCGGTGGATTCCGGCTTGCGCCGGAATGACGGTGAAGGCGGCGATCGCCGTGCCCCTCCTATTCCTATCGCGGCCGCCTCCGTTGTCCGCTTCACCTCTCGGGAGAATCTGACAAAGTAGTGTTGCGCAGGAATGCGTAGCGATGTGCGCGAGAGGGCTCGCGGTTCGCCCAGGAGGGCGCGGCGTTGGAGCGCGGAAACCGGGCGACGAGTCGTGCTACGGAAGATCCAGCGAAAGCGCTATACTGTGCGTCGGCGAAACTGAGGTCCCAAGATGCAAACTCCCGTTGTGCACAGCGATCCGGACATTCTGGGTGGCACGCCCGTCTTCATCGGGACCCGCGTCCCATTCCAGACGCTTATTGACTATCTCGAAGGTGGTGACCCACTCAACGAGTTCCTCGACGATTTTCCCACCGTGACTCGGGAACAAGCCGTGGCGGCGCTCGAGCAGGCCAAGGAGGCGCTGCTCGCGAATGCGTGTCCTCCTCGATGAGTGCCTTCCTCGCAAGCTGACGCAGGATCTCTCTGAACATCAGGTTCGCACCGTCCAGGACGAAGGGGGGGCCGGCCTGAAGAATGGCGCCCTCCTCCAGGCCGCGGCCGGTCGTTTCGATGTGCTGCTGACGGTCGATCGCAACATCTCGTTCCAACAGAACCTGCAAGGGCTCCACATCGCTGTCATCGCGATGACAGCGATGAGCAACCGGCTTGGCGACCTCCGGCCGATCATGCCGCAGGTTCGACGAGCGCTATCGGCCATTCGGCCGGGGCAGGTTATCCGCGTGGGGGGTGGCGCTGCAACCGGCTCAAGCTGAATCGTCGCTTGACCCGCTGCGCACTCCCAGCCGCCGGACTATCCCGTCACGCAGTGCATCTGCTGGGTCTCCGGGCACGGGATGCGGCTGGTTCTGAGCTCTCAGCTACTGTCCCACGCGCTCCCCGCCGCCGCGCAGCCGCAGTGCCGCCGACGCGATCCGCTCGGCGGCGAGGTCGGCTTCCATGGGCGTGGTCGGGTGGCCGACGGTGAGTCGCAGGGAGCAGCCTGCCAGTTCGCGGCTGAGCCCCATGGCGAGCAGGACCGCGGACGGCTCGATGGTGCCGGCATGGCACGCGGCCCCCGCCGCGGCGGCGACCCCCGGAACAGCCGCGAGCAGCGCGGCGGCGCTCACGCCCGGGATCGCGATGTTCAGCGTGTTCGGCAGCCGCTCCTCCTCCGGGCCGTTCAGCCTCAGGTCCGGGAGGTAGTGCAGCAGGCGAGCGTGCAGCCGGTCGCGGACGCCGCGCAGGTGCCTGGCGCGCGCCGGAAGATCCCGGCGCGCCACGTCGGCCGCGGCCCCGAGCCCGACCACGCCGGCCACGTTCTCCGTCCCCGCGCGCCGGCCCGACTCGTGGTTCGCTCCGAGCAGCAGCGGCGCGAGCGCCGTCCCGCGCCGGACGTAGAGCGCCCCGACCCCCTTCGGCGCGTACAGCTTGTGCCCTGCGATCGTCAGCAGGTCGACGCCGAGCGCGGTGACGTCGACCTCGACTTTGCCCACGCTCTGCGCGGCATCGGTGTGGATCGGAATCGCGCGGCGCCGCGCCTCGGCGGCGACCGCGGCGATCGGCATCAGCGCCCCGGTCTCGTTCTGGGCGTGCATGATCGTCACGAGCGCGGTGTCGTCCGCCATGGCGCCGATGACGGCCGCGGCGTCGACGCGGCCATCCGGCCCGACCGCGACGCGGGTGATGCGCCACCCGTCCCGCTCGAGCGCGCACAGCGGCGCCTCGATGGCGGGGTGCTCGACCGCCGTGGTGACGACGTGCCGGCGCGCGGTGGCACCGGGGCGACAGATACCGAAGATCGCCGCGTTGTCCGACTCCGTGCCGCCGGAGGTGAACAGGATCTCGTCCGCCTCGGCGCCCAGGAGTTGCGCCACCCGCGCGCGCGCGGCCTCGACACCCGCCCGCGCGGCCGCGCCGTACGGGTGAGCGGACGAAGGATTGCCGAAATCCCGGCGCAGGTACGGGAGCATCTCCTCGAGCACCTCCGGGGCGAGCGGCGTCGTGGCGTTGTAGTCCAGGTAGATCGGCTGGGTCACGCATCCCCCACGGGACCGGATCTCTGCACGGCACCCTCGTCGTGCCGGGGGTGGCCCCACCACCCGGCTCGGTCCATCGTGATTCCACGCTGAGAGTGGGACAACTATAAGGTGAAGATCCGACCCTGGCAATCGCCACCGCAAGACCGGATACTCTCCGCATGGCCACCGTCCTCGTCACCCGCCAGATCTTCCCGGAAGCGATAGCGCTCCTGGAGCGCAGCGGATTCTCCTGCCGACATCATGAGCAGGACACCCCGCTGTCACCCGCGGATCTGCGCGACGCGCTGGCCGGCGCGCGCGCCCTCGTTGCGAGCCTGGGGGACCGGATCGATGGCGAGTTGCTAGACGCCGGTGACGCGCTCGAGATCGTCGCGAACGTCGCGGCCGGCCACGACAACATCGACCTCGAGGCGGCCACGGCGCGCGGCATCGTGGTGACGAACACGCCGGATGTGCTCACGGAGACGACCGCCGACCACACGTTCGCCCTGCTGCTCGCCTGTGCGCGCCGGATACCGGAGGCGGACCGCTTCGTGCGCGCGGCCCGCTTTCGCGGCTGGGAGCTGTTCCAGCCGCTCCTGGGCGCCGACGTTCACGGCCACACGCTCGGCGTCGTCGGGATGGGGCGGATCGGCACCGCCGTGGCGCGCCGCGCGGCGCTCGGCTTCGGCATGCAGGTCCTCTATGTGGCGCGCGGACCCCGCGAGGCGGTGGAGCGCGAGTTCGGTGCCCGCCGGGTCGATCTCGACACGCTCCTCGCGGAGAGCGATTTCGTCAGCCTGCACTTGCCGCTGACGCCGGAGACCCGCGGGATCCTCACTCTTCGGGAGTTCGCCAGGATGAAGCGGACCGCGTTCCTGGTGAACACGGCACGCGGCGCGCTGGTCGTCGAGGGGGACCTGGTGCAGGCGCTGACGGACGGCCTCATCCAGGGGGCGGGACTCGACGTCTTCGAGGATGAGCCGCGCGTGCACCCGGACCTGGCGAAGCTCGAGGCGCATGTGGTGCTGGCGCCTCACCTCGGCAGCGCCACGGTGGAGACCCGCCAGCGCATGGCGATGGCCGCGGCCGAGAACGTCGTGGCGGCGCTCGCGGGACGCTACCCTCCAAACGCGCTCAACCCGGAGGTGTGGCCGGAGCGCCGTCGCCGGTGACGTGGACGATCCATCCAGACCCGTCCGTGGATCGGTCCGCCGGGGGGCTCCGGGATCAGACCTCGCCGAGGCGCATCGTGGTCCCGAGCCGCCGCCGCGCCACCGTGATGGCGGCCTCCGCGGTGGTCAGTCCGCCCGCCTCCGCCTCGCGCAGAATCTCGAGCAGGCGTGCCCCGAGGCCGCGCGTGCGCCGGTCGATCTCGGCGAGGGTCCAGCCGAGGATCTCGCCACCGATGAGGAGGAGCGCGCCGCCGCCGTTGATGGCGAAGTCGGGGGCGTAGAGGATCCCGCGGGCCTGCAGTCTGGCCGCGTCTTCGGCGGTCGCGAGCTGGTTGTTCGCGGACCCCGCCACGATCGCCGCGTGCAGCCGCGGGGTCGTCTCGGCGTTCAGGATCCCGCCGATCGCGCAGGGGGCGAAGACGTCGCAGGGCGTCGCCATGGCCGCCGCAGGGTCAATCCAGCGGCACCCCTCGGCCTCGAGCGCGGGGCGCAGGGCGGTGCTGAGATCGCTCACGAGGACGACGGCGCCCGCCTCCAGCAGGAGGCGAACGAGCGGCCGCCCGACGTCGCCGATCCCCTGGACCAGGACCGATCGTCCGGCGACCGAGTCGAGGCCAAAACGGAATCGGATGCACGCCTCGATCCCGGCGAAGACGCCGAGCGCGGTGGTTGGCCCGGGATCGCCGGCGCCGCCGTTTCCCGGGGTCCGGCCGAACACATGTCGGGTGCGCGAGGCGATCCGGTCCATGTCGTTGGGGCCGGTCCCCATGTCGGGGCCGGTCGCAAATGCCCCGCGCAGCGACTCGAGCAGGTCGCCGTAGCGCTCGAGCAGCCCGTCGCGGTCCGCAGGAGATGAATCCCGCGGCACGTCGATCACCGCCTTGCCGCCGCCGCGCGGCAGGTCGAGCACCGCGAACTTGAGGCTCATTCCCTCGGACAGCCGGAGCGCGTCGCGCACCGCGTCGTCGGGCTGCGCGTACGACTTCATCCGCGTTCCGCCCGACGCGGCCTCCGGCCCCGGCGTGTGGACCGCGACGTGGATCATGGCCCCGCTCGGCTGATCGTGGTGGCTGGCGACCCAGGCGCCGTCCCAGCGGCGGATCAGATCGTGCATGGCGGGGCATTCTGTCATACCGAGGCGGGTCGTGCCGGATGGATCCAGGGTGCGCGACCTGCAGGCACCGCCGTCCCTCTGGCGATCATGGTAAGCTCCGGCCACCCGCGCGGGAGACTCGGTCCATCCGCGTCCTGGAGGCACGGTTGAGGGGGAGCGCCCGACTCTCGGTCCGCCGCTGGCTCGTTGCGATCGGCGGGGTGCTCCTCCTCGGCAGCGCGGTTGGCTACTCCGTGCATCTCTGGAAGAAGTCGGTTCGGCGCGAGGCGGAGGAGGCAGTGCGCGCCGCAGCTTGGCCGACCGCCTCCCCGTCGGTCGTGCTCGTCCTGCTGGATACGCTGCGGGCCGATCGCCTTGGTTGCTACGGGTACGCTCGCGCGACCTCGCCCGGCCTCGACTCCCTGGCCCCCGAGGCGGTGCTGTTCGACAACGCCTACTCGCAAGCTCCGAACACGCCGCCCAGCATCGCGTCGATCTTCACGTCCCTCTACCCCGCCTCCCATCACTTCACCGGGAACAACCGGTTGAGTGAAGGGGCGATCACCCTGGCGGAGTGCTTCGCCGCAGCTGGCTACCGCACGGGCGGGTTCGTCGACTCGGGGTACCTGCGCGAGCGATTCGGGATGGGGCAAGGGTTCCAGACCTACGACGCCGCGGGGGGCGGGTTCGAGGCGATCCTGCCGAAGGCTGCGGCGTGGGCGCGCGCGGAGCCGGGCCGGCCGTTCTTTCTCCTGGTCCACACGTACGACATCCACACCCCCTACGAAGAGACCCCGCTGCCGTATCGCGATGCCTTCGTGCAAGGGAACCCCTCGAGCGATCTGACCTCCGAGGATCTGGAGGAGATCCGGACCGGCAAACTGGTGCGCACGCTGACCGCCGAGGAGACCCGCCATTTCTCCGATCTCTACGACGGCGGCATCCTCCACGCCGACGCCCTCCTCGCGAACTTCCTCGCCGGACTGCGCGGGGACCGGCTGCTCGACGGGGCCGTGCTTGCCATCACCTCGGACCACGGGGAGGAGTTCATGGAGCATGGCTCCGTACTGCACGAGAAGCTGTACCGGACCGTCACCCACGTGCCGTGGATCCTGCGACTGCCGGGTGGCGAGCACGGCGGACTCCGGGTCCCGGAGGTGGTGGAGACGATCGACCTGGGGCCGACGTTGCTGGCGGCGGCCGGCGTGCCTGCTCACGACGGCATGCAGGGGCGGAACCTGCTCCCGCACCTGGCGGGGGAGCCGCTCGTGGATCCGCAGGCGGTCGGCCAGGTCACCTGGGACGCCGAGGAGCTCGGCTACTATCGCGGCGACCGCCATCTGCTGCTGAAGCCGAGCGCGAGCCGGCTCGAGATGTACGACGTGCGTCAGGATCCGCTGGAGCAGTCGAACCTGGCCGCAGGAGATCCGGCGGCAGTCGGCGCGCTCGGTGCGGCGCTGACCTCACGCCTCGAGCAGGCGAGCCTGCGCACCTACCTCCGCCGCGGCGCCGAGTCGCGCGCGGTCCTCGACCCGGAAACCGAGAAGTCATTGCGGGCACTGGGGTACGTGCAATGAAGAACTTGACGCTCGACCGGCCGCTGGCCTTCTTCGACCTCGAGACCACCGGGACCTCGCCGGAGAGCGATCGAATCGTCGAGGTCAGCGTCCTCGTCGTCCGCCCGGGCGGCGGTGAGGACCTGTTCACCCGCCGTGTCCATCCGGGCCGGCCGATACCCGCGGAAGCGACGGCGGTGCACGGGATCTCCGATGCCGACGTGCGCGACTGCCCGGCGTTCGAGGCGATCGCCCCGGATCTCGGCAGGCTCCTGCTGGGGTGCGACCTGGCGGGGTTCAACGTGATCGCCTACGATCTGCCGCTCCTCGAGGCGGAGTTCGGCCGCGCCCAGGTGGCATTCAGCCGCACCGGCAGGCGCCTGATCGACGCGCTGCGCATCTTCCACCTGAAGGAGGCGCGGAACCTCACGGCTGCGGTGCGGTTCTATGTCGGCCGGGAGCATGACGGCGCGCACGGGGCCGAGGCGGATACCCTCGCCGCAATGGAAGTGCTGGACGCGCAGATAGCGCACTACCCCGACCTGCCCCGCGACGTGGAAGGGCTGGCCAGGCTCTGCAAGCCGGAGGGGTGGATCGACTCGCAGGGGAAGATCCGCTGGGCCGCCGGGGAGCCGGTGCTGGGATTCGGGCAGCATCGCGGCAAGTCGCTGCGCCAGATGGCGCGAGCGGAGGCCTCGTACCTGCGCTGGATCGTCGACAAGAGCGATCTCCCCGCGGATACGAAGTGGGTTGTCCGTGAGGCAATCGAGGGACGGTACCCCGAGCGCAAAGAGTAGAGGGTGGTTGCGTAATCAGATTCTGAAACCGCCCGGGAGGAAGGGAACCATGCGAGTCTGGTCGCTGCTGGTCGGGGGGATCCTGCTCGTGGCCAGCGCCGGCGCGCACGCCTTCGCCGGCTGGCCGCCGCTGCGCGCGCTGCTGGTGCAGGCAGAGAACGACCCCGAGCTCGTCGCGGGTCTGACCGTCGGCTGGTATTTCGGCAGCGTCGCGATGCTCGCCTTCGGCGTGGTCGTGCTGCGCGACGCCTGGATGCTCAAGCACGACCTGGCGCACGCAACCGGTGCCGCGGCGATCATCGGAGCGGCGTACCTGCTCTTCGGGCTCCGGGCGCTCTTCTACCGCGGGTTCAACCCGCACTTCCTCGGCTTCATCCTCATCGGGCTGGTGATCCTGATCCCGGCGCTGCCCGGTGGGAAGGCGCGGCGCCCATGACGACGGCGCCCGCGCCTGTGCCGTGGGGACGACATGCCTGAGCCTGCCCGCCGCGGCGGCGGATCGCCGTATGCCTCGTTGTGGCCTCTGTCGCCCGACGTCGCCTACCTCAACCACGGCTCGTTCGGCGCCTGTCCGCTCCAGATCCTCGAGCACCAGCGCTGGCTGCGCGCGGAACTCGAGGCGGAGCCGGTCGACTTCCTGGTGCGGACGCTCTCCGGGCGCTTCACGGAGGTGCGCGCGGCGCTAGGCAGCTTCGTTGGCGCGGACCCCGACGACCTCGCCTTCGTCAGCAATGCGACCTCCGGGGTGAACGCCATCCTGCGCTCCCTTCCGCTCGTCGCTGGGGACGAGATCCTGACGACGGACCATACCTACGGCGCCTGCCGGCGGACCCTCGACTACGTTGCGGCCCGCACCGGCGCGCGGGTGGTGGTGGCGTCGGTCCCCTTCCCGCTGACGGACCCGCCGGAGGTCGTGGAGCCGATCCTCGCCGCGGTGAGCGCGCGCACGCGGCTCGCGCTGATCGACCACGTGGCGAGCCCCACGGGCCTGGTCTTTCCCGTCGCACGGATCGTCGCGGCGCTGCGCGAGCGCGGCGTCGAGACGATGATCGATGGGGCGCATGCGCTGGGGATGGTGCCGCTCGATCTCGAGGCGCTGGGGGCGGCGTTCTACACCGCGAACGCGCACAAGTGGCTGTGCGCCCCGAAGGGGACCGCGATGCTGCACGTCCGGCGCGACCGGCAGGAGGCGGTCCATCCGGCGGTGATCGGCTGGGGATACGATCCCGCCAGCCAGGCGGCGCGGTTCCGGGCCGAATTCGACTGGACCGGAACGGTCGATCCGACGGGGTGGCTCTGCATCCCGGCCTGCATCGACTATCTCGGCGCCCTTTTTCCCGGCGGCTGGGCGGAGTTGCAGCGCCGCAATCGCACCCTCGCGCTCCAGGCGCGCCGTCTGCTGGGAGAGGCGGTCGGGGTTGCGCCCGCCTGTCCGGAGAGCATGGTCGGCGCGCTCGCGGCGGTGCCGCTTCCTCGACCCGCGGCTGGATCTCCGGTGGAGCGCCTCGACCACGAGGGGATGATGAGCTGGTTCCGCGAGCGCGGCATCGAGACCTGGCTGTTCCCGTGGGAGTGCGACGGCAGGATGGTGATCCGCGCTTCGGCCCAGGTCTACAACGATGCGGATCAGTACCGGCGTCTCGCGGCGGCGCTGAAGGCGGCGGTCCTTGGAGGATAGCGGCAGGGCTCCGTCCTCGCCGGGGATCGAGCCCAGGCTCTCGGCCTTCGACACCACGATGATCGTCGTCAGCCTGGTGATCGGCATCGGCATCTTTCGCACCCCGGCGGTCGTCGCCGCGCGCGCCGATTCGAGCGCCGGCGTTCTGTTGGTCTGGGCGCTCGGCGGGCTGGTCAGCCTGATCGGGGCACTGACCTTCGCCGAGATCGGTTCCCGGCATCCGCGCGCCGGCGGCATGTACCGGGTCGTCGCCGACTGCTATCACCCCGCGCTGGCCTTCCTCCTGAACTGGTCGCAGGCGCTGATGCAGGGTGCGGGCGCCGCCGGCGTGGCGTTCATCGGCGTCGAGTACCTCCTCCCGCTCCTCTTCCCCTCCGCTGCGCGTGGGGAGGGGACGACTCTGGCCGGGGCGCTGCTGTTGATGACCGCTCTCCTCGGTCTGAATCTCGCGGGGGTGCGGAGCGGAGCGCGCGCGCAGAACGTGCTCTCTCTTCTCAAGGCGGGGATGATCCTGGCGCTGGCGTTCGCCGCGCTGGCCGCGCCGGGCGCCTCAACGCCGGAAGTCGCGGGGTCGGAAGCTGCGGTAGGCAGCCCGGCTGGGTGGCTGGCAGCGGCGGTCGCCGTGTTCTATGCGTATGGTGGCTACCAGAACACGATGAACCTCGGGGCGGACGTGCGGCGGGCGCGGCGCGGCCTGCCGCTCGCGATCGTCTCCGGCATGGGGATCGTGACCGTGCTCTACCTGCTGCTGAACGCCGGCTACCTGCGGGTGCTGGGTCTGCACGGCGTCGCCGGCTCGCCGCTGGTTGCCGCGGACCTCGCGCGTGCCTGCTTTGGCCCCGCGGGGGAGAAGCTGGTTTCGGTCGCGATCTTCCTCTCGGCCGCGGGGTTCGTGAACGCCACCATCCTCCAGGTGCCGCGCAGCTACTACGCGATGGCGGAGGACGGGCTGCTCCCCGCCTTCCTGCGCCACGTCAACCCACGCACCCAGGCGCAGGAGATCGGCCTGCTCTGCTTCGGGGCCACGATGATCCTCCCCGCGTTCTTTCTGGGCTCGTTCGAGAAGCTCCTCGCCTACGTCATCTTCAGCGATTCGCTGATGCTGATCGTGGTCGCCTCGACGATCTTCGTGCTGCGACGACGCGGGGAGGGGGAGGAGCGGGATGATCTGTTCCGCGTCCCCTGGCACCCGCTTCTGCCTGCGACCTTCATCCTCTGTCTCGCCGCAGTCAACGTGCACCTGATCGTGCACGAAACGCGCCTTGCCGGATGGGGCGCCGCGGTCCTCGTCGCGGGGCTGCCGATCTACGCGCTGATGCGGCGACTCTCCGCCGCCCCTCCCGCTGCGGTGGCATGAGCCGGATCCGGTGGGAAGGAACCGCCAGGCCGGTCAGCGTGTCCAGGAGCTTCGACGGGCCCGTCCAGACATCCTTCACATGCACCGCGCAGATCTTGCGGACCATCGACGCGATACCCCTGCGTTTCAGAGACTTCCGCCCGATGCGCCCGAGTGGCACTCCGCTTGCGACACACCGCGGTCATCGGGTTGCTCGCCCCGGCGAAACGGCTCTCGCCGTAGCGGGAGTTCCGGCCATCGCCATCCTGTCTGAGAGCGACCCGCCACGAAGGAGGGCTGAACATGAACCGCACGCTGCGTTGTGCTCTGAGCATCTCCGTATTGCTGTTGACCGGTACCGTGCTGGCCCAGACCGGAACGATCGGATCGGAGCCGGCCGCGGAACCGACCGCGAGCTCTGCAGAGCTTTCCCCCGCCGCCTCGGGAACCGAGACGCCCACCACGGCGCCGGGGACCCAGGAGACCAGTGGTACCACCTCGCCGCAGCAGGAGCCGATGGCTGAGCCCCTGCCGAAGACGGCGAGTCCTTTGCCGCTGATCGCAGCGGTCGGTCTCCTGAGTCTCGGCAGTGCCGTGGGGCTGGGACTTCTCCGGCAGCGCGCCACCAGGTCCCGAGGCTGACGGTTCGGAGATCCCCCGGCGCGACACGCCCGGCGCCGGGGGATCTCCTCTTCGACCGTCGCGCCTCCGCGCCCCGAGGTTGTTGAGCATGAGAGCCATGCGCTGGCTCCGTCCGGCGTGGCCGGAGCGCTTGCTGCTCCTGGTCGCCTCCCTGCTGCTCGGCGGTTGCGCCTGCGCCTACCTGGACGCCGGGATCTACCAGTGGTTGCAGGGGCACCGCCTGGAAGGGCTCCTGGGGCAGCGATCAGGCTTGGTCGGCGCGCTCGGGTTCTCCTCCTCGACCGCGACGGGGGCCCGAGAACAGGCTGCCGCCAGCAACCCGATCGGTCGCATTGAGATTGTGGCGCGCGGCGTACGCGCGATCATCGCCGAGGGAACCGACTCACGCACGCTGCGGCGCGCTGTCGGCCACCTCCCGGGGACGGCCTTTCCCGGCGAGCGCGGCAACGTCGTGCTTGCAGGCCACCGGGATTCGTTCTTCCGCCGTCTCGAGGGGGTGACCCCCGAGGACCGGGTGCGAATCACGACGCCGGACGGCGCCTTCGACTACCGGGTGGAATCGACCGTGGTCGTGGCGGCGGATCGCACGGACGTGCTCGACGCCTCCGCGGACGCGATGCTGACGCTCATCACCTGCTATCCGTTCGGCTTCGTCGGGCCGGCGCCGGAGCGATTCGTCGTCCGGGCCCGCCTGGTGTCGCCGGAGACCTGAGGTTTCGTCCCACCGTCCGAGCGCTTGCGCTCAGAGAGGCATGGGTGTCATGAACGCGACCACCGGTCAATCCTGGGCGCGCGACCACCTGGAGCCGCTTTCCTGGCCGGACGGGATCGGCCTGTCGAAGGGGCAGCGGCTTCTCGTCGTCTCCAATCGCGGGCCGCGCCCACCGAGCGGCGTGCGCGGCGATGGCGAGGCAAGCATCGGCGGGCTGGTCACCGCTCTCGAACCGGCGGTCGCCGTGACCGGCGGGGTGTGGGTCGCAGCCCAGGCGGTTGCGGGGGCCGGTGCCTCCGATGCCGGGAAGCCGCCGCCGACCGGCGAGGTGCTGCACGTTCCTGTGCCCGAGGAGGAGTACTCCGCCTACTACCACGGGTTCGCCAACTCCGCGCTGTGGCCGATCTGTCACTGCTTCACGGGCCGCTGCCGCTTCGAGCGGAACGAGTACGAGGCGTATCGGCGGGTCAATCGGCGTTTCGCCGAGGTTATCGACCGTGTCGCGAGGCCGGGTGACGTGGTGTGGCTCCAGGACTATCACCTCGCACTTCTCCCCGGGCTCCTCAAGGATCTGCGGCCCGATCTCACCGTTGTCCAGTTCTGGCACATCCCCTTTCCGCCGCTGGATCTGCTGCGTATCAATCCCTGGTGGGCGGAGATCGTCCGTTCGCTGGCACGAAACGACCTCCTCGGCTTCCACCTCGGCCGCTATGCAGCGAACTACCGCGAGTGCCTGAAGGCGGCGCAGGAGGGGGAGCGGACGGCGAACTCCGGCCGCGTGGGGGCGTTCCCCATCGGCGTGGATGCGAGCCGGCTGGCCGCCGCCGCGGCAACGGGGCATTGCACGCGCCTGGTGAAGCGGTTGCGTGCTCGTGCCGGGGGGGAACGCCTGCTGCTCGGGGTGGAGCGACTCGACTACTCGAAGGGGATTCCGGAGCGGCTACTGGCGATCGAACGGCTGCTCGAGCGCCGCCCCGCGCTACGCCGGCGCCTCGTCTACTACCAGATCGCCGTTCCCAGCCGCACCCGGGTTCCGGCCTACCTGGAGCTGAAGCGCCGGGTGGATGAGCTGGTCGGGAGGATCAACGGCCGCTTCGCGTCGGGCACCTGGGTGCCCATCCACTATCGCAACAGCGCGCTGACGCTCGCGCAGCTCATCCCCTGGTACGCCGCCGCGGACGTCATGATCGTGACCCCCCTCCGCGACGGCATGAACCTCGTGGCGATGGAGTTCGTCGCCTGCCGGCTCCCGGACAGCGGGGGAGCGCTCGTCCTCAGCCCGCTCGCAGGTGCCGTGGAGCAGCTGCCGGGAGCGATCCTTGCCAATCCGTTCGACGTGGACGGGCAGGCCGACGCGATCTCCGCCGCGCTCGAGATGTCAGCGGAGGAGGCGGAAGCGCGCATGGAGTCGATGCGCGCCAGCGTCTTCACGCACGACCTGTATTCGTGGCTCGACTCCTTTCTGAGGGCCTCCGCCTCCTCGCGAGGGCAGCTGCGCGTCGCGGGGCGACGGGCCGGCGGACGCCGCCGTTCACGCGCTGACGGCGCCAGCGCGGTCGCGGAAGGGACACGCCCGTGACCTGGGCGCTTCCCTCCCCGCCGCTGGCGCGGCTCGCCGCCGCGGAGTCGCTGCTGCTCGGCTGTGACTTCGACGGGACGCTCGCCCCGATCGAGCGGGAGCCGTCCGACGCGCGCCTGCCGCGAGGCGCACGCGAGAGCCTGTGCAGACTGGCCAGTCTCCCCGGCACGACGGTCGCCATTCTGAGTGGCCGCACCCTGACGGATCTGACCCCCATCGCCGCGATCCCTAACGCCTGGTTGGTGGGGTATCACGGTGCGGAGATTCGCCGGCCGGATGCGGAGCAGATGGTGAGGACGTACCCCGGCGCCGGAGAGTTCGCGATTTCGGAGCACCTGTCGCGACGAATCCTGGAGTTCGCGTGCCGCACTCCCGGCCTGCGCATCGAGCTGAAGCCCGCGGGGGTCGCGCTCCACTGGCGTGGGGACGACAGCGCGGGGCCGCCCGAGGGGATCGACGCACTGGCAAGGACGCTGCAGACGATGAGCGGACCCCGGACCCGCCTGGTCCGGGGGCGCCGCGTCCTCGAGGTGAGCGCGATGGGAGCGGACAAGGGTTGGGCCCTCGCGGCGGTGTGCCGCGAGGTGCAGCCGCCGCCGGCGATGGTCTGCTATCTCGGAGACGATCTGACCGACGAGGACGCCTTTCACGCCATACGCCCGGACGGCATCGGGATCCTGGTCGCCGACGACACCTCCTGCGACGAGCGCCCCGGCCCCACCGCCGCGGATTTCACCCTGCCCGGCCCGGGGGCGGTCGCCGCCTTCCTGCGGGAGCTGGCCAGGCTCCGGTCCCGCCAGGAACGGGAGCGGACCCGGGAGGCGGCAGAACCATGGAGTGGTGAATGATGGAACCGTTCCGCTTTTTCAGCATGTCCGGCCTGGTACGTTCCACCGGAAACCAAGCGCTCGACCTCGTCGCGCTGCGCGAGGGGGTCGCCGCGGTGTCCGACGCCTGCATCTACCATCACCTGCACCATGCGCTGCTGCGCCGGCACTTCCAGGCGGCCGGCGTGGTGAACGATTTTGCGCGGTGGGTGGCTGAGGAGCTGGGAGATCCTGCCTCCGCCGAGCGGATCGGAGCCGTGGACCCGGTCGCCCTGACCTCCATCCCCGTCGCCCGGCAGGCCCTGCTGGACGCTCTCGCGCGCAGCATCCATCTGGGAAGCTCTCGCGCCAGGGCGCTGTCCCCCTTCCGGTTTGCGGAGGTCGTGACGTTCCTCATCCCCACCGGCATCGAGGCCGGCAATCTCGAGCAGCTCCTGGAGGGGGTCGAGAGGACCGACCTCCCGAGCATCTTCGTGCATTTCGTCGACGCCAGCCTGCACAAGGACGCTGTTGCCTCCGACTTCGGCGCCTGGCTGAGGGTCCGGGGCGAGCACGATCTCGCCGCGAAGGTCGATCTCCTGACCCCGTACGCCGGTGGGCTCGATGGGGTTCGCGCGGCGCTGATCCAACTGCTCGCCGACGCGACGCAGGGGGTAGTGGCGGAGGTGCGTCCGTGAGCGCGGGCGCGGGGGGACCGAGGGTCGGACGGCTCGCGCCACTCAGCGCCTACGCGCCCTTCGTGGGCGAGCGCGAGCTCGACGATCTGCGGACCCTCGCCCGGCCGCTCGCGGGCATCCGGGTGCAGCACATCAACTCGACGCGCGTCGGCGGCGGCGTTGCCGAGATCCTGACCTGGATGATCCGGAGCCTCCAGGAGCTCGAGATCGACGCGAGCTGGGACGTGATCCAGGGGGACGCTGCGCTGTTCGCGGTCACCAAGGCGATGCACAACGCCCTGCACGGTGTGACCGTCACCATCCCCGATTCGCTGTTCGACTACTACCTCGAGCGGGTGAGCTCTCAGGGGGAGCTCCTCGACGCCGGCGCGGACATCGTCGCCCTGCACGACACGCAACCGTTGCCGCTGGTGCTTGCCAGGGAGCGGTGCCGGGGCCGCTTCATCTGGCGGTGTCACGTCGATATCGCCGCAGCGGACCCGTTCCTGTGGGAGCGCCTCCGGCCGTTGGTCGATCGTGGCGATGCGGCGGTGTACCACATGATCGAGTTCGAGCGCTCTGCCCGCACCCCCGCGTACATCATGCCGCCCGCGATCGACCCGCTGGCCCCGAAGAACCGGGACCTCACGGCCGATGAGATCCGTGCCGTCCTCGACCGTCTTGGCGTCGATCGAGCGCGGCCGATCGTCCTCCAGATCTCCCGGTTCGATCGCCTCAAGGATCCCCTGGGGGTGATCCAGGCGTTTCGCATGGTCCGCAAGGTGCTTCCCTGCCAGCTCATCCTCGCGGGGGGCGGCGCGAGCGACGACCCTGAGGGGACGCAGGTGCTGGAGGAGGTCCGCAGCGTCACCGACGGAGATCCCGATATCCAGGTGCTCGACCTCCCGCCGACCAGCCACGTCGAGGTGAATGCCCTGCAGCGGGCGGCCGCGGTGGTGGTCCAGAAGTCAATCCGCGAGGGGTTCGGGCTGGTCGTGACGGAGGCGATGTGGAAGGCGCGCCCTGTCGTCGCAACCGCGGTGGGCGGCATTCGAGGACAGGTGCTGCATGGGGTGACCGGCTTTCTCGTTCACACGGTTGAAGGAACCGCCAACCGCATCCGCCAGCTCCTTGGAAACCCTGCCCTCGGCGAGCAGATGGGTCGAGCCGGGCGGCTGCTGGTGTCCGAGCGCTACCTCACGCCGCACAGCCTCAAGCGGTGGATCATGCTAATGCACGCGGTCCTGGCCGGGGAGCAGCCGCACATCGTGATTCCGCCGCCGGTCACCCCGCGGAGCGCCTCACGCTCCCCTGCGCGCCGCCAGTAGCGCGTCGTAGGGCGCGACGACCCATGCCAGCCCCGCGAGCAGGACCGCGGCGGAGGTCACGGCCGAGAGCGGCGGGCTCTGCAGGACCGCTCCCGACCGATCGAACCCCGCCCAGAACTCGGGCCAGCGGATCGAGATCGCCAGCACGTAGACGCTGGCGCTCCAGCACGCGAGGAAGAACCCCGCCTTGCCGATCTGATCGTTGAGGATCTGCCCCAACCCCGGGACCAGAACGGAAGTCAGGCAGGGGACGACGGAGGACCCGGAGTACGCGCTCGGGCGGGCGAGCCGGGAGGCGGACGTGTAGGCCTGCAGGATGCAAGCCATGCCGAGCATCGGGACGGTGGCTCCCGCGAAGAATGCGGCCACCTGCAGGTGCAGCTCGTCGACGAAGAACACCCGCCCCAGCCGCGTCCAGATCTCCCACGTGCGCGCCAGGAAGTACGTGAGCGAGACGGCGAGCCCTTCGAACGCCAGGAACATCACGGCCAGGGATCGTTGGCCGTTCATCCACTGGCCGACCCCCCAGACGAGGAGCGAGGCCGAAGCGGGAATCCACGGCCGCGAGTCGGGGAGCGCGGCGGACGGTGGACCGGAGGTCCCGCGGCGCCGCGTGGGGCGTGACGACGGCCTGGGTCTCTCCTCGAAATTCCGCAGGAACCCTTCCGCCGTCTCGTCCGTGTCGGTGATCTGATGGATCTCGGTCATGCGTAATCCTCCGGCACCTGCGGCTACCGAGCGCGGCGCCCTCCCCAAGATCGTTCCCGGTGGGGCGTGCGTGCAAGTAGGCACAGAATCCGGGCCCGACACGGAGGATGCGCGGAGCCGGGATTGGCGTGCGGCCTGCGGGGAGGGAGTCGATTCCCGGCGGTGGCGGGATGTCGACGGACTAGCGGTGGTGATCTTGAGGGTGCGATGGCGGGCGCAGGCCGTCCTGTCCGCCGTCAGTCCTCATCCTGGGACTCCCAGCTCACGCGCAGCCCCTTGGAGAAAGCGCCGGCGACCCGGACCTCGAGCACGGAGCGTGACCCCGCCTCGACCGTCCGCCGGATGGTCCGGGAGAGTGGCTCCTCCCCCTCGGCCCGCACCGTGACGGTGATCTCGCGCTCGCCCGCGCGCAACCGGAAGGAGTCCGCGAGGGAGCCTCCCGTGCGCCCGACCAGATCCTGTCCGAGAATCCGCACCCTGCGTGGCTCGCCACGGAAGGAGCGGTCCACGACCTCGAGCCCGTCGGCGAACACCTGCAACCGACCTCGCTCCAGCCCGTGCTGGAGATCGACCGCAACGACGCAGCCCGGGCGAACCGCCAGCCATCCGACCCACGCGACGATCGGCACCAGGCAGAGCACGCCTGTGGGGACCAGACGCCCGCGCCGGCCGGCGACGAGGCGCGGACTGATCCGAGCCAGGAGCCTCCCGGTGAGGGCCACCGCTCGTGCCAGGTGGGGACGCACGCCGTTGAGCATGCTGAGCCCCGCCGACTCCAGCGAGATTCGCCCGGGTTCGACGGCGGGCGAGCGCTCCCCGCCGACCGGCTCGGGCCGCGCCTCGCCGAGGACCGGCGCGTGCCGGAGGGGTTCGCCGCGCGCCAGCGCCTCGAGATCGTCGAGCAAGGAATGCGCGCTGTCGTAGCGCTCCTCGGGTCGTTTGGCCAGCAGTCGGAGGACGATCGACTCCCAGGAAGGGGAGATCCCAAGGTCGGCCGCGCGCAGGGGGAGCGGGGGCTCGTGGACGATCTGATAGCCGAGTGCGCTCAGGTTCGCCCCCTGGAACGGCCGCCCTCCGGACAGCAGCTCATAGAGGATGATGCCGAGGGAGAACAGATCGGAGCGGCGGTCGGCGACGCGCCCCAGCACCTGTTCGGGGCTCATGTAGGCGGGCGAGCCGATCGACTGCCCCTCGCGCGTCGAGGCGGAGGTCTCCAGGCGAGCCACGCCGAAGTCGGTGAGCTTCGCCGCACCGTCGTCTCCCAACAGGACATTGGCGGGCTTGAGATCGCGGTGGACGACGCCGTGATCGTGGGCGTAGGCCAATGCAGCGGCGATCTCGCGGCCGCTGCGCAGCGCAGTGGCCTCGCGGTCCGCCGCATCCTGCCGGCGAAGCCGTTCCTCGAGCGTGCCGCCGCGCACGAGTTCCATGGCGATGTAGGAGAGGCTGCTCGTATTGTCGTGGCCGGCGTCGTAGACGGTCACGATCCCGGGGTGGGAGAGCCTCCCTGCGGCGCGTGCCTCGCGGGCGAAGCGCCCGAGGAACTCCCGGTAGCGGGCGGGGTCGATGTCCGCGGGCGGGGCGACGGTCTTGATCGCGAGGGTGCGGCCGATCACCGGATCGGTCGCCAGGTAGACGACCCCCATCGCCCCGCGTCCGATCTCCCGGACAATCTCGTAACGGCCCAGTCGCTTGAGCGCACCCGCGTCCAACGGCGCACCTTCCGGTCATCGTCCCCGCGGCGGAATATAGAGTGGCCCAAAGTTGCACGCAATCGCGGGGGATCCGCCGCTGCGGAGATCCTGGACGGGGTGCCTCGGGGGCCGCCAGAGCGGTGGGCGGGGTACGTCACCGGGAACCGGAACGGCGGACGCCGCAGGCCGTCAGCTCTCGAGATCCTCTGGCTCCTCGTCGACCAGGAAGACCCGCCGCTGCGCGAGTTCCGCCCGAGCGCGGATCTCGTCCTTGATGACCGCCAGGCCGTCCGCGATCTCCTTCGCCTCCCACTCGGTGCGAGCCAGGAAGGGGGGAGAAGCCCGCCCGGCGCTGCCGGGCGCCAGCACCAGGGAGAACCGCCAGCCCCCTCCCTCCTGGACGGGCTTCACCCTCCAGGTCTCGGACCAGCCGAAGACGCGAACGCGAAAGCCGGGGACGGGGTGCAGCATCGCCGTCGGTCCTAGGCGGGGAGCTGGTCGTACGCCATCACGCGGCCGCACCAAGCGACCACCCGCGGCGCACGCAGCCGCAACCGTATGACAACGCTGCTCTGCATCCTACTCTTCCCGGGGCCACCTCTTGCCTCGACTCTCCGCAGCCCCCTGGGGGCTCGCTCACCCGCCATCCGCCTCGCGGACGCGGATGCGCTCCTCGAGGCAGCGCACCGCAAGCGCGGTCCAGCCGGTCTGATGGCTCGCCCCGACGCCGCGTCCGGTGTCGCCATGGAAATACTCGTAGAACAGGACCAGGTCGCGCCAGTTCGGATCGTCCGCGTAGCGTCGATCCGCTCCGTGACAAGGGCGCTGACCCGCCGCGTCCGGAAGGAAGATCGCGGCCAGCCGCGAGGCGATCTCCTGGGCGGCCTCCTTGAGGCTGAGTAGCCGCCCCGAGCCGGTCGGGACCTCGACCTTGAGCGCATCGCCATAGAAGTGGTGGTACCGCTCCAGCGCCTCGACCAGCAGGTAGTTCACCGGAAACCATACCGGCCCGCGCCAGTTCGAGTTGCCGCCGAACAACCCCGTGTCCGACTCAGCAGGGACGTAGTCGACCCGATACTCCTCGTCATGCACCTGGACGCTGAACGGACGGTCCTGGTGGACACGGGACAGCGCCCTGATCCCGTGCGGGGAGAGGAACTCGTTCTCGTCGAACAGATACCTCAGGACGCGCACCAGCCGCTCCCGGGAGGGGATGGCGAGCAGGCGATGACCGCCGTCACCGCCGGCGTGGTCGACGTAGGAGATGTGTCGCGCCAGATCGGCGCGGTTCCGCAGGAACCACTGCATCCGCCGCTGGAACCCCGGGAGCCTCTCCATCTCGCTCGCCTCGAGGATCTCGACGGCGAACAGCGGTACCAGACCCACCATCGAGCGGATCTTCAGCGGGCGGGCGGTGCCGTCGACGTGGAGCTGGTCGTAGTAGAAGCCATCCTCCTCATTCCAGAGCCCGCTGCCGCCGAGCGAGTTCATCGCGTCGCAGATGGCGACGAAGTGCTCGAAGAACTTCGACGCCATGTCCTCGTATGCCGGGTCCTCCTTGGCCAGCTCGATCGCCATCGACAACATCGTGGCGCAGTAGAAAGCCATCCAGGCCGTGCCGTCGGCCTGCTCCAGGCGTCCGCCGGTCGGCAGTGGGCGAGAGCGATCGAAGACGCCGATGTTGTCGAGCCCGAGGAACCCTCCCGAGAAGAGATTGTTCCCCTCCGCATCCTTGCGATTGACCCACCAGGTGAAGTTGAGGAGCAGCTTCTGGAACACGCGCGCGAGAAAGACACGGTCGCGCCCGCCGCGGGCGCCGGTCATCTTGTAGACGCGCCAGGCGGCCCAGGCATGCACGGGCGGGTTGGCGTCGCCGAGGGCGAACTCGTAGGCGGGGATCTGGCCGTTCGGATGCTGGTACCACTCGCGCAGGAACAGCACGAGCTGGTCCTTGGCGAAGTGCGGGTCGAGCTTCGCGAACGGGATCATGTGGAACGCAAGGTCCCAGGCGGCGTACCAGGGGTATTCCCACTTGTCCGGCATTGAGATCACGTCGCGATTGAACAGATGGCTCCAGCCGCGGTTGCGACCCAGGCTGCGCTCCCCGGCGGGGGCCGGCTGCGACGGGTCTCCCTCGAGCCAGTCTTTGACGACATAGTGGAAGAACTGCTTCGACCACAGGAGGCCCGCGTGCGCCTGGCGGATCACCTGCGCCTCGACGCCGCGGGCTCCCCGTGGCAGGCGGTCGGCATGGAATTCGTCCGCCTCGCTGCGACGCTGCGCGAACGTCCGCTCGAAGGCGGCGCCGAAGGGAGTTGGGGTGGCCTCACGCTCCGCCGTCAGGCGCAGCCGCACCTCGCGTAACGCCCCCGCGGGAACCTCGAGACGGTAGAGAAAGGCCGCCTTCGTGCCCTGCTCCGGGTGCACCGCCTCGCGACGCCCACGGACGACGAACTCGTGAAAGGCGTCCTTCACGTGAGGGGACAGATTCGGCCGGCCGAACAACCGCGCGTAGTTCGTCTCGTTCTCGGTGAACAGGATCTCCGGTGTGGGAGCACCGGACACCGGCTCCGCGGCGAGCAGGTACCGGCCGAGCGACTCGTGCTCCGCCAGCACGCGTCCCGCGCCCGCCCGGGCGATCGTCGGTCTCGCCCAGTACCCCTCTCCGGTCCGGCCCCATGACCAGGTGTTGCGGTACCAGAGCGTCGGCAGCAGGTGGAGGACCGCCGGCTCCGGGCCGCGGTTCGCGATCGTGAGCCGCAGCAGGATGTCCTCGGGGGATTCCTTCGCGTACTCCACCTGGACGTCGAAGTAGCGGTGCGCGTCGAACGTTCCCGTGTCGACGAGCTCGAACTCCGGCTGTCCCTTGCCGCGCCGCCGGTTCTCCTCGATCAGGCGCGCGTACGGGAACTCCGCCTGCGGGTACTTGTACAGAGCTTTCATGTAGCTGTGGGTCGGCGTCGAGTCCAGATAGAAATAGCACTCCTTCACGTCCTCGCCGTGGTTCCCCTCCGGGCCGGTCAGCCCGAACAACCTTTCCTTCAGGATCGGGTCGCGGCCGTTCCAGAGCGCCAGGGCGAAGCAGAGCCGGCCTTCGCGGTCGGTGATGCCGAGCAGCCCATCCTCGCCCCAGCGGTAGACGCGCGAGCGGGCGTGGTCGTGGGGGAAATACTCCCAGCTGTTCCCTTCGGCGGAGTAGTCCTCCCGCACCGTTCCCCACTGGCGCTCCGCGAGGTAGGGTCCGAACCGCTTCCAGTTGCGGAGGCGCTGCGCATCCTCCTCGAGCCGCAGATCCTCCGCCGCCATGGCCGTGACCCCCCCCCCTCTCCCCGCACGCGCGCTGCGCCTGGCGGGCGTGCGGCCACCAAGCCTAACCGATCGGCTGGATGGTTGCCGCCCCGCCCGCCCTGGTCTTTCCGGCGCTGGCGCCACGTCGGAGACGCTGTCGCCCGCGGCGACCGCCTTCCCTCCCAGGCGTGCCGGATCCGTCCCTCCTTGCCTGGATTGAGTACAGCCGCGACCAGCAGTTTGACGGATGGGGATGCAAGACCGACAATCTCCCACCATGGAAATCGCCGTCGTCCTGATCCTGCTCGTCTTCGCGATCCTCAACTTCGCGCTGGAGTGGATCGCCATCGAGGTGTTCTCGATCCTGCTGATGGCGACCTTGATCGTCGCCCGGATCCTGACCCCGCAGCAGGCGTTCCTGGGGTTCGCGAACTCGGCGGTGATCATGATCGCGGGGGTGATGCTCCTGACAGGAGGGATCATCCAGAACGGCGCGGCTGACGTCATCGCCAGTCGCATCGCAAAGCTGGCCGGAGCCAGCGAGGGGCGCATGGGGGCGCTGCTGCTGGGGGCGGTGAATGCGATCTCCGCCTTCATCAACAATGTCGCCGCCACCGCGATGTTCATCCCGGTGGTCGAGGGAATGGCGCGGCGCTTCGGGGTCAGGCGCGGAAAGTACCTCATCCCGATCGCCTTTGCGTCGATGACCGGTGGGATGTGCACCCTGATCGGCACGTCCACGAACGTGGCGGTCGCCGGCGCCATGGAGCAGTACGGACTGGCGCCGCTCGGTTTCTTCGAGCTGACTCCGGTCGGCATCGCGGTGGCGCTGCTGGGGATGCCCTACCTCCTGTGGGTCGCGCCACGCCTGATCGTCCGCAAGGAGGACGAGGACCCCGAGCGCACCTACGGGCTGAAGGGGTTCCTCTTCGAGGTGGTGATCCAGTCGGGATCCCCGCTGGCCGATGCGACCCTGCTCAGGGCCGACCTGGGGGGGCGGTTCGGGCTGAACGTGCTGGCGATCGTGCGGGGCAACGAACGGATCGTCTCGCCGGATGGGGACGAACATGTCCGGGCGGGCGATCTGCTGCTGGTGGAGGGAGAAGCGCGGACCATCCCCGCCGTTCATGGGGCGCCGGGGCTCGAGATCAAGTCGATGCCTTCGCTCGAGCGGGTGGCGCTGGGGGACGAGCGCGTGAAGATGATGGAGGTCACGGTCTCGTACAACTCCCCGTTTCTGGGGAACAGCCTCCAGGAGATCAACTTCCGGCATCGCTTCGACCTGAGCGTCCTGGCGATCCACCGGCGCGGCGAGCCGCTGGTGGAGAAGGTCGGCAAGATCCCACTCAAGGCCGGCGATGTGCTGCTCGCCTACGGCAGGGAGGAGGCGTTCGACCGCCTGGCGCACGAGCAGACGATGCTCCTCGTCGAGCACGCGCTCGACACCAAGGTCCATCCCCGGAAGGCGCTGGTGGCCTCGGGGGTGTTCCTCGCGGCGATCGTCGCGTCCGGCGTAGGGTGGCTCGATTCACCCACCGCGTTCCTCGCGGGAGCCGGACTGGTGATGCTGTTCGGCTGCCTGTCGGCCGAGGAGGCGGGAACCTACCTGAACGTACGCTTCCTGGTGATGCTGGCGGGGATGGCGTCCCTGGGGATGGCGATGGAGCAGTCCGGGGCCGCGCTTTTCCTGGCGCGCGGCATCGTGAATGTGCTCGGTGTATCGCAGCCGCTGCTGCTCCTGGCGGTCTTCTTCGCGCTGACTGTGGCGCTCACCCAGCCCCTGAACAATGCAGCGGCGGCGCTCCTGGTGCTGCCAATCGGGATCCACGCGGCCGGAGATGTCGGGATCGACGCGCGCTCCTTCGCGATTGCGATCGCGCTGGCGGCGTCCTGCTCGTTCATCACCCCGTTCGAGCCGGCCTGCCTGCTGGTCTACAGCACCGGCCATTATCGCTTCCGGGACTTTCTCAAGGCGGGGAGCCTGCTCACCCTCATCGCGTTCGCCGTTTGCCTGGTTCTCATCCCGATTCTCTGGCCCTTCCACCCCTCCGGATAGGCTCCGGCGCTCGAAAACCGGGGAGCGGTGGGCACCCTCGCTAATAGTGAAAACAAGCGCAAGGTCGGTGGGCCGTGTCATGCTGGGTGGCGAGCCCCCGACTATCGCGGGAGGCGAATTCGTTATACAACTCAATTAATTGCAACGGTTACAGCATGGAAACGCCATTTTCTCGGGTCGCACGTTGTGTCCACATTCCGAGTTGAATTCGAGAGGAACACTGATAAGATAGCGCGGCCCCAGGCACGGGTCGGCACTGCCGGGATGCCTGGGTTCGACTCGAGAAAAACACAAGCCACCATGGCCCGAGTGGTGCGCAACACGGAGAGGAAACCAATGCGGAAGACGGGAGTGGTGTTGGCAGTTATGCTCGCAGTGGGCCTGCTGGTCGGCTGCGCCAAGCCGCCGCAGGTGGATGTTGACGCCGCGAAGTCGGCCATTCAGCAGGCGCGGTCGCTGGAGGCGTCCGAGTACGCGGCCGACGCGCTGCGTGCGGCCGAGGATGCGCAGGCGCAGATGGAGGCCGAGCTGAAGGTGCAGGAGGAGAAGTTCGCGCTCTTCCGCTCCTACAAGAAGGCGACCGAGCTCGCGGGTACCGCGAAGGCCGCGGGGGAACGTGCCCAGACGGCTGCCAAGGACGGAAAGCAGAAGGCAATGGATGAGGCGTCCGCCGCCATCAGCGGCGCCAAGACGGCGCTCGCCGAGGCTACCGACCTCCTCTCCAAGGCTCCGAAGGGGAAGGGGACGCAGGCCGACCTGGCTGCCCTCGAGGCGGATCTCCAGACGGTCACTTCCACCCTGGCGGATGCCGATTCGGCGTTCGCCTCGCAGCGCTACAAGGATGCCAAGGCGAAGGCCGAGGCGTCGATGGGAACAATCAACAACGTGAAGGCGGCCGTCGAGGCAGCAATCGAGGCCAAGAAGGGGAAGCGGTAGTCGCTTTCCCGTCCAGACGTGGTTTCAGCCGGGGCACGGTCGCGAAACCGACCGTGCCCTTGTTTTTGTTGCGCACGGGCGCTAAAAGTGGTTCCAGACAAGGGACCTGAGGCGGCCTTGAGCGCCGGAGTTCCCCTGCGGCCTCCCGAGCATTCCCGCGTCACCACGAATCCGGGCTGAACAAGGTGGATAACAACTCCCCAGCGCCAACCCCCGCCCCAAAGGACGCCCCTCCGCGCGGTGCGGCGCGCCGGCGTCTTCGCCGGCGCTGGTTGCGGGTCGGCGTGTGCCTCGGGGTCTTGCTCGCCGCGTTCGCGGCGGTGTTCCCGGTCCTCAGCGGTCGCACGGAGCCCCCCGTCTATACCCTGGAGTCGGCGCAGGATGCCTTGGGCGCCGCGCGTGCGACCGCTGCCGATCGCTGGGCGCCGGACGCGCTGTACCAGGCGGAAGCAGCCATGCGTGCCGCGCTCCTGGAGCATCGGCGGCAGGAGTCGCGCTTCTACCTCGCGCGTGATTTCAGGGCGGCGCGCTCGTCGCTCGAGCTTGCCGAGGAGAAGGCGGTCAGCGCCCGCGAGCAGTCGACCGTGGCCCGCGAGCAGGCCCGCGCCGCGGCGGACGAAGCGCTGGGTGCCGCCGAGGAGGCCGTGTCGGAGGCAGACCACTATGCGGCCGTGGTCCACCTGGCGCGCCGGGAGCAACTCCTCCTGGAGCGGGCCCGTCTCTCCTACCGCGAGGCTCGCATCCATCATCGGAATGGAGACCATCTGGCCGCCGCCGAGCTGGCCGAGTCCGCCGTGGACCAGGCGTTCAAGGTCCTGCACGAGGCGGCTGGCCTGGCCTCGCGGTTCACCGACTCCGAGCGGGTCCGGACCTGGCGCCGGTGGATCGAGGAGACGGTCGCCTGGTCGCGGCGCACGGGGGCGGCAGTCGTCGTTGTCAACAAGGAGAGCCACCAGTTGACGCTCTACGCGGGCGGCAGGCCGCTGCGCACCTACCCGGCCGATCTGGGATCGAACACCGCCGGCACGAAGCTCCGCTCGGGCGACAACGCCACGCCGGAAGGGCGCTACCGCATCACCACCAAGAAGGGGCAAGGTCAGTCGAAGTACTACAAGGCGTTGCTGCTCAACTACCCGAACGACGATGACCGCGCCCGGTTCGCGCGGCTGAAGAGGGCCGGCCAGATCCCCGCCCGCGCCACCCCGGGAGGATTGATCGAGATCCACGGGGACGGGGGGCGGCGCAAGGACTGGACGCAGGGGTGCGTCGCGGTCCGGAACGATCACATGGATGAGCTGTTTCGCAGGGTCGAGGTTGGCACGCCCGTCACCATCGTGGGCAGCACCGGGGACGGCGGGGTGTTCACGGATCTGGTCCGCCGCTACCGCACGCAGGGCGGAGGCGCGGGAAGGCCGTGACCGATCCGCCTCTCGAGGTCATCGCGCCGCCAGGGTTCTATCCCCCGGAGCGCCGGACCACGCCGCGGCGACGGTGGCGTGGGGCTTGGTGGGTTGCCGGATCCTGCCTCGTCGTGATGGGGCTCATGGGGATCGCGGCGCTTGGAACTGGGTACGGCTACGGACCTCCCCCGCGGCTCCCGCTGCCGCTCGCGACGGAGCTTCCGCAGGATGACGCGGCGCTCAAGAAGTCGCTCGCAAAGCTCAGGACGGAGCAGAAGCAGCTCCAGATGAAGCTGCTGAAGGCCGCTCCTGCCGGCATCCACATCATCATCGATCAGACCCAGAATCGGCTATACCTCAAGAACGGTGATCAGTTCCTGTTGAAGGCGGTCTGCTCAGCGGGCTCCGGTTTGGTGCTGCAGGAGGAGGGCGGGCGGAACCGTCGGTGGATATTCGATACTCCGCGGGGGGCGTTCAAGGTTCTCAACAAGATCGAGGACCCCATCTGGAAGAAGCCGGACTGGGCGTTCATCGAGGAGGGGAAGCCGATCCCCAGGAACGAGGAGGATCGATTCGAGGCCGGATCGCTCGGGGAATATGCGCTCTACTTCGGGAATGGCTACCTGATCCATGGCACGCTCTACGAACGGATGCTGGGTCGCAGCGTCACGCACGGCTGCATCCGTCTGGGCCGGGAGGATCTGCGCGCAGTCTACAAACAGGCGCCGCTCGGGACGCCGGTCTACATCTATTGAGCGCACCCGCGGAGCGGGCCGCCTGGCCGCACGGTGTCCACTGCCGGACGGCCGTTGCAATCCTGGCGTCGCTGCTGCTGGCGCTGGCGGCCTATGCCATCCCCAAGGGAGGGGAGTCCGCTGCGGATCTGCGCGCCGACGCCGAGAAGGCGATGCGCCAGGTCGAGTTGCTGCGGCAGCGCGTCGAACTGGCGACCGGCGATACGTTCTACCTGTTGCTCGACCCGGGCGGGGGGAACCTGCGCCTGATGCTGAAGGGGGCGGTCCTGCAGGATTACGCGCTCGCAGGCATCGAAGTCGGCCAGCCGCGCGTCGGGTTCATCGACCGCGGTCTGCCGGCGGCGTGGGAGGGGCGGATCTGGTCGAAGGGCGCGCTCGATCCCGCGCGGGCGCAGGACCGTGTCGAGGTTGAGATACCGCCTCCGGGCCAGGAGGAGCCGACCAAGCCCCCGGTCATCCCGCCGACACCCGAGGAGAAGTACCCGGTTCCCGCCCGCTACCGGATCCGGTACGAAGGCGGGCTGTCGCTCGAGGTCCGGCCGCGCCACATGGACGAGAAGGAGAGTACCTGGGAGCGGACCAAGACCGCCTGGAGGGTCTGGTGGAACGACGCGCGAGCTGTGCTCGACCGCTCGCCGGAAGATGTGCTGCGCCTGCGCCTGGTCATGCGCCCGGAGGACGCCGATTCACTCTACCGGGCGCTCCCTCCGGACACGCGCCTGCTCATCGTCCCCCCGGCCTGACGCCTCGCGGAGGCGAGTTGCTTTTTGCGCTGGCTCTGCGGATGATCCACCCTCATGCGTACGGGAGGAAGCGAACATGAGCCAGGATTCGGTGCGGACTGGGAAGGGCAGCGCGGTTCTGGGGGCGGTCACCGTGGCCCTGGCGGTGGCCGCCGCAGGGTGGGCGGTCGCCGCGAGCAAGGGAGTGAGCGCGCACGCCGACATGATGGGATGCGACGATGTCGGTATCCGTGGGAGCGCCACGCTGCGCGAGGTCCCGTCGGCCGAAGGGGTGAAGGTGGTCGAGATAGAGCTCCGCGTGAGCGGGATGAAGCCCGGTCGGCATGCGGTGCACATTCACGAAGTCGGAGTCTGCAAGCCGTGCGCCGATGCCAAGGGGCATTTCGATCCCGGGCCGGCCAGCAACTCGAGCCCGGACGGAAACCATCCGTTCCACCTCGGCGACCTGATCAACCTGGACGTGAACGCGAAGGGGGAGGGGCGTCTCAAGGCCACCACCACGCGCATCAGCCTGTCCCCGGGCCCGCTGTCGCTCCTCGACGCGGACGGCAGTGCCTTGATCGTGCACGTGGACCCAGACACCTACTGCCCCGAGGGGGAGAAGAAGGGATGTGCGGGTGGGGCGCGTGCCGCGTGTGGAGTGATCGTGAAGGACTGAGGTCTCGGGTCCGGGCCACCCCACGAGCGGGCGACCCGTCGGGCCGCCCTACCCATCCCCGAAACGGGGAAGCGGCAGGTCGAGCGCCGTCCGCAGGCCCGGCTCGGCGGCGAGGACGCGCGGTATCGCGTTGAGCAGCGCCGCGACCGTGGCCTGATCTCCTGCAACACCTCCGGGGATCCGCAAGGTCAGCGGCGGATCTCCGCGCAGGATCACCTCGTCGACCGGCTCGACCGCCCCCATGGCGATCACCAGCTCGAACCGCAGCCGCTCACGGCCGCCGACGAACCCGCGCAGCAGCTCGCGCTGCCCCGCCACGTCGCCACGACGCACCTCGGGCGGTCCAGCGAAGTGGCGGATGGCCCGAACCGGCTCCAGGCGGTGCACCAGCCGCTCGATCGTCCAGCCAACGCCTGCGGCGAGCATCTGCATCGAATCAACCAGGCCCACGTGCCCGACCCTAGACTGGCGAGCCAGCGCGCGGAACTCCGACGGAGTCCGCCCAGCCCCGACCTTGCGGCGCAGCGCCTCGCGCCGGGTCGCCACGTCCACGATGCGGCGCACCCGGATTGCATCCACCCGCGTGGCGGCGTGGGTGAGGACGAGCGGCAGGAGGTCCATCGCGAATCCGGGGTTGACCCCGGTCGCATGCACCGTCGCGCCGCCGCGCCGCGCCAGCCGGTCGATCCGCCGCGCGAGCGCGGGCCGGGCGATCCAGGGATAGGCGAGCTCCTCGGTCGTGGAGACCACGTCGATCCCGGCGGCAAGCAACGGCGCGATCTGCGCGGCCGCCGGCGCGAGGGCCGAGACGGTCGTATGCAGCGCGAGCAGCGGGCGGCAGCTGCGCAGTGCCCGCTCCAGGTCCGGCTCCACCTTCACGCCGATCGACGCGCGCAGCCCAAGTACCTCGCCGAGGTCTCGACCCGCCAGGTCGGGCGCGGGGTCGACGGCGCCGACCACGCGGATCCCGCGGCGGCGCAGCGCCGCGCGAACCGCCCGCTGCCCGATCGGACCGAGCCCCACCTGCAGCACCCGCCAGGGTCGGGAGGCCATCAGGAACGCGAGGGGGAGGCGGTCGCCCGCCTCATTTGCGGTCGAGGACCTGCTTGGCGATGGTGGCGAGCTGCATGTTGCTCGTCCCCTCGTAGATCTGGCCGATCTTGGCGTCGCGGTAGTACTTCTCCGCCGGATAGTCCTTGGTGTAGCCGACGCCTCCGAACACCTCGATGCACCTTCCCGTCACGCGCTCGGCCACCTGCGAGGAGAACCACTTGCACATCGCGGCCTCGGTGAGGAAGGGGCGACCGGCATCGCGCAGGCGCGCCGCGTTGTAGGTCAGCAGCCGCGCCGCCTCGATCTCCGCGGCCAGCTCCGCGAGCTGGAAGCGCGTCGCCTGGAAGTCGAGGATCGCCTGACCGAACTGCTTGCGCTCGCGCCCGTAGGCGGCGGCGGCCTCCAGCGCGCCCCGGCAGATCCCGATCATCTGCGCGCCGATCCCGATGCGCCCTTCGTTCAGTGTCTCGATCGAAACCTTGTATCCCTTTCCCACCTCGCCGAGCACGTTCTCCTTCGGAACGCGGCATTCCTCGAGCACGAGCTCGCAGGTAGAGGAGGCCCGGATCCCGAGCTTGTTCTCCTTCTTGCCGACGGAGAACCCAGGGTGTGAGCGCTCGACCAGGAAGGCCGTGATCCCCTTGTATCCCAGCTCGGCATTGACGGTGGCGAAGACGATGAACAGATCCGCCTCCATCGCATTCGTGATCCACAGCTTGCGGCCCGTCAGGGACCAGTGGTCGCCGCGATCGGTCGCCTTGCACTGGAGCGCGAAGGCGTCCGATCCGGAGCCGGCTTCCGACAGGGCGTAGGCGCCGACGGTGCGCGTCGCCAGCAACCGTCCGTATTTCGCCTTCTGCGCCTCGTTTCCCCAGCGCAGGAGCGCGTTGACGACCAGCGTGTTCTGGACGTCGACGAAGACCCCGACCGAAGCGTCGACGCGGGAGATCTCCTCGACCGCCAGTACCGACATGAAGAAGCTGGCGCCGGCGCCGCCCAGCGGCTCCGGGATCTCGATCCCCATGATGCCGAGGTCGAACAGCTTCGGCAGGATCTCTTGCGGGAACTTCTGCTCCTCGTCGGCCCTCGCGGCGCGCGGCCGGATCTCGGCCTCGGCGAACTCGCGCACCGCTTGCTGGAAGGTGATCTCCTCCTCGGAGAGCATCGTGAGGGCGGGGGTGCATGGGGCGGAGGTCGTGTGCATGGGAGTGCCTCGCTTCGAGAGCAGGGCGGGGTGCCAGCCCTGAGGAATGCTCCGGTGGATCGGGGCGGCATTATACACGAGGTGCGCGAGAGGATGGACGGTGCCGGCGACGGATCAGTCGGGCTGCGAAAGACCTCGATCGCGCCGGGGCCGGGTCGGGGAGGACGGCGCCGACGTGCCTCCCTCGGAGCGCTTCACCCAGGTTTCCATCTCCTCCGCGGGTCGAGTGCGGAGCGACTCGGGCTTGGCCCCCAGGAACCGTTCCTTCAGGTATCCCCCAAGGGACAGGTTCGTGGGGCCGAAACGGTCGTGGTACATGTAGTACTCGAGGTCGTACCCCATCTCTCCAGCGCTTTGGTAGCGCTCCAGGGGGCGCCTCCCGAGAGAGCGCAGCAGTACGCGAGCCAACTCGTCCGGCATGTCGGGTCGGAAGTGGCGCGGGTCGGGGATCGCCATGGTCTGGATCTGCTCCACGACCTGATCCGCCTCGGCATGGAACAGGCAATGACCCGTCAGCAGCTCGTACATGACGACGCCGAGGCTGAAGACATCCGACCGCGCATCGGTCGCGCCGTACCCCGCCTGCTCGGGGGACATGTACCGCACCTTCCCCATCAGGACGCGCCCCTCGTCCTGCTCCATGAGGCGGAACGCCTTCGCCACTCCGAAGTCGGTCAGCTTGACGACCCCTTCGAAGTTCAGCAGCACGTTCGTGGGCGAGATGTCGCGGTGGACGATGCCGAGCGGCCTCCCGTCGGGACCACGCTTCGCATGCGCGTAATCCAGGGCGCGGCAGATGCGGCTGCAGATGAAGGAGCCCAGCTCGATCGGCAGCGGGTCCCCGAGATCGAGATGGTCGTCGATGAACTGCGCCAGGTTGATTCCCTCGACGTACTCGAGCGCAATGAAGTACGCGTCATTGAGCCGTCCGAGGTGGTAGACTTGGCAGATATTCTCGTGCACGAGGTCGGCGACGAGCTTGGCCTCCCCGATGAACAGGCGAAGGAACTCCGGCCTGCCGTTGTAGGTGGGCAGGATCGTCTTGATGGCGACCTTCTTCTCGAACCCCTCGACCCCGTGCTGCACGGCCTCGTACACCGTGCCCATCCCCCCTTCCGCGATTCGCCGGGTGAGGCGATAGCGGTGCACATCCTCGAAGATCGAGGCCAGGTCGGGAGGGGTGGCTGGATCGCTCAAAGACGCCTCTCTGCCGCGGCGCGCGCCCGAGCGGAGCCTTCGCCTGAGCGGCAACACAGATCAAGAACCGTTCCCGAAGGATACACCATGTATAGGGCATCCGACCCCATGGGTCAATCGCGCCCGGAACGCGGCATGTCGCGAACCGTCAACCCGCGAACGGGGTCCCCCAGCGCCCGGCGAATGCCACTTCGCCCAGCGGCTGTCGCGCGCGCGGCGCCGCCTCCTTCTCCCGCGCCTCCGGTGACAGCGACGCCTCCGCCGCGGCGAAGCCGACGGCGATCATCGCCATCGGGGTGAACCCCTCGGGAATGTCGAACGACTGGCGCGCGCGCGCGCCGTCGAAACCGGCCATCGCGTGCGCCGCGAGCCCGAGCGCCTCGACCTGCAGCAGCAGGTTCTCGGTCGCCATGCCGACGTCGTGCTGACCGTGCCGATTGGGCTTGCCGTTCCGCTGGAACGTCTCGCGGGCCACGCTGAGCAGCAGGACGGGCGCCGAGTGCGCCCAGCGATTCCCCTCCGCCAGGCAGTCGCGCGCCGCCCCGAGCGCCGAGGCGTCCGACCCGTCGAAGACCAGGAATCGCCACGGCTGATCGTTGAAGCACGACGGAGCCCAGCGCGCCGCCTCCAGCACGGAACGGAGCGCCGCCGCCGGCACCGGGCGAGTGGCGTCGAGCGCCCGCGGGCTCCAGCGAGCCGCAAGCAGCGGGTAGATCGGGACGGCGACCGGGGCGGGTTTCTTCAAGGTGCAGTCTCCTCTCGGCCGTCGCGAGTCAGGGACGGCGCTACGGACAGGGGGCCGGGTTCGGCCGCTCCTGCGCGGCCGAGTCGGTGCCGAGCGTCCCCTGGCCGCACAGATTACTCCCTGCCACGAGATAGTAGTAGCCGTCCGCCGCCGGCAGGTCGGCGTCGCTCGCCTCCGGAGCCGGCAGGTCCGTCAGCAGGCAGGCGTGGTCGTAGGCCCAGGCCCCTCCCCCTAACGTCCCGCGGTAGAGGGAGTAGGTGAGCGCCTCCGGCGCGGCGCTCCAGGCAAGGTCCGCCAAGGTCAGGAACTGGAGATCCAGCGCCACCTCCGGTGGCAGGGGGCAGAGCGAACAGGCATCGCCGCTTCCGTCTCCGTCGGCGTCCGCCTGATCCGGGTTGAAGACCGTCGGACAGTTGTCGCAGGGATCGCCAACCCCGTCCCCATCCTCGTCGCTCTGTTCCGGGTCGAACCACATGGGGCAGTCGTCTGCAGGCAACCTGCGCCCGTCCCCGTCCAGATCCGGATCGAGGAACACGACGTAGTACGAGTCCTCGTTCTTGCAGCCGCCGCCGGTGCACGGACCCGCCACGCCGACGCTGTAGGCCCCCGACGGCAGTGCCGCCGACAGCAGGGGGTCCGGGGTGCCGGCGTTCGAGGCGAGGATCCCAAGCGCGTCGCGCACCGCGAGCGTGCCGGTGAGGAGTGACAGCAGTCCCTCCCGCGCGTCCTGATCCGCGACGAGCGTCGCCGGTGCGGCGAGGGTGAAGCGGAACTGATCGACGTCGCCGGCGGGGCTGACGACGCCGCTCACCGGACGTGGCAGGGTGATCGGCATGCCCGTCGCGAAGGTGCCATTGGACGCCGAGGGGCCCAGTTCGACCGACAACTGGTAGAAGGTGTTGAACGTCCCGACGAAGGCGCGGACCTCGCGCACCTGCAGGAAGTACGTCCCGGTCAGCGGCAGCGTCACCTGCAGGAAGGGATCCACCGGATCGGCGGCGGTATAGGAGTCCTGCGCCAGGGTGGCGCCGCCGGCGTCCAGGAGCGTGAGCACGACTTTCGCCGGTGGGTTCGTCGGGTTGAACACGGCGGAATCGATATCGGCCGTCACGACCTGCCCGGCGAGCCCCTCGAACCGGTAGTAGTCGCGCTCCCCCGCGGGGAAGATGAGCGCGTCGATCGTGGGGAGGACCGGAGGCTGGAGCGGGGTGGCCTCGGCGAGCGTGTCGTTCGAGTCGATCTCGATCGAGAGGACGTAACGGTAGGTCGGGCCCCCCTCCGCCGGGCTCAGGTCACGGACGGCGACGTAGTAGCGGCCGGTGGCCGGGAGATCGAGGACAACTGAGGGATCATCGAAGTCTCCCATCGACGCGTCCTGGGCGAGGACGGTGATGCCGTCCGTGTCCCGGATCTCGAGCACGGCGCTCAGGTCCGATCCCGGATTCGACCCGGCGCGGAACCCGCGTGCCAGGACGTCCGCCTTCACGCTCTGCCCGGCCTCGGCCCGGAACGCGAAGAGGTCGACCTCGGCCGCGGAGTCGATGACCGCGCCGAGGCTGACAGGGGGCTGGATAGGCTGCGCGAAGGCCGCGGGTTGGTTCGGTTCCACCTCGCGGCGTAGATCGGCGAGCGCGGGGCGCAGGGCGGCGGTTGCGACGGCGAGCGCGAGCGCGAGCGGTCGCAGCCGCGCCAGCCATGGCTCTTGAGGCGCGAGGGAGTGGGGTGGGCTCATCTGGGGCTCGCGGCCGCCTCGGGGAAGAGGCCGCGCGGCAGGTCACGCAGGCCGCGATTGCGCACCGTGACCGAGTCGCAGCATCGGAACGGGTGGCCGCCCGCGGTTCCCGCGAGGCAGACCTCCGCCTCCGTTCCGTCGGGAAGGTCCATGAGCATCGCGAGGAGATCGCCGGCGTCGCCGTCGCGGCGCGTATCCGGGTTGCCGTCCGAGGGGCGTGCGAACCAGGCCACGAGCTCGGAGACGCCATTCGGGATCTCCGCGCCGCCGGCGACGTCGATGAGATCCTCCACGGTCCGCCCGGCCGGGTCCTCCTCGATCCCCTCCGCGCCGCCGCCCGGGGGAGCGAGCGGGATCCCGGCGACCGAGGCGATGTATACCCCGGCGTCGATCTCCTCCGGCGCCGACGGCGGGCGTCCGGCCCGGGGGCGGAGCTCGATGTGGGCCAGGAGCGGCCCGGCGACGGCCGCGACATCCAGGACCCGCGGCTGGAGGCGGCAGACGGCGACGCCGTCGCGCCCGCCGCCAGCCGCGGAGGCCCGTGCCGAGGAGGCGAGGACGAGAGCCAGGACGACTGTGGTCCCGGCTCCCGAACGGAGAGTGCTCACCTCACCGGTTGCCGGTGTTCGTCACCTTTGCCGAGGTGCAGCATTCGAACGCCACACCGTCGATGGTGCTGCCAATGCAGACCGGCACCACCGCGCCATCGAGCGCATCGGCGACCAGCGCGAACAGCTCCTGCCGATCGCCGTCCGCCGTGCGACAGTCGCCATCGGAGGCGCGGTTGAACTTCAGGTTCAGATCGTTCCCGGTTCGCTGCCGGCTGGCGAGATTCTCGACGATTCCGAGCTCGCCCAGGAACCCGTTTTCCGGGTCGGGACAGGCAAGCGATGCCGGATCGGGGAGGACCTGGCCGCCGGCCCGCGAGATGTGCGCTGCGGTGATCCGGCTCAGGTCGAGCGCCGCCGGCGCGGAGGCCTGGCAGACGTTCGTCAGCGAGGAGAGACTGATCTGGAACGAGCTCGAGACCGACTGCACGTTCAGGTTGCTCGGGGAGATGGTGCAGACGGCCACCGCCTGGACCCCCTCGTCGAGGGTGCCGTCGCAGTCGTTGTCGATCCCGTCTCCGCAAGCCTCCGGCACGGGTTCCACGTTCCCCAGGCAGACGATGGCGCCCCCGGAGCAGGCCGTCACCCCGAACTCGCACGCCCCCACGTCAGTCGTGCCGCAGGCAATGCCGCCGCCCGGGTTGCCGTCGTCGGCACTCCCGTCGCAGTCGTTGTCGAGCCCGTCGCACGCCTCCGCCTCGGGGAAGACGGTCTGGGTGCAGCGCAGGGCCCCTTCAAAGCACTCGGTGACTCCATTGGCGCAGACCCCGAGCTGCCCGTCGACCGTGCACCCCACGCCCCCGCCGGGGTTCCCCTCGTCGGCGGTTCCGTCACAGTCGTCGTCGAGGCCGTTGCACGCTTCGCTCGCGGCCGGGTTGATCGCGGCGTTCCCGTCATTGCAGTCCGACGCCACCGCAGGGGGTGCGCACAGGAAGAAACCGTCCAGATCCGCGTCGATGCTGAAGTCGCCCACCGGCAGCCCCTCGTCGATGAGGCCATCCCCGTCGTCGTCGAGGCCGTTGCAGGTCTCCGCCCTGATCGCGCAGGCGACCTTCACCGTCGACCACTGAACCTTCCCCGACAGGCGCGTCGGGTCCGGGATCACGTCGAGTATCGGGATCACCGACTCGGTCACGTCGGAGAACGGGGGGAACCCCGCGCCGTCGAAGTGCGAGTAGAGCATGCGCAGGCGCGGGTCGAAGTCCCCGTCCTTCTTCAGGATCATCTCGGTGAGCCCCGAGATGGGGGAGTCGATGGTGAGCACGGCGCACGGCCAGGGGTCGAGCGCCGAGGAGGGCTCGTACCCCGGCGGCAGCGCCGGCTGGTCGGGTCCAAACGGGCTCGTGCTGCAGAACGAGGGGCCTGGAGGGGTCGGGTCCGGGTTGTTCACCTGGAAGTTGATCCCGTCGGCGCAGCAGAGGATCTCGGCAAAGGTCGGGCCGGGCGGCAAATTCTTGAAGTTGAGGCAGAGCGAGCAAGTGTTACCGGCGCCGTCGCTCACCACCACCGTCCCCTGTGCCGCGAGGCCGTTGTCGGTAGGCTCGACGCGGAACGTGGCGACCGGGTCGCCCGGGTCGAACGGGTCTACCGAGAGGGCGAGGTTCGTGGAACCAAGCCCGAGCGCCACGACGGCGACGCCGGAGTCGCCTGGGCGATCGTCGCGTCCGATCCCGTTCACGCCGATCTGGTCGCCTATCAGGACGGGGTTGCCGCTGCACAGCGGCGCTTCGCGGTCGGTGACGCCGAAGCGGAGGTTGTCGAGGCCGCCGAACTCCTGGAACACCCCCCCCGACTGCTCGTTCGAGGTGATCGTGACGCGGTGGAACGGAGTGTCCGCCGTGACGCCGAAGAACTCCTCCGGCCGATTCCGGCCGTCGACGTCGTCCACGGACCGGACCAGCGTGGTCCCGTCGGTGAACTCGAACTGGACGGTCACCAGGCGCAGCACGGGGCTCTGGGCGATGACGTAGAAGGCGAGGGCCGAAGCAGGGAGCGGGAAGTCCATGACGATCGTCTGACGAGCCGTCTTCGCTGACACGAGGCCGCCGGCGAGCACATGAGGCGGGCTGACCGCCCCGGGCAGGTCCGCCACCTGAATCGGCACGTAGCCGGGGGCCGTGGCATTGGGGGAGCTCAACGCCATGCCGGGGATCTGGGTTGTCAGGATGGTGCCGGCCGCGAACCCGTCGAAGTTCTCCGAGACCTGCAGGAGCGCAGGGTCGAGAGCGCTCAAGAACGCAGTCTCCGTCGGATAGGCGGTCAGCGAGGCCGCCCGCGATTCCGTCGCCAGCGATAGGACAGCCATCAGGCTGCAGAGGAGGGCGTTGCGGCCGTGGTTCATCGGTTGAGTCTCCCAACCGCCCGGAGCTTGCTCCGGACGGAAACGTGCCCGTCCGCCACCGGCGGGACACCTGCTCCACCACTGCGAGGATCGGAACCCCCCCAATATACACTCGGAAAGCCTTGCTGGACAAGCGGTTTCTGCTCCCAAGGGGGTCCGGGCCTCCAGGATCGCAACGCAGGAGCCAGCCGGACCCGAGGCGGGGGCGAAAAAAAGCCCGCCCCCCGGCAAGGGGGGCGGGCTGCTCGGGCTCAGAATCGCAGGCGGCTAGTCGGCTGCCGGGCCTGCCGCGTTGCCTGCCACGACCTTGAAGTACAGCACTCGCGCACCCGCGTGGTTCGCATGCGGGTCACGAAGAGTCTCGCCCGTGACCTCGGCGATCTCGTCGAACGGACCCTGCGGCGAGCTCGCCTGGTAGATCCGATACCACGCCACCGGCCCGTGGAGGAGGTCCGGCACCGGCCGCTTCCACTGCAGGATCAGGTCGGTCGCGTCGGCCTCCAGGAGCAGATCGAACGCGCCGTTCGGCGGCAACAGCGAGGCGGCGATGCTGAAGCCCGCGTCACTGGTGTCGTACCCCGTGATTCCGCGCTGGTCGAGCGTGAACACCCGGATGAGCGCCTGGGAGGTCGACGGTCCCGTCACCGTCCAGGTGTACGACGAGCCCATCAGGCCGGAGGCCACGTTCTCCCACGTGGCGCCGCCGTCGCGGCTGA
>Ga0184629_10000026_pt1 | contig 51484 bp, 40 predicted proteins | sample PLM4_32_b1_FD_133158 | JGI IMG/M metagenome (GOLD analysis project Ga0184629, IMG submission 133158) | Groundwater sediment microbial communities from an aquifer in East River, Colorado, USA - PLM4_32_b1 | ecosystem: Environmental > Terrestrial > Soil > Riparian zone | place: USA: East River...
GGCCACTCGATCCTCGTGGTCCCGGCGTTGCCCGCCGCGATGCCCCTCCATGAGGTCCCGCAGCGAGAACATCCCGTCCCCCGCCGGCGGATCGAAGAGAAGCAGTCCCAGAACGAGGTAGCCAAACAGGATTCGCACGACCCGGTCCTCCGTCCCCTCCGGCGCCAGCATCGCGATCTCCCGAACGCGCAGGGTGCCGTCGATCCGTGACAGGACGTATCCCTGCTCGATTCCGAGATTGAGGCTCTGGATCGGGAGGAAGGCGTTGTCATTCAGTCGCAAGCGGCGTTCCTCCGCGAGCAGGACCTCCTTCAGTGGGCCGAAGTTGGCCATCTCCTGCACCCCATGCTGGAGCACCTGGAAGGTGAAGAGGACGTCGGGCCCGAAGGCCGCCGTCGGGACCTCCTGATCCTCGAAGCGATAGGTGCCGCCATCCCAGCCGAACGCCGCGACGGTGATCCGCTCGACCAGCTGACGGGCCACCCTCTCGACGGCCGGCGCCGCCGATGGGTTGCCGGCGAGCAGCACCCGCAGCCGCTCGGGGGGAGAGGCACTGGCGGATCCCGGAAGCCGGAGACCGAGGGTGGCGAGCGCCTCCGCCAGGCTCTCCCCTGGGAGCGAGGAGTCGGCCAGGGCCAGCATCCCGCGATCGAAGTAGAGGCGCCTGGACTCCTCTCCGCGCCGCAGCGTCAGCTCCCCACTGCGCTCGGCGAAGTAGATCTCGCGGAAGTTCTCGAGGAGGTAGTGAGGGGTGAACTTCGCCTCGGACACGGCTTGCTCGCGTGGCGGAGGAAGGTTGCCGCCGGGGGGCGAATCTAGCACCCGGTTCCTCACTGGTCAATCGCACCGCGGTGGCCTGGGGAGAAGGCGAGCAGTTCGATCGTGGCGACGGGCAAGGGTTCCCGTCAGCGCGCGGCGATCAGGCCCCGGCAGCGCGGGCCTGCCACCCGTTCACGGGGCTCCCGTGCCCAGGCGGGGGAGGTCGGCGGCGGTGAAGTAGCGGTCGAGGACCTGCCGGACGTAGTGGATCGTCTCGCTGTACGGGGGGATTCCTCCATGACGGGCCACCGCCTTCCCCCCCGCGTTGTACGCCGCCAGCGCCAGTGACATCTCGCCGTGGTAGCGCCTGAGGTGCTCCCCGAGCTCCGCCACACCTGCGCCGAGGTTCTGCGCGGGATCGAAGGGGTCGGTCACGCCGTGGCCGCGCGCGGTCCCCGGCATCAGTTGCATCAGCCCGGCAGCCCCCTTTCGCGACACGGCACGAGGATTCCACGCGGACTCGGTCTCTATCACGGCCCGCACGAGGCGCGGGCTCACCCCGTGCCGGGCGGCCAGGGCGTCGATCACCGCATCCATGTCCGTGCCGGCGAGCCCAGTGGTGTCGGAATCGGGCAGGGTCTGCCGAGCGGCCGATGCGAGGTGTGCCGCAGGCACCGGATCGGCCTCGGCGGCTCTCACGGCGACCACTTCCGACGCCGGCTCCGGAGCGGCCCCGGACGGAGGCTCAGGGAGCGCCTCCGAGGGACGGATCGTGCGGACCTGCTCGAGGGGAAAGGTCAGCTCGCCACCCCCTGGGAACGTCATCCGGATCGTTCCCCCGTCCGCGGCCCACGCCGTGACCTCCAGGGTCCGCCCGTTCGTCAGCACGACCTCGGCGCCCGGACTGGCCTGGACGCCGAGCCCGGCCACGACACCGAACAGCGCGCACTGTCTGAGAAGCGACATGGCCGGGACACCCTCCCGCGGCGCAAAGCGGATGGAACAGGACCGATCAGGCTGCCAGGGACCTGCCAGAATATACAGCCAGGCCCGGCGGCGATCCACACCCATCGTCAGGGTCGCCGGAAGGCGCGCGCGAGATCCCGCGTCCCGTGCCGGACCAGCGCCGGGCGGCCATGGGGGCAGGTGAGCGGATGGCCACCGTCCAGAAGGTCGTCGACGACCTGACGGCAGCGCGCCGGATCGAGGCGCATTCCGGCCCGCACCGCGGCGTGGCAGGCGGCGAGCGCGGCGATCCGGTGCTCCAGCTCCTCCCCCACCCGTGAGGGATCCTCCCCCATCTCGGTTGCCAGATCCCGCAGCAGCGTGTGCAGGTCGGCCGTGGCGAGGAAGGCCGGCACCTCACGAACGGCGACCGCACCCTCCCCGAACGGCTCGATCAAGAAGCCGAGCGCCGCCAGGCTCCGGCCAACCACGCCCTGCTCCAGGTTCGCTGCGGCCGCAAGCGTCAGCTCGACGGTGATCGGAAAGAGCAACCCCTGTACCGGCACGGCGCCGGCCCGGGCGGCCGCCCGCAGGCGGTCGTACAGCACGCGCTCATGGGCCGCGTGCTGATCGGCGATCAGCAGTCCGTCCGCGTCGGCGACGATGATGTAGGTGTCCTCAATCTGACCAAGCACCCGTCGCGCGGGCGCCTGCTCCGGCAGGGGAACCACCGACACCTCCCGTGCCGGCGCGTGCCAAGCCGCGGGCGTCGCGACCGGAGGGCGCGCCAGGTAGGCGTCGACCGCCTCTGCCACCCCCGCGCCGGGGCCATCGCCAGCCAGGCCAACCATCGGCCGCGCCGCCGCCAGCGCCTCGCGCAGCGCCTCCCGCACCAGGGCGTAGAGTGCTCCGGGGGAGCGGAAACGCACCTCGCGCTTGGCCGGATGGACGTTGACATCGACCTCAGCCGCCGGAAGCTCGAGGAAGACGGCGAACGCCGTGAATCGATCCTTCGGGAGATACTCACGACACCCCTCGACGACGGCGTGGCTGAGCGTCCGGTCGGAGACCGGGCGACCATTCACGAAGAGGAACTGGAGCGTGCGTGTCCCCCGCGCCTGCGCCGGACGCGAGACGAACCCGCGCACCGTGAGGGGAGGCGCTCCCCTGGCGATCGGCAGCATCCCCGCCGCGAGCTCCCCGCCGAACACCCCTCGCAGGCGGTCAGCCGTCGCGGCGGCCGCCGGGGCGAGGAGCAACTCCCGTCCCTCGTGGACCAGGCGGAACCGGACCCCGGGATGGGCGAGCACCGCCGCCTGCACCACCTCGACGATGCGCGCCAGCTCGGTTCCGACCGTGCGCAGGAACTTCGCCCGCGCGGGCGTGTTGAAGAAGAGGTTGCGAACCTCGACCGTCGTGCCGACGGCGCGCGCCGCGGGTCCTTCGTGGCGCTTCTCGCCGCCCTCGACCTCGATGCGGGTGCCGGCCCCGGCCACCGCGGCGGTGAGCAGCGTCAACTGCGCGACCGACGCGATCGCGGGCAACGCCTCGCCGCGGAAACCGAGCGTTCGCACTTCCGCCAGGTCGGCCGCCGAGCGGATCTTCGAGGTCGCGTGGGGTTCCAGCGCGAGGGGCGCATCCTGCGGGTCCATTCCCGCGCCGTCGTCCTCGACCCGGATCCGGCTCCTTCCCCCCTGGTCGATCTCGACGGTGATGGCACCGGCCCCCGCGTCCAGCGAGTTCTCCACGAGCTCCTTCACCACCGACGCCGGTCGCTCGACGGACTCCCCCGCGGCGATCTGATTCGCCACCTGCTCCGGCAGTCGCTGGATTCGACCCATGGCTCCACCTGCTCCTAGAAGGCGCGGCCGAGCGAGAAGAAGAACTCACCCGGAGTCTCATCCGGGCGTCGATCGAGCTTCCAGCCGTACTCCAGCCGAATCGGTCCGATCGGAGTCTCGTAGCGCGCCCCGATACCGAGCACGGTGCGCACGTCGTTCAGGCGGATCGCACCGATGTCCGCGTACACGTTGCCGGCGTCGTAGAACACCGTGCCGGCGATCTGCTTCCAGATCGGGAACCGGAGTTCCTCGTTGAAAACCAGCATCGCCTCCCCGCCGGTGGGGCTGCCGGTGACCGGGTCGAGCGGCCCCACCTGATCGCGCTCGAAGCCGCGAATCGTCGTGTCGCCGCCCGCGAAGAAGCGTTCGCTGAGCGGCACCTGCGAGCCTGCGAACGGCTCCGCCAGCCCGATGCGCAGCGACTGGGCCCAGACCATACCCCCGGGAAGCGGGTGGAAAAAGCTCACGCCGCTGAAGAACTTGGCGAAGGTCTCCTCCGAGGCCAGGTACGGGTGGAACAGCGAGAGGTCGGTGGTGAGCAGGAAGCCGCGCCGGGGGTTCAACGGATCGTCGAGCAGGTTTCGCACCAGGCTCCCTCCCACGCTGCCGAGGCGCACATCCTCGACCCTCTCGTCGGGATCGATGGTGACCTGGACATTGTCGAGGGCTACGTCCTCGAGGCGGTAGCGGGCCTGGAACGTGTTGGCGCGGACGCGCCGTAGCCCCCGCACGGTGATCCCGACCCGGGTTTCGTCGAAGCTCTCCTGCTCCTCGTACGACCAGAAGGCGTTCAGGAAACCCTCGATGGGCCGGCCGAACAGATGGGGTTCGGACAAGAACAGCTCGGCGCGCTGGTTCGGCACGCTTGCCCTCACCAGACCGCCGAAGCGCTGCCCGCGTCCGAGGAAGTTGGTGTCGGCCACCTGCACGAAGCCGCGCGCACCCTGCTCCGTGTCGTACCCCACTCCGTACGAGGTCTGCAGATTCGGCGCCTCCAGCACGCTCACCGTAACCGGCTGGAGCGAGTCGCCGGGATCCCCGGTGGCGCGCACGTCGACCGAGCGAAAGATCCCCAAACGCGCCAGCCGGCGCTGCGATTCCAGAAGATCCTCCGCCCGCAGCGGCTCCCCCGTTTCGACGCTCAGATTACGGCGGATCACCTTCGAGCGGGTGTGCGTGTTCCCCGCCACCTGGATCGGACCCACCTGATGGAATGGGCCCTCCTCAATCTCGAACACCACCCGGCGAGCGCCGGGGTCCTCCCCGGAGATGCGATAGAGCACGCGCGCCTGATCGTGGCCAATCTGATCGTAGGCGCGGCGCAGGGCAGCGCGCGAGGCATCGAGGCCCGCCCGGGTGAGCGCCCTGCCCGGGGTCAGCGAAAGCGCACCCATGAGGGCCGCGTCGTCCAATACCACGTTCCCCTCGAACTCCACCGCCTCCACCACCCACCGCGGCCCCTCGACGATGTGGACACGGACCGTCGCCTGGCCACGCTCGCGGTCGATCTCGACCTCCGCCGGCGGGATCGCCACCGCCTGGTATCCTCGATCCCGGTAGAGGGCCCGGATCGCCTCGAGATCGTCCTCCAGCCACTGCGAGCGGAGCCAGCCGCGGGTGAAGGCGCCATCCTCACGGGTCAGCATCTGCTTGCGAATCTCGCTCTCCGGGATCGCCTCCTCTCCTACGACCTCGATCGTCTCCACCTGGATGCGCGCCCCGGGATCGACCACCAGGGTGACGGCCCCCGCCTCGGCGGAGGCCAGCTCGAGGCGTGCCTCGCAGCGCGCCTCGGGGTAGCCGCGCCCGCGAAAGTCAGCCGCGATCGCCGCCGCTCCATGCTCGATCGCCTCCTCGGGAACCAGCGCCGCGAGCAACGCCTCGCGCCACGCACGCCGCAGCCGGCGCGAGTCGTCCACCCCGGCGAACCGCAGCTCGTAGCGCGGACCTGCTGCTACCTGGAACCGCACGTCGACACGATCCGCGCGCGGCTCCGCAAACTCCTCCACCTGCGCCTGGAAGTAGCCGGCGTCGAGCAGCCGTCGCCGCAGCCGCTCGGCGGCATCGATCAGCGCGGAGCGCCGATAGCGGTCCCCGGTGTCGATGCGCAGCCCGCGCTCCAGCCGCTCCTGCTCCGCCGCAGGAGCCCCGACGATCGTCACCTCCCCGATGGGAGGCGAGGTCGCAAGCGAGCCTAAGGGCGGCGGGAAGGTGTAGCCGCGCGTGGTGTAGCGGAAGTCGCCGCCGAAGGTGCTCTCCTCGTCGCGCGACGCCAGCACCTCGATCTTCGGGGTGGCCTGGTACTGGACCTGATACACCTGCGCGCCGGCCGACTCGAGACCGCTCGAGAAGGTGACCCGCAAGGACGGGGTCACGTCCTTGACCAGCGTCACGCGCGCGGAAGGGTCGGCGGCCCCGGACAGCGTGTAGCTGTCCAGCCGGACCTGCGTGAGGCCCAGCGTCTTGGCCACGCCCTGATCGAGCAGCGCATTCACCGGTCCGTAGAGATAGTTCGCCACCTCCTCGGGGGCGAGTGGCGTGCCGCCTTGATCCCGCACCTCGTCCGGCGTCCTGCCGGTGATCAGGAGCGAGAGGATCTCCTCCTGCGGCAGCGGCGGATACGAACGCAACTCGTAGGTGAGGCTCCCGACGCGGCCGTCGATGAGCAGCTCCACTTCCCACTCTCGCACCGTGGTGCTGGCCTCCAGGTGGAAGACCGGGTCGATCTCCCCGTATTCCGCGAAGCTGACGGTGCCGCCGGTGATCCGGTAGCGCACGTCGCGAAAGTAGACCACCCCTCCCTCCATGGCCGTGATCACTCCGTTGATCTGGGGGGTCGACAGCGTGCCCCCGAGCGTCAGGTCGGCCTGCGTCTCGATGTTCGTCTGCTCACTACGCAGGAACAGCGAGTCGGGCGCCGTGAGGTGGATGTCGAGCGCCACCCGTTCGCCGAGGCCGCCCGTCACCTCGACCGTGCCGCCGCCCACCCCCACGGGTCGAGTGCGGACCGGGAGCAGGTCGCTTCCCCCTTCCAGGCTCACCTTGTACTCGCCACGCGCGACCTCGAGGCCTCCGGCAATCCGGTAGCCACCCGGGACATCCTCCAGGGTCAGGCGAAAATCGCCCACCGTTCGCAGGTTCTGCGGGTAGGTTGCCGAAACCGACTCCCCCTCGAGCAGCAGCCGCACTTCCCGAGGGGCGACACCGGCGAACCGCACCGTGCCGCTGCCATGCACCTTGCCGCCTCCGAGACGCGCGGTCAGCGACTCGACCTGCAGCTCGTCTCCCGCAAACACGGCTCGGCAGGCCACCGAGTCGAACACCATCGGCATTCCCTCGTACCCAACCTGGGCGCGCTCGAAGCTGACGCTGCCGGAGTACTCCAGCTCTCCCTGCACCGGGCGCACCTCCGCCTCGACGGTCGCGACACCGCTCAGCCGGAGCTTCGGGTCGAGCGCCGCCAGCAGCCCGAGTCCCACCGTTCCGCGCAGCCCCCCCTCGAATTCCGCGGCGTGGCCATGGACCAGGCGACCGCTGGCGATCAGGTCGGTCTCCGGTCCAAGCAGACGGCATGGACGCAGGACCGCCACCCCTTCCGCCCACCCGATGGACACCGGGCCGCCGCTGCGCCACGGCAATCCGGCAACGGATCCCTCCAGGTCGAGCGCCTGGATCTCGCTGCGCATCTGGTCGGGGAGGCGCAGCGGTCCGAAGAGCGCCCCGCGAATGTCCCCCCGCGCCGCCAGCTGCAACCCGCGCGGTAGGTAGGGGGCCGCGAGCCGCGCCAGATCGACCTGCTCGCCGACGAAGCTGAACTGCAGCGGAAGGTCCGGACCCAACCCCAGAGTCCCGTGACCCTGCAACCCCCACGCCGCAGCGTCCAGCCGGACCTGCATCCCCATCGCAGGACCGACCGCACTGGCACGCACCTCTCCCACCTCGTATGCGGCGAGCCTGGCGCCCTGCCATTCGGCATGCGCCTCGATCATCGGCGCCTCGACCGTGCCGCGGACGGTCGCCTCCCCGTCGATGTGCCCCTCGACACCGACTCCCGACGGGCCGAGCAGGACCGCCGGAGCGACCCCGGCCGCCGTCAGTCGCAGGTCGAGCTCCTCCCCCGGGACGCGAGGCAAGGTACCCGTGAGCTGCACGCGCCCCTCCGCGAGGTGCGCCTGGGCCTGCTCGATCGTCCAGAGGCGGGGCGAGAACTGGACCCTCCCCTCGACCTCGCCGAGGCTGAGCCCGCGGACCTCGAGCTCGGCCGCCGTCGTCGTGATCTCACCGCTTAGTGTGGGCCACGGTCCGTGCAGGCGGAACTCCCCCGCCGCCCGACCCGCCAGCCGGAGATCCTCGCGACCCGCCCAGGTGGACGCGCCCGCCAGATCGAGTGACTCGAACCTTCCCTCGGCCCGAGTTTCCCCACGCTCGGGGGGTCGCAGGCGGAAAGCCACGCGACCCCACCCGGTGACGAGATCTCCCGCCACCTCGACCCCCTCGAGCGCCAGTTCGTCGGCGCCGAGCGCGACGTGCGCACGCGCCCCACCCAGCGCCAAGTCCTCCCACGAGAGGTTGCTCCCTTCGAGATCCCCCTCCCCCGACCACACCCTCCCGTCCTGGCGAACCGCGCCGTGCAGCCTCAGGTTCCCGGCGAGCGCGGATAGATCCGGGAGCTCGATCGCGGCCCCGGCCAGTGCCAGGGCGGGGGCAAGACCTTCGCGCACCAGCGCCGGGGGTGAGTCGGTACCGAGATCGAACTGGAACCGCGATCCGCCCGCCTTCCAGATCCCATCGAGCCCCAGCGTGAACCCATTCCCGGCCACGGTGATTGCACCGGTGGCCTGGTCGCCGTCCGAGCGCCAGCGAGCCTCGCCTCCCACGCCCAAGGCGGTCGGCCTCCCCGGATCCGACCCGGGCTCCTTGAGCGTGACCTCCCCTTCTGTCGTCCAGCGGGTCGCGCCGGCCGCTCGGGTGAGCGTGACGGATCCGGTGGCCCGCGACCGCCACGGGAGGAGCGGCAAGCCGGCGGCCACCAGCGCCGGCGCCACCTCGACGCGCGACGGCGAGAGATCGAAGCGGTGCCCCCAACCCGTCGCGAGCTGGGACCCGTGGTAGCGCGCTGCGACGGATCCGCCGAGGAGATCCGGCGCCTGCCCCTCCAGCTCTAGCTCGCTCCCGGCCCACCGCAGTTTCCCGCGCGCGGTCCCGACCTCGATCCCGCCGATGCGGAGTGCCGGCGAGGCGAGCTCGAGCGCGATCGTGGGGCGGCTCCCCTCGCCGACGATCGTGCCGCTCCCCTCGATCGGACCACTCGCGAACGACTCCCCCCCGAAAACCCGTGCCACGCGCTCCAGCGGGAGACTGGCGCTCCCTTCGAGGCGGTAGCTGGGAGGGGAGGCGAGCGTCACGATCCCGCTCAGCTCGGCGGAGGAGTAGGCGCTGACGAAGCGCAGGGCCTCGACGCGGACCTCCCTCCCCGTCCAGGCGCAGCGGGCTTCCAGGCGGCCGCTGATCTCGACGCCGCGGCGGAGTTGCAGCCGCGCGACGCGTCCGAAGGCGCGGGCCCGTCCATGCGCTTGCACGAGGTCGACCTCCGCATCGACGTCGAGGTGCTGCACCTCGCCCTGGATCGGCCAGCGCTCCGCTCCCATGCGAACCGCCCCGTCGTCGACGCGCAGACGATTGAGCACGATCCGCCAGTTGATGCCTCGCCGAGGCGCGCTCGCGCCCGCGAGGGAGGCGGCGGGTGAGGCGAGAGGCAGGCGCAGATCCGGGCGCAGCAGATCCACGCGATCGAGCACGACGCGCCCCAGCAACAGCGGCAACCACGCGAACGACAGCTCGACGCGATCGACCCGCACCAGGGGCTCGGCCGTCCGGTCGCCCGCGGCGAAGATCCGCACCTCTCGCAGCGCCAGGGTCCCCGGGTAGAGGCCGAGTGAGACGCCGGCAATCTCCCCCCGCATCCCCCGGGACGCGAGTGCGGCGAGCAGGGTGCGACGGATCTGCTCGGCTGGATCCGCGAGGATCCCCGCCAGGAGCAGCGTCGCCGCGAGGAGCACGAGCAGGATCGCTCGCCGGCGGGAGCGTGCCGTGGAAGTGGGAGCCGGGGCGGCAGACACCCTCAGGCCGTGTCGCTCGCCGCGGCGACCGCGAGGCCGTGGCGCACAATCTCCCCCGCGACGTCGAGTCCCGTGGCGGCCTCGAGACCCTGAAACCCAGGGGAGGAGTTGACCTCCATCACCCGCGGTCCAGCGGCCCCTTCGAGCAGGTCCACACCGGCCACCTCGAGCCCCACGATCCGCGCGGCGCGAGCCGCGACGTCGCGCGTCTCCTCCGGCAGATCCACGATCGTGCCGGTCCCGCCGCGGTGAATGTTGGCGCGAAACTCTCCGGCCCGCGCCTGCCGCCGCATCGCCACCAGCACGCGCCCTCCGAGGACCAGGGCGCGCAGGTCGCGGCCGCGCGACTCGCTCACGAACTCCTGGATCAGGATCACCTGCCCCAGGCTCCAGAGCGTGTCGAGCACCGATTCCACCGCATCGACGCTCTCGAGCAGGATGACGCCGATCCCCTGACTGCCCTGGATCAGCTTCAGCACGACGGGGGGCCCGCCCACCTGCGCCAGGGCCTGCGCCACCTGGCGAGGGTGGCGGATCATCGCGGTCCTGGGGACCGGGATCCCTTCATGCGCCAGCACCTGGAGGCAGCGCATCTTGTCGCGCGCCAGGGCGATCGCGCGGGTCCGGTTCACGACCGGGATCTGCATGATCTCGAGCTGCTGGATCACCGCCAGCCCATACTCGGTGACCGCCGCACCGATGCGCGGGAACGCCACATCGATCGGCGCCAGGCGCCGCGCCGATCCGCCATGGAACAGCGCCGGAGCGCCGGCACCGATCTCCATGAACAGATCGAGCGGATCGAGGACGACGGCCTCGTGACCCTCCCCCCGCGCCGCCTGGAGCAGCCGGCGGGTGGTGTAGAGGCTACGGCTGCGCGACAGGAAGGCTAGGCGCATCGAGCGCGCTCATGCCCCGGTCTCCGCGGGGCGGCCGATCGCCTCCTGCGCCGCCGCCAGTCGTGCGATCGGCACGCGGTAGGGGGAACAGGAGACGTAGTCCAGGCCGGCGCGATGGAAGAACCGCACGGACGCCGGGTCACCCCCGTGCTCGCCGCAGATTCCCAGCTTGATCCCGGAGCGTGCGGCCCGGCCGCGCTCCGCCGCGAGACGCACCAGCTGCCCGACTCCCTCGACGTCGAGCGACTGGAACGGGTCCGCCGCAAGGATGCCCTCCCGCAGGTAGGCATCGAGGAACTTGGCCGCGTCATCGCGGGAGAAACCGAACGTCATCTGCGTCAGATCGTTGGTGCCGAACGAGAAGAACTCGGCCTCGGCGGCAATCTGGTCCGCCACCAGGCAGGCGCGCGGCACCTCGATCATCGTGCCCACCAGGTACGGCACCACGGCCCCGCGCTCCGCCAGCACCACGGAGGCGATGTCGCGGACCTGCTTCGCGGTGGCGCGGATCTCCTCGACCGTCCCCACGAGCGGGATCATCACCTCCGGCTCGACCGCAATCCCCGCCAGGGCCAGGTCCGACGCGGCTTCGAAGATCGCGCGCACCTGCATGCCATAGATTTCCGGGTGGGTGATCCCGAGTCGGCAGCCGCGGTGCCCCAGCATGGGGTTGAACTCGCTCAGTTGCTCCACCTGCTGACGCAGGCGTTCGACCGGCACCTTCATCTCGACCGCGACGCGCTCGAGCGCCGCCCGATCGTGGGGCAGGAACTCGTGCAGCGGCGGATCGAGGAGCCGGATGGTGACCGGCAACCCCTCCATGGCGCGGAAGATCCCCACGAAGTCCTCCCGCTGCATAGGCAGGAGCTTGTCGAGCGCGCGTGCCCGCTGGGTCGCGTCCTCCGCCAAGATCATCTCCCGTACCGCCGTGATCCGATCCCCTCCGAAGAACATGTGCTCGGTGCGGCACAACCCGATCCCCTCGGCGCCCAACGAGCGCGCGACCCGCGCGTCGAGCGGCTGGTCGGCGTTGGTCCTCACCCTCAGCGTGCGGTACTGGTCGGCCCAGGCGAGCAGGCGCTGGAAACGCCGCGTCGCGGGAGACGTCTCGATCTCCACGCTCCCTTCCACGAGCGCGCGGATGATCTCCGAGGGGGACGTCGGGATCTCTCCGAGGAGGACCTCGCCGGTGGACCCGTCGATCGAAAGATAGTCCCCCTGCTTGATCACCCTGCCGCCAGCACGCACCTCCTTGCGAGAGGCGTCGACCTCGAGCGCCGTGCATCCCGCGACGCACGACTTCCCCATCCCCCGCGCCACCACGGCCGCGTGACTCGTCATTCCCCCGCGCGCGGTGAGAATCCCCTCCGCGACTTCCATTCCGGCGATGTCCTCGGGGGACGTCTCGGTCCGCACCAGCAGGACGCGCTCGTTCTTGTTCTTGACCATGTCGAGCGCCTTCTCGGCCGACAGCACGACCCTCCCCGAGGCGGCACCCGGCCCGGCCGGAAGCCCCTTCGCGAGCAGCCTGCCGGCGGCGATCGCACTCCGCTTCTCCTGCGGGTCGAAGGCGGGCGCGAGGATCTGGACGATTGCCTCCGGGTCGACCCGCAGGACGGCGGTCTTCTCGTCGATGAGCCCCTCGTCGACCATCTCCACGGCGATCCGCACCGCGGCCTGACCGGTGCGTTTTCCCGTGCGCGTCTGCAGCAGGTAAAGCACGCCGTTCTGGATGGTGAACTCGAGGTCCTGCATGTCGGTGTAGTGCTTCTCGAGCCGGCGATACACCTCGGTGAGCTCGGCGTACGCCTTGGGCATCGTCTCCTCGAGGCTCTTTCCCGCCTTCTCCGGCGAGCGGCCGATCGGGATCGGCGTGCGGATCCCGGCGACGACATCCTCTCCCTGGGCATTCGGCAGGTACTCGCCGAAGAACGTCGCCTCGCCGGTGGAGGGATCGCGCGTGAAGGCCACGCCGGTGGCACAGTCCGTCCCGAGGTTCCCGAATACCATCGCCTGCACGTTCACCGCGGTGCCCCCCAGCTCGGAGAGCTTGTAGATCCGGCGGTAGGAGATGGCGCGCGGGTTGTTCCAGGAGCGGAAGACCGCCAGGATGGCGCCCCAGAGCTGTTCCATCGGATCCTGCGGAAACGGATGGCCGGTGCGCTCGGCGATGCGCTGCTTGAACGCCCCGACCAGCTCGCGCAGGTCGTCCTCGGTCAGGTCGACATCGCTGACCACCCCGCGTGCCGCCTTGCGCTGGGTCAGCAGCTCCTCGAACGGGTCCTCCTCGTCCCCCTCCGGCTTCAAGCCGAGCACGACATCGCCGTACATCTGGACGAAGCGGCGATAGCAGTCGAACGCGAAGCGTCCGTTGCCGCTGCGAGCCTTCAATCCCGCCACGGTCGCGTCGTTCAGGCCGAGGTTGAGCACGGTGTCCATCATCCCGGGCATCGACTTTGCCGCGCCGGACCGCACCGAGACGAGCAGCGGATTCGCGTTGTCCCCGAAGCGGCACCCCTGCCATTCCTCGAGCAGCCGCAGCGCGCGCTCCACCTGAGGCCGCACCTCGCCGGGGAGCTCTCCCGTCCGCATGAACCGACGGCACGCCTCGGTGGTGAGCGTGAAGCCGGGCGGGACGCGCACCCCGAGGTTCGTCATCTCGGCTAGGTTTGCTCCCTTGCCACCCAGCAGGTCCTTCATCTGGGCGTTCCCCTCGGCCCGCCCTCCTCCGAACGTGTAGACCCAGTGATTCTGGCTCATGCCCCCCGTACCTCCTCCCGGGCGTCGAGTCGTTTCGCTTCGACTCCCTCCGCCCCGCCCTCCAGGACGATCTCGGAAAAATCCGCAACCCAGCAGAACACCTTGCCGGCCCGCGCCAGGAGCGCCAGCCGATTCCGCCTCACGCGCGCGTCGGGAGCCAGCACGAGCACTCCTTCGCCGCGGCTGCCGCCGAGGAACGCATCCAGCGCCGGACGGAGCGAGGCGATCGCACCGAGCGCCGGCAGATAGGCGCGTGCCCCCACCTGCACCGCCACTTCGGCCTCCACGCGTGACAGCTCGCGATCCAGCAGCTGCTCCGGGGGCTCGGTCAGCAGCGCCCGGTCGATCTCACCCGCCGTGCCGGCATCGCCATCTACGAAGTTGCGGATTCGCTTGCAGGAAGCGGAGAGTGCCACGAACACCGCCTCGTGCGCCGGCTCGGCGCGCAGCGCCGACAGGGCTCGCAGACGCAGCCTCGCATCGTGCAGATCGTCCCCCTGCACGGCGAGCACCGCTGCGACCGAGTCGTAGCGGTCGCCGCCCGCCTGCGCCACCTGACGGGCGCGGTCCTGCAGGAAGGAGATCAGCCGCGGCGCCGCTCCGCCGTCCCCCCGGATCGACTCGGGGTAGGCGGCGAGCGCCGCGGCCGCCGCGGCCGAGAGTGACACAAACCAGGGGTGCTCGAACAGGAGTCGCACGACCCCCTGGCCGGCGCGCCGCAACGCGAACGGATCCCGCGTGCCGGTCGGCTCCAGCCCGATCGCGAAGGTTCCCGCCAGCGAATCAAGGCGATCGGCGAGCGCCAGCAGCCGCCCCTCGTCTCCCGCCGGCAGCGAGTCGCCCGCTCCGGCCGGCCGATAATGGTCGCCGATCGCGGCCGCGATCGCCTCCGGCTCGCCGTCGGCGCGAGCGTAGATCGCGCCCATGACGCCCTGCAGCTCGGGAAACTCCTTCACCAGCTCGGTCGTGAGGTCGCACTTCGCCAGCTGCGCGGCCCGGCGCGCGCGAGCCACCGTCGCCTCCGGAAGGCGCGCGGAGCGACCCAGGTTCTCCACCAGGCGCTCGACCCGCTCCACCTTATGACGATACGAACCCAGCTTCTCCTGGAAGACCACGCGCTCGAGCGCCGGGAGCCTCGACTCGAGGGGGTGACGTCGATCCTCCTGCCAGAAGAACCGCGCGTCGGACAGGCGGGCCCTGAGCACCCACTCATGTCCGCGCAAGATCGCTCCTTGCGGGTCGTCCGGGCGATTCAGCACCGCGAGAAAACCGGGGCGCAGCTCCCCGGCGGAAACGATCGAGAAGTAGCGTTGGTGATGGCGCATCGCCGTGACCAAAACCTCTCGCGGCAGCTCCAGGAACTCGGGCGAGAAGCCGCCTGCGACTACCGCGGGGCACTCGGTCATGTGGACCAGGATCTCGGTCAGCTCCTCATCCGCCAGGGGCTCTCCCCCGCGGCCGGCGGCGGCGCGCAGCAGGCCCTCCATGATGCGGGCGCGGCGCTCTCCGGGGTCCACCAGGACGCCCGCGGCGCGCAGCGTCTCGACATAGGCTGCCGCGCGTGGGATCGCGACACCCGGAGAACCCAGGTGACGCGGCCCGCGGCTGAGGCTCGCGCCGCGCACGGCGGCCGCCTCCACCGCGATCGGAGTGTCGTCGAGGAGCGCCACGATCCAGCGGAGCGGCCGCACGAAGCGAAACGCGCCCTCCCCCCAGCGCATCATCTTCGGGAAGTGCAGGCTGCCTATCGCCGCGCTCGCCGCAGCCGCCAGCAGTTCTCCGGCCGGTCTTCCCTCCACGAAGCGCCGCGCCGCGACATACTCCCCCTTTTCCGTCTCGACCCGGAGCAGATCACCCGGGGTCTGCCCCAGGCCGCGCGCGAACCCCTCGGCCGCCTTCGTCGGCCGACCGTCCGGGGTGAAGGCGGCGCGCGCCGGCGGTCCGATCACCGTCTCCTCGCGATCGGCCTGGCGAAGGCGCACCGGCCCGCAGGCGACGGCGAGGCGCCGGGGGGTCGACCAGCTCGCAACGCCAGCCTCTTCCTCGAGGAGCGACAGTGGGCCGAGGGCATCCGTCAGCGCCGTCGCGAGCCTCGTTGCCGCATCGGCGAGGAAGCGATCGGGGATCTCCTCGGTGCCGACCTCGAGGAGGAAGATCGGCTCTTGCGGGAGGGTCATCGCGACACCGCGGGGACTCCGGCGAGCAGCGGGAACCCCTGCTTCTCGCGCGCCTCGACCCAGCCGCGCGCGCACTGCACCGCCAGCTGCCGGACCTTGCCGATGTAGGCGGCGCGCTCGGTGACGCTGATGGCGCCACGCGCGTCGAGGATGTTGAACACGTGGGAGCAACGCAGGCAGCAGTCGAAGGCCGGCAGCGTCAACCCGATCCGCGCCAGGCGCTCCCCCTCATGGCGGTAGCGCTCGAACAGGTCAACGTGCATCGGCACATCGGCCTCCTCGAAGTGATAGCGGGAGAACTCCCGCTCCTCCTGCTGGCGAAGATCCCCGTACGAGAGGCGCGGGGCGCTGTCGCGCCAGGCCAGGTCGAAGACGCTCCCCACGTCGTTGAGGAACATGCCGATACGCTCGATCCCGTAGGTGATCTCCGCCGAAACCACCGGCAGCTCGAGACCCCCGCACTGCTGGAAGTAGGTGAACTGCGAGACCTCCATCCCGTCGCACATCACCTGCCATCCGACTCCGGCCGCGCCCAGGGTGGGGGACTCCCAGTTGTCCTCCTCGAAGCGAACGTCGTGCTGCGTCGGGTCGATCCCCAGCGCCCGCAGCGAATCGAGATAGATCTCCTGCACCTCGGCGGGGGAGGGCTTGAGGATCACCTGGTACTGGAAGTAGCGGCCGAGCCGGAACGGATTCTCTCCGTAGCGCCCGTCACCCGGACGGCGCGACGGCTGCACGTAGGCGACGTTCCACGGCTCCGGACCCAGCACGCGGAAAAAGGTGTCCGGGTGCATCGTGCCGGCGCCCATCTCGAGGTCGTAGGGCTGCGACAGAACGCAGCCGCGGCGCCCCCAGAACTCCATCAACGCCATGACGAGTTGCTGGAAATCGAGCCGCCCACTCAACGCGACACCTCCTCCAGGACCCTGGGAGCGCGAAAGGGTCGTTCCACGAAGCGTTGCAGCAGCGCCGAGAGCAGCCGTCCAACCGCCTTCAGCTCACGGTCCTCGATCGGCGCGAGCGCGACCTGTGACAGGGGCGCCGCCAGGGCGCCGACGATCCACGCCACGCCCTGCGGAGCGACCCAGGCTCCCCCCGCCGCCCGATCTGGCAGGCACCGCCGGCAGCGCAACTCCCCCTCGGCCGCCGCCAGCCCTGCGCCTGCCTCCAACCCGCCGCCACACCCTTCACAGGCGCCCAGCGCCGGGAGAATCCCCTGCAGCCGCAGGGTCCAGAGCTCGAGGTAGCGAACCGCGACGAACGGCTCGATGCCGGCGTCGAGCCCCTCGGCCACGGTGGCGAGAAGCCGGAAGAAACGCGGGTCCGCTTCCTTTTCACGCGCAAACTGCTCGGCGATCTCGACAGCGTAGGCGCACGCGGCAGCGACACGGGGATCGGACTGCATCGAGAAGAACGACCGCACGATCTCGAGATCGTCCAGCCGTGCGAGCGGTCGTCCTTCCGTCTCGCGGAACGCCACCCGGACCCGGGTCAACGGCTCGAACGCGCCGCCGAATCGCCGGCGGCTCCGGCGCCCGCCGCGGGCCGCGCCCCGGAGCTTCCCTTCCTCCAGGCTGAACAGGCTCAACAGGAGATCGGACTCGCCCAGGGTGTCGGAGCGCAGGACGAAGGCCTCGACCCGTCGTACCTTCACGTGCGCCGCCTCCCGCGGAGGAGGCATTCTAGCCCTGGGCGTGGCTGAAGGGTAGGCGGAACCTAGTCTGCCGGGCCGACCACCCCGAGCGTGTCGAGGACGGTCCCCTTGTCACGCCACCCCTTCTCGACCTGAACCCACAGCTCGAGGAACACCTTGGTGGCGAGCACGGCCTCGAGCTCGAGGCGCGCCTCCATGCCGGCTTCCTTCAGCAGCACACCGTCCCGGCCGATCAGGATCCCCTTCTGTCCGTCGCGGTCGACCAGGATGGTGGCGCGGATGCGCGTCAGCGCCGCCTCCTCGCGGTACTCGTCGATGCGCACGGCGACGGAGTGCGGCACCTCCTCACGGGTGCGCTGGAACAGCTTCTCGCGTACGATCTCCGCCGCCAGCACCCGCTCCGGCTGATCGCTGAGATAGTCGTCCGGGAAGTAGGCCGGCCCGGCGGGGAGGACCGCCAGGATCTGGTCGAGCAGAAGATCGCAGTGCGTGCCGTCCGCCGCACTCAGGGGGATCACCTCCTGGAACGTGGACTCCTTGATGTACGCGTCGATCAGCGGCAGCAGCTGCGGCTTGCGGATTCGATCGATCTTGTTGAGCAGGAGAAACACCGGCACCGACTGCGTTCGCAGGCGCTCGAGAATGAAGTGATCGCCGGCTCCCTTACCCGCCTCCGCGTCCACCATGAACAGGATCAGATCGACCCCGGACAGCGACTGCCACGTCTGGGCGACCATTCGCCGGTTCATCCGGTGGTCCGGTCGATGGATCCCCGGCGTGTCGACGAACACCACCTGCCCACGGCCGGGGAGCGTGCGCACCGCCTGAATCCGGTTGCGGGTGGTCTGCGGCACGGCCGAGACGATCGCCACCTTCTGTCCCACCAGCCGGTTCACGAGCGTCGACTTGCCGACGTTCGGCCGCCCGACGACGACGACGAACCCCGAGCGGAAGTCCGCCGCCGACTGGAGCGTGGGCCCTTCCTCTCTCATCGCCCCCGCTCCACCGTGGTCTCCTCCGGGGTGCGCGCCACCTCGCGCAGCCGCCGGATCCGCGCGCGCTGGATGCGGCGCCGGTCGGCCTCGATCACCTCGACTGCGAGATCGCCGTGGACGAACGACTCCCCGCGCCGCGGCACCCGCCCGAGGACGGTGAAGATGAAACCGCCCACCGTCTCGAACTCCCCTTCGGGGCGATCGACGCCGAGCGCCTCCGCCACGCGCTCGACGTCGGCCCCCCCGGATACGAGCAGCGCCCCGTCGGGATCCGGCCGCAGGGCCTCTTCCTCCGGTTCATGCTCGTCCTGGATCTCCCCGACGATCTCCTCGACCAGGTCCTCGATGGTCACCAGACCCGCAGTCCCGCCGTACTCGTCGACGATGATCGCCAGATGACTGCGCCGCCGCTGCAGCTCGCGCAGGAGGTCGGCCACGCGCTTGGTCTCGGGGACGAAATGAGCGGGCCGGATGAGCGGCGAGATGACCGCCTCCGCGGGGAGCCGCTCCAGCGCCTCGAGCAGGTCGCGGACGGTGACGAGCCCCACGACCTCGTCGAGCGTGCCGCGATACACCGGCAGCCGCGAGTGCTTCGCCTGCACCACGATCCGGCGCAGATCGCTGATCGTGGCCCCTTCCTCGACGGCAACGATGGCGGTTCGCGGCGTCATCACCTCGCGCACCACGCGGTCGCCGAACTCGAGGACGCCGCGGATGAGCCGTCCCTCCCCTTCTTCCAGCAGCCCCTCCTCGGTGCCGACGTCGATGAACGCCTCGATCTCCTCCTCCTGCCCCTCATCGCCATCCTCCGGATCCCCCTCGCGGTAGCGCCCGGCCAGGAACTGCAGCAGGCGGTCGATCGGCGCGACGATCGGGAAGAGCGCCAGGTCGACAGCGCGCGTCAGCCAGAGCAGCCCCGTGAGCCAGCGTTCCGGACCGAGCGACGCGAGGCCGCGGGCCAGGACCTGCCCTGCGATCGCGATCAGGAACACGGCCAGCCCGGCAACGAGCCCCAGGCGGGTGGGAGGCGGCAGGAACGCCAGCGCCGCACCCGCGCCCCACAGGCTCACCACCAGCGCCCCCTGCGTCGCCATCTGCAGGGAAATCCGGACGCGAGACGGAACCCGGTGGTACCCCCCCCGGAACACGCGCGCCAGCGCCGGGCGCTCCTCGAACAGGCGGCGCAGGCCCACCGGGCCGAGCAGGAGCGCCGCGTGGCGGATCCCCGAAAGGAGGACGAACAGCGCCATCGCTCCAAGGGCGGCGCCCAGGCCGGTCGCCGGGCTCATCGCCCTCGCTCCCGTCCCAGGCGGCGGAGGATCCGTCCCTGGAGCGACATCATCTCCCCCGCGTCGCGCGCGTGGTCATACCCGAGCAGGTGGAGTGCGCCGTGCACCACGAGGCGATCGAGCACCTCCCCCAGGGTCCAACCGGCAGCTCCGGCCTGCCGGGCCGCCGCCTCGACGCTGATGGCGATGTCTCCCAGGCGGCGGCAGCCGTCGGGGTCCCGCGCTCCATCTGGGAACGACAGTACGTCGGTCGCGCGATCCACGCCTCGGAACTCGCGGTTGAGGCGACGGAGCAGCCGGTCGCCCCCCAGCAGCACCACGAGGGCGGCCGACCGCCCGCCTCCGGCGACCGCGATGGTCAGGCGGGCGGCCGCCCGCAGGCGCGGCGCCTCGATGCCGCGACGGCGCGTGCCGCGCCGCACCTGGACGCGCGCCGGCTCGGCGGCGGCTCCGATGCGTCCGCGGGGACGGCGCCCTGACCGCACGGCGAGGCTCATCGTCAGCCCGGGAGGGTGACGCGGTCCCGCGTCGGCCGGTCGACAAATTCGAAACCAGGGTAGTCGATGCGGTGATGGTAGAGGCTGGTCAGGGTTCTCTGGAACGCATCCTGGATCCGATCGAGATCCGAGAACGTCAGGTCGGTCTCGGTGAGCTGATCGTCGAGGATGACGGCGTTGAGTATCTTGCGGATCATGTCCTGGAACTTGGCGGGGGTCGGTGCATCGATGGTCCGGGCGGCCGCCTCCACCGAATCCGCCATCATGAAGATCGCCCCCTCCTTCGACTGCGGTTTGGGGCCGGGGTAGCGGAAGTTGCTCTCGCTGACCTCCTGGATCTCCGGGTTCGCGAGCGTCTTGGCCTTGTTGAAGAAGTAGGTGATCAGCCGCGTGCCATGATGCTGGGGGATCAGATCGATGATCGGCTGCGGCAGGTTGAAGTCGCGCGCCATTCGTACCCCGTCCTTCACGTGACTGGCAATCACCAGGCTCGACATCGTCGGGGACAGCTTGTCGTGCAGGCCGGTCGCGTTCATCTGATTCTCGATGAAGTACTCCGGCTTGTTCATCTTGCCTATATCGTGGTAATACGCGGCGACGCGGCACAGTAGCGAGTTCCCGCCCACCGCCTGCGCCGCGGCCTCGGCGAGCGTGCCGACGATCACGCTGTGGTTGTAGGTGCCGGGGGCCTGCACCGCGAGCCGGCGCAGCAGCGGGTTGTTCAGGTTCGACAGCTCCAGCAGGCGGATGTCGGTGAGCACGTTGAACATCCACTCCAGCACCGGCAGCGCCGTCGACACCGTCAGCGCGACGAGGATCCCGCCGGCGAGCGCCAGCGACACCTCGAGCAACAGGCGCGGGGTGGGCGGCGTGAGCCCCGGCCCCAGCGCGAGCGCCAGCGCGGCAAGGGCGTTCACCACTCCCACCACGGCCCCGGCCTTGATCACGGCGGTGCGTTGTTTGTACTGACGGATGCTGTAGATGGCGGCGCAGTTGCTGACCAGCGCGTAGGCGGTCAGTCGCAGATCCCATCCCGCCAGCATCCCGAATACCACGGCGCCGAAGACGCCGAACACCATCGCGGCGCGGGCGCGCGCCAGCAGCATGATCGCCATCGTCCCAGCAGCCACCGGGATGGCGCGCAGGTACGAGTCGGCGTTGGCGAGGTCCCCCTCCGCGTGCGACGCGAGCATCGAGGCGAGACGGATGAGCACCGCGGAGAGCAGCGCCATCCCGGTCCCCACGACCATGTGCATTCCGAACAGATGGTCCGCTCCACGGACCTCGCGCTGCAACGGCTCCAGGTAGCGATGCAGGAACACCACCAGCAACCCGAGCACCAGCAGGTTCCCGACGAGAGAGCCCAGCATCGGCAGGGGGCCGCGCAGGGTCGCGACCCTGCCCAGCAGTTCCGCCTGGGCTGGCGTGACCACTGCGCCGCGTCGCACCAGGATCTCCCCCTTGACGACCGAGACGACGAGCGGGGCGACCTCCGCCGCCGCCGTCGCGCGGCGTCGCGCCGTCTCCTCGGCATCGTAGATCAGGTTCGGAAGCACCAGCGGCGACAGGATCGCCGCCACTGCTTCCCCCTCCCCCGCGTCGAGCGCCGGAGATCCCGCCTTCAACACAGGCACCAGCGCCGCGCGCGCCTCCTCCAGATCGAGGATCCGGCCGAGGTCGGTCTCCCGACGCTCCGTCCCCTGCCGCTGCCTGATGACGATGCCGGCCGCGCCGAGCAGCGGTCCGGGATCACTCGCGATGGGCGCCGCGGCCACGGTGCGCAACGCCCCGTCGAGCGCGCGCTCGAGGGTCTCCGAGAACCCGGCCGCGACGAGCAGATCGAGGGTCCGATCGTCGACCGGCAGCGCAACGGCGGCGCGCAGTGCCTCGCGCTCGCTGCCCGTCAGCGGCCGATGCCCGCGGGTCCGGCGGGCCGCCAAAGCACTGCGCCCCGCACCGAAGAACCGGCTCAGCGACGCGCGCCCCTTGCTGAGAGCCTGGTCGTCGGGCTGGAAAACCGGCAGGACCGCAGCGCGCGCCTCCTGACGCCGCAGTTCCGTCGCCGGTGCATCGCGCAGGGTGATCGCGACCGGCGCCCGGATCTCCTGCGGCGCCGCCTGGCCCGCCTCCAGCCGCAGCGCCCCGCCGCTCCCCTGCTGCAGCGTGACCAGCAGCGCGACGCTGACCACGAACAGCACGCCGGTCAGCCGGTCGTTGCCGACCAGACGATCGACGGCCTGCTTCAGCCAGCCGAGCACCTGCCGCGAGGCGCGGCTCGGCTCCGCGTCCGCGGTCCCGCGCGCGAGCCCCGGTTCGGTCTTCGGACGCGCGGCCATGCCGGCTAGTGCCGCGGACCGCTACCCGGTACCATTCTGGTAGCTCTCATAGGCCTTGATGATCGACTGCACGAGGGGATGACGCACCACGTCGGTCTCGTTGAAGTAGGTGAACCCGATCGCCTCGATCGAGGCCAGCACCTGCTGCGCCTCCACGAGACCGGAGGGACGGTCGTGAGGGAGGTCGATCTGGGTGACATCCCCCGTTACGACGACCTTGGAGTTGAAGCCGCAGCGGGTGAGGAACATCTTCATCTGCTCGCGGGTCGTGTTCTGCGCCTCGTCGAGGATCACGAAGCAGTCGTTGAGCGTCCGCCCTCGCATGAACGCGAGCGGTGCGACCTCGATCGTGCCATTCGAGAGCAGCGCGTCGCCGTGCGCCCGCTCGGTCAGATCGTAGAGGGCGTCGTAGAGCGGCCGCAGGTACGGATCGACCTTCGCGATCAGGTCGCCGGGAAGGAAGCCGAGCTTCTCGCCCGCCTCGACCGCCGGGCGCACCAGGACGATGCGCTCGACCCGCTTCTCCGCCAGGAACTCGAGCGCCATCGCGACCGCCAGATAAGTCTTGCCCGTCCCTGCGGGACCGATCGCGAAGACCATGTCGAGCGTCCGGATCCGGTCGACGTACTCGCGCTGGTTGAGGCTCTTCGGCGAGACCTGCTTCTTGGCGGACGGCAGGATGCGCGACTCGGTGAAGTACCCCTTCAGGGCCGCACGCCGATCCTGCTGGGCGACGCGGACCGCGGTGGCGATGTCCCCATCCTGTATCGTGTACCCCGATTCGGCGAGCTGAGAGAGCTGCGTGAGGATTCCGGCCACCGTGTCCGCCGCGGTCGCCTCCCCTTCGATCGTCATCTCGACCCCGCGCGCCGCGATGCGAACCTGGAACGCTCGTTCGAGCTGCTTCAGGTTGGTGTCGAACGGGCCATAGAGCGAGGCCAGCCCGGACTCAGACACGATCACCTTCTTCGTGCCGTTCGGCTCCACCGGCCGTGCTCGAGGAGGGATTGTGCCCAGGGGGAATTCCGCCTACTGGCCGGGCTGCGAGGGGGAATCCCCCGGCTTGCGCCGCCGCGCCTCACGCGCCGCGTCGTCGACCTCGCCGGGAGGTACGTCCCTCGGGATCTTGAGGGTCTGACGCGGGTAGATCAGGTCGGGGTCCTTGATCTGCGAGCGATTGGCCTTGAAGATGAGCGGCCACTGAAAGGCGTCACCATACTGGCTGGCCCCCCTGGCGATCTGCCAGAGCGTGTCGCCGGGCGCCACGGTGTAGCTTTCGGGGAGTGGAGGCGGTTCCTCGGAATGCCGTGCCGCCTCTTCCTCGAGCCGCCGGCGACGCTCGACCTCGGCCAGCCGCCGGGCCGCTTCCTCCTCCTCCCGGGCCACCGCGATCGCCTTCTCCCTCGCGGTGCCCGCCAGCTCCGCCGCGGCCAGCGCCGCATCGCGGGATTGGGGAGCATTGCACGGACTCGCCGCGAGGCGCTTCGACTCCTCCAGGCGTGCACGCGCCGCCGCCAGATCTCCTCCGGCGCGGGAGTCCGCTTCCGCCCGCACCGCCTCTCCGATGGCGGCCTCCGCGCGCTGCGTCGCGGCGGCCGCCTCGGCGCGGGTCTGATCACGCGCCGCCGCCGCCGTCGAGGCGGCCTGATCGGCGAGCGCCACGACTCCGGGAGCCGCCTTGCTCGCCTTGCCAAACCTCCGCGCTTCCGCGAGCGCGTTCAGGTCGCCAAGCGCCGCGGTCGCCTCTCCGAGCGCCGCCGGCGCGAACTGCGCGGCGCAGGCCGCCCGGGCACGCTCCACCGCGGCATTGGCAGCCGCGATTTCCTGCGGAGGCTTGCGGGCGCAACCCAATGACGCCGCAAGCGCCAGGGTCATCGCCAAGCGTCGCATCCCCCTCACCCCATCGTGCATCGACTCGTCTCTCCCCGCCGGGCTCGCAAGCGCGTCGCAAACGTAACAGATGACCTGGGGGCTGTCAAGGAATCAGGGCGTGCGGATCCGCAGACAAAACATTGTATATCAATAACTTATCTCGTACCGACCCTCACGCTGGGCGGTCCTCCCGGGCCCGGATCCCCAGTTCTCGGAGCTGCGCGTCGGCCACTTCCGACGGGGAGCCGGTCAGCAGGTCGGCGCTGGACGTCGTCTTCGGGAACGCAATCACATCCCGCAGCGAGGTCGCCCCGGTCAGCAGGGCGACGATCCGGTCCAGCCCCAGGGCGATCCCGCCGTGGGGGGGGGCACCGTACCCGAGGGCCTGCACGAAGAACCCGAACTTGCTTGCGATCTCCTCATCGCTCAGGCCCAGCCGCGAGAGGATCCGGCGCTGCAGCCCGGCATCGTGAATCCGGATGCTGCCGCCCCCCAGTTCCCAGCCGTTCATGACCAGATCGTACGCCTGGCTACGGATCCGGCCCGGGTCGGTCTCGAGGAATGCGAGGTCCTCTGGTCGCGGGCTCGTGAACGGGTGATGACAGGAGACCCACCGCTGCGCCCCCTCGTCGTAGTCGAGCAGGGGAAACGCCTCCACCCAGAGAATGGCGTCGCGGTCGGTCGGCACGAGCCCGCGGCGACGGGCCAGATCCTGTCGCAACCAGCCCAGCGCCGCAGCGACGACCTTGCCCGCATCCGCCGCCAGCAGGACCAGGCTTCCGCGCTCGGCTCCGAGCGCTTCCGCCAGAGCCCGCGTCTGTCCCTCGCCGAGGTTCTTGAGGGCCGACGAGGTGATCCCCTCCTCCCCCTGCTTGATCCAGACGAGCCCCTTCGCCCCGAGCCGGCGCACCCCCTCCGTCATCTCGTCGAGCTCGCGCCGTGGAGTCGCCGCCCCCCCCGGCACCGCGATCCCGCGCACCACCCCCTCCGGGCCCAGCGCGGCGAACGGCGGGAAGGGGAGCGTCCGCGCCATCGCGCTCACGTCGACGATCGGGAGGTCGTAGCGCAGGTCGGGCCGATCGGACCCGTAGCGCGTCATCGCCTCGTCGTAACTCAGCCGGGGCACGCGCGCCGGCCAGGGCCGCCCCGCCACCGCGAAGACGCCGGCCATCATCTCCTCGACGAGCCGGTAGATGTCCTCCGGGGTCACGAACGACATCTCGATGTCGATCTGGGTGAACTCCGGCTGCCGGTCCGCCCGCAGATCCTCGTCGCGGAAGCAACGCGCGAGCTGGAAGTAGCGCTCGAAGCCGCTCACCATGAACAGCTGCTTGAAGAGCTGCGGCGATTGCGGCAACGCAAAGAAGCGGCCAGGATAGATGCGGCTCGGCACCAGATAATCCCGCGCCCCTTCGGGCGTCGACTTGGTGAGCATCGGGGTCTCGATCTCGTAGAACCCGGCGGCGTCGAGCATGCGCCGGACCTCGAGAGCGATCCGATGCCGCAGGGCGAGGTTCCGCTGCAGCGCAGGACGCCTGAGGTCGAGATAGCGCCAGCGCAATCGCTGCTCCTCCCCCGCCGCCTCCAGGTCGTCGAGGCTGATCGGTAGCGGCGCGGAGGCGTTCAACAAGCGCACCGCGGACACCTGCACCTCGACCTCCCCGGTCGGCAGCTGCGGGTTGAGGTTCGCCGCGTCGCGCGCCACCACCTTGCCGGTCGCCGCGATCACCGACTCCGAGCGCAGTTCCCCGGCTGCGGCATGCGCCGGGGCCGCGGCGTCAGGATGGAAGACGAGCTGCACCAGACCGGCGCGATCGCGCAGATCGATGAACAGCAATCCGCCATGATCCCGGCGGCGGTGGACCCAGCCGCAGAGCACCACCTCGCGCCCGACGTCCTTGGCGCGAAGGTCGCCGCAAGCGTCCGTGCGTTCAAACCCCGCGTTGGTCGTCATCGCTCCTCGCCGTGTGGAGGCAGGCGTCCGAGCCGGCGGGCCGCAGCGGCGACCTGCGCCATCGGCACCGTCTCCTGGTGGCCGTCCGTGAGCCGCTTCAGGATGCAGCTGCCACTCGCCAGTTCCGCCTCGCCGAGCAGGAGCGCCACCCGCGCACGCAGGCGATCCGCCCGGCGCATCTGCGCGCCTAGCGCCCGGGGGCGGAAATCATACCGCACCGAGAGGTGCGCCCCGCGCAGTTCCTGCGCCAGCCGCGCGAGACGGCCGTGCGCTTCCGCGCCGACTCCGACCAGGAAGAGATCCACCCCCTCCGGCTCCAGATCGGGGTGGTCGTCAGGCAGGACCAGGACGATCCGGTCGAGTCCCATCGCGAACCCGAGACCAGGGAGGTCGGGGCCGCCGAGCGTCGCCATCAAGCCGTCGTAGCGACCCCCGCCGAGCACCGCATCCTGCGAGCCGAGGCCGCCCGCCGTGACCTCGAACGCGGTGCGCACGTAGTAGTCGAGCCCACGCACCAGACGCGGCGCGTCCGTGAACGCCACGCCCAGGGCCGCGAGCGCGGACTTCACGGCCGCATGATGATCGGCGCAGGCCGGACACAGGTGGTCGCCGATCACCGGAGCGGCCGCGAGCGCCTCGCGATCCGCGGCCACCTTGCAGTCGAAGACCCGGAGCACGTTCTGGTCATAGCGTCGCCGGCAGTCGGCGCAGAGCACCGGCAGGCGCGGCTCGAGATACACGCGCAGCGCCTCGCGGAAGGCGGGCCGGCAGTTCGCATCTCCCACCGAGTTGAGATGGAGCGTCAGGTCACGCAGACGGAGCGACGTCAGGTAGTCGAGGGCCATGGCGACGACCTCCGCATCCGACCCTGGTTCCGACTCGCCGATCACCTCGACTCCGATCTGGTGGAACTGTCGCAGCCGTCCCCGCTGCGGGCGCTCGTAGCGGAACTGCGGCCCGATGTAGAACATCCGCTCGGCGCGCGGATCGTGCGCCAGGCCGTGTTCCAGATAGGCCCGCACCACCGGCGCCGTGTTCTCCGGGCGCAGTGCCACGCGCTCGTCACCGCGCTCGAGGACGTACATCTCCTTGTGGACGATGTCGGTCGCTTCGCCGACCCCGCGGGCGAACAGCTCGTACGCCTCCAGGATCGGGGTCCGGATCTCGACGAACCCGTAGCGCCCGAACACCGTCCGGGCCCGCTCCTCGGCGAGCCGCCACTTGCGGATCTCCGCGGGGAGGATGTCCTTGGTGCCTCGCACGGCGCGGGCTTGCGTCATGGGCAATCCTGGGGGGCGTCCGGGGTGCAGCGGTCCAGAGTCTCCGCTCGCGGGAGGCGAACCATAGCACATGGATTCCCGGAGCAGCAACGAGTGGATGCTATACTGCTCGCGCAGCGGCCGGTCTGCCTCCGGTCGCGTCCGCCGCCTGGAGGTTGTCGCTGTTCCTCGCCGTTCGCCATCTGCGGGTCGCCGCGCTCCTCGTCGCCACCCTCGCGGCAGGATGTCGACGGGATCCGGAGTCGCTCAGCTGGCGCGTGCCGCGCAGCGCGCCGACCCCTCCCCCGCTGGAGTTCGCGCTGCTCTGGGACGTCCCGGCCCGCACCTGCCCCGGGGAGCTCGCCGCGGATCTCCCGGGCCACGTCGACCTGCGGGACGGTCAGACCCGAACCCGCCTCCGCCTGATCGACGGGCAGGAGGTCTCCGGTCGCGAGCCCGCACCGGCGCCGCCGCCCGCGGTAGAGGGGGATGGCGCGCTGGCCCGACACCCGGAGTTCGCCGGCCGCACCGCGTCGGTGCCTTGGGATGGACTGGCGCTGTTTGCGCTTCCGGAGCGCGGCACGCTCGTGGCCTTCGATCTCGAGAAGGAGCGCATCGCGTGGGAGTTCCACGCCGCCGCGGCGACCGTCGTCGCACCCCAGGTGGTTCGCGGACGGGTGGTGCTGGTCTCCCTCGACAATCACCTCTACTGCGTTCGCGCGGCGAACGGGCACCAGCTCTGGCGCGTGCGCGCCGCGGCGCGGCTGAGACTGGCGACCGCGCTCTGGCGCGACCGCGTCATCGTGGCGCCCGAAGGAGCGCCCGAGCTCGAGGCGTTCCACCTCGTCGACGGCTCGCGGGCGGGCAAGTTCCAGCTCGGCGACGCCGCGGCACGGGCCGTCACCGCGCCCGCCGTGATCGAGGACGTGCTCGTCGTCGCCTACGCCCGCTACGGCTCGGCGGCGTGCCGCCTGCGCGCGGCTCGCCTGCGAGAGGGAGGCTCCGGCTGATCTCGGCGGGCGACTAACCTATAATCTCCTCCATTCCCGGGCACCGCGGCGGGCCGCCGCCGCGCCCCGACCGGCTCTGGCCGCTCTGGCCGCCCTGTCCGCTGAGGTGTCCGTCCGATGCCACCGACTCCGCCCCATCCCGACGCCAGCCGCCGTGCCGACCCCGTTCGCCTGCCGGGGCGCGTCCTGTTCCTCACCGAGGACCCCGCGCTCGTGAGGCGCCAGATCGAGGGTGGCGACCTCGGCGTCAGCCCCGCGGCGAAGCTGCGGGATGACATCTCGACCGACGAGATCACTCCCGCCTACGTCTGCTACTACTTCGACGAGACGCTCGGAGACTTCCCTTACGTCGGCTTCACCGCGGGGGGCGAGCGTCCGATCGGGCGTGGCGACGTGAGGCGAGGCGGCTTCGCGGTCAGCGTCTCCGGCAAGCGGCGCGGCAAGGGGTCGAGCCGGGAAGCCGCCCCGTATGCGGAGTGGTGTGCCGGCATCCGCCTGGTGGTCGCGGAGAACATCGAGCGGATCTACCGCCAGAACTGCCATAACCTCGGGCTGCTCACGACCACCGACCTCGGGATCCTCGCCCGCGTCCAGCGCGGCGAGGCGATCCCGCTTGCCGAGTTCACGGCGGGAACCGACCCCATCACCCGGCAGATCATCGAGCGGGGGGGGCTGTACGCATTCAACCTGGCGCGCCTCGCCGGGGAGGTCCACCTCCCTGCGGTGGACACCTCCCCTCGCCCCCTGACGCTCGCCGAGAAGATCTTCGCGGCCCACTGGGTCGCGGACGCGGCTCGCGGGGAGGTGGGCGTGCTCTCCGTGCAGCCCGGTGAGGCCGGCTTCGCCCGTTGCGACCTGCGGTTCAGCCACGAGTATGTCACCCCGATGGCAGCGGCCTTCTTCCACGCCCAGGCGGGACGAGAGGCGCGCGTCGCCGAACCGGGAAGCGTGCTCTTCTTTCGCGACCATCTGACTTTCCTTGCCGACTCGATGACCGAGGAGCGCAAGCGCCAGGGGCTCCTCGAGGTGGCGCAGCAGCTGAAGGTGAAGCAGGAGGAGTTCGCCGCGGAGCAGGGGATCCGTCTGCACGGAGAGCTGCCGGGCGGGCAGGGTTCGGAGGCGATCTGCCACTCCAAGGTGCTGCAGGACTACGCCCTGCCGGGACAGCTGATCATCGGCTCCGACTCGCACACGCCGCACAGCGGCGCGGTCGGCTGCCTGGCCTTCGGTGTCGGCACGACCGACATCTTCAACTCGTGGATCACGCGCGACGTGCAGGTGAAGGTGCCGCCGACGGTGCGCGTGGTGGTGCGCGGACGGCGGCCCGCGGGGATCACCGCCAAGGACTACATGCTGGCCATCCTGGCCCACCCGTACGTCCGCTCCGGCGAGGCGATAGGGAAGGTGGTGGAGTACGCCGGCGAGGCCGTGGAAGCACTCGACATCGACGAGCGGGCGACCATGACCAACATGGCGGCCGAGGTGGGCGCCTTCACCGGGATCATCGCCCCCGACGAGAAGACCGCCCGCTTTCTCGCCGCGATGCGCGGCATGGATCTGACGGCCGCGCGCGAGCTCTGCGCGCGCTGGCAAGGCGACCCGGGTGCGACCTACGAGCGAACGCTCGAGATCTCCGCCGACGCCCTGCGGCCGATGGTCGCGCTCCCCGGCGATCCCGGCAATGGCATTCCGATCGAACAGGTCGGATCGGTGCGGATCGACATCGCCTACGGCGGCTCCTGCACCGCCGGCAAGCGCGAGGACATGGACATGTACGCGCGCGTCCTCGCGGACGGGCTGGCGCACAATCAGCGGGTGGCGCCCGGAGTCACGTTCTGGATCCAGTTCGGCTCGCAGGAAGTAAAACAGTACTGTCAGCAGCGCGGCTACCTCGAGATCTTCGCTGCCGCCGGCGCCAAGGTGATCGAGCCGTCGTGCGGCGCCTGCATCAACGCCGGTCCGGGCGTAAGCGACAACCGCGATCAGATCACCGTCAGCGCCATCAACCGGAACTTCCCCGGGAGGAGCGGGCCGGGGCAGATGTACCTCGCGAGCCCGTTGACCGTGGCCGCCTCGGCGCTCGCCGGACGCATCGTCGCCTACGAGCCGCCGCCGGCGGCGGGGGGGAAAACGGGATGAAACCCGTGCACCGAACGCCGGAACTGCAGACGCGGCGGCTCGGCCTGGATGACGCCACACTGCGTGGCCTTTATCGGGTCATGCTCCTGTCGCGCCGCCTCGACGACAAGGAGATCCAGCTCAAGCGCCAGAACCGGATCTACTTCCAGATCAGCGGCGCGGGGCACGAGGCGGTGCTGGCCGCCGCGGGACTGCTCCTGCGGCCGGGCTCCGACTGGTTCTATCCTTATTATCGCGACCGCGCCTTGTGCCTAGCGCTCGGGATGACGCCGCTCGAGCAGCTCCTGTCGGCGGTCGGGGCCGAGGCGGATCCGAACTCTGGCGGACGGCAGATGCCGTCCCACTGGGGCCATCGCCGCCTGGGTATCGTCAGTCAGTCGAGCCCCACCGGCACCCAGTTCCTGCAGGCGGTCGGCTGTGCCGAGGCCGCGGTGCGCCGCGAGCAGATCCCCGAGCTCGCAGCCGCGGGGCTCGTCCCCGCCCGCCGCGATGAGGTCGTCTACGTTTCGGGGGGGGACGGATCGACCAGCGAGGGGGAGTTCTGGGAGTCGCTCAACTCCGCCTGCACCCTGCGCCTTCCAGTCCTCTACCTGATCGAGGACAACGGCTACGCCATCTCCGTGCCCGTGGAAGTGCAGACGCCGGGGGGGAACATCTCCGCTCTGCTGCGCAACTTCCCCGCCCTGCACGTTGCGGAGGTCGATGGCACCGACCCGCTCGCCTCCTACGAGGTGCTGCGCGAGGCGATCGCGCACGTGCGGCGCCGCGAGGGGCCCGCGCTCGTGCACGCCCGCGTCACCCGTCCCTACTCCCACTCCCTTTCGGACGACGAGCAGTTCTACCGGCCCGCCGCCGAACGCGAGGAGGAGGAGCATCGCGAGCCGATTCGACGCTTCGGTGAGTGGCTCGAGCAGGAGGGGATCCTGCCGGCGCGGGATCGCGACCGACTCGCGGCCGAGGTGGACGAGGAGGTTCAGCGCGCAACCGAGACGGCGCTGCTGGCCCCCGCCCCGCCCGTCTCCAGCGCCATGCGCTATATCTACTCCCCGGAGATCGACCCACGGGGCGAGGCGTTCGCGGAGGCGCCGCCGCCGGCGGGGGCCGCGGACAAGACGATGGTGGACCTGCTGAACGCCGCGATGCGCGACGAGATGGCCCGTGACCCGCGCATCCTGGTGTTCGGGGAGGACGTCGCCGACGTGTCGCGAGAGGAGCATCTGACGGAGGTCAAGGGAAAGGGGGGCGTGTTCAAGGTCACGCACGGACTGCAGCGTCGCTTCGGCTCGGCGCGCGTTTTCAACTCCCCCCTCGCGGAGGCGAACATCGTCGGGCGTGCCATCGGCCTAGCCACGAGGGGATTCAAGCCGGTGATCGAGATCCAGTTCTTCGATTACATCTGGCCGGCCTACATGCAGATCCGCAACGAGATGGCGAACCTGCGCTGGCGATCGAACAACGCCTTTTCCTGCCCCCTGGTCGTGCGGGTGCCGATCGGCGGTTACCTCAAGGGGGGCGCGCCTTACCATAGCCAGTGCGGCGAGGTGCTGTTCACCCACATCCCCGGGCTCCGGGTCGTGATGCCGTCGACTGCGCTCGACGCGAACGGCTTGCTGCGCACTGCCATTCGTTGCGACGACCCCGTGCTCGTGCTCGAGCACAAGCACCTCTACCGCCAGACTTACAACAAGGGAGCGTACCCGGGAGCGGACTACACCGTGCCGTTCGGGAAGGCGCGCACGGTGCGTGCGGGGTCCGACCTCACCGTCATCACCTACGGGGCCCTGGTCCAGCGCTCACTGCTTGCCGCGAAGGCGGCCGAGACGGAAGGGATCGCGGTCGAAGTCATCGACCTGCGGAGCCTCAGCCCGTATGACTGGGACGCCGTGGCCGCTGCCGTGCGCCGCACCGGCCGCGCCCTGATTGCCTACGAGGATGTCCGCGCCTTCGGGTACGGAGCCGAGATTGCCGCACGCATCGCGGACGAGCTCTTCGAGCACCTCGACGCCCCGGTTCGCCGGGTCGCCGCCGAGGACGTCTTCGTTGCCTACCATCCGGACCTGGAGGACCGCATCCTGCCGCAGGTCGGAGACCTGACGGCCGCGATGCTCGACCTCGCCCGCTACTGATTGCCTCGCCGGATCCACTCGGCGACGAACGAGCCCGCGGCCTCCGTGCCGAGGCTCCCCCCGAGGTCGCGAGTGCACTGTTCCGCGCGCACGGCCTCGGCGACGGCCCCCTCCACGGCGCGGGCCGCGGCAGTCTCCCCCAGGTGCTCCAGCATCATGGCCGCCGTGAGCACCGCGCCGAACGGGTTGGCGATGTCCTGACCTGCGTACTTCGGGGCCGAACCGTGCACCGGCTCGAACATCGCCGCCACGCCGGGGTGCACGTTTCCGGAGGCGGCCATCCCGAGCCCGCCCTGCAGCGCTGCGCCCAGGTCGGTGACGATGTCGCCGAACATGTTGCAGGTCACGATCACCTGGAAGCTCTGCGGCCTCCGCACCAGTTGCATCACCAGCGCATCGACGTAGAGGTGCTCGCGCTCGATCTCCGGATACTCGTCCCCCACCTCCGCGAAGACGCGTTGCCAGAGGTCGTGGCCGAAGCGCAGCACATTGCTCTTGTCGCTCATGCACACCCGTGTCAATCCGCGTGCGCGAGCGAAGGCGAAGGCATGGCGGATGATTCGCTCGACCCCCTTGCGGGTGTTGACGTCCTCCTGCACGGCGATCTCGTCCGGAGTGCCGCGCTTGAACTGTCCCCCGATCCCGACGTACAGCCCCTCGGTATTCTCCCGGAACACCGTGAAGGAGATCGACTCGGCGGCCACGTGCTTCAGGGGACAGAGGCGATCGGCGAGCACCCGCACGGGCCGCTCATTGACGTACAGGTCCAGCCGGAAGCGCGTGCCGAGCAGGATGTCGGCCGCGTGGCGCATGTCGGGGACGCGGGGATCACCGAACGCCCCCATGAACACCGCCGCGGCCCGCCGGAACTCGTCGAGTCCCTCCGGCGGCAGCGTTTCTCCGGTGCGCAGGTAGCGCTCCGCTCCCCAGTCTCGCACCACCGCATCGACGCCGCAGAATCCGGAGGCTTCGACCGCCTCCAGCACCTTCAGCGCCTCGCGCGTCACCTCCGGACCGATCCCGTCTCCCGGGACCACCACGATCGCATGTCGTCGCATCAGGCCTCCCCCGGAGGACGTCGGTTCAGCGGCGCGAGCTCGCACCTCGGAAGGGCGCCAGCCGCCGGCGCAGCGCCTGCTCGTCGACGCGTCCGCAGCAGATCGCCTCCCCATCCAGCAGGAGCACCGGCACCTCGTCCCCCCAGGCGGCGGCGAGATCCGGGCGCGTGTCGACGTCGATACGCTGGCAGTCGACCCCGTGCTCCGGGAGCAGCCGCTCGACGATGCTCCACGCCGCCGCGCACAGCGGGCACGCCTCCCGCTCCAGGAAAAGAAGGGTTCCCCGGATCCGTCGGGGCCCCCACGGCAGCCGGCGCCACAGCGGGAAGGCCACCCCGGCCAGGAGTGCCCCCACCGCGTCGTACGCCACGTCGACCGGGGTCGAGGTGCGTCCCGGCACGAAGGCCTGGTGCATCTCGTCGAGCACTCCCCAGGCGACACAAAGCAGCGCCATCAGGAGAGTGCTGCCCACTCCCGGCGCTGGGCGCAGTCCCCCGTTCACGCCTCGCAGCACCAGGGTCCCCAGCAGGGCGTACTCGACGGCGTGCGCCGCGTAGTCCGGGACCGGGCTGTCGAGGCTCTTCCCCGGCACGGAGGAGAGCAGGAAGATGACCCCCAGGCAGGCCACGACCGGAAGCCAGAGGCCAAGCTGCCGCTGGAGCGAAGCGTGCGTCGCCCGGCCTCATCCCAGCGGGAACGGGAGCATGACGAACGCGACCAGGAGCGAGGCAAGGATCATCGACGCGCTCATCACCCAGAACACCCGCCACGACTCGCGCGGCACGTCCCGGCTGAGCAGCGCGAAGAAGGCGCTGACCAGGAGCGAGAAGATTGCCATCAGCCCGAAGTGGCTGGTCATTCGGGCTGCTCCTCCAGCGTCGCCTTGCGACCGACGGCGACATCATAGGCATCGAGGATGAGGAGCAGGTTCATCAGTCCGGCGGTGAGCAGGAACGCGGTGCCGTAGTCGCTGTTCTGCGAGCGCACGCGCGTGCGCATCGCCGCCAGCAGCGGCTCCCGCGCGGGGTCGGCGGGAAGCTGCCAGACCAGACGATCGTAGGTGGCGCGGCGCTGGAGGACGTCGAGCGGGCCGATTCCGACGTTCGCGAAGGTGGCGAGCGCCGTGAGCGGGTGCTCGCGATCCGCGAGGTACGCGCGTCCGTCGAGCCCGAGCCCGATGAGGTACGTCGTCACGACGATCCCGAGGAACGCCATCCCGCGGGTGCGACGGCCCAGGAAAAAGTGGCCGGCGCCTGGCAGCAGCCAGGCCAGGGCGCAGGAGAGCAGCGCGAGACGCCGGCCGGTGCCGAGAGGAGCGCCGCGCGAGGAACCCGGATCCTGGCTCAATTGGCCGTCCAGCCGGGGCGCGCCCCGGCGCGCTGGAGTCGCGTGCGCAGCGGTCCAGGGCCGGGGCGGGGCAGAGGTTGTGAGGCCACCTCTACTCCCGGACCACCCAGACCTTCAGCTCTGCCGTGACCTCGGGGTGGATCCGGATCGGGACCGTGAAAACTCCCAGCGCCTTGATCGGATCCTCGAGAAGGATCCGGCGGCGATCGACCTCGATCCCCTCCTTTGCGAGGGCTTGCCCGATCTCGAGGCTGGTCACCGAGCCGAACAGCACGTCGTTATCCCCGACCTTCTTGGCGATGGTGCAGGAGATACCGCCGATCCGGCGTGCGAGATCCGCGGCGGAGTGTTTCTCCCGCTCCCCCTTCGCCTGCAGCGCCTTGCGCTCCTGCTCGATGAGCTTCAGGTTGCCCGGGGTGACCTGCATTGCCAGCCGTTTGGGCAGCAGGAAGTTGCGAGCGTATCCCGGGGCGACCTTCACCACGTCGCCGCGGTGCCCCAGATTGTCGAGGTCCTCTCTCAGCAGCACGCGCACCGGTACTCCTCCTAGTCCGTGGTGAACGGAAGCAACGCGATGTTGCGGGCGCGCTTGATCGCCTGCATCACCTGGCGCTGATGCGTCGCGCAGGTCCCTGAGGTGCGGCGCGGGAGGATCTTCCCGCGCTCGGGGACAAACCCCTGCAGCAACCGCACGTCCTTGAAGTCGATGTACTGTACTTTCTCCTCGCAGAACTTGCAGAACTTGCGCCGTCGAAACAGGAACTTGCGCCGCCCACCGCCGGCACCCCCGCGGCCACCCGCTCCAGCGCCCCCGCGTCCCCCGGACCCGGAGCGCTCCCGATCCCCTCCTGAACGTCCACCCATCCTCATGGCCTGACCCCTTCCCTCGCGCACTGCCACGATCGCGGCCCTGGGGCCGCGCGCGGCTCGCTAGTCGTCGTCCTCGTCCTCGGACCCCTCGCCGTCGACGGCGTCCAGGTCCCCGTCGCCACGACCCTTCCCTTCCTCCAGCCGCGCGGCGCGCTCCGCGTCCCGCAGGGCGCGCGCTGCGGCCTTCTCGGCGGCCTTCTTCTCAGCCAGGGCCAGGGCCTCGACCGCGTGTCGATCGAGCTTGACCGAGAGGTACTTCAGCACCTGCTCGTTGTTCCGCAGGCGCCGTTCCAGCTCGCTCACCACTGCCGCGGCGGCCTCGTACTGAAGGTAGAAGAAGTACCCCTCCTGATGTTTCTGGACGGCGTAGGCGAGCTTGCGCTTCCCCCAGTGGTCCGCCTTCACCATGGTGCCGTCCCCCTCGCGCACCAGCTGCTCGAAGGTCAAGGCGAGGGCATCCGCATCGGTCTCGGCGAGACCGGGCTGAGCGATGAATATCGTCTCGTACGTGGGCATCGGTACTGGCCTCCTCATGGCTGTGTAGCCCCCGTCCCCCCGGGAGGGGCAGGCGGGAGCAAGGAGTCCGCAGGTTGGGCTCGTCCGGGATCCAAAAACGGTCTGAACTCTAGCACAGTCGCGCGTGGCTCGCCGGCGAGACCTGAGCCTCAGCGCGCGTTGAAACGGTTCATCGCCGCGGAGACCCCGTCGAGCAGGGTGGCCGCGAGACAATCTACGGCGGTGTCGAGGATGTTCCCGACCTGCGCCATCTCCTCGCGCTCGAAGTCAGCCAGCACCCAGTCGGCCAGATCCTCCCCTTCCGGGGCGGGACCGATGCCGAGGCGAAGGCGGGGGAACTGATCGGATCCGAGCATCCTCACCAGCGAACGCATCCCGTTGTGGGTCCCGGCTCCGCCGCCCGCCTTGAGGCGGAAGCGTCCGAACGGCAGATCGAGGTCATCGACCACCACCAGCAGCCCCTCCGGCTCCACGCCGTGGCGGTCGCGCAGCTGCAACGCCGCCCGGCCGCAGTCGTTCATGAAGGTCGTGGGCTTCGCCAGCAGCACCTCGCCACCGGCGCGACGGATCCGGCCCAGCAGCAGGGCCGGCTCCTCCGCGCGGAGCCGCACCCCGCACCGCTGCGCCAGCAGATCGACCGCCGTGAAGCCGAAGTTGTGGCGGCTGACACGATACTCGGGGCCCGGATTCCCCAGGCCGAGGAGGCCCCGGGGTCGGATCGCCGGGCCGACGGTCAGTTCCCCTTCCCCTTCCCTTCCTTCTTCGGTTCGGCCTTCTTCGGTTCGGGCGCGGGCGGCTCGTCCTTGCCCTTGGCAATCACCTCCGGCTCGACCGCAGCCACCGGCGTCGGAGCCACAACCTCCTCCGCTCGCGGCGTGGTGATGACGACGAGGGGCTGCTCCGGGTCGGTCTTGATTTCGATGGCCGGAGCCAGCGCGAGGTCCTTGGCGCGGAACACCTGACCGAGCCCGAGCGGGGTGACATCGACATCGATCCGCTCCGGGATCTCGGCGGGAAGGCAGGAGATCGACACGGCGCGCACCACGAAGTCGAGAATGCCGCCGCTGTTCTTGACTCCGTCCGCGATGCCGACGATGTGCAGGGGCACCTCGACCTGCACCTTGCGGTCCATCGCGACGCGCAGGAAGTCGACGTGCACCAGATGCCCGGTGACCGGATCGCGCTGGCGCTCGCGCATCATGACGTGCCGGGTCTTCCCCTCCTCGCCGTCGAGTCGGAGCTGGAATAGCGTGTTCCCCCCGGTCTCGGAGACCAGGATCGCCTTGATCGCCTTGGGATCGACGCTGACCTGGACGGGAGGCTTGTGCTCTCCGTAGACGACCGCCGGGACGCGGCCGGTTCGGCGCAGGCGCCGGGAAACGTTCTTGCCGGTTTCAGGCCGGCTGTTGACGTCGACTATCAGGTTCTTGAGCATCTCGATCTCCTCGAAACACGCGAGCCAGAGTGATGGCCGCGGGGCTAGACGAACAGCGAACTGACCGACGAGTTCTGGTGAATCCGCAGGATCGCCTCGGCGAGCAGCCCGGCGACGGAGAGCACCTCGAGCCGGGCGGCCTGCCGTTTCTCATCGGTGAGCGGCACGGTGTTGGTGGTCAGGATCTTCTTCAGCGAGCTGGCGGCCAGGCGCTTCGTAGCTGGCCCCGACAGGATCGGATGGGTGATGCAGGCGTAAATCTCCTGGACCCCCTTGCCCCGCAATGCCTCCACGGTCTCGACCAGGGTCCCGGCGGTATCCGCGATGTCGTCCACGATGAGCACGGTTCGACCCTCGACATCGCCGATCACGTGCATGATCTTGGCCACGTTCTCGGCGCCTTCACGACGCTTGTCCATGATCGCCAGTCCAGCATCGAGCCGCTTCGCGAACGCGCGGGCGCGCTCCACCCCTCCGGCATCCGGTGAGACGATCGTCAGACGCGGGAGACGGAGCTTCGAGACATGCTCCACCATCACCGGGGCGGCGAACAGGTGGTCCACCGGGACGTCGAAGAAGGCCTGGATCGGGGCAGCGTGCAGGTCGAGGGCGAGCACCCGGTCGGCGCCCGCGGCGGTGATCAGATCCGCCACCAGCTTGGCGGAGATCGGGACGCGCGGCTTGTCCTTGCGATCCTGCCGGGCATAACCGTAGTACGGAATGACCGCCGTGATCCGAGCTGCCGACGCTCGCTTGAACGCGTCGAGCATCAACAGCAGCTCCATCAGGTTGTGGTTCACCGGCGGGCAGGTCGATTGAATGACGAAAACGTCCTTGCCGCGGACATTCTCCTGGATCTGGCAGTAGCTCTCACCGTCCGCGAACTGAGTGACCTGGATCCTGCCGGGAGCGATCCCCAACGTCCCGCAGATCTGCGCCGCGAGGACGGGGTTGGAGTTCCCTGAGAAGAGCTTCAGATCCTCGCCTGCCGCTGTGAGCCGCTCGGACATGCATCCCTCGGAACGAAACCGCGCCGTGCGCCGCCGCGGCGGCCCACCGTCACGCCATCAATTGGCTGGGGCGGGAGGATTCGAACCTCCGATGCTGGAATCAAAGTCCAGTGTCTTACCGCTTGACGACGCCCCAAGATGCTGCGCCCCGCCGGCAGGCCAGTACCACGGGTCGAGCTCAGTCGCGTACTGCAGCCGCTCCCGGATCGCGACGCACCACCGCCGTGGCGAACACCCGAGCCTGACCGCGGAGTGACCCGGCCGCCCGGGTCGCAATCTCGACGGTCGGAAACAGGCCGAAGACGGCCGATCCACTACCGGAAAGGGCCGCGCAAGTTGCCCCGAGGCCCTGTAACCGGTACCGCCAATCCTGGATCTCTGGCAGGAGACGCTCGGCTGGAACCTGGAGGTCATTGTGCACCAGCTCTGACAGCCCGTCCCCGGTCCGCTGATAGTGCGCGAAGCGCCGCATAATATTGCAGTTGCGGGGGGGAGTCAACGCGAATGCGCCGGCTCGAAACACCTCCGGGGTGGACAGCCCCGCGTACGGGGCGATGAGTACCAAGCCGAGCTCGGGAACGGGAGGAAGGCGGTGGACGCACTCCCCCCGGCGATGGCCGAAAGCGGTGCCGCCCGTAAGGAAGAAGGGAACGTCCGATCCGAGCCTGGCCGCGATCTCCCGCAGGCGGGCCGCGCCGACCGCGGTGCCCCAGAGCCGATCGAGCCCAAGAAGGGTGGTGGCGGCGTCGCTCGAGCCCCCTCCGAGTCCCGCCCGGGAGGGGATCCGCTTGGTCAGCCGGATCGTGGCGCGCGGCGCGATGCCGGCGGCGGCCGCCAGCGCGCGAGCGGCTCGCACCACCAGGTTCTCCTCTCCTGGCGGCGTGGGATCCCCCTCGGCCTCCAGGCGCAGATCGGCGTCGGGCCGGAACTCGAGTTCGTCCGCCATGCCGATCTCCTGATACACCGTCGCCAGCGCGTGAAAGCCATCGGGTCGGCGCCCGAGCACCTCGAGCCCGAGATTGATCTTGGCGGGCGCGGAGAGGCGCACCACCGAGGTCATCGCTCCTCTCCTAGGAACGACACGCCCGCCGCCGAAAACGCCTCGGCGGCGGCGGCGCCAAACCCCGGCGGACAGGGGAGCGCCAGCGCCTCCACGGGTGGCGGGATGGGGTGGAGTTGCCGCAGGGTGAGGGTGATCCCCTCCGCCCCCCGCTGGATGCGCACTTCCGCCGCCAGCTCTCCTCCCGGCGCCGGTCGAAACTCGGTGTAGCTCACCGTGGGGGGGGCACCCACGCCTCCCGGACCGTCGGCCGCGAGTTGCGCCCGCATCACCCTGCCGTTCGTGACTGTCTCGATCTGGAAGGCGTACCGCACCAGATCGCCAGCGGTGAGCCGGCCGAGCAGCAGCGCCAGCCACTGGGGGGCAGGGAGTGCGATGCCGGTCATCTCGCGCAGAGCTGCCGCGGTGTCCTGCCACTCCCCGCACAGCCGCTCCCCGGGAAACACGGCGCGCAGATGCGACCCATCGAAGGCGATCGCCAGGCGTGCCCCGCCGACCGGCCCGAGCACCTCGAGCCTGAAGCGGTCGTCGTCGCCGACGGCCACCGCCAGGCGCAGGGATCGCGAGGCCCCGACCCCTTCGACGTGCGCCTGGTAGAGCGCCTGGAATCCCCCCAGCGCACTGCCTGCCGCTGGCGTGGCGGTGCCCTGCGGGGGGCGGTGGCAGCCGAGAGCTCCCGCCACAGCGATCACGAGAGCAAGGAAGATGAGATGGAGGCGGCGCTCGCGCCTCAACGCCGCGGTTCCAGCAAGCGCATGGCGGCATCGATACGGCCGCGCAGCGCCGCTGCATCGGAGATCCCGAGCTCGAGCGCGCGCTCCCAGGCGACGATAGCCTGCGGCAGTCGCGCGGTCGCTTCGTAGAGGTCCCCGAGGTGGACCTGGATCTCGGCCTCCGCCGGGCTGAGCGACGCCGCCCGTCTCAGGAGCGTCTCCGCGGCGTCGTACCGTCGCAGCCTGAAATTGGCCCAACCGAGCGAGTCCAGGTACGCCCCGTTCTCGCCGCCGATCCGGATGGCCCGCTCGATGTAGGCCAGCCCCTGCTCCAGGTTCGTGCCGCGATCCGCCCAGAGATACCCGAGGTAGTTGAGAGCCGTGTCGTTCTCCGGATTCACCTCGACCGCGCGCTGCAGGAGACGCTCCGCGCTGGGGAACTCACCCGCCCGCTCGTGCCGTGCGCCGAGAGCCAGGAGTGCGTCCGAGACGGCCGCCTCGAGGCGGAGGTCCCCCGCCTCGTCCTTCAGGACGGATTCGAGTGTCGTCAGCCCCTGTTCTCGCGCTCCGCTGCGATACTGCAGCTGGCCGAGCGCTAGGCGGTAGCGCGGGTCCTCGGGATGGCTGCGAGACGCCGCACTGATCAGCCCCAGGGCCTCGTCGCCACGTCCCGCCTCGAGCAGCGTCTCGGCGCGTTCGAGCTCCAGGTCGGCGACCCGGACCTCGCCTTCGGGATCGGGCTGGCGCTGCAGCAGCTCCTCCGCCGCGGTGTAGATCGCGATCGCCTCGGCAGGCTTCCCATCCCGGCGCAGGGCGCGCGCCAGGCGGCGGCGCGCCTGGATCGACTCGGGGGCGAGCGCCACCACTTCGCGCGCCGCGGTCGCCGCCGCCGCGAAATCCCCACGCCGCTCCTGCAGGTCGGCCCAGGCCTCCCACATCGGGATCGACGTAGGGGTTTGGTCGAGCGCGCGCCGGAGCGGCGGAGTGGCCCGTTCGAGATCTCCCAGATCGAGATACGCACGGTGCAGCAGGAAGAGGGCCTCCGCGCTGGCGCTGTCCCCCGCAACCAGGGGCTCCAGCACCACGGTAGCATCGGCCGAGCGCCCGGCGATTTGATAGAGCCGTCCGAGCACCAGGCGTTCGCCGTTCTGATCTCCCGCGGGGGCGAGGGCGAGAACCTTCTCCTGCTGAGCGATGGCTTCCTGTGTCAACTCGGGATCGGCTCCCGCCCGCGTCGCCAGTGCGGTCAGGACGGTCGCCAGGAAGCGTTCGGTCTCGAGGCGATCCGGGGCGAGCCGCGCGGCCTCGCGCCCCTGCCGGAGTGCCTGTTCCTCGAAGGTGTTCTGGCGACCGCCGAGCATCCAGTAGAGCCGTGCCAGCTCCAGTCGGATGGCCGCCGACTCCGGATCGACCGCGATCGCGGTCCGCAGGTGAGCCAGCGCGTCTCCGTAGTTGCGGCGGAAGCGGTCCTGCTGAGCGAGCGAGTAGAGGTAGTACGCCTCGCCCGTCGCACGCGGTGCCGGTTCCTCGGCCGGAATCGCGGCGGCGGCGATCGAGCCACCCAGAAACCCCGCCAGCCAGGCGCCGCGAATCCAGCGGGGCCCGCAGGTCATGCCGCGCTCGGGGTCGCCGGCGCGGCGGGCGACCGCAGAATCTCGAGCGCCTTGCGCACCGCCGCATCGTCCTCGGAGGCGCCTTCGGCGACGTCGATCGATTCCCACTTGAGTTCACGGTCCGGAGCCAGACCGGCTCCGTCCCAGCTCGACCCGTCGGGGCCGACGCAGCGCGCGACGGAGAGGCGCAGCACCCCGCCATCCCCGAGCGGGAAGTAGTTCTGGACGGTGGCGCGACCGTTCGTCTGGGTTCCGATCAGGGTTGCCCCCCCCCGCTGCCTCAGGACCTGGGCGATCAGTTCCGCCGGTCCCGCCGTGCCCGCGTCGACCAGGACGGCAAACCGACCTGCGCCAGCGCGGTCGCCACCCTCCATCCTCAAGAGGGTCTCCTCACCCGCCCGGTTGCGGAGCCGTCCAGCCTCCCCGGGTGGCGCAAACAGCCCGGCCAGCCGGGCGGCCTCGGCGTAATCCCCGGACGAGGCCCCGCGCAGGTCGACGAGCAGCAGGTCCTCACCGCGGAGGTTCAGCGCGCGCAGCGCCCGGCGGGCAATGGCGGCGGTGCCGGGAGGCAGTGCGGTGATTCGCAGCACCGGAACGCCGTCCACCGGACGAGCGGCCGGCTGCGCGGCAACGCAGCGGGCGCGCTTGAGGGTCAGGTGCTCCGGGGTGCCGTCGCGATCCGGAAAACGCTGCACGGCCACCTCGGAGCCGAGCGGCCCACGCAGTGCCAGCAGCGCCTCCGTGAGCGTCATCTCCCGGGTGGAGCGACCTTCGATGCGCCGCAATCGCGTTCCGGTACGCAACCCCGCCTTCGCGGCCGGGGAGCCTGGCAGTGCCGAGACCACATAGAGGTACCCACCGCGGCGGCTGAGATCGACCCCGATGTCCCCCTGCTCCGCTCCCTCGTCGCCGGTGATTCTCTGGTGCTGCTCACGGGTGAGGTACTCGGAAGCCGGATCGAGCGACCCGAGCAGCCCGTCATACGCCCCCTCCATCAACCCCTGGGTGTCCGTCTCCTCGACGTAGTTGTTCCGCACCAGAAGGAGGACCTCGTTGAAGAGGCGCAGGAACGGGTAGGTCTCATCCCGGGCGGCGCCGGCGGGGATCGTCACGCCGGCCAGGAGCAGGATCACGACGAGGGTCAGAGCGCCTCGATCAAGGGAGGGGCGGCGGTAGGTCATCAGGCAGTGATTCCCAGGCCGGGAGCGGGGGCTGCACGGCTTCCCTGTCCTCGGCTCGGTGCATGGACCCGGAGTCCGCGAGCGGCCGACGACGCTGCTCAGATCATATATCTCGGGTGGGGGTTTGTCCCGCGGCGCGCGCGCCTTCTCAGGGCTCGGGCGAGCGCGGGTGGAGCCACTGGAGCGGATCGATTGGACGCCCCTGCTCGCGGATCTCGAGGTAGAGGCGGGGCCCCAGCAGCGACCCGGTGCTCCCGGATAGCCCCAGCACGGTCGCCGGATCCACCTTCGCCCCGACCGGCTGGGACAGTTCCCGCAGGTGTGCGTAGATCGACAGCAGGCCGTCGCCATGGTCGACGATCACGGTGTTTCCGTAGCCCCTGAACCAGTCGGCGTAGACGACCCGTCCGCCGAACACCGGGCGAACCTCCGAGCCCTCGGGCGCCTCCAGGTCGATCCCGGGATGCGGGGTCACGGTCCGGAACCGCGGATGGCGCTGATCGCCGAAGGGCACCACGACAGATCCGGGGACGGGCCACGGCAGATGCCCGCGCAGGGTGCGCAGGTCGATCAGGCCGCCATCGACCGTGACTCGCTCCCCGGGTGGTAGCGACGCCAGCAGCGCCTGGAGGCGTCCGGACGCTTCCTCGATCTCCTTCAAGCTCTCCCGTCCGGCCTCGCGTTCCCCCTCCAGGCGCCGCAGGGCGACCTGCTGCTCGTCGCGGTTCCGATCGAGCGTCACCTCCCTCTGGGTCGCTTCCCTCCCCAGCCGCGCCAGATCCTGGTGGCGGGCGGCGAGCTCCGTGCGCTCCGCCTCCAGCGCCGCGGCGTCGGAGCGGAACTCCTGCACGCGGGCCGCGTCGGCCCGGCTCCATTCAGCGAGATAGCGTGCCGCGTGCCCCAGCTCCGCCGGGTCCCGGATCGTCAGCAGCAGGCGCACCTCGCGGAGACGCCCGAGCTTGTACGCCTCACGGAGGGCGATCGCGAGCGAGGCCTTGCGTGCCTCGATCCGGGCCGCCAGCTCGTCGGCGTGAGCACCCGCGGCCGCGATTGCCGCCGTCGTCAGCCGGCGCTCCGCCGTGAGGCGGCGCAGCTCCTGCTCCAGCAGCAGGCGCTCCAACGACAAGCGCTCCAGCGTTCCGAGGATCCCGGCCTCCTCGGTCTCGAAGCGGCGCAGCTCGCGCCGCAAGCGCGCCTCCTCCTGGCGGAGGACCTCGATGGCCGGATCATCGGGCGGCGCGGCTGTGCCGCCCGCAGCCGCCAACACCCACACGAGTAGCGCCGTGGTCAACGCTCGATATCGGGGCGCTTCATGAGGAAGCGCGCGAACGAGAGCGACTGGTTGGTTTCGCGCAGCCGGGCGCAGAACGACGCCAGCAGAGCCCACAGCAGACGCGTGCCCAGCGAGGGCTCGGCGCCAAGCAACCGTCGCAGGTCAGCGTGGGAGATCGAATAGAGCCGGCACGGCTCCTCGGTGACCACCGAGGCCGCCGGCGCCCGGCCATCGATCAGGGAGATCTCACCAAAGTGCTCCCCTTCCCTCAGGAACGAGAACACCTCCTCGGCGTCGGGCTCGACCATGGCGGAGGCCACCCGCACCGACCCGCTCACGAGGAAGAAACAACGCCCTTCCGGTCGTCCCTCCCGGATCAGGACCTCCCCCGCCGCGGCGTCGCGGCGCTCGAGGTAGCCGGCGATCGCGGCCAGGTCGTCCGGCGCGAGGTGGTTGAACAGGCGGATCGTCTTCAGGTCCTCGTGCATGGTCCCTCCTCCGGGTCGGGCCCGACGGGCTCAGGCTAGCCGGGTCCGCACCGCTCCGCAACGGCGCCCATTCCGCGGCTGACTTGCCCCCGCCCATCGGCGCTACAATCATCCGTCCGTTGATCGGCGCCCGCGGGGCGCGGAGCGCGCATGCTCGCTGGCTGCAGCCTCGAACCGGATCCGGAGCTCCGCGAGCGCGTTCGCATTCTCGCCATCGAGGAGCCGAGGTCCGCGCCGGGCCCTGCGAGCGGCGCGGACGAGCCGGCCGCCAGGTGCAGGCCCGGATGCTGACCTCTCGCCTGCAGCGGGGCGCGCAGGGGGTGCTGCTCGGCGCCTGTCTCGCCGCCTGCAGCGTCGCGGAGCCTGATCGGGGCACACTGCGGGTTTGCCTGGAGTCTTCCCCCCGCGACCTCGACCCCCGCGCCGGATCGGACGAGAGCTCGCGCCGGATTCACGCGCTGCTCCACGCCGGCCTGACGCGGCCGGGACCGGATGGTACGCCGGTGCCGGATCTGGCCGCGGGGTGGGAGACCGTCTCCCCGACGCGCTGGCGCTTCCACTTGCGTCCCGGGCTCAGGTTCGCCGATGGCTCCCCCCTCACCAGCGAGGATGTGCGCGCCACGCTCGCCTCGGTCGCGGCCGCCGACAGCCGCTCGTTCCGGCACGCCGATTTTCTCGAGCTCACGGCGATCGAGGTCCACTCCGCGCTCGACTTCGACGTGGTCCTGGCGCAACCGTTCGCGCCCCTGCTCGCGAACCTGACCCTGGGGATTCTCCCCGCGTCCCGGCTCGACGCGGAGGCCGCGGGGGAGATCGGTGCGGGCCCCTACCGCCTGGTCGAGCGGCGCCAGGAGCAGGAGTTCGACCTCGAGGCGAACCCTTACTTTCACGGCAGCCCCCCGACCCTGCGGCGGATCCGCCTGCGCGTCATCCCGAGCGAGACGACGCGCGCGCTCGAGCTCGCCAAGGGGAGCCTCGATCTCTCGATCAACGACCTGCCGCCCGACCTGGTAGAGCAGTTTCGCGGCGATCCCGGGTTCCAGGTGCTCTCCGCGCGCGGCGCCTCGACCTCGTACCTCGGGCTCAACCTCGAGGACGCCCGCCTCGCGGACCCGCAGGTGCGACGGGCGCTGGCGATGGCGATCGACCGGCCCGCGCTGATCCGGCACCTGCTCGGGGGGTGGGCGGTACCCGCCACGGGTCTGCTCCCCCCAGGACACTGGGCGTACACCGCCACCGAGGCGCCGGCGCTCGATCCTGACGCGGCCGCGCGACTCCTCGACGCGGCCGGGTATCGCAGCCCTGCGCCAGGCGCGCCACGCTTTCACCTGGTCTACCGGACCTCGACGTCCGACCTCGCCAATCTGCAGGCACAGGTGATCCAGGAGGCCTGGCGGCGGATCGGGATCGAGACGGAGATCCGTGCGAGCGACTGGCCAACCTTCTACGACGACGTCGTGAACGGGCGATTCCAGGTCCATGCCCTCACCTGGACCGAGGTAGTCGACCCGGACCTGTACCGCCTGCGCTTCTCCTCTCGCCACCTGCCACCGGCTGGACTGAACCGCGGCCGCTACCGCAACGCGGAGGTCGACGCCCTCCTGGAAGCCGGAGTGCGGGCCACGACCCAGGAGGAGCGTACCCGCATCTACGCCGAAGTGCAGCGCCTCATCGCCGCGGATGTCGCCTGGATCCCCCTCTACCACCGCGACCATCTCGCCGTGGCGCGGGTGCGAGTGCGCGGGATCACGCTGACGCCGACCGCCGATTTCCGGGCACTCGCGGCCATCGATCTCGACTCGTGATTCCCGGGCTGGCCCGGATCGGCTGCCTGATTCCGGCCACCGGCGACACCGACGGCGGGGACTCGCCACACTACGTCTCTTCTGCCGAGACCACGATGGATCGACCGAGTGCCTCTTCGACCGCCGCTCTTGAGACCCCTCCTGCCCGACGCAGGAGAGGCTCCGGGCCCGACAGATCCAGCAGGGTGGAGGGGGCTACGCCGGGCGTCTTCCCACCGTCAAGGAGGACCGCGACTCCGGCGCCAAAGTAGCGTCGCACTTCCGCCGCGTCGACGGCAGGAAGGGCCCCAGCCGGGTTGGCGCTGGTCCCGGTGACGGGAAACCCCAGATCCGCCGCGACCCGCCGCGGGGCCTCCGCACGCGGGACGCGCACCGCCACCGTCCCCGCCGGGCAACCGCTCAGCACCACCCCCTGCCGCAGCGGCAGGATGAGCGTGAGCGGCGCCGGCCAGAGCGAGATGAGGCGTTCGATCTCCGCCGCTCCCTCACAGTTCGCCATGCCGCGAACCTGGTCGGGCGAGGCAGCGAGCAGCAACACGGCGCGCCCGGGCGGGTGCCCCTTCAGGTGCAGCAGGCGCGCGACCGCCGCCGGCTCGCGCGGATCGACGGCCAGCCCGTAGAAGGTGTCGGTCGGAACTGCCACCACGAGCCCCGCTCGCAGCGCGGCGAGAGCACCCTCGAATCCCCTCTCGGCCTCTCCCCCGGCGGCGGCAAGACGGTACAGGATGGGAGCTTCCCTCGGCATCGTGTATTGATTATAAAGGAGCCGAATGCGAGCGCCTGTTTCCCCCGCCGATCCGATCTTGCGCAGCCGGCAGAACCCGACGGTCCAGGCCCTCAGACGGCTGGCGGCGAGCGCGGAGGCCCGACGGGAGGAGATCGCATACCTCGCCGACGGGGTGCGCCTGGTGGAGGAAGGGGTGCGCAGCGGAGCGCCGATCACGCTGGCGGTCTGCTCGCCGCGTCTGCTGCGCGAAGCGCGCGGTGAGCGCCTCCAGGGAGCCCTCCGGCGCGCGGCCGAGCGGCTCGTGCTGGCCACCGACGAGGTGGTCGCCGCGATCGTCGGCGCGCCTCGCCACCAGGGAGTGGTGATCCGCTTGCAGCTGGAGGCGGCGCCACTGGCGACGCATCTCGATCCCGCCAGATCCGATCGGGCGGTCATCGCGTGCGGCGTGCAGGACCCGGGGAACCTGGGCGCCCTGCTGCGGGTCGCCGCCGCCTCTGGCGCGGGATTGCTCGTCGCCGCCACCGGGTCCGCGGACCCCTGGAGCCCCAAGGCGGCGCGCGCGAGCGCCGGCGCGCTCTTCCGTCTGCCCGTCGCCCGCGGGGGCGATCCCGGCACGGTGCTGGCGCAGGCGCGCGCCGCGGGATACCGTGTCGTGGCGGCGCACGCGCGCGGCGGCACTCCGTACCGCGAGGTGGACTGGGGCCACCCCACCGCCCTCTTCCTCGGCGGCGAGGGGGGCGGTTTGCCGGAAGAGATCCTGGAGGCATGCGACGAGAGGGCAACGATCCCGATGGCCACGGAGGTCGAGTCGCTGAACGTGCTGTCCGCGGCCACCTTGCTGCTCTACGCCGCCGCCGAAGCAAGCGGCCGGCGCCGGGAAGGCTCCGGTTCGCGTCCCGGCGCCGCGAGGCGGAGGTGAGGCCACCGCGGTGGCTGTCGCGCGGTGCCGTTCTGGCGGTGTCGCTGCTGCTCCCGCTCTCCACGCGGGCCTCGTGGTGGAGCGAGATCGAGACGGGGCTCCTCCACGACAGCAATCTCTCCCGCTCGAGCGAGGATCAGGCCGCGGACGCGTTCCTCGGGATCTCCGCCGCGGTCGGTCAGGGGATCCCGATCGGACGCGACGGCACCCTCAGCTGGAAGGGATCGGCTGTGGCGGACCTGCCCGACGACGTCGAGGCGCTGCGACGCTTCGCCCCGGGAGTGTCCGTGAGCTACCGCCACAAGCTGCGGCTGGGGAACGACGCGCCGTTCGTTGGCCTGGGGATCTTCACGCGCCACGATGCCTACGAGAGCGAACTGAGGGAAGGGTGGAGCTACGGCGCGAGCCTGCGCGCCGGCCGCCGCTGGCCCGCGCTGCTGCTCGAGGGGGAGATCGACTGGGAACGGCGCGACGCCGCTGCCGATCCCTTCGACCAGAAGGCCTTCACCGGTGCGGTGCGCGCCGACTGGCCGCTCCGGTGGTTCACCCTGCACGGCGGATACGAGGGACGCTGGGGGGATGTCACCTCGACGGCGTTCCCGACCCCGGAGATCCTGGCGGCGGCAACGGCGCGCATCCCCGATCCCGCCTTCGGCCCGGGTCGGGTCAGCTACCGTCTGGACGCAAGCGCACATGCCCTCGAGGTCGGACTGCGCCGCGAGCTTCCGCACGCCACGGCGCTCGCTCTGACCTACCGCTTCGAGCGGACCTTTGCCGACGGCGACGTCACCTATGACGACCAGCGGCTGAGCGGGTCGTACCGGATCCGCTTTTGAGACCCCTCCGGTGCCGTGAGAGGGACGGGATGAGACGGTTGAGCGGATGGGGAATCGCGCTGCTGCTCGCCAGCCTTTCACGCGTCGCGGCAGGCGAGTTGGTCGTGCAGGTCCGTGACGCGCGCGGTCGCCCGCTCGCGAACGCGGTCGTCACCGCGACCGGGTCTGCCCCTGTCGCGGAGGGGGAGCGGCCGGCCGCCACCATCGATCAGATCGATCAGGAGTTCGTGCCGCAGGTCAGCGTGGTGCGAGTCGGGACCGCGGTCCGCTTCCCGAACCAGGACAACATCCGCCACCACGTCTACTCCTTCTCCCCCGCCAAGCAGTTCGAGCTGCCCCTCTACAAGGGGAGCCCGGCCGCACCGGTGCGCTTCGACCGACCCGGGCTCGTCGTGCTCGGGTGCAACATCCACGACTGGATGCTCGGGTACCTCTATGTCGTGCAGACCCCCTGGTTCGCCCGCACGGACGCCGAGGGGCGCGCGCTCCTGACCGGCCTACCCGAAGCGCCCCTGGAGATCGCGGCGCTCCATCCCAGGGCCAAGTCCCCCGAGGCGCCCCCGCGGACCCGCTGGTCGCCAGGGGACGCCACGACGCTGACCCTCGAGGTCCCGGTCCGGGCGGAGGTGCAGCGCCCCCGTGCCGGCCGCAGCGCCGCACGCGACTACCGCTGATCGCGTGCGCTTCACTTCGTTTCAGGCGCGACTGCTCACCTGGTTCCTGGGCCTGTTCGTCGTGGTGCAGGCGGCCGGACTGTATCTGGTCGGCGCGGCGCAGGAACGCCATGCGCTGGACCAGATCGGAGCGGCGCTCGAGGTAGGCGCGGGGGTCTTCCGCCGTCTCATCGACGCCCGTGCCGAGCGCCTGGTCGAGGCGGCCCGGCTCCTGTCGGCCGACTTCGCCTTCAAGCAGGCCTGCGCCATCGGCGACCGCGCCACGATCCTGTCCGTGCTGCAGAACCAGCAGAGCCGCATCGGCGCCGATCTCATGCTGCTCGCGGACCTCGACTACACCGTGGTGGCCGACACGCTCGACCCCCTGACCCCGGGCAGCCCGCTCCCCTTCGCGGCGGCGATCGAGGACGCTCTCGAACGGGGGGAGGAGTGGACGACGACGATTGTGTTCCTCGCTGGCCGGCCGTACCAGGTCGTCGTGGTGCCCCTCCTCGCCCCGCTGCCGACCGCCTGGATCGCCGTCGGCTTCCGGCTCGGCGATCCGCTCGCGGCGGAGATCCGTCGCCTGACGCTCACCCATGTGAGCCTCCTGCGACGGGGGGACGCGGGCGCCTGGGAGCCGTTCGCGACCACGCTGCCCGCGGATCGGAGCGCAGCGCTCGCGCCGGCGCTCGCCGGCGCGGCCTGGGCTCCGGATCGGAGCGTGACGCTGCCGCTCGCCGGCGAGGGGTTCGTGACCCTGGTTACGTCGCTCGAGACCGGCGCGATCCCCGTGGTGGCCGTCCTGCAGCGCTCGTTGCCGGAGGCGCTGGCACCGTACCGCCGGCTGCGCGCGGTTCTCCTCGGTCTGTTCGCCGGGGGGGTGGTGCTCACCGCGATCGCGGGGCACCGGATCGCGCGCCTGGTCACGCGTCCGGTGCTGCAGATCGCTGCACGCGCCCGCCGGGTCGAAGCGGGAGACTATGGTGAGCCCCTGCAGATCCGGCAGCGGGACGAGCTCGGGCGCCTTGCCACGTCGTTCAATCGCATGGTCCAGGGGCTCGCGGAACGTGACAAGGTACGCGGCCTGCTCGGGAAGGTGGTGTCGCCCGCCATCGCCCACGAGCTGCTGACCGGGGAGATCGCCCTCGGGGGGGAGGAGCGGGAGGTGACCGTGCTGTTCGCGGACATCCGCGACTTCACGACCCTCTCCGAGCGGCGCTCCCCGCAGGAGATCCTGGTGCTCCTGAACAGCTACCTGACCTGCGTCACCGCCGTCGTGGAGACAAACGGAGGGGTGGTCGACAAGTACATCGGCGACGGGATGATGGCGCTCTTCGGAGCACCCC
>Ga0184629_10000027_pt1 | contig 51159 bp, 52 predicted proteins | sample PLM4_32_b1_FD_133158 | JGI IMG/M metagenome (GOLD analysis project Ga0184629, IMG submission 133158) | Groundwater sediment microbial communities from an aquifer in East River, Colorado, USA - PLM4_32_b1 | ecosystem: Environmental > Terrestrial > Soil > Riparian zone | place: USA: East River...
CTGCAACCGGCGAAATCATCTGGGAGTACAGCCACCCGCTGCCGCCAAGGACCGAGTTTCCTTCCATATGGGGGCAGCGCAAGCGCAGCATCTCCCTCTATGGGGACCATGTCATCTTCGCGACCTGGAACAATTTCATCGTCGCGCTGGATGCGCGCACGGGCAATCGCGTGTGGCAGAGCAATCGGGGCGGCGATCTGTACGTGCAAAACTCCAGCGGTCCGATCGTCACCAACGGCATGGTGATCGCGGGCAGCACCTGCCAAGTCGCAGGACATGGCTGCTATGTCACGGGCCACGAGGCCAGAAACGGCGAGGAGCTGTGGCGCAATGAGATGATCCCGCGTCCCGGACAACCGGGCGACGAAACGTGGGCGGGTGCGCCGTTCGAGAAGCGCTGGATGACCGGCGTCTGGGGACAGCTCACCTACGATCCCGAGCTCGATCTCATCTTCTATGGATCGAGCGGCGCGGGCCCGGCTTCCGAAGTGCAGCGCGGAACGATCGGCGGGACACTCGCGGGGACCAATACGCGCTGGGCCGTCAAACCCAGGACCGGCGAGGTCGTCTGGCGGCATCAGACCTTGCCGCGCGACAATTGGGACCAGGAATGCACGTTCGAGATGATGGTCATCAACATGCCGGTAAACCCCGATGCGAATGCGACGGGCATGCTATCGACCAATCCGGACGCGCAACGCGGTCCACGCAAGACCCTGACGGGGGTGCCCTGCAAGACGGGCATCGCCTGGAGCTTCGATGCCGCCACCGGCGAGTTTCTATGGGCGAAGCAGACCGTCGAGCAGAACATCATCTCCCGAATCGACGGCAAGGGACTCGTCAGCGTGAACGAGGCGAACGTCCTGTCGGACGTCAACAAGACCTATCGGATCTGCCCGACCTATAGCGGCGGCCGCGATTGGCCGATGGGCGCCTATAATCCGAAGACCAACGTCATGTTCATGCCGCTGAGCAATGCCTGCATCGATTCCAAGCCGCGCACGGATCGCGAGGCCGCGCCGCAATTTCTCTACAACACGATGAACACGGCCCGCTTTCCGGAAGGAAAGGACAAGGTCGGGCGCATCGATGCGATCTCGGTGGAGACGGGCCGCACGGTGTGGAGCTGGGAGACGCGCGTGTCGAACTACTCGCCGCTGCTCGCGACCGGCAGCGGGCTGCTCTTCAACGGCTCGATGGATCGCTATCTGAGGGCGTTCGACGCCGATAACGGGCAAGTCGTCTGGCAGACGCGGCTTCATGCGCGCGCCTCGGGTGGCACGATCACCTATTCCGTCAACGGCCGCCAATACATTGCGATCGCGGCAGGCGGCAGCCCGGCGGCGATCGGGGCTCCGATGAACCTCACGCCCGAGGCGGACTCGGCCAATGAAGGCAACGTGATGTACGTGTTTGCACTGCCGCAATAGTTCAGGCGAGGAGACCTTCTCGGCCATTCTGCTACGTGCAGATGCTCGGCGCCGAGGGATTTGCTCTGCTGCGAGCGTGAGTAGGACCAAAGCCCAATAGCATTCTTGAACGGCTGAGCAAACAAGCTCCAGCAGCCGGGCGAGAACTCATGAACATTGCCTCTCCGATCCGCTTCAACCAGATTCCGACTGCAGCCGGGCTAATGACGCGCCTTGCCTTTGCCCAAGCGAAAACAGCAGGGGCTGCGCTGGAACCGCTGCTGAAGGCATCGGGTTGGACCCCGCACCAGGTCGAAGACCCGCATCTCCGCGTGGGTGTTCGCCATCAGATCGAGTTCTTGAATCTTGCCGCTGACACCCTGAGCGACGAGTTCCTTGGATTTCACCTGGCCCAGCTGCTCGATCTGCGACAGTTGGGCTTGCTCTATTATTCAATGGCTTCATCGGAAACCATGGCCGATGCCCTGCGACGGGGAGCGCGCTACAGCTCGATCGTCAATGAAGGCCTCTCAATAAAATGCATCCACGGCAGCGATGTTCGTATATCGCTCGATTATGCCGGTGTCAGCCGCCACCTGGATCGCCATCAGGCCGAGTTTGTGATGACCCTCGTCGTGCGCGTATGCCGGCAGCTGACGGGGCGTCACCTTCTTCCCATCCGCCTGCAGCTGACCCATCTCCGGAAAGGTGGTTGTCGGGGCTTTGCCGAATTTTTCGGTGACGACATCGCATTCGGCGCCCCCGTCGATGAAATCGCTTTTGCCAAATCGATCAGCGATCTGCCGGTCGTCAGTGCGGATCCCTACCTAAACGAACTCCAGATCAAGTATTGCGAAGAAGCGCTTTCCCACATGGCAGGCAGACGCGGTTCCTTCCGCGCGAGCGTCGAGAATGCCATTGCTCCGTTATTGCCGCATGGCAAAGTCAGCGCCGGGGAAATCGCACGCCGGCTCGGGGTAAGCCAACGGACATTTGTACGGCGCCTGTCGCTGGAAGGGCTGACGTTCTCCCGCCTCCTGGACAACCTCCGTTTCGAGCTCGCAAGGCGCTATTTGGCCGAAGCAACCTTGCCGATTTCCGAACTCGCCTGGTTGCTCGGCTATCGGGAAGTCGGCTCGTTTTCGCACGCATTCAAGCGATGGGCCGGCAAGTCGCCACGGGAAGCGCGCGCTCGTCTCGTTGAGGACTCCGCAGAGCGCCGACCGTCAGTCTAGCGGGTTCGGGGACAATTCCGGGCTTCTGGGATTGGCAGCACCAATGTCGAACCCGCACAGGCCCGGTGATCGCCTATAATCTTGCGGCAAGTCCGTCTCTTTAAGGGAGGAAGCCGACATGGAATCGATCATTTCCGATCTTGTGACCCGGTTCGAGAAGGGCTCGCTCAGCCGCCGGGACCTCGTTCAAGGTCTTGCGCTATTGGCGGCGAGCGGAGCGGGCAGCGCTAAAGCCGCTGCGCAAGCGGAGCTCGATTTCAAGGCCGCGACCATCGACCACGTCAGCGTTCAAGTCGTCGATCTGCAACGCTCCATCGCGTTCTATCAAAGAATGTTCGGCTTCGCGGTGGTCAGCCAGGAGCAGACGCAAGGAATCGTTCGCCTCGGCAACGGTGACAGGGTGCTGGTCTCTCTCAACAACGGAAGCCCTGCGCCGCGGATCGATCATTTCGCCATCGGGATACCGCGCTTCAGCCCGGAGACGGGAATGCGCTATTTCGCGCAGCGCGGCGCCACGCCGCTACAGGGCGACTATGCCGGCTTCCACATCAAGGATCCCGACGGGATCAACGTGCAGGTTTCTCAGACGTGACGACGACGGTCGTCGGCTGCGTAGGTGCCTGGTATCCCTAGCCCCGCCCGTCTAGCTCAAGCTGGGGTTTGGGGGCCGAGAGACCACCTTGACGCGCGTACCTTTGCGGGGGGCATAATCGCGATACTCGGCGCAGTGCCAAAACGGGGGGCACGGACGAGGAGGCAGGCGATGCCTGGGCTGTCATGAATCGCCAGATGGTTTCCATCCCGCACTACCGCAAACGTGTGCGGCAGCTGCGTAAACTGGCCGCGGGCCAAACCGAAGACGTTCGGAACGAGCTGCTCGCGCTGGCTGACGACTATGAGCACATCGCGTCGTTGGCAGCCCGACAAACGAGCCAGGGCACAAGGAAAAGTCTAAGCCACTAGGGTTGCGTGCTCTGACGCTGGGGCCGGGGCATCATGGCGCCGCAGGCTTTGCAGGTGCGCGCCGCTTCGCTGTCGAAGAAGGCCTGATAGGCCTTCGAGACGGGATCGCTGCGGTAGTCGTCGACCACGAACGCGAGCTCGTGCAGGAGCGCGTCGCAGCTCGGGCAATACCACTGGAAGCGGTCGACTTCGCCCGCGCGGCGCTTGCGCTCCATCACCAGGAGATAGGAATCGGGCGCAAAGCGCGGCGAATGCGGCGTGCCGGCCGGCGTGTAGATCACCGAACCCTCGGGTACGGTGGCGATCTCCTCCTTGCCGTCCTCGGTGCGGTAGTGCAGCCGAAGATCGCCCTTGACCGCATACATCACCTCGTCGCTCGGGTTGATGTGGAATTCGCTGCGGTACTCGCGGCCGCGCGCCATGAACACCAATGAGTCGGGTTCCTGCCACAGCACGTTCACGCGCTTGTCCGACTCGTGAAGCGCGCGTGCGGTGTCAAGGAGACTGACGATCGGCATTTTGGACATGGGTCGGGACTCCTGTGGGCGCGCATCCTAGCGCAGCGGTTGGCCGAAGGCAGGTGCGCACGAAGACGTGTGACAACTGTCACAATCGGCTGAGTCGGGGTGCGCTAGCTTGGGCGGCTTTGGGGCGGGCGCGATGGGCTGGGACGCCGAGGAATCCGAACGCTATCGGACGCTTTCCGATTCCCTCGGCAAGGTTGCCGAGACGATTGCCCGCGGCGACTCCGACGGAGCGCTGAGGAACCTTCTCCTCGACATGAGCGCGAGCTACAAAAAATTGGCCGGGCATTTTCGCGCGCGCGAGGAGACCGCCCATCTTCGATGCGAACCGGGCGCCATCAAGGAGACCGAGGAGGACCGCCACGCGAGCCTCGCCGTGCGGGTCATCTACGTGAAGCTGCAAGAGCAGTGGGCGGCGCTCGCCGCGGCGCTGGACAAGGACGCGAGTCCCGGGGAGAGCGAATAACCTCTCCAGACGAAACACCTTGCGGCTACGCGGGGCTGCACCCGAAACGCGAACCCGATTGGCGGGTTGGCCGCTAAGTTGGATGGGCGACGCTTTTCGGTTACCCTTCGTTGGGGGTAAGGCGTTAGAATAGCGTCGATTTTTCAGGCGTCGCGGGTCTCCATGAACGATTCCCTCTCCTGGCGCCAGCGCCACCTCTCGAAGCCGATCCTGAATTGGTATCGCAAGGTGCTACCGCCGATCTCCGCGACCGAGCGCGACGCGATCGCAGCCGGCACGGTGTGGTGGGACGCCGATCTGTTCTCCGGCAAGCCGGACTGGTCGAAGCTCAGAGGGTTCGAGAAGCCCGAGCTGACGCCTGAGGAGCAGGCGTTCCTCGACGGCCCGGTCGAGACGCTGTGCGGCATGCTCGACGATTGGGAAATCCGGCGCGCGGGCGATCTCTCCGAGAAGGTCTGGGACTACATCCGCGATGAGGGCTTCATGGGGATGATCATCCCCAAGGAGTACCACGGGCTCGGCTTCTCGGCGCTGATGCACAGCCATGTGGTGATGAAGGTCGCGAGCCGCAGCCCGGCGGCAGCGGTGACCGTGATGGTGCCGAATTCGCTCGGCCCCGCGGAGCTGCTGATGCGCTACGGGACGGACGAGCAGCGGAACTATTATCTGCCGCGGCTCGCGAAGGGGCAGGAGATCCCGTGCTTCGCGCTGACCGCGCCGGAAGCGGGCTCGGACGCAGCCTCGATTCCCGATTCCGCGGTCGTCTGCTACGGCGAGCACATGGGCAAGCGCGTGCTCGGCATGAAGGTGACGTGGAACAAGCGCTACATCACGCTGGCGCCGGTGGCGACGATCCTAGGACTCGCGTTCCGCCTCTACGATCCCGATCATCTGCTCTCGGAAAAGGACGACATCGGCATCACGCTGGCGCTGGTTCCGACGAGCACGCCGGGCGTGCAGATCGGGCGTCGTCATTTCCCGGCGGGGCAGGCGTTCCAGAACGGCCCGACGCAGGGACGCGATGTGTTCATCCCGATGGACTACATCGTCGGCGGGCAGGAGCGCGTCGGCCAAGGCTGGCGCATGCTGATGGATTGCCTCGCGGCGGGGCGCGCGATCTCGCTGCCTGCGCTGGGCACGGGGGCGGCGATGTTCTGCGCGCGTTTCGCAGGCGCCTATGCGCGGATACGGCGGCAGTTTGGGCTTCCGATCGGGCGGTTCGAGGGCATCGAAGCACCGTTGGCGCGTATCGGCGGCTATGCGTACGGGCTCGAGGCCGCGCGGCGGCTGACGGCGGCCTCGCTCGACAAAGGCGAGCAGCCTTCGGTGCTCTCCGCGATCCTGAAATATCACGCGACCGAACGGATGCGCACCGCGCTCAACGATGCGCTCGACATCCATGGCGGGCGCGCGATCTGCGACGGGCCGCGCAACTATCTCTTCGGCGTTTATATGAGCGTGCCGGTGGCGATCACGGTCGAAGGCGCGAACATCCTGACGCGCTCGCTGATCATCTTCGGCCAGGGGGCGATCCGCTGCCATCCGTACCTGTTGAAGGAGATGGAGGCGGCTAATCTTCCCGATCCGAACGAGGCTTTGCGCGCGTTCGACAAGGCGCTATGGGCGCATGTGGGAAGTGCGACGTCGAATGTGCTGCGCGCGTTCTGGCACAATCTCACCGGCGGCGCGTTCGCATCGACGCCGAATGTCGGAACCATCACGCCGATGTATCGCGGATTGCACAGGGCGGCCGTGACCTTCGCGGCGGTCGCCGATCTTGTCATGGGCACGCTTGGCGGCGAGCTGAAGCGCCGCGAGGGGCTGTCGGCGCGGCTGGGCGATGTCTTAAGCGAGCTCTACCTGATGAGCTGCGTGCTCAAGCGCTTCGAAGACGACGGCATGCCGAAAGAGGATCTCGCCTTCGTCGAATGGAATTACCGCTCCGCGCTCTACACCATCCAGACGCAGCTCGACGAAGTGCTGAGGAACCTGCCGATGCGTCCGGTGGCGTGGCTGCTGAGAGTGATCGCGTTCCCGTTCGGACGCCATCACCGGGCGCCGTCGATCTGGCTGACGCGCGATGTGGCGCGGCTGCTGCTTTCGCCGTCGGAGACGCGCGACCGGCTGACGCGCGGGATCTATCTGAGCACGAACGCGGCAGACGCCACGGGGCGGATGGAGCGCGCGTTCCAGGCCGCGGTCGAGCGCGACCGAATCGAGGAGAATATCCGCAAGGTGAAGCCGGGGCGCAAAGCACTCGCCGATCTTACGGCGCTTGTGAACGAGCGCGTCATCACCGAAGAGGAGGCCGCCGCGCTTGCGGCGGCCAATGCGATCGTGCGCGAGGTCATCGATGTCGACGATTTCGCGCCCGAAGAGCTGACCCAGCGTTCGGCGTCGCCGCCGCGCAAGGCCGAAGCGGCGGAGTGACCTTTCCAGCAGGGTGAAACTGTGGGCATGCTTCCTGCTCGAGACACAGCGGGCAGGGAGGCGTGCAATGCGCGTGACATTCTCATGGACTTTGATTGCGTGCGCGGTGATGGCAGCGTTGCCCGTGTTGATGTCGACCGATCTGGTCGCGCAGGCGCCGGCGCCGCCGGCCAATCCGATGCCGATCATGCCGCCGCAGCTTCCGGCCGCGCGAATCGTCGATCTGATGACGGAGGACGGCATCAAGGCGTTCGGCGCCCAGTGGAAGAATATGGACGTCAAGATCGTGGAAGCGCCGCCGCGCGAAGGCGCGGGGCCGAAATGGACGTCGTCCTACGACATCCAGCCGCATGCGGGCGAAATGGGCTTCGACGATTCGAAGTGGCCCGCGATCGAAGCGAAAGCGCTGGCGGACCGGCGCGGCGGCGGGCGGCTGTTCATGACGTGGTACCGTACGAATCTGACGATCCCGGCCAAGATCGGCGATTTCGATCCGAGCGGCGCGATCGCGGTGCTGACCTTCACGATCGACGATTACGCCGAAGCCTTCATCAACGGCGCGATGCCGCGCCGCGGCGGCCGGCCAAGCCCGGCGACGATCCAGGGCTTCAACATGCCCAATCGCGTCGTGCTGACCGAGCAGGTGAAAGCCGGCGACAAATTCCAGATCGCGATTCTCGGCATCAACGGGCCGATCGGGCTTGCGCCGCCGAACCCGGTGTTCTTCCGCGAAGCGAGGATCGAGTTTTACAAGTAGGGGCGGTTAAGAAAACCGCTCCCAGACGGCTTGGCGCGAAACGCCGAGCGCGTCCCCGATCTGAGACCAGCTGACGCCGCGCTTGCGCAACGCGTCGATCTGCGCCTGCAGCACCGAGCGTACGGCGTCGAGTGTCGCTTCGGCGGGTTTGAGCGTGGCGAGCAATTGCGCATCGCTGAGCGCGGTCCAATCGCCCGTGCCTTGCGGCGTTGCCTCGAGGATCTTGTTGCAGACACCGACGCAGGACTCGCAGATGTGGACTTTGGGTCCCGCGATCAGCTTTGCGACTTCGCTCTCGGAGCGCGCGCAGAAGGAACAGCGCAGGCGACGCTTCAGTTTCATGAGCGCTTCTAGGACGGTGAATTGCCGCATGTCAAGGTTACCTTGACACCGCGAGCGGCGCCATAAGGAACGATTCTTGCGCTGGCCGGTTTTCTCACGAAACAACGAAAAGAGAACCTATGCTGGGGACTATTCTCATCATCGTTCTGATCTTGCTTTTGGTCGGCGCGTTGCCGAACTGGCCACACAGCGCGAGCTGGGGATATGGACCCAGCGGACTGCTCGGCACGGTGCTCGTGGTCCTGCTGATATTAGTGCTCCTGGGCAGAGTCTGATGGCGCAACTCCGGACGTACCGGGAGAAGCGCGATTTCACCAAGACCGCCAATCCGCGCGGCCGCGTTGCGCGGTGGCGGGCAACGACGCTGCGGCTTGCCCCTCGTTTCGGAACGCTCTCTGCGCCGCGCACGTTCCCTTGCGACCAAGGCAAGGCCAGGCCGATGACCATGAAGCGGACAAGGTTCGTATCTGACGCGAAACTTGACCCTGGCCGCTTCTATCGAAATCCGTCCGACATCATTCGCGATCGACGGCTGACGAACGAGGACCGGCTCGAAATCGTCAGCGCCTGGGAACGCGACACGCGGCAGCGTCTTGAAACGGCAGGCGCACCGGAAGGCGCCGATGACAAGCTCAGTCAGCTGCAGAGATTGCGTGAAGAGCTCGAACTGAGCTTGGAAAGCGCGGGCGAGCCACGCGAGCAGGACTGACCTCCACTTGCGCTCAAACAATTGAAAACGCGGAAGAACCGCGGTCCGTTCGCGCGAAGAATCGTCGCAACCTGCCGCTGCCGCACACGTTTCCAAATGGAACAGGAATGTGGAGCGACAATGGCCCAGCCAAAGCCGTTTGATCATACGAGCGAGCACGACGGCTCAGCGGCGGTACTGACGCCGGTAGAGTCGCGCCAGGGGATTATCTCGGGGCGCGTGCTGACGATCCTGGCAAGCAGCCTGATGCTGGCTGCGATTGCGTTTGTCATCATCTATTCGGTGTGGACCTAAGCACCCGATAACCGACGGGAACTCGCTTAAGGGCGCCTCGAGGCGCCCTTAATTTCGTGGGCCGCAATGGCGTCTGCGATGCTGATGTTTACTTTTTTGGGGGGAATGAGCGGACCGCCGATGCCGACTGTCGAGGGGGGCAAATTGACGTAGCCTGGATCGGGGCCCGCTCGCTCTACATAATGCGCGATACGAACGGGGGTTCCGGGTGGCTGAAGATTTTCTGCACGGTTCCCGCCGACAAATCCTTGCGTGCGCCGGCAATGAAATTGCCGGTGAACGTCTCAGCGTTTAGCGCAGCGCGCATCAGGGTCGGCCACAGCGGCAAACCGCGCAGCGGATATCGCCGGCGCTCATTGCGCAAAAAACGCGCTAGCGTCAGCGCAGCAGGAGCGCGCCGATCAGAGCGCCCGCACCGAGGGAAAGCGCACAGGCCTTGAACGGCGTGGTGCGAACCGCATCCCGCACGCCGGGAAGGTTCTCGCCTCCCCAGAGCTCGAACCGGTCGAACGCGCCGCCCACAGCGCCGCGGACGTCCTTCGTCGCTTCGCTGACGTCGTCCATCACGCCGCGCATGTCTTTCTGCCACGCGTGGAGGTCCGAGCGCATCGCGCCCATGCGCCGCTTGGCGCGACGTCCATTGGGGCTCTTCCTTTGTTTTTTGGTGCGCATGAAGCTTCACCCTTACCTATCGGTCTCAGGGCGAAGGAACGCGGCAGGGGAGCCGGGGGTTCCCTGCCAACAAGCTGTCCGAAACACAGATTGTTACGCGGCTTCCCGCCGGAGCGAATGGAAAAACAGCGCCTGGCCGATCGTGGCCTGAACCGTTTCCGGGAGGAACGGCTTGGTGATGAGATAGGTCGGTTCAGGCCGCTCGCCGGTCAGCAGCCGCTCGGGATAGGCGGTGATGAAGATCACCGGAATATCGAAGGTCCGCAGAATCTCGGTCACTGCATCGATGCCCGAGCCGCCATCGCCGAGATTGATGTCGGCGAGCACCAGACCGGGTTTCTGCGCGCGGGCCTTGGTGACGGCTTCGTCCTTCGTCGCGGCCGAGCCGACGACCTTGTGGCCGAGCTCGGCGACGAGGTTCTCCAGGTCGAGCGCAATGATGGATTCGTCTTCGATGATGAGGACGCGCGAGGCGAGCTGACGCTCGATGGCCTGCTGGGCCTGCACGATCGCCTGTTCGACTTCTTCGGGACTCTCGCCGAGGATCTTGCCCGCCTCATTGAGCGAGAAGCCTTCAACCGCGGTGAGCAGCAAGGCGGCGCGGTCAGCGGACGACAGCGAGCGCAGACGTTCTTCGGGCGTCAGATGCTTCACAACGTCGGCGTGGACCTCCTGGTCGAACTGGCTGGCCGAGCTGGACCAAATTACATGGAAAAGCCTGTATAATGCGACGCGCGGAGGCAGATCCTGCGAAAGCTCGGATTTTCCTGCGAGCACGGCGGTCAGCGCCGCCCGCACATAGGCATCGCCGCTGGATTGTGAACCGGTCAAAGCACGCGCGTAACGCCGCAAATAAGGCAAATGGGGAGCCAAAGCTTCCGTAACGGTCATGGGATCTTTCCCTCGAGGTCGGAACCGGAAACGGCGCGCGGTTCAAAATGTTCCGGTTCAGGTGGAACTTTTTGAAACATTGCTCGTTTTGAGGGCTCGGTGCCAAGTCGTAGGCGGGGCAATGTGAGAGAGAAGCGAGACTTTTGGGGTAAAAAGAGGCTGTGACACCATGGACGGGCGTTATTGGGACGGGCCAGCCGTACGACGTGAGGGTGGGAACTTGGACGTGAAGAAGGAACAACCGGACAAAGAGAAGACCGTCGCCGCAAGGGCGCGGCAGCGGGCAATCGGGCGCGAGTTGCGCCGGATGTACGACGATGTCGTGCAGGAGCCTGTACCCGACGACTTCCTTGAGCTCCTTCGCAAGATCGATCTCAAGGGCAAAAGGGACCAGACACCGTGAAAGCCCACGATTTCGAAGATTCGCCTCACAGCGTCGGAGCGAATGGAAGCACGCCTCCTCCCGCGATGACGCCGGAGGAGGCCGACGCCACATTCCGCAAGGATTTACTTGCGCTTATTCCGTTCCTGCGGGCATTTTCGCGCTCACTGTGCGGGGAACGCGAGCTGGCCGACGATCTGGCGCAGGAGGCGCTCGCAAAGGCCTGGCAGTCCCGCGATACATTCCGGCCGGGCTCGAACCTGAAAGCATGGCTGTTCACAATCTTACGCAACCAGTTCTACTCGGATCGCCGGCGCGCGTGGCGCCAAGCGCCCTGGGACGAAAGCGCGGTCGAGCGAGTGCCGGCCGCCAGGGGCGAACAGACCTGGGCGGTTCAGCTGTCGGACACTGCACGCGCACTGCGCGGTCTGCCGGCCGAACAGCGGGAAGCCCTCATCCTGGTTGGCGCGGGAGGATTTTCGTACGAGGATGCCGCCCGGATCGCCAATTGCGCGGTCGGGACGGTCAAGAGCCGCGTCGCGCGCGCGCGCAAGGCGCTGATAGCGTCCTTGGAAGGAACAGGGGCCCTGCCGAACGAGCCCCGGCCCGCGGGCGGAGATGCGACCAATGAAATTATGGCGCAGCTTGATCACTTGGCTCCGCCAGACACCCCGCACTCGGGCGGAGATGAGTCCCACGACAAGGGCGACCGTTCCTGACGGCGGCGGACGCCCGCTTCGCCTAAGACTGCTTTTCTGGATCATCCTGTCGCTGCTGCCGGCGGCGGCGCTCGCCCTGATCCAAGGCTGGGATCGCGTCTCGCGCGACGTCTCCGATGTCCGCGAGCGTCTGATCCAGACGGCTAAGGCGACCGGCGCCGATACGGAAGCCCTGCTCGCATCCGAAGAGCAGATCCTGCGCTCGCTCGCCAACGTCCCGGAAGTCCGCGACGGTACGGCGGACTGCGGCACGGCCCTGCAAAACGCGCTGAAAGGGCTGTCTTATTTCACGAATATCGGCCGGGCCAATGCGGACGGTGAAATCCTCTGCGCGGCCATGCCGCCGTCGGGGGCGACCGATGTATCGACGCGGCCGTGGTGGCCGAACGCCGACCAGCGGATGGGGTTTTTTGTAACGCCGCAGATCTATAGCAACATCGCCAGGCGTCAGGTGCTTGCCGGTGTGCTCCCGCTTCAGAACAGCGCGCGCAAGTTCGACGGCGTCATGGTGGTGACGCTCGATGTGGGCTGGCTGGACAGCCTGCTTGCATCCGATGTCCAGCCCGAAGGCGCCGTGGCCGGCATCTTCGACAGCGCGGGCACATTGATCGCCTCGAACAACCGCCCCGCGGCACAGCAGATTTTCGGCGCCCGCGTCAGAGCCGCGAGCGTGAGAAGCGAACTGATGTCGGCAAGCGCCCCCGACGGAACGGGGTACAGCTACACCGTTGTCCCGCTGCCCGGCGAATTCGCCTACGCGGCTTACGCGATGCGCGACCGCGATCTGTTCACCGGGACGTATCTGCATGTCGCGACGGACCTGCTGCTTCCCGTGCTGATGCTGGGCGCGGCTTCGCTCGCGATCTGGATCGCGACCGATCGCCTGGTCACGCGCTGGATCGTCTATCTCCGCCGCATCGCGACGGCCTATGGGCGCGGCCATTACGCGATCAGGCCGGCGGCGCTCGCCGAAGCGCCGAGCGAATTCCGTTTGCTGGGCGAGACGTTCTCCACGATGGCTGCCGCCGTCCAGGATCGAGACCGCGAACTGCGCGAAGCGCTGGAACAGAAGAGCCTCTTGATCAAGGAAACCCATCATCGGGTGAAGAACAATCTGCAGATCGTGATGAGTCTGCTTTCGCTGCAGGCGGGCAAGTTGAAGGATCCCGCTTCGCAAACGGCGCTGAAGCAGGCGCAAGCGCGCGTCAATGCGCTCGCGCTCGTCCATCGCATCCTGCACGAGATCGAGGATCTCGATGCCGTCGACGTGAAGGCGCTGCTGCACGACCTCGCACATCAGATCCAGGAAGGCTTCGGCGCGGAGCGGCGCGATCTGCGCCTCGAGCTCGAGATCGCGGCGCGGCGCGTGCCGAGCGACCTTGCGGTGCCGCTCACTCTGTTCACCGTCGAAGCGCTCACCAATGCGTTCAAGCACGCCTATCCGCCGGGCACGCGCGGCGGCGTCATTCGCGTGACCCTTCTCCCGGTCGAAGACGGCAAATTGCGGTTGACCGTCGAGGATAACGGTCAGGGCGTCGCACTCCCGGAGTCGTCGGCCCAAGGTATCGGCTCACGCCTGATCCAGGCATTCGCGCAACAAGTCGGGGGGACGACGAAGGTCGCAAGCCGCGATGGCGGCGGAACGATCGTCACACTCACCTTTGCCGATCCGCTGTTCGAAACGCGCGCGGCGTAAAAAAAAGAGGAGCGGCTGACCGCTCCTCTTCGCAAATGCTGATCGCTTCTTGTGGCGATCGAGCGCTACCAGGGGCCGCCTAGACCGCCGGCGGCTTGCCCCGCATCAACCCCACGATCAGGCTGACAAGGAACAACGCAAGGAAGATCACAAACAGGATTTGAGCGATTCCCGAAGCTGTGCTCGCAATGCCGCCAAAACCGAAAACGGCGGCGATGATGGCAACCACCAGGAACGTCAGTGCCCAGCTCAACATGGTCGCACCTCACTTGGCGCGCGCCGGCTTCCAGCTGCGCCGTTCTAATTGCTGCCCGTACCCGGGATTGGAACGTGGCATGGGTGCACCCGGTTCCCAGGATGGGCTCATAGCCGTATGCCATGGCATTGCGGAGCGACGGCCATGCTGCTCGCCAACGGCGAAGGCGAAGGTTTCAACCGCCTTGGGCAGAGGCTGCAGCTCGGCCGTCAAGAGCGCGCGGGATAAGCCGGGGAGAGCGGTTTCAGAAGCGCAGACGCAGCGTCACGCCATAGGTGCGCGGATCGCCGATAAGCGCGAAGATCGCGCCCGAGTTGCCGGGCTGCACGCTCATGTATTGGAAGTATTCCGTGTCGAAGGCGTTTCTGACCCAGACAAAGCCTTCCCACACGCCAGACGGCGACACCCAGCCCACGCGAAAATTCACGAGGCTGTAGCCATCGATCACGAGATATTGGGAATCGGACGCGTCCGAATATTGATCGGAGCGATAGGTTGCATCGAATCCGAAATAGCCGGTGCCGCTGAACAGGTCCGTGCGGTATTCGCCGCCGAAGGAGATCGCCCATTTCGGGAGCCCAGGAAGCGGTCGCCCGCTCAAGTCGCAGGCGGTGGTCGAGGCGCCGATGCGCTCGAGCGGGCACGGGCCATTGACGAAGGACTCGTACGTGCCCTCGGTCCATGCGAGCGAGAGATAGCTCGAGAACGAATCGATGGGCGACCAGGCGGCATCGATCTCGAAGCCTTTCGAGCGCACTTCCTCGATGTTCGAGAGATAGCCGCGCAGAGCGCCGGGTCCGGAGTCGACGACGTTCACCTGATAATCGTGCACGGTCGTGTAGAACGCGGCGAGATTGGCGGTCAGCGTGCGCGCGAAGAACTGAGTCTTGAGCCCGACCTCGTAGGTCGTGCCGTCCTCGGGCTTGATGCGGGCCGTGGTGAAAACCGGATTGCCCGCGGCATCGGTCGGAATGCCGGCGAGATTGATGCCGCCCGACTTGTATCCTTTCGAGTAGGCGACGTAGCCCATGATGTCGGGCGTGATGTCGTAAGCGACATTGAGCTGACCCGAGAGGCTGCCGTCGGTGAACGAGACCTCGTAGGCCTGCGGGCGGACGATCGAGAGCTTGCGAGCGATCAGCGTGGGATCGGTCGTGGCGAGACCGCCGGAGACGACCTGATCGAAGCTGCCGAACTTGTCCTCATAGGTGTAACGCAGGCCCGGCGTGATATGGAGCCGCTCGGTCGCGTTCCAGGTGACTTGCGCGAACGCCGCATAGCTCTTGGTGTCCGAGTGTGCGTCCGCATCGGAGCGGTAGCCGTCGAGGAGATTCACCGGCAGGGTGGGGAACTGCGGCAGAAGCCAGCGCGTGGCGTCGGCGCCATACTCGGCGATCGGCGTCGCGTCGATCAGTTGCCGGAAGTAATAGAGGCCGACGACATAGTCGACGGTGTTGAACCCGTTGGATGTGAGGCGAAACTCCTGGCTGTACTGATTCTGGTTGTCGGGGTTTTTAGACTGCGTCTGGATCGACAAGCGCGTGAAGTCGCGATCATTCGCGGGATCCCAGTTCCATGTGCGCCACGCCGAGACCGAGGTGAGCGTTGCCGGCCCGAAATCCCAATCGGCAATGAGCGAAACGCCGCCGATCACCTGATTGGCCTGCGCCGGCGTGTTGGTGTCGACAAGGCGATCGAACGGATCGAGGCTCGCCGGCGCATAACCCAATGACGCAGCGAGCGCGGGGAATTGCTGCGCGGCGGGCTTCAGCGTCGGGCCGAAGCCGACGAAACCCTGCGCGCAGCAGATCGTGTCCTGGACGTTGTAGTCCCCTGACAAGCGCATGGTGAAGGTCAGGCTCGGACGATAGAGCAGCTGAAAGCGCGTGGCGAAGTTGTTCTGGTCGTTGATGTCCTTGCCCGAGGTTACGTTGTAGGCCGTGCCGTTGCGCAGGGTTCCCGACGTCGACAGACGAAAGGCGAGCAGATTTTCGATGAGCGCGCCCGAGATGGTCGCCTTGCCTTGAAAGAAGCCGTAGTTGCCCGCGCCCGCTTCGACGATCACTTGGCGCTCGAAGGTGGGGACCTGGATCGCCACGTTGATCGCGCCCGCTGTCGTGTTCTTGCCGAACAGCGTGCCTTGCGGGCCGCGCAGCACTTCGACCTGGCCGATGTCGAGGAGATCGAACGTGGTCGCCGCGGGACGGCTGTAATAGACCTGATCGATGTAGTAGCCGACCCCGCTTTCGAGGCCGTCATTGGTCAGCCCGAAGCTCGTGCCCAAGCCACGAATGGTGATCGCGGTGTTCCGCGGATTGGATGAGAAGAATTGCACGCTCGGCGTGAGCTGCGTGAGCTGGGCGACGTTGTAGCTGCCGGTCGCTTCGATCATCTCAAGCGGAATGGCGGACACCGCGACGGGAACGGACTGAACGTCCTCCGCGCGACGTCTTGCGTTCACGATCACGACTTCAGCAGGCTCGTCTTGCGCGATTGTAATTGGCGCCGACGGCGTATCCGCGGTCTGCGCGTGCGCGGCAGGTACAAAAACCGCGGCGAGCAGAGACAGCTTCAATCGTCGAAGATTTTTCATGCCCCGCCCCATCCGACACGCGGCGCGCATTAATCTTCTTTATCTCTATCTAGTCAATAGACTTAATATGCAAAAAGAAAATGTGGAATTGCGAGCCGCGCGTGACAGTGCTGTGACGCGAGCATTTGGCGTCAAGGCCTGATAGAAAGCATGTGACAATTCCACGACGCGAAAGGACAAGGCTTCGATGTGGAAATCATTCGCGATAGCCGCCGCCGTCTCGTTCGCCGTTGCGCAGGCCCAAGGCGCCGAGCTCAAAGTTTTCGTCGGCGGTGCGATGACCGAGACCGTGACGAAGATCAGTCAGGAATTCGCGCGCACGAGCGGTCATAAGCTCGAAATCGTCTCCGACACCACGGGCGCGCTGATCAACAAAATGAAGGCGGGCGAGAAGCCCGACGTGGTCGTGGTGACGGAAACCGCGATCGACGGTTTGCAGAAGGATGGCGCGCTGGTGGACGGCACGCGCACGAATCTTGTGCGGGCGCTGGTGGGCGTCGCGGTCAAGGCCGGCAGCACGACGTCGCCCGATCTCTCCTCGGTGGATGCGTTCAAGCGCTCGCTGCTCGCGGCGAAGACGGTTTCGTATGTCGATCCCAAAGCGGGCGGCACGTCGGGGACGTATTTCGAAGGCCTGCTCGCGAAGATGGGCATCGCCGAACAGATGAAGCCCAAGATCGTCTATCGCACGACGGGCGCGGGCGTCGCCGATGCGGTGGCGACCGGCGCAGGCGAGCTCGGCGTCACGTTCATCGCCGAGCTGTCGCCGAACAAAGGCGTGAAGATCGCGGGGCCATTGCCCAACGAGATACAGCTGCCGACGAATTATCTCGCGGCGGTTCCGAAGGTGAGCGCCAATCAGGACGCCGCGCGCGCCTTCGTCCAGGCGATGACGGCGCCGGGCGGGCAGGCGGTGTTCAAGGGCGCAGGGCTTCAGCCGTTACCCGCACATTAGATCGCGATAGGAGAGGCGGATGTGGAAGTGTCTCCTCGTTGCCGGGGTGATGATTGTGGGAACGAGTCAAGCGGGCGCGGCGGAGCTGCAGCTTCTGGTCGGCGGCGCCATGGCGGAGCCGTTCCATGAGGTTGCCGAAGCGTACGAGAAGCGGACCGGCAACCACCTCATCATGACGGTCGACAACACCGGCGCGCTGCAGAGACGACTTCAGGCCGGCGAAAAGGCGGACATCATCCTGCTCGCTTCGCAGGGCATGGATGCGTTGGAGAAAGAGAACCGCATCGTCTCCGGAACGCGCGTGGATCTCGGCCGCGCGGTGATGGCGGTGGTGATCCGCGCGAACGCGCCCGCGCCGGACCTTCGGACGGCCGCCGCGTTCAAGCGCGCGCTGCTGTCTGCACGCGCCGTGGCCCTGACCGATCCGGCCGGCGGCGGAACCGCAGGCGTGCATATGGCGCGTGTCATGGAGCAGATGGGCATCACCGATCAGATGCGTCCCAAGCTCGTTTACAGCACACAGGGCCAGTTCGTGACCGAAGCGGTGGTGAAGGGCGAAGCCGATCTCGGTGTCACGTTCACCAGCGAGATCATCCCGAACAAGGGCGCCAAGATCGCGGCCCTGCTGCCCAAGGAGGTTCAGAGCCCGACCAATTATGCGGCGGCCATTCTGGTCGGCGCCGCATCGCCGGACGTGGCGAAAGCTTTCCTGCAAGAGTTCAAGACACCATTTGCTCACGAGGCGATCCGCAAGGTCGGCCTCGAGCCGCTATCAAACTGATTCAAGGGAGAGCCCCATGAGGAGATTCGTTCTTTCGCTTGCCGCCGCGACGTCGCTCGTGTTCGCGACCGCAGGCGCTTTTGCAGCCGAGCTGAAAGTCTATGTCAGCGGCGCGATGGCGCACGCGCTCGAGGAGATAGCCACGGACTTCGTCAAGAAGAACGGGCACACGCTGGACTTCGTTGTCGGCACGACGGGCGTGCTGCAGGACCGCGTGCGGAAGGGCGAGAAGGCCGACCTGATCGAGGTCACCTCGGTCGGCATGGACGCGCTCGAGAAGGAGAAACTGGTCGTGCCCGGAACACGCGTCGAGCTGGCGAAGGCCAATATCGGCGTGGCCGTGCGCGACGGCGCGCCCGCCATCGACATCTCCACGCCCGATGCACTGAAGCAGCGGCTGCTGGCGGTGCGCTCAATCGCGTACATCGATCCCGCAGTCGGCGGGCAGGCGGGTGCCGCGATGGTGAAACTGTTGGCCGATCTCGGCATCAGCGAGCAGATGAAGAGCAAAACCGTGCACGGCCGCACGGGTGCGGAGTCGGTGCAGAAGATGGTCGCGGGCGAAGCCGACATCGCGATCTCGTTCATCAGCGAGATCTTGCCGATCAAGGGCGCCAAGCTGGTCGGTCCGCTGCCGGCCGCGGTGCAGAACCCGTCGAGCTATGCGGGCGCCGTCGGCACGAACAGCGCCAATCAGCAGGCGGCGCGCGCGCTGCTCGCCGCGATGCAGGGCGCCGACGCGCATCATGTGATGGTGGATGCCGGGCTCGAACCGATCGGACACTAGTGTCCCGATTCTGAAATTCGCATGAATTCGATATCAGCCCCAGAGCGAATTTCAGAATCGAAGGACACTAGGAATTTATTGATTTCTAGTGTCGTTTCGATTTCGAAGTTCGCTCGGAGCGCGATATCGAAATCAGGCGAACTTCGAAATCACGACACTAGGAGTTCCACGTGAAACACCGGCTTGCGATCGCCGTCGTTGCTGCGTTGCTGGTCAGCGGCGCGGCGAGCGCGGCTGAACTGAAGGTGATGGTGACGGGTTCGATGGCGAGCCCGCTCAAAGAGATCGCGGAAACATTCGCGCGCGCCCATGGCCATACAGCCAATGTGACGGCGGGCATCACCGCGACGGTGACGGCGACACTGCAGGCCGGCGAGAAGACCGATCTCGTCGAGGTGACATCGGTCGGCATGGATCAGCTGGAGAAGGAGAAGCTGATCGTTCCCGGCAGCCGAATCGAGATCGCGCGGGCGTTGATCGGTGTTGCGGTGCGCGAGGGCGCGGCCGCGCCCGATATTTCAAGCGCGGATGCGGTCAAGCGGGCTCTGCTCGAAGCGCGCTCCATCACCTATGTGAACCCGCGGTTCGGCGGACAGGTGAGCGCCAATCTGAAGGCGTTTCTCGACCGTCTCGGCATCGCCGACGAGGTGACGAAAAAGACGTCCTACACGACCACCGGCGAAGAAGCCGTGCAGAGCGTCGCCAAAGGGGAAACGGATATGGTGCTCGCGTTCGTGAGCGAGATTCTTCCAGTGCGCGGCGTGAAGTGGCTTGGCCCGTTGCCGACCGCGTTGCAATTTCCGACGAGTTATTCGGCGGCCATCGGTGCGGGCATTGCGAATCCGGAAATAGCGCGCGCGCTTCTCTCAGCGATTAGGAGTGCCGAAGGACGCCGCGTCATCACGGACGCAGGCCTCGAACCCATCGCGCACTAGCGCGCATCGTTTCTTCGCTGATCAGTAGTCACCCAACCACTCCGGCAATTTTGATGCCACGCGTGCGTCATTGACCGTGCCACGGACGAGAAGGGCGAAATCACTATTCTTTAACGCTTTGGTTGCTCGCACGAGCCAGTCGTCGACTGACGGAAACCTTCCGCCCAAGCTGTCGGAGAAAGCCGAGAACCTTTCTTTCGCAACCTTTGCATCACCAATCAGCCCCGCCGCAACAGCCGCGTGAAACGTGGGCCATCCGGCCGGGCGCCAAACCTGCTGTTGTTTGACCAACGCTGTGGCAATTGCAGGCATATCAGCCAATAGCCGAGCGAGGCGATTACTATCGCGCGCTGCTTGGTCAGCTTGCTCGAGAGCGAGCGGCGTGAATTGGGCAGCGTCGACGAACTCGATGAACGGTCTCGTTTGATCCGGATGAAAGTAGTCAAAGCTGAGCGAATACGGCGGCGGTCTCCAGAGCCAATGCGCCGAAATATTCAGATAGCTGCCCTTCGAGAAGCCGCTTGGCTGAAATTCCACGACGCTCAACCAGAAGCCATGATCGGCAAGCCAGACGCGCGAGCGTCCTAAACGACGAAACCCAAGTGGCGCAAGCGCTGCTGTTGCTGCCTGAGCTATGATCTTTGAGTGCTCCGGTTCAGCCATGTGTTTTTATCGCGCTAGATGCGAGTGCTCGCTGGCTCCTGCGAGAAAGAATTGGCGGCACGGTTAGGGGCTTGTTGCGCGGGTTGGTGCGACGCCGCCGGCCGGCCGGCGTTTGGGCTTTTTCGGCGCAGCCGATGTCAGCGCTTCCATGATCGTGCGGTTCTCGAGGATATCAGCGGTCGCATCGCGCACAGCGACGAGCACGCGACGCAGCGTGCAGGTCGCCTCATCGACGCAATCGTCACAACGGCGATAGGCGGTCACACTCGCGCATGGGGCAAGCGCAAGCGGTCCGTCGATGACGCGGATCACTTCAGCGAATGAAATCTTGTCGGCGGAGCGGCCGAGCGCATAGCCGCCATGCTTGCCGCGATGGCTGTGCACGATCCCGCGCTTCTTGAGCTCGAGCAGGATCTGCTCGAGGAATTTCCGCGGCACGCGCGCTTCCGCGGCGATCTCGGCAATCATCACCGTCTCGCCCGAGGGCCGGGCCGCCAGTGCGAACAGCGCCTTCAGGGCATAACGCGCTTTTTGCGAGAGCATTGCCGATCAATTCCACAGGGTTGGTAGAGTTAAATAAATGTCATTCAGTTGCCGTTCAAGTCGTCCTACCTAAGAACTCGGTAAATGGGTGATACAGAAGGTTCCAAAGCGGACAGTCAGCCCAGGTTCTGCTAGCTTTCGTCAGGCTGGTGTCAGGCCGCGCGCGTTATTGTCGCGCATCGTTGGGGACCACATGTTTATCGGGGGTTTTGAAGAGGACAGCTTCGCGGCATGAACGTCCAACCTCGGCATCGTAACGCACAAGAACGGCCTCCCGTGACGCCTGCCAAGCCGGTGGGCGTCTTCGGCCGGTTCGTGCGTCGCATTCGCAAACACCCGATCGTCACCGCCGGTGTGGTCGCGGTGGCGGCACTCGGCGCCGGTTATGCCGTCCAGACCTCCACGTCAGGAAACGCCGGCACGGCGATCGTCGAACCGGCGGTCCGCGGCGACGTCGAAGAGCTCGTGACCGCGCTCGGCAGCCTCATTCCGCTGAAGAGCGTCGATGTCGGCGCTCAGGTATCGGGACAGCTCGACAAGCTGTCGGTCCAGATCGGCGACGAGGTGAAGCAAGGCCAGAAGCTCGCGGAGATCGAGGCCGCGGTCACATCGGCCAAGGTCGATGCCGGCACCGCTCAGGTCGCGAGCCTGCGGGCCCAGCTTGCGGAACGTGAATCGCAGCTCGCGCTCACCACGTCCCAAGCGGGACGCCAGGAACGGCTGATGGCGGACAACGCCACGAGCCAGGACGCGTATGACAGCGCGCAGGCGGCCATGCGCACCGCCGAAGCACAGATCAAGTCGACGACTGCGGACATCACGCGTGCACAATCGACTCTCAAAGCCGATCAGGCGCTGCTCGGTTACAGCAACATCTTTGCCCCCATGTCGGGAATTGTGACCGCGATTCCGGCGAAGCAGGGACAGACGCTGAACGCCAACCAGACGGCGCCGCTGATTCTTACCATCGCCGATCTATCGACGATGACCGTGTCCACGCAGGTGTCCGAAGCGGACGTGCCGCGCCTGAGGGTCGGGATGGACGCGTATTTCACGACGCTCGGCTCCGGCAACAGGCGCTGGACCGGAAAGCTGCGCCAGATCCTGCCGACGCCGACAGTCATCAACAACGTCGTGCTCTATACCGCGCTGTTCGACGTGGCCAATCCCGGCCGCGAGCTGATGCCGCAGATGAGCGCGCAAGTCTTCTTCGTGCAGGCCGGAGCGTATGACGTCGTCACCGTGCCTGTCGCCGCACTGCGATACACCGATCGCCCCGCGCGCGGCGCGGGACGCGGGCAAGGCGGCGAGAAGGGCGCTGAAGCGCGCGGGCAAGCGACCGCGCCGCCGCAGACTGAAGCGGCGGCAGCGAAGCCGACACGTCCCGCTGAAGTCACCGTCGTACACGACGACGGCATGCAAGAGATGCGCAAAGTCCAGGTGGGCGTCACCGATCGTGTGAATGCGGAAATCGTTTCCGGTCTCTCCGAAGGCGAGAATGTGGTCGTTGGAATGGAAGCGAACGGCGGAGGGAACAAGAAGGGCAACGGTGGCGGAAACCGCCGCGGTCCGGTGCTGTTCGGGGGCTGATGTGAACGAGTTTCCAATGCGCACGGCCGAATTCTCTCAGGTGACCCCACTCATCGAGCTCAAGAACATCCGGAAGACCTATGTCACCGACGGCGACGTGAGGGTCGATGCGCTGGATGGCGTTTCGCTGTCGATCTATGCCGGCGAATTCGTCGCCATCATGGGCGCCTCCGGATCGGGCAAGTCGACACTGATGCACATCCTGGGCTGCCTCGATCGCCCGACGAGCGGCGAATATCTCTTCGCCGGGCAAGATGTGTCGCAGCTCGATGGCGATGCGCTGGCCTATTTGAGGCGTGAGGCGTTCGGCTTCGTGTTCCAGAGCTACAATCTGCTCGCGACCGCGACCGCCGAAGAGAACGTCGAGATTCCCGCGATCTACGCGGGGCTGTCACAGGAAGCAAGACGCGAGCGGACCAGCCAGCTCTTGGAATCGCTCGGGCTCGGCGATCGGATGACGCATCGGCCGAGCCAATTGTCGGGCGGCCAACAGCAGCGCGTATCCATCGCACGCGCGCTGATGAACGGCGGCGAGATCATCCTGGCCGACGAGCCGACGGGCGCACTCGACAGCAAGAGCGGCGCCGAGGTGATGACGCTGCTCGAGGATCTCGCGGCCGAAGGTCACACGGTGATCCTGATCACGCACGATGCGAGCGTCGCAGCGCATGCGAACCGCGTGATCGAGATCAAGGACGGAGAGATCACCAAGGACAGCGGCAGCCACAAGGTGCCTGCAATCGTGAACCCAGACTTGGAGGTTCCTGATCTGCATGGCACGGCCAGCCGTGCTTTGGTCTCAGGTCTCGGTGAATCACTGCGCATGGCGATGCGCGCGCTCAAGGCCAACATCTTCCGCACGGTGCTGACGCTGCTCGGCATCGTCATCGGCGTCAGTTCGGTCGTGACGATGCTCGCCATCGGCGAAGGCGCCAAGCAGCGCGTCGTGCAGTCGATCGGCTCGATGGGCACGAACCTGCTCGTCATCCGTCCGCAGTTCAACAATGCGCGCGGCCGCGGGCCCGTGGCGACGCTCACGATGCAGGATGCCGATGCGATTGCTGACCTTCCCTATGTCCAGGCGGCGATGCCGGACGTGCAGGGCAGCGCGGTCGTGCGTTACGGCAATATCGACTTTCAGCCTGAGACGGTGAACGCGACGACGGACGCGCTTCCGATCGTCAGAAGCTGGCCGGTCGCGCGCGGCATCTTCTTTACGGAGGACGATATCAGGAGCTACGCGTCGGTCGCCGTGCTGGGAGAGAGCGTCTACGAGGCGCTATTCCCCGACGGCGACGACCCGATCGGCAAGTACATCCTGATCAAGGATCTGCCCTTCCAGGTCATCGGTGTGATGAGCCCGAAGGGCGGCACGTCGCAAGGCGACGACGCGGACAACACGGTGTTCGTGCCGCTGACGACCGGGATGCTGCGCCTGTTCGGGCAGCGCTTCCTGCGCTCGATCACGATCGCGGTCAGCGATCTGGACCAGGTCGACGCGACGCAGCAGGCGGTCTTGAACCTGCTCGAGGAGCGCCACCGGACGCAGGATTTCCGCGTCAGGAACATGGCGGAGCTCTTGGAAACAGTGACAGAGGCGCAGAACACGCTGACGATCTTCCTGGGTTCGATGGCGGCGATCTCGCTGCTCGTCGGCGGAATCGGCATCATGAACATCATGCTGGTCTCGGTCAGCGAGCGCACGCGCGAGATCGGAATCCGCATGGCGACGGGCGCACGGCAGCGCGACATTCTTCAGCAATTCCTGTCCGAAGCGATCGTCGTGTCTGCCATCGGCGGCGTTGTCGGCGTCGTGGTCGGTGTCGGGGCGAGCCTGGCGATCCAGGCGTTCGGCAATCCCATTGCGTTCACCGCAGCGCCGATGGTGCTCGCGTTCGGTTGCGCGGCTGCAACCGGTCTGATTTTCGGTTACGCGCCGGCACGCAAGGCGGCCAAGCTCGATCCGGTGGTCGCCCTGGCCAACGAATGATCCGGCCGGCGTTTCCATGAGGCGTTCCATGCATATGAAGAGAGTTCTGCTCGCGAGCGTGTGCGCGTTGGCCCTTGCGGCGTGCGCCACCACAAGTCCCCTGCCGCAGCGCGCGGCTTCGGACGTGCCTGCGGCCTTTGAACAGCCCATCGCGGAGACGGCGCCGATCTGGCCCAAGGCCGATTGGTGGCGCGGTTTCGGCAGCGAGGAGCTCAACAGCCTGATCGCAGCGACGCAGGGCGGGAATCTCAATGTCGCCGCGGCGGAGGCGCGCATCGTTCAGGCCGACGCGCGCGTGCGCGAAGTGGGCTCGGCGCTTCTGCCGACGGTCTCGATCGGCGGGGATACAAATCTGCGGACCGGCAGCAATGCGACGCCGACCGGAATTTCGCTCGGCGCGAGCTACGAGTTCGATTTCTGGGGCCGCAACCGCAGCCTCTTGAGAGGAGCCGAGGCCTCGAACCGCGCGACGCGCGCCGACCGCGAGACGGTCGCGCTCACGGCCGTGTCTGCGACGGCGAGCACATATTTCCAGCTGCTGTCGTTGCGCGAGCGGCTGGAGATTTCGCGGCTCAATCTGGAAAATGCGCAAGCCGTGCTTTCGGTCACCGAAGCACGCGTGCGCAACGGCATCGCTTCGCCGCTGGAATTGGCGCAGCAGCGCCAGACCATCGCCGGTCAGCAGGCGCAGATCCCGCAGCTCGAGCAGCAGGAGCTGGAGACGCGCGCCGCCTTGGCGCTCTTGCTGGGGCGTCCGCCCGAAGGCTTCGATGTCACAGCGCGCGATCTTGCGTCGATCGAAGCGCCCGGCGTGGCGCCTGGGCTTCCGTCCGAGCTGCTTGTCCGCCGGCCCGATGTGGTGACGGCCGAAGCCAATCTCGAAGGCGCCAATGCGAATCTCGCGGTGGCGCGGGCAGCGCTGCTGCCCTCGATCTCGCTGACCGCATCGGGCGGCATCTCGACGGGAACGCTGAGCGGGCTGGTGACCAATCCCATCTATACGGCGGGTATCGGCTTGTCGATCGCGCAAGCGATTTTCGACGCCGGGCGGCGCGAGGCCGTCACCGATGAAGCACGCGCGCGCGAGCAGGAGCTGCTGCTTTCCTATCGCGGCACCGTGATCAACGCGTTCTCGGAAGTGGAAACGACGCTCGGATCAATCGCCAATCTGGATGAGCAGGTGATGTTCCAGACCGAGCAGGTGATCCAGTCCGAAACTGCGTTCACCATCGCGCAAGCGCGCTATCGCGAGGGCGTCGACGACTTCCTGGTTGTGCTGGATACTCAACGGTCGCTGTATTCGGCACGCGATCAGCTGCAGCAGACGAGACTTGGACAACTGCTGTCGCTTGTCGCGCTGTACAAGGCGCTCGGCGGCGGCTGGGAAGACCCAACCGCGACCGTCGCGCAGCAATAACGAAGGCTACTTCGCCGCTGGTGGTGGCGCGGCTTTAGGCGCTGGCGCCGGTGCGGGGGCTGGGGCAGGCGCCGGTGCCGCCGCAGGCGCGCCGTTCGCCGGGGGGGCCTGGACGGGTTGCGGTGTTGGCGGCGGCGGCGTGTAGGCGGTCACCGTCAAGGGCGGCGGCGTCGGCTGATCCATCGGGATCGGAACGGCGCGCTCGCGAGAAAACGTCCGCATCCGGTTGAGCGCGTCGGCGAGGCCGTTGCTCGAGATCGGCAGGGTGACGAGATTGGTCTGACCGTAGCCGGTCACGGTCACATTGGTGGTCACGCCCGGCGCGGACAGCGCGTTCACCGCGGCTGCATCGACGAGCGCTTCGACGTAGCAGCCGTCACGTTCGCAGCGGGTGTATTTGACGTTCTGCAGCGCGCGATCGCCTGCGGCCACGGTCATGCCCTTCTGGAGCGCAACGCCCGTCGGCACGACAACCTGCATCGCGTAGGAGTCGCGCGAGGGCAGGTAAGCGAGCGAGAAGCTCATGATGCGCACTTTGGTGTCCTGATTGACGGTCAGCTGGATGACGTCACAGGGCGCGGGGCTTTTCACCGTCGTCTGGGCGCAGCGCACGGCCCAATCGCCGACCGGCGTGTTAACCGAGAAGTGCTGAGCCCCGGGAGCGGCCAGCCCTACGGGCGGTGCGCCGTCGGGAGCTTGCGCAGGGGCTGCGGCCTGAGCGAGTGCGCTGTAGGAAAGGCCCGCGGCGAACAGAAACACCAACGCGAGCGATGCGAAACGAGCTGCGATCATCATCTTAAACCCTCACGCGTCCGTTTCAGCGATTGAGAAATCCGAAGAACGAAGCCCGCCTCGCCTTTGCCCGCTGGAGCTCGGCATAGCCATCGGCGAATCCGTTCAACGAGAAGGGAATATTCACGGGCTGCGTACTCCCCGCGACGGCGACCGTCACCTGCCCGCCCGTGCTCGCAGTGAGCGACCTCAGCGTATCGGCATCGGCGGTCACGAGCGCGATACAGCCCGTGTTGTTGCAGGTCTCGAACGGGCGCACGCGCATCGGATCGCTGCCGACCGCAAAGCCCATCCCGGCGTCGAGCGCGACCCCATGGGGGACGGTTATCGACAGCTGTGAGTTGGGTGCGGGATCGAGCATCGACACCGTCAGCAATATGCCTCCGGTTTCGCGCAGCACGTCCAATGTCAGAGCACAGTTCGGCTGGGCCGGGTTGTAAGGCGGACAGATGACGCGCCAATCGGTGAACGTGGTCACGCGCGTCTCGTTCGGCGGCCCACCACCTGCAAGCAGCAGCCGCTCGCCGATAAGGGCCAGCACCCCGCCGACAAGCAGCAGCACCAGGACGAGCACTCCGCGCAATGCGCTGCGCACGCTCAGCATCCTGCGCCACATGGGAGGATGCATCACACTGCTAACCTGGGACATCGACTCTCCACTTCTCACTTAGCCGGAACCGGCTTCCCGCCGTTTCCCTATTCGGCCGACTTATCGTCGGACTTGTTCCGGCAGCCCCCGACCCCAATAGGGCGCCACCGTTATCGCGAGCCCGCGCACAAGGCAAGGGAAAGGGCTAAGGCCCGGGCGAATAAAAGGAAAAAGCAAGGACTCCGAAATCACCAGAGATGCACGCGGCGCTCCGGCGCGAGGTAAAGCTTCTCACCGGGGACAACGCCCATGGCGTCGTACCAGGCGTCCACGTTGCGGACGATGCCGTTGATCCGGAACTCCGGCGGGCTGTGCGGATCGGACAGCACTCGCTGGCGGAGCGTCTCTTCCCGAGCCTTGAAGCGCCAAACTTGAGCGTAGCCGAGGAACAAGCGCTGGTCGCCGGTGAAGCCGTCGAGGACCGGCGGCTGAGCCCCGTTGTGCGACAGATGATAGGCGGCGTGCGCGACCGTGAGCCCGGCGAGGTCGGCGATGTTCTCGCCCAGCGTGAGACGCCCGTTCACGAACAGCCCCGGGATCGGGGAATAGGTGCTGAATTGATCGGAGAGCGTGTTGGTGCGCTCGTCGAAATTCCGCCGATCGGCTTCAGTCCACCAATTCCGCAGGACGCCTTCGGCGTCGTATTTGCTGCCCTGGTCGTCGAAGCCGTGGCTGATCTCGTGCCCGATGACCGCGCCGATGCCGCCATAGTTCACCGCGGGGTCCGCGCTCGGATCGAAGAACGGCGGCTGAAGGATGCCTGCCGGAAACACGATCTCGTTCAGGGATGAGTTGTAATAGGCATTCACCGTTTGCGGCGACATGCCCCACTCGCTGCGATCGACCGGCCCATCGAGCCGCTCAAGACGGCGGTTCCACTCGTAGCGCGCGCCGCGCGTCTGATTGCCGAGCAAATCCTCGGGATCGACGCGGAACGCGGAATAATCGCGCCACGTGTCGGGATAGCCGATCTTCACGCTGAACGTGCCGACTTTCTCGAGCGCCTGGCGGCGCGTCTCCGGCGACATCCAGTCCGCGGTCTGGATGCGCTGGCGATAGACGTTGAGGAGATTGCGCACCAGATCCTGCGCTTTGGCCTTGGCATCGGCGGGGAAGAAGCGCGCGACATAGAGCCGTCCGACATTTTCGCCCATCGCCCCGCCGACGAACCGCACGCCGCGCTTGTCGCGCGCGAGCTGCTCGCGCTGGCCGCCGAGCACCTTGCCGTAGAACTCGAAGCGCGCGTCGTCGAAGCGCTTAGGCAGATAGGCCGCGTGGCCTGAGAGGTAGTGGAACGTCAGATAATCCCGCCACGTGTCAACGGAGGTGCGCTTGAACAGCGACGCGAGACCGGGAAACGCCGACTTTTCCGAGATGATCACCTGGCGTTCGCCGCCTGGCGGAGTGGCGATCCCGCTTTCGCGCAAGACGTCTGTCCACGGGAAGTCGGGCGCGAACTGGACCAATTCCGAGGCACGCATCGGATTGTACGTCTTGTCCGCATCGCGCCGCTCCACGCGCGACCAATGGATGTCTGCGATCTCGCTCTCGAGCTTGAAGATCGCTTCGGCCTTCGTCTCGGCATCCGCCACTTCGCCAAGGCGAAGAATTTCGGCGATGTAGGCGCGGTACTTCTCGCGCGTCGCGACAATACCCTTCTCATCCAGGCGATAGTAATCGCGGTCCGGCAAGCCGAGCCCCGACTGACGGACGAACACGGCATAGGCATCGGGATTCTTGTCATCGACGCCGATGCGCACATTGAAGATGCTCTGCGCGCCCAGATCGGGAGAGGCCATCGCGCGAGCGACATCCTCATGCGTCCTGATCGCAGCGATGGTCGCCAGGTCGCGCCGGGCGGGCTCGAGCCCCAAGCGCTCCAACCGATCCGTATCGACATAGGACGTGTAGAGGTCGCGAACCTGCTTCTCTTCGGGCGTGAGATTGCCTTTGCGCCCCTCGAGGTCGGAGAGAATCCCGCGAACGCGCGTCTCGCTCTGGATGTCGAGTTGGACGAACGATCCTGTCGTGGTGCGGTCTGCGGGAATTTCGGCTGTGGCGAACCACGCGCCGTTGACGTAGCGGAAGAAGTCGTCGCCCGGCTTGACGGTCTTGTCCATGCCGGAAAGATCGACGCCCCAGGCGCCGAGCACGGCCTTGGCTGCGGTCTGGACTTGGCCGTCCGCGACACCACCTAAAAGCGTGACGCTCGCCAGTGACAACCCGAAAACGAAAAGTCCAACCCGCCGCATGGCCCGTCCTCGCATCAGCGGCCGAACCAGTCGGCCGGAAAACCAGCCTAGCGCGACGGTGCCGCAGAACGCCAGTTTGCTCAGGCCGGACGGGCCGATTCAGCGCCGTAGGAGAGGCGGTCGAAGAGGGTGATAGTGAACAATCCGGCGAAGTAGCCGCCGAGATGCGCCACCCAGGCGACCGACGCCGTGGCATCGGTGAGCCCGAGCCCCGTCACGCCCGCGACGAAATTGGCGACCATCCAGACCGCAGTGAATCCCAGGATCGGCCGCGAGAAGACCGGTGCGAGAGGGGGCGTCTCACCTTGCGGCATCTGGCGGCCGTAAAGAAGCCGGCCGTAGAAGATGCGAATGGCGGCGCCCATCAGGCCCGAGACAGCACCCGACGCGCCCACGACCTGCTCGACCGCGCCAAAGTAAACGACGAGATGCGTGACGGCAGCCGCGATCCCACAGAACAGGAAGAACAGCAGGAACCTTGTCGTCTTGAGACGTTTTGCGACGATCGGCCCGAACGCCAGCAACCAAAGACTGTTGACCGAAAGATGTACGTAGTCGCCATGCAGAAACATGTAGCTGATGAACGGAACAACCTGCTCGAGGAAGCCGGGGGCAGGAATTCCGCTCGTGGCAAGGACGGCCCCCGAATAGCGCGCTGGAATGAACGCGAATTCGAACAACAGATATTCGGGCCACGGCGACGGCAGCATCACGCGCACCACGTGGGCCGCGACAAGCGCGCCGATCAACCAGAATATTGTTGCGGGCGCGTTCAGAAACGGTTCGCGCGATGGCCGCTGATCCTGAAAGAAGGCCATCTGCCTCGCTCCGGGGTGAAGCCCTGTATATAACGCGCAAAATGAACGGCGACGAGTGAGGGGGTTACCGTATGGTTCCGCTTGCCACTCGCCGAAGGTCAGGCGATGCTGGCGCACGAGGTGGCAGGTTCCTGTGCGCTGGACCATGGAAGTGTTTCAAGCGTATTGGTAAGCACGCCGCGCTCGTTCTAGATTTGTTGAGATCCATTCGGGGAACCGAGTTATGACTTTCGCTAGCTGGTGGCGCCGGGTGCTGTCGCGAGGTGGGAGGTCGCGGTACGTGTCTCGCGAGGCGAGCGAGGCCGGCATCACCGCGCGCGTCGACATGGTCCGGTACGAAGCTCTGGCGGAAGCGGCCCACGAAGCGATGTACGAAGCGCGGCTGAGGGGGGCAAGGGGCTGCTACGAAGAAGCACGCTCCCATTTCGCAAGCGCGATCGAAGCTGCGCAACGCGCCGGACTTCATGAGGAGGCCACGCGGCTCAAGCGTCGGCGCGACCATGTCGCGCGGGTCTACAACAGCCAGTTCCGCTATTCGTAAACCTCACCGTCGCTCGCAGACGCGGCCTCTTTTTCCGCCGAGTCTTGCTATTGTGTGCGCGACCTGTGTCGCCGTCATGCGCCGTGCTTCATGATCCCGATCTCCGACGAAAATCCGACCACGCGTGTGCCGATCGTCAATTGGGCGATCATCATCGCATGCGTCGTGGTGTTCATTTGGCAATTCTCGCTCGATCAACGCCAATCGGAAGCCGTGATCCGCAGCTTGGGCTTCACACCGCGCGATTTCTTTGCGGGAGCTGGCAACGGTCCATGGCTGACGCTGATCACGTCCATGTTCCTTCATGGCGGACTGATGCATCTCGGCGGGAACATGCTCTATCTCTGGATCTTCGGTAACAACGTGGAAGACGCGTTCGGGCATACACGGTTCTTCGTTTTCTATTTCGTTTGCGGCATTGCCGCCGCACTCGCGCAGGGCATCGCAGAGCCCGGCACAAGCATTCCGATGGTCGGCGCGTCGGGCGCAATTTCGGGCGTGCTCGGCGCCTATGTCCTGATCTATCCGCGGGCGCGCATCACGGTGATCATCCCTCTGGGCCTGATCCTCTACCCCACGAAAATTTCGTCGGTCTTCGTGGTCGGATTCTGGTTCGTCATGCAATTGGTGAGCGCAGCACTGGCCGAGCCGGGCGCGCCGGGTGTCGCGTGGCTCGCCCATGTCGGCGGCTTCGCCGCGGGCGTGCTGTTGACGCCGCTGCTGTCGCAATATCCGCTCTTCGGACGGCACTCCCGCGGACCTTGGGGTTAATTCGGCCTTGGCACGGGTTTCGCTGTTGTTCCCCTGAAGATGACGCGCTGAAGGCCAAACTGGCTCAGGCTGGTACAGCGGCGTTAGGGACCACGGATATGAAGCATCGCAATAACCACTTCGCTGTTGGCTACTGGAGCCTGATCCGGCGCGGACGTCCCGCACCCGACCAGTCCGACGTCGATCCCAAGGCGCTGAAGCGGCTCTTGCCGTTTGTCTTCCTCCTGGATACGCGCCACTCGACCTTCGTTTACCGTCTCGCCGGCACCAATTTGTGCGAGCGCTATGGCGGCGAGCTCAGGGGCCGCGATTTCCTCGGGCAATGGGATCGCGAGAGCCGGACAAAGCTGCCTGCGCTCATGAAAGAAGCTCTTTCCGTTTCGATGCCGCTCTGCCTTACCTCGGTCGCGACGACCGCCGACTGCCGGATGATGGAAATCGAGACCGTGCTGATGCCGGTGACGTTCAATGGCGATGCGCGCGAGCGGTTTCTCGGCGTGGCGCAGGCGTTAACCGACACGGCCCCCATCATGAGCCGTACCGTCGCGTTCGAAAGGCTTGTGGGGTCGCAGCTCGTCCGTGAAGAGGAGTGCGTCGTAAACGAGGCGCCCCTGCCTCCGGTGGCGCCCCGGCCGCAGCGCAGTTCACGCACGTCTCGCGGAGAGCATCTCAAGCTCGTCGTATCGCAATCACAGCCTGCGCTCGGACACGATCAGAAGCTCTTCGTAGGCAATGATGCGCTGGCAGCACTTGTCGCCAAGTGCGACGCCAAGCCGGGCGGACGGTTCGGAAACTAACGAGCGCCGGGCCCGGAATCCTGCCGGTTGATGGTGGACGCCATCGGGTCGCGATTGACGCTGTCGCGAATCTGACGCTCGCGGTCGGCCTGTTTCAGATATTGCAGCTCGTAGCGCTCGATGGAGGCACGATAGGCCTCGAAAGCGGCCACGTCTGCGGGCCGACGCGCATCGCAGCGTTCCGTGGGGTAACGCTGCGTCTCCTGGCACCACAACTCAAACGTTAAAGTCTTAACGTCGTAATTGAGCGGCCCCGACAAGGGCTGCGCCAAAGATGCGCCGGAAACGAGCAGTAAGAGGGCGGAGCACAAAAGAGGAAATCGGGTGGGACCCATGGCGGAACTCCTCTCCAAAATAACCATATTCCCCATCAAAGGTTCCGGAAAGACTTAAGGGACAATATTCGGAAAAGTTGTGGTTAAGCCACAGCACCTGGCCATAAACGGTTTGTTCAGCAATGTGGCCATAAGGTCGAGGCTCGGAAGTGCGAATCGAGTCATCATGAGTTCCGAAGAAGACCGCATTAGCGAAGCGGGTCAAAAGGTTATCGAGCGCGCCTCGAAGGAGCGCCGCCGCTTTCGGCGCGTCACCATCAACGCGACCGGCCGCCTTTACATTCCGGCGACCGAGGAAGAGGCGATGTGCACCGTCCAGGACATTTCGCCTGGCGACGTGGCGCTGCGCTGCGAGCTGAAGGAAGAGCCGACAGGGCGGGCCGTCATCTATCTCGACAATCTTGGCCGTTTCGAAGGACCGATCATCCGCTCCGCCAGCGGCGGATTCGTGATGACGTTCTCGTGCTCGCTGCAAAAGCGCGAGAAGCTTGCGGATCAATTGACGCTGGAAGTGAATCGTCACCTCTTGGGCGACGCCGACATTAGGCGCTACGACCGCGTCGAAGCGGTGGCCGGCAGCTACACGCACTTTACGCGTTCGACCGGCGAGCAGGTGCGCTGCGAAGTGCTCGATCTGTCGCTCACCGGCGTATCGGTTCGCACCGAACATCGCCCCCCCGTGGGCGAACACATCCTTATCGGCCATCGTGCGGGTCGCGTGGCGCGCCATCATGCCGAAGGCATGGGCATCGAATTCCTTGGCCTCACATTCGCTCAAGGGTCGGAAACGGAGACTCCGCAGTCGCCCGACCTCATGCCGCCTGCGCGCCCGATCGCGACAAAGCCGGCATCGGCGAAGGCCGTGCCCTCAGGATCGGCAACCGCAGCCGCGCGTCGCCGTTAGAACTCACTCGATCATCTAAACTCTGACCGCGATCCCCGCGGACGCGAGACGCTGTTTCGCGTCGTGGATCGTCGCTTCGCCGAAATGGAAGATCGATGCGGCAAGCACGGCGCTGGCGTGACCTTGACGCACACCCTCGACGAGATCATCGAGCGAGCCCACACCACCCGAAGCGATAACGGGAACCGACACGGCATCGGCGATTGTGCGCGTGAGCTCGAGATCGTAGCCCGCCCGTGTGCCGTCGCGATCCATCGACGTGAGCAGGATTTCGCCTGCGCCGAGCTCGGTCAGCTTCACGGCGTGCTCGACGGCCTCGAGCCCCGTCGCGTTGCGTCCGCCATGCGTGAACACCTCAAACCGTCCGTTCACGCGCTTGGCATCGATGGCGGCGACGATGCATTGGCTGCCGAATTTCTCCGCGCCCTCGCGGACGATCTCCGGCCGGCGCACGGCCTCGGTGTTGATCGAGACCTTGTCGGCGCCCGAGAGCAGAAGAGCGCGGATGTCGTCGAGCGTGCGCACGCCGCCGCCGACGGTCAAGGGCATGAAGCACGCGGATGCCGTGCGGCGCACGACATCGAGCAGGATGGGGCGCTTCTCATGGCTTGCAGTGATATCGAGGAAGCACAATTCGTCGGCGCCCGCGGCGTCGTAGACCATCGCCTGCTCGACGGGATCGCCCGCATCGCGCAGCGAGACGAAATTGACGCCCTTGACCACACGCCCGTCTTTGACGTCAAGGCAGGGGATGATGCGCACCTTCAGCATGACTCTCAGCGTCCTCTGCCGGCGAGCGCCGCCACGGAGAGCAGCGCGCGCCCGCACGCGGCTTCTGCCGGTATCGCGGTCGTTTTGACCAGAGCTTCGCCTTCGTACAAGAGGTTAAGCGCGGCTTCGAGCTGAGGCAGCGACCAGCGCGACGCCTGTGCCTGCACCGAACGTTCGCGCGAGAAATGCACCGGCGGCCGGAGCTTCTTGATTGCGGCCGTCAGATTGCCGCCCTCGTCCACTTCGGCACGCACCGACATCAGGCGCTGGAAATGGCCCATCGCCTGGCGCAGCACGGCCACCGGCTGGATGCCCGCCGCCCACAGCTGAGCAAGCCTGTTGTCCAACCGCGAGTAATCGCCCTCGCCGGCCGCATCGAACGCCTCGTCCATGCGCAATTCGGATTCATCGCCCATCACGGCTGAGACATGCGCTTCGGTCACGGTCTTCTCGCCCGTCGCGTACAGCGCGAGCTTCTCGAGTTCCGAACGCGTGATGCCGCGGTCGGAGCCGAGGCGCGACACCGCGTAATTCAACGCGCCCTCATCGATCGAAAGGCCGCGCGACTTGAGGTGGCTGCGCACGAGGTCTGCGAGCGCGCGATCATCATCGGGATAACACGGGATCGCGGCGGCATTCTCCGCGGCCTCGAACACGCGCCTCAGCGCGCCGCTCTTCGCGAGGTCACCGGCTTCGATGACGATCAGCGCATCGCCCGGCGGTGCGTCGAGGAATTTCTCGAACGTTCCGGCAAGGCCGTTGTTGGCGCTGCGCACACGCACGACGCGGCGGCCGCCGGTCATCGACAGCGCCGCCGCCTCGTCCCATAGGCGTGCCGGGTCCGATTCAAGAATGGATTCATCCAGCTCGGCGACGCGGAACGGATCGTTGAGATCGGCAACGACCGACTTCGCCACCGCGACGGCGCGTTCGCGCACCAAGCCCTGATCGGGACCGAAGACGAGCGCGGCCACAAGACCGCTCGGCAAATGGCCGACAAACCGCTCGGCGGCGCTGGCCTTCACTTCCATGGCCTAGTGTCCCGATTCCGAAATTCGCTTCATCTCTATATCGGGCTTTTTGCGAATTTCGGAATCGCAGGACACTAGCAAATATTGGATTCTAGTGTCGTTCTGGCTTCGAAGTTCGCTAAGAGCCTGATATCGATGATATGGCGAACTTCGAAACCACGACACTCGGATCACCTTGTCTGTTGTGCGACCTGGCGCAGATAGACCGCGAGCTCGAGACGTATCCGCTCCGCGATGTCGTTGGCGGCGCGGTTCTTCGCATCGCGCTGTGCTGCAACCGTCGAATAGAGATACGGCGAGGCTGCGACGTTGTAAGCCGCGAACGCCGTCACGTCGCCGCTCTTCAACGGCAGAGGATTGTCCTTGGCCACGAGGTCGTAATGCGCGGTCATCGTGTAATTGTAACGCGTGATCGAGGTGTTGGGCTGGAACACCACCGGCTCTTCGAGCTCGGTGAACTCGATCCTCAAGCGATAGCGGGCGTTCGCCACCGAACTCGTGGCGTCGAGACGGTCCAGCAGATCGTTGCGCAACTCGTAGCCGATGCGGTCACGGATCGGCTCGACATAGATCGTCGACAGGCCCGCGGAGGGGCCGCCGCCCATCGCGCTGGTGTCGGCGTAGAGCGGCTCGAAGCCGCAGCCCTGAAGCAGCAGCATACCCGCAACGACGATAAGTCCGTGCTTCATCACACCACCACGTTCACGATCCGGCCCGGCACGACGATCATGCGGCGCGGCGCCTTGCCGTCAAGCTGGCGTTTCACGGGTTCCAGGGCGAGGGCCGCCTGTTTTGCGGTTTCCTCATCCGCGCCTTGCGGAATCGTGATCTCGCCGCGCAGCTTTCCGTTCACCTGCACCGCGATCGTGACTGTATCGCTCTCTAGAAGCTTGCGAATCGGCGACGGCCAGCGCGCATTCGCGACGAGCGTCGTGTGTCCCAGATGCGCCCAGCAGGTCTCCGCCAGATGCGGCATCATCGGACTGATCAGAAGCACGATCGTCTCCAGGGCCTCGCGCATCACGGCGCGGTCCGCGGCGCTCGCGGCCGTGATCGCGTTCGCGAGCGTGTAGACTTGCGCAATCGCACGGTTGAAGCGCAGCGCGTTGAGATCGTCGGTGGCGGCCTGTATCGCGCGATGCGTCGCGCGGCGCAGTTCCAAATCCGCGCCTTCGATGGTCTCGGCGGGCCGCGTGCCCGGCGGCGGCAGGCCTTCGGTCTCGGTCACCAAGCGATGGATGCGCTGTACGAAGCGCCAGCAGCTTTCGGCGCCTTCCTGCGTCCACTCGATGTCGCGCTCGGGTGGTGTATCGGAGAGCATGAACCAGCGGATCGTGTCGGCGCCGAAGACGTCGATGATCCCTTCAGGGGCGACCACGTTCTTCTTCGACTTCGACATCTTCTCGGACGGCCCGACGGTCACAGGCTCGTTCGTGCCGCGTTTGATCGCGCTGCCGTCGCGCTTTTCCACGTCCGCCGGTTCGAGCCACGCGCCGTTCGCATCCTGGTACGTCTCGTGGCAAACCATGCCCTGCGTGAAGAGGCCCGCAAACGGCTCGTCGACCTTCACCCGCCCACCCTGCTTCAAGGCGCGCGTGAAGAAGCGCGCATAGAGCAAATGCAGGATCGCGTGCTCGACGCCGCCGATATACTGGTCGACCGGCATCCAGTAATCGGCCGCGTCGCGGTTGATGGGATCGGCCGCGCGCGAGTCGGTGAAGCGCACGAAATACCACGACGAATCGACGAAGGTGTCGAACGTATCGGTCTCGCGGACCGCCTTGCCTTTGCATTTGGGGCAAGACGTATGTTTCCACGTCGGATGATGCTCGAGCGGATTTCCCGGCAGGTCGAAGCGCACGTCGTCGGGAAGCGCGACCGGGAGGTCCTCTGCATTGACCGGGACAACGCCGCACGATGCGCAATGGATCACCGGAATCGGGCAGCCCCAATAGCGCTGGCGCGATACCAGCCAATCGCGCAAGCGGTAGTGCACCGTGCGCTGGCCTTTCCCCGCCGCTTCGATGCGGCGGGCGGCTTCGCCTTTGGCCGCCTCGACGGTCATGCCGTCCAAGAAGCGCGAATTCGCGAGGTGCCCCGAGCCGACATAAGCTTCATCGCCGATGGTGAACGTCTTCGGATCGGCGCCGTCCGGAATGACGACGGGCAGCACCGGCAGCTTGTATTTGCGCGCGAAATCGAGGTCGCGCTGGTCGTGCGCCGGGCAGCCGAAAATCGCGCCCGTGCCGTAGGCCATCAGCACGAAATTCGCGACATAGACCGGCAGCTCCCATTTGTCGTCGAAGGGATGCAGTGCCTTGATGCCGGTGTCGTAGCCGAGCTTCTCCGCGGTCTCGATGGTCTCCTCGGCCGTGCCGCCGCGACGGCATTCCGCGACGAAGGCGGCGAGCTTCGGATCTTTCGCCGCCAATTGCTCCGTCAACGGATGTTCGGGCGAGAGCGCGATGAAGCTCGCGCCGAAGAGCGTGTCCTGGCGCGTCGAGAACACATCGATCGAGGCAACCGGCGCGTTCTTCAGGTCAAACGAAAAGCGCAAGCCCTCGGATCGTCCAATCCAGTTCTTCTGCATCAGCCGGACCTTTTCCGGCCAACGGTCGAGGCGATCGAGCGCCGCGAGCAGATCGTCGGCGAAGGCGGTGATCTTGAAGAACCACTGCGACAGCTTGCGACGCTCGACGGGAGCGCCAGAGCGCCAGCCTTTGCCCTCGATCACCTGCTCGTTGGCGAGCACGGTGTGATCCACGGGGTCCCAGTTCACGTCCGCTTCGGCGCGATAGACGAGCCCCATGCGATAGAAGTCGAGGAAGAGCCACTGCTGCCGCGCGTAATATTCGACATCGCAGGTCGCGAACTCGCGGCTCCAGTCGATGGCGAGTCCCATGTTCTTGAGCTGCTCGCGCATCGCCGCAATGTTGGCGTAGGTCCATTCGCGCGGATGCGTGCCCTTTTCGCGCGCGGCATTTTCCGCGGGCAGACCGAACGCGTCCCAGCCCATCGGATGAAGCACGTTGAATCCTTGCGCGCGCTTGAAGCGGGCGATCACGTCGCCCATCGTGTAGTTGCGCACGTGGCCCATATGGATGCGGCCCGAGGGGTAGGGGAACATCTCGAGCACGTAGCACTTGGGCAGTGCTGACTGGTTGGCGCCGCGAAAGACGTCGCGTGCCGACCATTCCGCTTGCCAGCGCTTTTCCGAGTCTTTGGCGTTGTAGCGCGCCACGAAGCTGATCCCTGACGTTCAGGCCGAATCTAATTGTTCCCGCGGGCCTCGGCCAAGCGCCGCGGGATGAAGAAACGTAACTACCCGAAGCGAAAATTACTGCGCGATGGAGGCGAGTCGAAGCTCGCGCGCCCGCGAGAGGATCGCGTTCTCAAGCCGGATCCCGGTGTCGGGATTGGTTTGCGCATCCGCCCATCCGTTCGCGTTGCGGGTCTGGCGGAACACCGAAACCTTCACCGCGTCCGCTCGCAGGCGACGGTCGAGGATGTAGACCGTCACTTTCATATGCTCGTCCGGGCGCTCGGGCGGCGCATACCAATCGCTGATGACCACCCCGCCGATCGGATCGGCCGAGGAGAGCGGCATGAAATTGAGCGTGTCCAGAGTCGCGCGCCAGAGGAAGCTGTTGACGCCGAGCTGAGGCTGTTTGCTCGTCTCTTCGTCGTCATCGCCACCGCCGAAGGGCCAGAACCAGGAGCGACCGCTGTCGGTGCTGGTGGAGACCATTTCGTCTGCACGGTTGCCACCACAGGCAACCAGTAGAATCGCGGCGGCTGCAAGCAGAAGAGTTCGCATCGCGTCATCCCTTAAGCTGTCGGTGGGTCGCGGCTCGGCACGACCCGACTTTTCGGGCCCCCCACGAGCCAGAAGTCCCCCTGTTGCTCGGCTTATACTGGCGCTGTTGCGCGCGCGCAACGTTCAAGCCTGCGCCCGGCCTTATCTCCCAGTGCGCTGCTCGGTCGCGGTCGGGCAATCACCCGGTTTGCGGACAAAAGGCCACAGCCATCCCTTGCGACATTGTGGCTCCGTGCTCACGGGCGGCTCGGGTCTTCCCGTCGCCGCACCGCCCGAACCGGGGGCACTGACCTGGGTCACGCCCGGGCCGGCGGCGGGGGACGCGCTCGCAACCACCTGATCGGCACGATAGACGCCCGTCTGGCCGCTTTCTTTTTCAACGTTGGTCAGGCAATCGCCCGGCTCCCGGACAAAAGGCCACAGCCAGCCTTTGGTGCAAGGCGCCTCGCCCACCCGCTGGGGGGGCGGCAGCGAGAAACCGGCGCCGTTCATGGACGGGCCAGTCGAATTTTGGTTCATGATCCCCGAGCCCAACAGCGCTCCCGAGGAGCTTGACGGCGCGGGCGAGCTGGTCGGAGTCGTGCGCGACCGTCCCAAGATTCCGGAGAACAAGCCGCTTGAGCCGCCCTCGACACTGGTCGCCGCTGGCGGTGTGTCGACCTTGACGTTGCTCATGTCGGGGTTGGTGTTGACGGGGCCGTTATAGACGCCCGCCTGGCCGGCCTTGATCTCGTCGTCGGTCAGGCAATCGCCCGGCTGGCGGACATATGGCCACAGCATGCCTCTGCCGCAACCGGAAGCGGCCAAAGCCGAGCTGTCTGCGGCCGCAAGCAGAATGAGACACGCGGTCAATTTGAGCGCTCGCATTCGAACATCCCCCTGACGGGTCTAGCAAAATCGCGCGCGGCATCAGCCGGCTGGCGCAATGTGTGCAATTTATACTGATGTGGCTGAGGCTGCGCAACGCGGCCTGCGTTTCTCTCTCGGATCACGCGTGGTAAGCCCTGGCTAGAGCTGGGCCGGTGGCGCTTTTCAGGATCGACGGATGAGTAGGCGTTGGACGATTGCCTTAACCGTGTTCGGGCTCGCGCTGTCGCCTTTGAGCACAAATGCCCAGGAGTCGCGAAGCTTTGCGGACCGCCTCGCGCTCGACCCCATCCAATGGGAGTTCGACAACACCGAGATCCGCCTGGGCGGCAATGTCGGCGGAGCGCTCTACACCGCCTCCCAGGAAGGCGGGCCCGGCTTTCCTGACGGCTATGAGAATTCCGGCGCGAGCGCGCTCCTCACCGGCAATATCCGTATACAGAGGACGTTCGATACCGGGCTCGTGCTCGGCGCGCGCGGAGACGTGCTCGTCTATCGCGACCGGCTGTCCGGCGACAATTACGACAACGACACGGTTCAGCGGCTTTACATGTTTCTGCAAACCGGCTTCGGGCGCGTCGAGGTCGGGCAAGTCGATGGCGCTGCGTACACGCTCGGACTGACGGGCCCCATCGTCGACCAGCACGTGACGCTCGAAGGCCACCGCATTTCGCTGTTTCGCAATCCGACGACGGGCGAAGCGTTCGATGATCTCTTCCGGCAGATCACAACCGTCCAGATCTCATCCAACTACGCCAAGATCAGCTACACGACGCCGCGGCTCTTCGGCATTCAGCTCGGCGCGGCCTACACGCCGCAGGCGGTGCGCACGCCGCTGCCGTTCACCGGCAATGCGCGCGATGATCCGAACCAGCAGCGCGCGATCTGGGAGGTCGCGGCAAGCTACACCGGCTACTTCTCCGGGTGGGCTGTCGGGGTCACGGGCGGATTCGCGCACGGGCGGTTGATGAACCGCACGCCCGGGCACGACAATCTGGTCGATTGGGCGATCGGCACTCAGCTCGCTTACACGATCGACGACGCGAAGATCTCCTTCGGCGCTGCCTATCGCGGCAGCAACGCGCATCTGCTCGACATCGAAGACGTGCGCGACGACTCGCGCTCACGCATGGTGCATCTCTCGGCGGCGTTCGAGAAACCGCTATGGCTTGTCGGCGTGGAATACTCCCACGCCGATCTCGACGGTGTAGACGCCTTTACGATCAACGGCTTCCAGGTCGCGGCAGGATACAAGGTCAACGCCAATATGCAGCTCAGCATCGGCTGGCAGTACCGCGACTACAACCGCAGCGCAGGCCTGTTCTACAACGGGCGATCGGGGATCAACATGAACGCCGCGTTCCTGTCGCTCGGATACACGCTCTAATCGGCGAACAGTCCTTCGATGGCCGCGATACCAGCGAAGCTCGAATCCTTGAGGCGAGCGATGGTCTGCGCATTGACCCCGCCGAGCGCATAGACGGGAAGGACGGCGCGCGCCGCCATGAGCCTTGCGCGCAAGAGGCCGAGGGGCGCACGGTCGGGATGGCTCGCCGTCGCAAACACGGGCGCAAGCAACGCGGCGTCCGCGCCGGCAATGCGCGCCGTCATCAACCCCCGCAGCGAATGAGCGGCCGCGGTGATCAGCCACGCGGGCTTGAGCGCGCGCCAGTGCGCGGCTTCACGCGCGCGCGCTTCGGGCAGGTGAAGGCCGTGCGCGCCGATGTCGGCTGCTAGTTGCACGTCTCCCGCGACCAGCAGGAGCAATCCCCGAGCGCGCGCGATTTTGGCGAGCGCCCGTCCGAGCTCCGCACGCGCCTTCGGTTTCGTGTGCCGCAGGATGATCGCCGAGCCGCGCGGCAAGAACGCCGCAGTAGCGACGGGATGGGGCACTCGCTTCTCGTCCGTCATCAGGATGAGCGCAGGCAGCGCGCCGTGTCGGCGGCGCGCATTGAGGGCGCCGGCCGCCCTTGCTAGTTTCTCGCGATTCAACGCCGACGCCATGCCGTGACCTCTTCTGAGACCCTATCCCGAAATCCGGCGGAGAACCTCGCCGACGTTCTCGCTCGCATCGCCGCCGCGCGGGCAGCGGCGGTTGCGCCGGCTGCGGAGACGCATCTTGTCGCGGTCGCCAAGGGGCACGGTCCGGAGGGCATCCTGCCAGTGCTCGAAGCGGGGCACCGCCTGTTCGGCGAGAATCGCGTGCAGGAAGCCAAGGCCAAGTGGCCGCTTCTTAATGAGCGGTTCGGCGATGCCGAATTGCACCTGATCGGACCACTGCAAACCAACAAGGTGCGCGATGCGCTCGATCTGTTCGATGTCATCGAAACCCTCGACCGGCCGCGGCTCGCCGAGGCGCTGAACGCGGAGATCGAGAAGCGCGGCCCCGGTAAGACGAAGCAGCTCTTCGTCGAAGTGAACACGGGCGAGGAGCCGCAGAAGGCGGGCCTCGCGCCAAAAGACGTCGCAAGCTTCGTCATCCGCTGCCGCGACGAGCTGAAGCTTCCCGTCGTGGGACTGATGTGCATCCCGCCAGTGGACGAAGAGCCGGCGCTGCACTTTGCGCTGTTGAAGAAGCTCGCTGCCGAATGCGGGCTTGCATGCCTCAGCATGGGCATGAGCGCGGATTTCGAGACTGCGATCCGCTTCGGCGCGACCCATGTGCGCATCGGCTCGGCGATCTTCGGCGAACGCAGCTAGCCGGCAACAATCAGCTTATCGTTCGGTGTCAGCTGCGCGAGCGCTTCCAGCAGGTCGGGCAGGGCGAGCGCCACGCAGCCGGCGGTCGGCGTGTAATTCGCGCGCGCGAGATGCAGGAAGATCGCGCTGCCTTTGCCCGCGATCACCGGATCGTCGTTGTAACCGACGACGACGACGATGTCGTAGAGATGGTCGTCGCGCCACATCGTCTCCGCGGCTGCCGGATGGGGCAGGCGGACGAGACGGTTGTAGTCGCGATCGCTCGGCGTCTCGCACCAGCCGTCATGCGGCTGCAGCGGCGCGATGGGGAGCACGCAGCGCGGCGTGACCATGCGATCGGGACGATAGAGCACGCGGCGGAGCGGCCAGGCGCCGACCGGGGTGATGCCGTCGCCTTCGCGCAGCTTCTCCGCGATGCCGCCGCTGCCGACCGTGCAGCGCCGCTCGCCCGCGCCCCAATTCGTGTACTGAGCATTGCCCTTGCCGGTGACGCGAATATCCATGGGCGCCTCTAGTGTCCCGATTCCGAAATTCGCTGCATCTCTATATCGGGCTTTTCTCGAATTTCGGAATCGAAAGGACCCTAGCAAATTATGATTCCCAGTGTCGTTTTGGTTTCGAAGTTCGCAAGACGCCTGATATCGATGACATGGCGAGCTTCGAAACCACGACACTAGAGCAGATGTCCGCCCTTCTCCGCTTTCACGCGAAGATAGTCGCGGTTGTGGATGTTGTCGGGAAAACGGTGCGGCACGCGCTCGGTGATCTCGATGCCCGCCTGCTTGAGCGCGCGCAGCTTGTCGGGATTGTTGGTCATCAGCCTGACCTTGGTGTAGCCGAGCAACTGAAGCATCCGCGCGGCGATGTCGTACAGCCGCTCGTCCTCGGCAAAACCGAGCCGGCGATTGGCCTCCATCGTGTCGAAGCCTTCGTCCTGCAAGCGATAGGCGCGCAGCTTGTTCATCAGCCCGATGCCGCGACCCTCCTGCGCAAGATAGAGCAGCACCCCGCCGCCCGCTTCCGCGATTGCCTTGATCGCGCCGCGCAGCTGGTCGCCGCAATCGCATTTGAGCGAACCTAAAAAATCGCCCGTGAAGCATTCCGAATGAATCCGCGTCAGCACCGGGCCCGGAGTCGCCAGCGCCGGCGAGCGCTTGTCCCCGATGATGACCGCGTAATGCTCCTGCCCGCCATCCTCGGGACGGAACGCCGCGATCTCGGCCTGCTCGGCGCCATCGAGCGGAACATGAGCGCGCGCGAGCACTTGCAGATGCGTCGCGACGCTCGCCTCAAAGCCCCTTATGGCCGCCACCGGCACCTCGGCGATCGAGCGCTCCGCCAGAAGCGTGGCGCGCGCCTCATCTTTGAGCTTGAAGATGGCGGTCGACGGTAACAGACCCGCGAGCTTTGCTAATAGCACGCTTGCTGGAGCGCCCTCAGGGATGGCCCCGCGCACGGCATCGAACGGGCCTTTCAATGGATTATCAAGGTCGGTTGTGGGGTCCGCGAGCGCACGCAAGCCCGCAGCGGTGACCGACGCGTCCTCCTGGATTGCGACCACCTCCGGCGTGTACAGGCGGATTTTCAAGGTTGCGGCGCGGGCGTGAGTAAGGATAGAAAACGGTCTTCCGCAGAGCTTGATGAGACCTGCGAGCGTCGCGTCCCTCACCGTTTCGGATGCGACGGCGATGACGCTCTCATTCCGCTTCGGGGAGCGAATGAGAACCGGTGCGCCGCGACGCATCTCTCCCGCGGCCCGTTCCACGAGATGGTCGGGCGAAAGGAGGGCCGCAACGCGGGGCTTGCGAGACTTCCGTCGGCTGGTTTTTCTAGCCGTCATAAGACCTCGACATACACCGGGGCTGTAAAACGGGATAGGGTTCTCGGGGGCATTGAAGGACGGGCGGGAGTTTAGGAGATTGAGTATGCGGAGTGCGAAGCGCGTCCTACTCGTGGATGACGACGACATGCTGCGAGTGTCCCTGGCCGATCAGATCTCTCAAGGCGGCCTCTACGAAACGGTCGAGGCACGAACCTACAGCGAAGGTTTCCGGCGCGGGCTCGAAGGTCTCTACGAGTTCATGGTGCTGGACGTGGGCTTGCCCGACGGCGACGGACGCGATCTGTGCCGCTCGCTTCGCGAGGAGGGCGTCACCTGCCCGATCGTCATCTTGACGGCGTCCGATTCCGACGCCGATACGATCTCGGGTCTCAAGGCAGGCGCTAACGACTACATCACCAAGCCGTTCCGCTTCGCGGTCTTGATGGCGCGGGTGGACGCACATTTGCGCAGCCACGGGTCGAGCGAGGAAGCGATCTACAAGATCGGCCCCTACACGTTCCGCCCGAGCGCCAAGGTGCTGCTCGAAGGCGCCAAGCGCGTGCGACTGACCGAGAAGGAAACCAACATCCTGAAATACCTCCAGCGCGCCGGCGGCACGGTCAGCCGCGAAGTTCTGCTGCACGAGGTGTGGGGCTATAACCCCGCCGTCTCGACGCACACGCTGGAGACGCACATCTACCGTCTGCGCCAGAAGATCGAGAAGGATCCGTCGCACGCGCAGCTTCTGCTCACGGAAAGCGGCGGCTACCGGCTCAATCCGTAATAAGGCGAGCCGCCGGCATTTCAGGCACTCTCGGATTGGTGTTACCGTAGCGGCCGCCGACGCTTAAGCATTTATCGGGGGCGATCATGATGAAACCGCGCGTGCTGCTTCGCTGGTTCGTCGCGGCTGGCTTGGCCGTGTTCGCATGTTGCATGCCCGCCTCCGCGGACGCGGCTGCAAGCAACGATCAAGTCTATGATCGAGCACAGCAATACCAGGATGAGGCAGTCGCGCTGCTGGGACGACTGGTCAACATCGACTCGGGCACCGGCGATCATCAGGGGATGAGCGCAATCGCAGCGATTGCGACGGCCGAATTGCGCGCGCTCGGCGGGGCCATCGAATTTGTGCCCAACTCGAATGGTCCGGGCGAGAACATCGTGGCGCGATTTTCAAGTTCAGGACGAGCGAAGATTCTCCTCATCGCTCACATGGACACGGTCTTCGCGGCCGGCACCGCGAGGGAGCGCCCGTTTCGCATTCAAGGACGGCGCGCCTATGGTCCGGGCATACAGGACGATAAAGGCGGCATCGTCGCTGCCCTCTATGCGCTGAAGATCCTGCGCGATGTCGGGTTCAGGAACTACGAGCGGATCACGCTCTTGCTGAACTCCAACGAGGAGACAGGCTCGGTCGGCTCACGCGCATTGATCGAACGGCTCGCAAGGGAGCACGACGTGGCGCTCAATCTGGAGCCCGGCCGCCCCGCCGATGGGCTGGTGATCTGGCGCAAGGGCTCGGCCGTGGCCAGAATCGAGGTCAAGGGCAGGAGCGCGCATGCCGGCGTCGCGCCTGACGACGGCCGCAACGCGGCCATGGAGCTTGCGCATCAGATTCTCCAGCTGAGCAAATTGGCCAACCGCGCGTTGGGCACGACGGTGAATTTCACCGTGCTCTCGGCCGGCGACCGCTCCAATGTGATTCCCGATTCAGCCGCGGCGCAGGGCGACGTTCGCGCGCAAGTGCCCGAAGAGTTCGACCGCGTAGAACGGCAACTCGCGACCATGTCGAAGAACAAGCTCATTCCCGACACCGAGGTCACGACCAGCCTCACCCGGTTCTTCCCGGTCATGCAGCAGAATGATGAGACCGATGCCCTCGCGGCAAAGGCGCAGGCGATCTACGGAGAACTCGGCAAGAAGCTCACGCTCGAAGGAAGCGGCGGCGCTGCGGACTCGAGTTTCTCCGCCGGCGCCGGCACGCCGTCGCTTGACGGTCTCGGCTTCGTCGGCGGCAACAGCCATTCGCCGGACGAATATGCCGAGCTCGACAGCGTCGCACCGCGCCTCTATCTGCTCGCGCGCCTGCTGATGGAGCTGAGTGCGGCAAACTGAAGTTCTCGACTATTCGTGCCGGAGCGCTTCGATCGGATCGAGGCGCGCGGCACGGCGCGCCGGGAAATAACCGAACGCGATGCCTATTCCTGCGGACACCACAAACGCGAGCAGCACGATCTCGGCCGACGGCACGAACGGAAGCTCGAAGAATCGGACCAGGATCGCCGACGTCACGAGCCCGACCGCGATTCCCATGAGCCCACCCAAGCCCGACATCATCACGGCTTCGATCAGGAACTGGGTCAGCACGTCGCGCTCGCGCGCGCCGATCGCGAGCCGGATGCCGATCTCGCGCGTGCGCTCGGTGACCGAGACGAGCATGATGTTCATGATCCCGATGCCGCCGACGAGCAGGCTGATCGCGGCAATGGCGGCTAAGAAGATCGTGAGGATCCCGGTCGTCTGCTGCATCACCTGATTGATCTGGGCGATGTCGTTGACCTGGAAATCAATGGGTGCCGCGGGCGTCAGATGCCGGCGCTCGCGCATCAGCTGGGTTACGTCGCCGACCATCTTGGGCACGTCCTCGGCCCGGCTCGCCGCGATCCAGACAAGGCCCACATCCGCGTTGCCAGTGATGCGGCGCTGGAGCGCGCGGATCGGCATGATCACGACATCGTCCTGATCCTGGCCGAACGTCGATTGACCCTTCGTCTCGAGCACGCCCACGACCTCGCACGGCGCATCGCCGACGCGGATGTCGGTGCCGATCGGATTCTGGCTGCCGAACAGCGCGCTCTTAACCGTTTGCCCCATGATGCACATGGTGCGGCCGGCGCGGATCTCTGCCTCGCTGAACAGGCGTCCCTGCGCGATCGCCCAGTCGCGCGCGGCGAAATAGGCGTTGTCCGTGCCCATGATCTGCGCGGAATGATTCTGGTTGCCCGCGACCACGACCTCGGTGCGGATCGCGACGGGCGCCACCGCGCGCAGATTGGCGATCTCGCGGACGATCGCTTCGGCATCTGCGTTCGAGAACGGCGGCGCGCTGTTCGACTGCCCGCCCCCGCCGAAGCCGCGACGCGCGCCGGGTTGCAGGATGACGAGATTGCGCCCTAGCGACGCGATGCTGCTGGTCACGCTCGCCGATGCGCCGTTGCCGATCGTCACGAGCGTGATCACCGCGCCGACCCCGATGACGATGCCGAGCGTGGTCAGAATCGCGCGCATCATGTTGCGGCGGATTTCGCGCAAGGCAAGCAGGAGCGCGTTGCCGATCATGGCGCGGGCTTTCCGTCATCGGATTCGATGCGGCCATCGCGGAAGCGGATATGGCGGCGCGCATAGGCGGCGATATCCTCTTCGTGGGTCACGAGCACGATCGTCATGCCATGGTCTTTGTTGAGCGCGGAGAGCAGCGACATGATCTCGTGGCTCTTGGCGCTGTCGAGATTGCCGGTCGGCTCATCGGCGAAGATCACCGCGGGATTCGTCACCAGAGCGCGGGCGATGGCGACACGCTGCTGCTGGCCGCCCGAAAGCTCCGACGCGGTGTGGCTCTCGCGGTCGGAGAGGCCGACCATCGCGAGCGCCTGACGCGCGAGCTTGTGGCGCTCGGCCCTCGGCGTCCCGCGATAGACGAGCGGAAGCTCGAGATTTTCGAGCGCGGTGGTGCGCTTCAAGAGGTTGAAGCCCTGGAACACGAAGCCGATGTGATAGCGCCGGATCAGCGCACGCGCGTCGCGGCTCAGGCTCGCGACATCGACGCCGCGGAAGAAGTAATGGCCGCCGGTCGGCGTATCGAGGCAGCCGAGGATATTCATCGCGGTCGACTTGCCCGAGCCCGAAGGGCCGAGCACGGCAACGAACTCGCCGCTGTCGATCTTCAGATCGATGCCGTCGAGCGCGGTCACCGCGGCTTCGCCCGAGCCGTAGACCTTGCGGGCGCCGATCAGACGGATGAGATCGCGCGAGGTGGTGGCCCGCGCGCGTTGCTGCAGCTCTTGCAGCGATGCACGAGGAGGCGCCGCCAGATTCATCGTCAGCGCCGTGTGGCCGTGTCGACGATCACGGCATCGCTCGGCATAAGATCGCCGGAGAGGACTTGCGTGTTGCGGCCGTCATTGCGGCCGATTCTGAGATCGCGCGGGCTAGGCTTGGAATTTTCCAGAACCCAGACCCGGCCCACGAGCTCGCCATTGTTCGAGGGAACCAGCGGCTGCGCCGACGCATCCCCGGCCGGCGGCGTGAAGCGCAGTGCGCCGTTGGGCACCAGGAGCGTATCTTCCGTCTCCGCGACAAGGATATCGACGGTCGCGGTAAGACCCGGACGCAAGAGCCCGGCGCCGTTGTCGACTTCGAGCACGCCCTGATACGTCACGACGCCGTTGGTGGTCTTGGGCGCGTTGCGCAGCGAGGTGAGCTTCGCGTCGAACCGGCGCTGCGGAAACGCGTCGACGGAGAACGTCGCGGTCTGGCCCTCGCGCACCTGCCCGATATCGGCTTCGTCGATATCGACCTCGAGCTTCATCTTGGAGAGATCGCTCGCGAGCGTGAACAGCACCGGCGTCTGGAACGACGACGCGACCGTCTGGCCCTGCTGTACTTTGCGGTCGAGCACGATGCCGTCGATCGGCGACCGCACCGCGGCCTTATCGAACGCGGTCTGATGCAATTGCACCTGCGCGGTTGCGTTCTCGACATCGGCTTTGGACTTGGCGACGGACGCGACCGCGCGCGCATAATCGGCCTCTGCCGTCTGCAGGTCCTGCGCCGAGACGATGCTGCGCGCGAACAGCCCCTGAGCCCGGTCGCGCTTCTCGCGCGTCTCGTTCACGGTCGCTTCGCTGGTGCTGACCGCGGCCTTTGCTGCGTTCAGCGCGGCCTGTGCCTGCGCAAGTTGCGCCCTTATCTGGTCGGTGTTGATGACCGCGAGCACCTGCCCCTTGGTCACGCGATCGTTGAAGTCGACGGCCACACGATCGACGCGGCCGGAAATTTCCGCGCCGACGTCCACCTGATCTTCAGGTTGCAGCGTTCCCGTGGCGCTGACCCGGACCACGAGTGGACCGCGTGCGACTGGAGCCGTGACATAGGTCGTCGTCGCGGTGCCGCGGGCGACATAGAACGCGGTGCCGCCGATGGCGGCGACAACGACAGCGGCAATCAGTGCAATCAGCCAGCGACGGCGACGCTTTGGCGAAGGAAGGCCCAGCCGCTCCAGAATCTCGGTATCCGGTAGCCGGGCTTGTTCGTTCATGACTCCGCTTGCACTTTCAGTGGTCGTGCCCGTAAACGAGTCGAGCTATCGCGCACAGCGGCATCGGCCGGATCGTCCAATCCTTCGAGGCAGCGCTCGAGCGTGCTGCCGAGCATACGGCGTTCATCAGTCGAAAGGTCCGAGAGCATATGCCTCTCCGCTCGTTCTAGAACGTCGTGGCAGAGATTGCGTGCCTCCATGCCAGTGGCAGTCAGCTCGGCCGGTTGGATACGGCCATGCGAGTCATGGTGGCGGCGAATGACGAAACCTTTGGCTTCGAGACCGGCCAGCACCTCACCCATCGCCTGCGGCGTCACGAAGGCGAGCCGTGCGAGATCGGCGGTGGAGAGCCCCGACTTCCGCCCGAGCGCGAACATCACGGCCACTTGGGGCGTGGTGAAACCGTGCGGACGAAGCGTGTCGTCCATCATCGCCCGGAGCGGGCGGTGGAGGCGCATCAGGAGGTAGCCGACGGGCTGGCCGGAGCCGGCAAATTCGTGATCGAAGGTGGTCTGATGGGAGGTCATGGTCATCGGTCGCTCACTCTGGCAGGTGGCCCGGTAGAAGGCAACCTTCTATCGGGAGTGGCCGGCCCAACATCCGGTCCACAAATGGTCAAAATCTACCTGCAGCGTAGCGGCCGCTGGATGAACTGGGGCTGAACCCGACGACATGAGGGGGCTGAGATTTTCCGAGCGCGTTACATCATGCGATCGCCCAACACGCGCGGTCCGCAAAGCGTTGCCTAGACTTAAAAAACTGTTAACACTTAAGGCTTAGACGGGCATGGGAAGGCGTAAGTAATGGCCCGCAAAGACCCCAAAATCGGCAATTGGCCGGCCAGCGGCAGCTACTACGGCGGCGGTCGGGCGGCGTTCGAGTTCGACGAGGAGCCCGCGCGGCCCCGCCGCCGGAGCATGGCCCGCGCCGCGATGTTCATTGGCTTGATCTGGGCCGGCCTCGCGGGAGCTGC